>Ga0102851_10001332_pt1 | contig 13976 bp, 11 predicted proteins | sample Mud3Dept3metaG_FD_79558 | JGI IMG/M metagenome (GOLD analysis project Ga0102851, IMG submission 79558) | Freshwater wetland microbial communities from Ohio, USA, analyzing the effect of biotic and abiotic controls - Mud 3 Core 4 Depth 3... | ecosystem: Environmental > Aquatic > Freshwater >... | reverse complement strand
GAGCTGCAAAAGAACTTATAAAAATCATGAATGAATTCCATTAAAAAAAGGGTACCTTTCGCAACATTTATATCAATCACATACATATTAAACAGAAAATAAGTAACTGAATCTGAGGGAGATATAAACAGGTTTTAATGAGGCAAAAATCAACTCATGAATCGCTTAATAGGCATTGGAACAGATATTGAAGATATTGAAAGATTTCGATTAACTAATAAAGATCATAAGACTTTGTTGGCAAAAATTTTTACTGAAAAAGAATTAGAATATTGCTTTTCAAAGAAACCTGCAGCCCCTCATTTAGCTGCAAGATATACGGGCAAAGAAGCAATAATAAAAGCATTGAATAGTATAAGTATAGGTAAAAACCTGCAGTTCAATGAAATTGAAATTTATAATAACGAAATTGGTGTACCAATTGTGAATATTAATAAATTTAAAAATTTGGAAATATATCTAAGTTTATCCCATTGCAAAGACAAAGCAATAGCTTTTGTAATAATAGTAGAGAAAGTGAAATGATAAAGGAATAATCTATGCAAAAAATTAAAAATATTATTGACTACTTTAATGAATATAATTCAATAAAAAAAAATATTGCAGGAGAAGATACAAATCAATTCAAAAGGATAAAAATTGCAGTATTATCAAGTTCAACTATCAAAGGATTAAAAGAAGTTTTATTTGTTAAATGTTATAACCTTGGAATAGTACCTGAGATATTAATTGGAGGATATAATCAATATAATCAAGAGATAATGGATGATAATAGTGAATTATATAATTTCAAACCCGATTTGATACTCCTTTTCATTGATACAAAATCCCTAATTGGAGAAGTGTTTTTTAATTATTATCAATTATCAGAAGAAGAAAAAAATAACTTGTTTGAAAGTAATATCAAGCAGATCAAATTACTGGTGGATAAAATATCTCAGAATTTGAATTGTAAAATTGTAGTACATAATTTTGAAGTGCCTATTCATTCCCCATTAGGTATTATTGAAAATAAACAAAGATTGGGTCTTATTGAATTTATTAAGAACATTAATTCTGAAATAAATAGATGTTTCAAAGAAAACAACCAGATTTTCATTTTTGATTACGATTTATTCTGCTCCAGGTGGGGGAAAGAAAACATAGTTGATTATAAGATGTATTACCTGGGAGATATCAAAATTGACTTCAAATATTTTCCAAAATTGTGTGAAGAATATGTTTCATATATAAAACCCCTATTATCATTATCAAAAAAATGCATTGTATTGGATCTTGATAATACTTTATGGGGGGGAATTATCGGCGAAGAAGGTCTCGAAGGTATAAGATTAGGGCCTACTCCGGAAGGAAGACCTTTTTTAGAATTTCAAAAATACATTCTCTCTTTATTTGACAGAGGAATTATTTTAGCCATTAATAGTAAAAATAATCCTGAAGACGCATTGAATGTATTAAGAAATCATCCTCATATGATACTTAAAGAAAAGAATTTTGCATCTATTAAAATTAATTGGGATGATAAAATATCTAACATGAAGGCAATTTCTGAAGAGATAAATATAGGATTAGATAGTCTTGTGTTCTTTGATGACGATAAACTAAATAATGAAATGGTTAGAACTGCTTTACCTGAAGTAAGAGTTGTGGATTTACCGGACGACCCATCATTATACCTAAAAACTTTAATGGAGTTAAACGATTTTAATTCATTCCATATTTCTGAAGAAGATAAAAAGAAAGGTCAAATGTATATAGATCAAAGAGAAAGAGAATCACTTTGCAAAACAACCACGGATCTAACAGAATTTCTGAAAGCATTGAAAATGGATGTAACAATAGAGAAGGCAAATTCTTTTAATATTCCCAGGATATCACAACTCACGCAAAAAACCAACCAATTTAATATGACTACCAGGAGATATCTGGAAGAGGATATTAAGAAATTTTCCCAGAGCAAGGATTTTCTAATTTTCTCTATTAAAGTTGAAGATAAATTTGGAGATAATGGACTTACAGGAGTTGCAATAATCGAGAAGAAAAAAGAAAAATGGATAATTGATTCATTATTATTAAGTTGTAGAGTGATTGGTAGAAGAGTGGAAGAAACTATGCTGGCATACATACTGGAAGAAGCTAAAAAAGAAAAGGCAAAGACATTAATTGGAGAATTTATTCCCACAAAGAAAAATATCCCTGCCAAAGAATTTTATGAAAATAATGGTTTTAACCTGATTGAAGAAAAAGATGGCAGACAATTGTGGGAATTTCCGATTGAAAAAGAGTATAAATATCCGGATTTTATTAAGATCGTAAAGAGGGATTGAGATGAAAAGCGATAATTCAACAGTTAATAAATTCAAACAAGAGGATGATAAATATCTTACAGAAAGGAAGCTTGTAGCCGAAAAAGTAGTTTTTAACAATTTATTTGATATCGCAGATCATTTTGGTTTATATTCTGGAATCCAGACAATCGGAAGAGGATTGGCAGTATATGAATTAATCAAGCAAACACTTACTATCCCGGGCAATATTTTTGAGTTTGGCTGCTGGAAAGGCAGCAATTTGTTGCTTATGGCCAAAATTTTAAAATTGCTCCAGCCAAACACCATAAAAGAAGTTTATGGTTTTGACAGTTTTGAGGGATTACAAACTATTTCCAAAGAAGATCATTTAGATAAAGATGTGAGAGGTTCTTACAGGGGTAATGAGGAAACGTTAAGAAACTTTATTAGACTGTATGAATTGGAAGGGTGGGTGCGTTTGATCAAAGGAGACGCCAATAAGACAATAAAAATTTTTGAGAAAAAAAATCCGCATATATTGATTAGTTTAGCCTACATAGATTTTGATTTATATCTTCCAACAAAAGAAGCCCTTGAATTTATAGATAAACGATTATCCGTTGGTGGTTTAATTGTATTTGATGAGGCTATGACCCATGAATGGCAAGGAGAAGGTAAGGCAATGCTTGAATTTTTGCAGGAACATGAAGGTAAATACGAAACAAGTATTATTCCTTTTGTCAGGCAGCCGACAGTCTTCCTTAAGAGGCGTAGATAGATGATGAAAAAATTAAAAAAAATATTATCAAATGTACTTGGTATACCTGAATCTGATATAACTGATGAAACATCTCCAGATAATGTAGAAACCTGGGATTCATTCAACGGATTAATGTTGGTATCTGAATTAGAGAATGAATTTAATGTCAAATTCACAATGGATGAAGTAACATCAGTTAAATGTGTAAAAGATATCAAAGAGGCTTTAAAAAAACACGGGTTTAATCTAAATGAAAGTAGCTGATCAACGTTTCGCAGATATCAAGGAAGGGGAAATATATCAATTTACCAGAAAGATAACCTTTGATGATGTCCTGAAATTTGCAGACCTTACAGGAGATTTCAATCCTTTGCATGTGGATAAAGAATTTGGAAAAAATAGTCAATTCAAGCAAAATATTGTTCATGGTATGCTTGCAGGAAGTTTATTTTCAACACTTGTTGGTATGAATTGTCCCGGGAAGAATTCTCTTTATCTTTCACAGACGCTTAATTTTAAAAAACCAATATTTTACGATGATACCATAACTGTGAAAGGAACTGTTATTGCAAAGAATGACGTTATTCATCTAATAACTTTAAAAACAGAAATAATAAAAGAAGGAAAAGTATGTATTAATGGAGAGGCAAAAATAATAGTATTGGAATATCACAATGAATAAGGTCGCATTGATTATTGGAGGCACGGGAGGTATAGGGTCAGCAATAATTAATTCATTGTCAAAAAATGGAATGATAGTTTATGCTACTTATTATGAAAACATAGATAAAACCAAACAACTGGAAAATTGTCAATTTATACAATGCGATATAAGAAAAGAAAGTGATGTCAGGAAACTCGTAGATCATATTATTAACAATGAATCAAAAATTGATATCGTTATTAATACCGCAACAAGCAGATTAAAATTAAAACCATTTGAACAATTATCTCATCAGGAATTTTTTGATGATATTGAAGTTATATTGCTTGGCGCAATTAATCTTTTTAGAATAGTCGTACCACTTATGAAAAAAAATAAATGCGGAACAATAATAAATATGCTAACAGCAACAATTAATACTCCTGTTGTGAGAATGTCTTCTTACATTACTGCAAAATCAGGACTATTCGGTCTTACAAAATCCTTAAGTGTAGAATTAAAACCATTCAATATTAATATTTACGGGGTATCGCCTTCTTTTGTTGAGACTGACTTAATAAAGGCATTTCCAAATAAGCTTTTAGAAATTGAGAGAGAAAGATCTTTGGATAAAAAATTCCTGCAGCCAATAGAAATAGCAGAATTAATATTAAATATTATTCAAAAACCAGAAAAATATCAATCTGGAACAAATATTCTTATTAAAACCAGACAAGATGTTGTGAAGTTGATAGAAAAATGAATAAATCAATTTTTACTTATAATGATAAAGAATATCATGTGGAAGATATAATTGATGCCCTAAAACAGTCTGGAATCAAAAACGGAGATTCAATTTTTGTACATTCTGATCTAAAGTCTTTCGGAAAACTTAATAATAAAATAACGAGGCAAGAATTTCTTGAGTCATTCATAGAAGCTCTGAAAAAAACAGTAGGTGAACATGGAAATATTATAATGCCAACATTTTCCTACAGTTTTTGTAAGAATGAAATATTTGATCCGGAAACAACACCTTCAACAGTAGGAATCTTAACAGAATATTTCAGGAAATTAAAGGAAGTAAAAAGAAGTATAGATCCTATTTTTTCAGTTTCGGCTCTTGGCCCTGATAAAGATTACTTTACCGATGTAGGAACGAATTGTTTTGGAGACAAATCCATATTTATGAAACTTTACGATAAAAATGCAAAAATCGTATTTCTGGGAGAAACTTTCGACATAACATATATGCATTTTGTTGAGCAAAAATGCGGTGTTCTTTACAGATTTATTAAAAAATTCAAAGGGGAAATAAAATGTGGGAATAAATTAGAGGAATTTGTTTTTGATTATAATGTCAGACCACTGGATAAAGATGTTAATTATGATCTTGAGGGAATTGCAGATTTTTTGGAAAGTAAGGGTGTTCTAAAAAAAGCGGAACTCGGAAATAGCAAAATAAGGGTTGTAAATGCAGTTGATACATTTAATGAGTTGGAAAAAGGATTTGAAAATAATATCTATCTGTTATTGAAAAAAAAACATAATTTAAATAATGACGAGTATTCGACTTCGGAAGCGGGAAAGGATATGCATAAACTCATCAAGAAGCTATTCCCAATATGCAGAAGTATTACAGGTAATGGCGTAAGAGAAACCCTGACTATTATTCAAGAATACGTTCCAATAAAAATAATCGAAGTTTCATCAGGAACAAAAGTATTTGACTGGACAGTTCCCAAAGAATGGAATATCAAGGATGCATATGTAAAAAACTCAAAAGGTGAAAAGATAATAGACTTCAAGGAGTCTAATTTACATGTGTTAAATTACAGTATTCCGGTAAATAAGAAAATGCCGTTAGAAGAACTGAAAGCGAACCTGTATACTCTGCCGGATTATCCGGATTGGATCCCTTATCTTACATCTTACTACAAAGATAATTGGGGTTTTTGTTTGACTCACAAACAATATGAGAAATTAGAAGAGGATACATTTGAAGTTGTAATTGATTCAACACTTGAGGAGGGAAAACTCACTTTTGGGGAGTTATACCTGAAAGGAAAAATTGATGATGAAGTTCTCATTTCATGTTATATTTGCCATCCCTCCCTGTGCAATGACAACCTTAGTGGAACGGTTCTGCTAACATTCCTGTCGAAACTATTATTGGATCACGATTTAAAATATTCATATCGATTCCTATTCATTCCTGAAACAATCGGTGCTATTACATGGCTGAGCTTAAATGAAGACAAGATACAAAACATTAAACATGGACTTGTTGCTACTTGTGTGGGGGATCCTGGCATTTTAACATATAAAAAAACACGCGATGGAGATACTATCATAGATAAAGTCGTACAAAAGGTCATGGTCGATTCAGGTGATAAATATAATATTGTTGACTTTTTTCCATCTGGAAGTGACGAAAGACAATTTTCATCACCTGGATTTAATCTTCCAATGGGCTCATTAATGAGGACGATGTATGGCTGTTTTCCTGAATATCATACCTCTGCAGATAATTTGGACTTTGTCAAACCTGCGTATCTTGCCGATTCATTAGAAAAATATTTGAAGATAATATTTATTCTTGAAAATAATACTACATATTTAAACTTGAATTTAAAATGCGAACCGCAATTAGGAAAGAGGGGACTATACAGAATGATAGGAAGTCAAAAAACAGGTGGACTTAATGAAACTGCAATACTTTGGGTATTGAACCAATCTGACGGTACAAAATCCTTATTAGACATCGCTATTCGTTCTAACCTGACATTCCAACAGGTTAAAGATGCAGCAGATGCACTGTATACTAATGGCTTATTGAAAATAATTGATGATGCATGAACATGAATATTCTAATAGTCTATCCTCCTTGTAGAGAAACAAACACACCTACTTTGCCATTAGGATTGCTGTATGTAGCACAACCATTAATAGAAGATCATCATTCAATAAAATTTTTCGACATAGCACTGGAAAAACCTAACAGGTCAGAAGTAATATCCAGAATCAAATCTGAGAAATTTGATTTAATGATTATCGGAGGGATAGTAACCACATATGGATATGTAAAATGGTTGACCACCGAAGTTAAAAAGATCTATCCTGATATTCCAATTCTTGGAGGAGGATTTGTGGCCAGTCCTATTCCGCATGTAATTTTTAAGAATACAGGTATTGATGTAATATGCAACGGCGAAGGGGAAATCACTGTAAGGGAATATGTATTTGCTCTCAGTGAAGGAAAAGATATATCTAATGTACCCGGGCTATTCATAAAACATGGAACCTCCTTTATTAAAACTGAAGAAAGACCATTGATAAATGATCTGGATAATATACCGCCTCCACTGGATGCATATAAATTACTCGATATAGAAAGATACATAACCGAAAATGGAAAGTCAATACAACGAACACTCGAATCATACAAATTATGGGATTCCCATCTGAATGAATGCCGATATTTTGATCTTTTGTCAGGAAGGGGTTGCGTGGGGAATTGCACTTTTTGCTATCGAATGATCAAAGGGATGCGCAAACATTCAGTTTCATATGTAATGGATCATATGAATTATTTGTTAAAAACCTATAAAATTAATTTATTTGGATTTCAAGATGAACTTTTTATAGGAAATAGAAAATGGACTGATGAGTTCTGTCTTGCAATGGAAAATAGCAATATGGATGTACGTATCAAGATAAGCAGCAGGGCAAATATGATTACAGAAGATCTTCTGATAAAATTGAAATCTATTGGCTGCCTGGAAATAGGTGTTGGTTTTGAATCCGGAAGTCAAAGGATGCTGGACTCGATGAAAAAACACATGAAAGTAGAACATAATTATACCGCATATAAACTTTTAAAGAAATATAATTTAATAGTAGGAGGTATACCTACCATATTTGGAATGCCAGGCGAGACAAAAGAAAGCATAATGGAGACAATGAAGTTTATTCAGGAATGCAAAATTGATGGAGCAGCAAATTATTATGTTACTCCTTACCCAAATTCTGAGATATATCAATATGCCATAGATAAAGGTTTGATAAAGGATGAAGATAAATATCTTGAACGGATATCAAATAGCGATGCATCTGAATTCAAAATTAATTTGACGCAGTTGAAAGATTCGGATTTAATATATTACCACTGGCTTCTGGCAGATATATGTAGAAAAATCAAGCTTGAAAATGAATATGATAATAAGACAGGAATTTTAGAATATTATAAATTCTATATAAAACATTATGGAATTAGATTTTTATATAATATAAGATTATTTGGGTTAATATGGAGTATTAAAAATAATATAGAATCTAAAAATAAAGATGTATCTAAAATATAACATTTATAATTTCTATTTTCAAGATCCGTTAATATTATTGCATTCCAAAATAAAACATGTTAAATAATACACTCTCCCGCATCATGAACATACGCCCTGTGCAGCGCCAGACCATGATATCTTTATTCTGGCAGATAGCTTTTACTGCTATCGGATTTCTCAGCACCATGTATTTCGCGCATGTGGTTGGTGCAGCTATATTAGGTGCTTATTTCCTTTTTACGGCATACCAGAGTATTTTCAGCATGGTTTCTGATGGTGGATTTGGAGGTGCGGCATTAAAGAGAATCAGTGAAGGAGAAGAGCCGGATGCTTTTTTTTCCGCATATTTCGTGCTGCGTTTGTTATTTACAGGATTTGTCATTATTTTTTTATTTATATTTAAACCATATTTTGTTGACTTGAACAGGTCCGGATTATTTTTCCTGCTAATTGCAGCACTTGCCTTTTCCTTATTCGATGGACCCATTTCAGCAGGTGTAGCAGGTACTGGAAAAATGGGAATTCGAACCACATGTGCAGGAATCGGAAACATTGCAAAGATCCTTTTTCAGGTTATAGCCATTTTTCTGGGATATGAAGCGGGAGGTCTTGTAGTTGGAGCGATCGCAGGAACACTTGTAGCTGCAATAATCGAATTTCATTTTTTTGACCTCCACTTTGTAAAATTCACATGGGAGCATATCAAGAGTTTATCAGTGTTCTCATTCTGGCTGTTCATGACTTCCGGTGGTGTTCTTGTCTTTTCGCAGGCTGACGTTATCATGATAGGTTATTTTCTAAATAATGCTGATGTAGGTGTATACAGGATTGCACTCCAATTCACAACTATCGCCACTTTTACAACATATGCCCTGCGGACAACTCTTTGGCCCAAAGTAAGTAAATGGGGCAAAAGCCGTGATACAATGCTCGTGGAGGAATCTTTATCACAGGCATTGAGCTATTCGCTGCTTCTTGCAATACCTGTAATGGTAGGGGGTATACTTCTGGGTGATAAACTCTTATATTTTTTCTATGGTGAAGAATTCAAAAAAGGCTATTATGTTTTGATTTTCCTTTTAGCTGTACAGGTTGTAAATGTTTTTCAATTTTTTTTTACGATGTATCTGGATGCCCTTGACCATCCAAAAGAATCATTTAAAGTAACATTTGTATCTGCTGTAGCAAATATTTTGCTAAATATACTATTTATACCAGTATATGGAATCACTGGAGCTGCAATTGCTACATTCCTCACCATGATACTAAATGTGATTCTTGCAAGGCGTCCTCTCATGAAACTGATGAACATAAAAATAAAATATGATACCCTAAAAAATATATTAGCAGCTTCTTTAATAATGGGTGTGTTTGTAGGTATTTATCGAACATTTGTGCCTTTATCAAATGTCATAATAACACTTTTTCCGGTTTTAATTGGCGGAATTATATTCAGCATAGTATTGATAAAAATTGATGGTGAGATATATAACGAAATTAAAAATATCGCTTTGAAAATGGAGCTTCCATGGCCTTCCTGGATATAAGTTACAAGACGATAAAAAATTTTATTCGATAAATATATATGAACCTATCGAATATATAACCCTCAAAATAAGGAAAATTTAAATGAAAGAAACTGATATCAAAAACAATTATTTTGACAATTTAATATGTCCTTACTGCCATGATAAATTAATCGAAAAAAATGGAGATCTTTCTTGCCTTAAATGTAAAAAAGATTATAAAATAATTGATGGAATTCCTAATTTTAATCTAAAGGATGAATATTGGTCCAATGTCCGTAGAGAAAAAATGGTCCAATTGAATAAAAAAGCAAAAGAAAGTGGCGACTGGCTTGCTGCGGCAAAAGAAATGATACCTGAATACCTTGGCCACATAGAACCTTTTGAAAGAGGAGATGCTCAATATTTGTTGCCTTTCACTAATGATTCAAGAGTGCTTGATGCCGGAAGTATGTGGGGAGGATTAACGATTCCTATCGCACAGCATTGTAAAGAGATTTATGCAATCGATAAAACAGTGGAGACACTTGAATTTCTGAAAATTCGTGCAAAACAAATGGGTTTTGAAAATGTTCATGTAGTGTCCTCACCACTTCGAAATCTTCCATTTCCTGATGATTTCTTTGATTTGATCATTTTGAATGGGGTCTTGGAGTGGGTAGCATTTGATCAACCCGTAATTCTTGAAGAGCATTGGGGAAAAAAAAGAACCGACTCTGCAATGTATTCAAAGGACCCTCGAACTATGCAAGTCGAAGTATTGCGTGAATTAAGACGAATTATTAAACCAGGCGGCTATATTTTCGTGGCGATTGAGAACAGCATAGGATATCAGTATTTGGCAGGGTTTCCGGATGATCATGTTAATCTTAAATATGTATCTTTTTTACCAAGATTCGTGGCTAATGCCATTACAAAATGGAAATTAAATTGCGAATATAGAACCTATACATACTCATTGCCAGGGTATTCTTCGTTATTAAAAGACAGTGATTTCAATGATTTGATCTTTTATGGGGCATTTCCTCATTATATATCAGCCTCCGAAATCATACCTGTAGATATGATATCGGATTGGAAGGAAAAAGTATTGCCAATCAATAGCCCACTAGCCCCGAATTATGCAAAAATATTGGGAAAATTATTCCCGAAATGGTTGCTTAAACATGTTTCACCCAGTTTTATGATTCTCGGAAGAAAAGGTGATAACCTTTATTCACAGGAGGCACGAATAATTCAATTATTAGTAAAAGCAAATTTAATAGATAATTCATTATCATCAAATACAAGAATTATAAAAACTGGGAGCCGGGGAGATAATTACCACAGCGTTAATTTTTTAATATACGAGGGAATTCATAAAAAACCGAAATTTTTCTGCAAAATATGCAGAAATGAAAAATATACTGATATCTTAAAAATTGAAGCAGAAAATCTATCATTGATCAACAAGACCGTATCAAATAAAGAGCTTGCCCAATGTATTCCAGAATTGCTATATTTTGGCAGGATAGATGGGATCACTTTTGAAGTTATGAGCTTTTTAGATGGGGAAAAATCTAAATTTGGACCACATAGTCCAATAACAAAGAATAATTTAGAATATTTGGATTCGTCTATACGCGCAGGAATTGATTTTCTATCTAAATTCCAAAAAATCACGACAATAAAAACAGTCAATGCAGATACATTCATATTATCAAATATTGAAAAACAAAAGAATATTCTGGCTGGAAAAGGAAAACTTACAGAAAAAGTAGATTTATTGATATCAAAATTGATCGAAGAAGTCAAATCGTTCAAGGGTCTTACGATACCGATATGTGCTGTTCATGGCGATTATGATTTTTATTATAATATTTTAATAGACAATAATAAAGCAAAAGTAGTGGATTTTGAACATTTCGAAGCGCAAGGAATGCCCTTTTTGGATTTGGCAACACTAATTTTACATCCAATTCTCATGAATGAAAGATTCCTGGAATCGGATTCGGATATTAAATCCTTCATAGATAAATATTATTTGAGAAATTATATGACAAAATGGTTAAATTTATATTCCGATTTATCGGGAATTTCACCAAAAATAATTAAACTTTTTGGAAAATTGGCAGCCCTGGAACAACAAACCAAAGATTACCCATATTTCAGAGATCCACAGACTTTTCCTATGTATAAGGAAACAATATTTGAAGAGTTGCTTTCATTAGAGATAGTACTGGAAGAAAAGTGATTATAATATCCGGAGTCAATAAATCAATTTATATACGATTCATGTTTTATGAAAATCAAAAAAATTTTATTAATTATTCCACCTGCATTCACTTTTAAATCAAGCAGAGATATCAATCCTTTGCCTCCTATGGGATTAGGATATCTGGCTTCAGTGATAGAAAATATGGGTATAGATGTTAAAATTCTTGATAGCCTTATTCGTGGATGGAATCATGAAGAAAAAATAGATGAGTTGATAATCCGCGTCGGGCTTCCATATGATGAGATCACAGATTTCATCAAAAAATTTGATCCGGATATTGTCGGAGTAAGTTGTTCATTTAGCAGGCAGCATAAAATCTATCATCAAATGTTTTCCCTGATAAAGAAAGCTAAACCGGATTGTTTAACAATAGCTGGCGGAGCCCATGTCACGGTTTGTCCCGAAGATATCCTGAAAGATCCGAATTGTGATTTTATATTAATAGGGGAAGCAGAGGAGTCTCTGAAGGAATTACTGCTGGCATTAAATAATGATGGGGATCTGAATTTTATAGATGGGCTTGGGTGGAAGAACAATGGCAAAATCATTCAAAATGAAAAAAATAAATGGATAACTGACCTCGATTCCATACCTTTCCCAGCCTACCACGTGATGGAGCTTGAGCGATATTTTGGCCTTGAAGCATCACATGGTCTTCGGCATAAACGGAAATTCTCTCCTATTATGACATCAAGGGGATGTCCTGCAAAGTGCACGTTTTGCAGTGCCTACAGGGTATGGGGGAAAAAATACAGAATGAGGTCTGTGGATAATGTCCTTGATGAAATGAGATTGCTCAGGAATAAATATGGTGTCGAAGAGCTGATGTTTGAAGATGATAATGTAACAGCAAATACAAAGAGAGCAAAAGAGTTGTTTTCCCGGATGATAGAAGAAGATTTCAATTTTATCTGGGATACGCCTAATGGTGTTGGAGCATGGTCAATTGATGAAAAAATGCTTGACCTTATGAAACAGTCCGGCTGCATAAATCTAAATTTCCCTGTTGAAAGTGGATCTCAATATGTAATTGATAATATAATACATAAACCAATAAAACTATCAAAAGTAAGGGATCTAATAAGATATTGCAGAAAAATAGATTTAAATTATGGAATGTTCCTTGTAATCGGCCTGCCAGGTGAAAAACTCAAAGATATGTGGACATCAATACGATTTGCAGCCTATTGCGGATGCTTTGCCCCTCATATTTCAGTGGCAACCCCATATCCCGGGACAAAGCTTTTTGAAGAGTGCAAAGAAAAAGGATATTTTGCCAGGAAATTTACCCTGGATGGCCTGTTCATAAGAAGTTTCATAATTAAGACGCCTGATTGGGATGAACACGATCTTCAAAAAATGCTCATAAAAGCTTATTTATATCTAAATCTTCGAAGTCTTGCTGCAAATCCGATTTATACAATGAAGCGTTTATTTTACCGCTTGAAAGATCCATATTCGATAGCCTATAGTCTAATAAAAATGATCAAGAGAAGTGAAGGATAAAAATATGCAGATGAGCAATGTCTTCAACAACATTTATCGCGGCAAAAAAGTCCTGGTAACTGGAAATACAGGATTCAAAGGTTCCTGGCTGAGTATATGGCTTAAAATGCTTGGGGCCCATGTCCACGGTTATTCCAATAATATACCCACGCAACCATCTCATTTCGAAGCTACAAGATCGAATGAAAGAATGGATTATTTTGAGGGAGATATTCGCTCACTCAAGAACATAAAAGATATCGTGGAAAATGTCAAACCTGATTTTGTTTTTCACCTTGCTGCACAATCGCTCGTAAGAAATTCATATGTGAATCCATGCCTTACGATAGAAACTAACGTCATCGGAACAATGAACGTTCTGGAAGCGCTCAGGCAAGTAAATAATCCCTGCTGTGCTATAATGATCACCAGTGACAAATGTTATGACAATGTTGAATGGGTCTGGGGATACAGGGAGACAGATGCCCTGGGAGGCAAGGATCCTTACAGCGCTTCAAAAGGCGCAGCAGAGCTTGTGATCAAGACATATGCACATTCATTTTTCAATAAACCGGAAAGCAAGGTAAAAGCCGTATCAGTGAGGGCAGGGAATGTAATAGGAGGAGGAGATTGGGCACAGGATCGCATCGTACCCGATTGCATGAGGGCAT
>Ga0102851_10001331_pt1 | contig 13976 bp, 12 predicted proteins | sample Mud3Dept3metaG_FD_79558 | JGI IMG/M metagenome (GOLD analysis project Ga0102851, IMG submission 79558) | Freshwater wetland microbial communities from Ohio, USA, analyzing the effect of biotic and abiotic controls - Mud 3 Core 4 Depth 3... | ecosystem: Environmental > Aquatic > Freshwater >... | reverse complement strand
TGTGCGCCATCAGAACCTTGCGCCCCGCCACCTCCTCTATGCGCTGGCCCTGCCGGAACGCTCCGCCGGTGGCTTCCTGGAGGCCGCCGCGGTCGTAGTCGTTGTTGCCGAACACCGCCAGGAACGGGATGCCGGTCTCCCGGTACCCGGCGAGGACGGACGGCGTGCAGACGTCCCCCAGGTGGAGGATGACCCCCACGCCTTCCGCGCGGAACCGTTCGAGGGCCGAAGCGACCGCCGCCGCGTTGTCGTGGGAGTCGGATAGGATCCCCGCCTTCATGGGGGCCGCTCGTCAGCCGATCGCCGCGAGGAGGGCCTGCCGGACCTCCTCCTGCCGGGCCGGGTCGGAAATCTTCCCGCCGCCCCGTTCTACGAGGTAGAAGGAGTCCGCCACCTGGTCCGCCTTCGTGGCGATCTTGGACAGGGCGATGTCGGCGCCCAGCGAGGTCAGGGTGTGGGTGATGTCGTAGAGGAGCCCGATCCGGTCGTAGGTGAAGATGTCCACCACGGTATAGCGGGAGGAGGCAGAGTTGTCGAAGACCACCCGGGTGGGCCGGTACCGGGACACCTTCTCCCGCACGAACTTCCCCACCCTCGGGTCGGCGATGAGCGCGGACACGTCGACCTCCCCCCGGAGGACCCGCAACAGGTCCGCGACCACCCGCTCCTTCTTCGGGTCCCCCGAGAGGCTCTTCCCGCGGGAGTTCACGTAGAAGGTATCGAGGGCCACGCCGTCGAAGGTGGTGGAGATGGACGCGTTCAGGATGTTCACGCCGTTCGCCGACAGCGTCCCGGCGATCTTGGCGAAGAGGCCCCGCTGGTCCGGGCATACCACGATGAACTCGGTGGTTCCCGACTCCGGCGAGTCGAGCGTCTCCACGATGGGCGCCCGGCCATCGAACATCGCCAGCAGGCGGAAATGCTCCCGGAAGCGGCCGTCCGGCGTGGCGAGGATGTACCGGTCGTCCACCTGCGAGATGAACCGCTCCACCTCGTCCTCGGGGTGCCCCTTGAGCCACTCCCGCACCTGGTCGCGGCGCCGCAGCGCCAGTTCCTCGAACGGGCGTTTGAGCACCCCCTGGTCGAGAACGTTGCGCGCCTTCTCGTAGAGCTCCGAGAGGAGCATCGCCTTCCACTGCGTCCAGACGTCGGGGCCCACTTCCTTCATGTCCGCGTAGGTGAGGATGTAGAGCTGGTCGAGCCGGGAGACGGTCCCCGCGGAGTCCGCGAAGGACAGGATCATCTCGATGTCGTGCAGGTCGCGCCGCTGCGAGATGTGGGCCATCAGCAGGTGCTGCTCCACGAGGAAGACCAGGTCGGCGACGTCCCTCTCCGGCAGCCCCCATCGGATCCCGATGCGGGAGACGATCTCCGCACCGATCCGGCTGTGCCCGTGCCCCTTGCCCTTCCCGATGTCGTGGAACAGGATCGCAAGAGTGAGCAGGGCGCGGTTTTCCACCGTCCGGTAGATCCGGAGGAACTCCTCCTCCTCCTTCGTGCGCCGTTCGGCCGTCTCGATCCGGGCCATCACGCTCGCGCACCGGATGGAGTGCACGTCCGCCGTGTAGACGTGGTAGATGTCGCGCAGCACCCGGCAGAACAGCCCTTCGAACTCGGGGATGTACCGCCCGAGGAACCGGCTCTCGTTCATGGCGAGCAGCGTCTCGCGCAGGTGCATCGGGTCGGAGAGGACCGAAAGGAACAGTCGGGCCGCGGCCGGGTCCTCCCGGAACGCCGGGCCGATCGCGGGAAGCGCCTGCTGGATGGACTTCTTCGCCTCCCGGGAGAGCTGGGAGCGTGTCGTCTGCAAGGAGCGGAAGAATTCGAGGATCCGGATCGGCTCCTTTTCGAAGGAGGCCTGGTCCCGGGCCTGCAGCTTCCCCTTGTAGAGGATACCCGCGGCGCCCACGGGCTTGCGCTGGAAGAAGAAGAACGACTTCCGCCCCCCCTCCCCCGGCAGGAACCGCCCCACCTCCTCCACAAGTTCGTCGGCGAGCTGCGCGGCGGACGCGGCGTGCAGGTAGTAGGTCCGCATGAACCGCTCGACGCCGTGGCTCGCCCCGATCTTCCGGTACCGGAGCCGCTCGGCGAGCTGCTCCTGCGCCTCGAAGGAGAGGATATCCGCCTTCTTCCCGAGAACGTAGTGCAGCTCGTTGCGGACCCGGAGGAGGTAATCCAGCACGTGGCGGATCGCCTCGACGTTCCGGGCGCTCACGACGCCCTTCTGACGCAGCTCGGAGAGACCGTGGACCTTGTACTTGACCCGGGCCGCCCACACGGCGGAGTGGATGTCGCGCAGCCCCCCGCGCCCCTCCTTGATGTTCGGCTCGAGGAGGTAGACGGTGGCGCCCACCCGGGCGTGGCGGGCCCGCATCTCCCGGATCTTCGTCTCGATGAACCTGTCGCCGTCCGCGTAGTAGAGGAACTTCTCCAGCTCCTTCCCCGCCTCCCGGAAGAACGTCGCGTCCCCGGCCACCATGCGGTGGTCCATGAGGGCCGTGCGGATGGAGTCGTCCTGGCCGCCCAGGCGGATCGTCTCCTTCACGTTGCGGACGCTGTGTCCCACGTCGAATCCCAGGTCCCACAGCGGGTACAGCATCGACTCCGTCATCGCCTCGACGTACGGGTCCACCTTGTAGTGGTGGAGGAACAGGAGGTCCAGGTCGGATTTCGGGCACAGTTCCCGGCGGCCGTACCCGCCGACCGCGACCACCGCCATGCGGTAGGGGAGATCCGGCCCCGAGGCGAGGAACCGGGCCCGCGACCGGCCGTGGAGCGCCTGGAGCACCGCGTCCAGCGCGTCGGAATATTTCCGGCAGGCGCCCAGCCCCCCGCTGATCCCCTGCCGCTGGTCCTCCCGGAGGACAAGATGGGTGACGTGGAGGAACTCTTTCAGATGTTCGCGGAAATCCTTGTCCGAAAGCCCGGGCGGGAGGGCACCGGGCTGGAGGAGGGGGAGTCCCACGCGGCCCCTGTCAGTCGCCGGACCGGGCGAGGATGCCGTTCTGACCGTAATATCGCACCGCATCCACGACCCCGTCGGCGATCCGTTCGAGGTACTCAAGATCGCGGAGGCGCGCCTCCTCCCGCCCGTTGCTGATGAAGGAGGACTCGACCAGGACGGCGGTCATGCGCGCGCCGACGAGGACGTAGAAAGGGGCCTGCTTCAGTCCCAGGTTCTGGACGCCGGAGAAACGCGCGGAGACGTTGCGCACGATGGAGTCGTTCACCGTCTTGGCCAGCCGCAGCGACTCGTTCTTCCGGGCCCCCGTGAACATGTCGTCGATGATGAACTTGACCCCCGACAGCTTGCGCACGGGCACGCCGTTCTCCCGCGCCGCGAGTTCCAGATCCTCCCGGTTGGCGGCGCCCCGGGAGAGGACGTACGTCGAGATCCCCTCGGCACGCCGGTTGGGGCTGGCGTTGATGTGGAGGGAGACGAAGACGGCCGCCCGCGCCTTGTTCGCCATCGCGGTGCGTTCCTCCAGAGGGATGAACACGTCGGTGTCCCTCGTCATCCGCACGTCGTACTCCCCGGTGCGCGCCAGTTTCTCCCGGACCAGCCGCCCGACGGCGAGGACCACGTCCTTCTCCTTCAGGCCCGTCGGACCGATCGCCCCGGAGTCCTTCCCCCCGTGGCCGGGGTCGATCATCACCCGGACCCGGTGGTGCCGCGGGGACGATTCCGCGGACCGCTGCGCCTCCCGTTCCGCGCGCGCCTCCGCGGCCGGGGGGGCAGGCGCGGCGGCGGGAGGTGGCGACGGCTCCCCCGCTCCGGGATCCGGGGCCGCGACGGCAGGCGCGGTCGCCTCGGCCGCCGGCGCCGCGGGGACCGGCGGACCGGAGGCCGCCTCCGCCCGGAGAACGGGGATTTCCCCCTCCCCGTCGATGTCGACGACGATGCGGAACGGGTTGTCGAGTGCGAACACCCGGTACGCGCTCTCGCGCTCCAGGTCGATCACCACGCGGACGACGTCCCGGTTGAACCTTCCCGCCCGGACCTGGCGGAGCAGGCCATTGCGGACTTCCACCGGCTTGCGCAGGATCTCGTCGCGGATGCCGGCGCCGGGGAGGTCTACGAAGATGCGCGGTGGGAGCCCTCGCTTCGGGTCGGCGCGCACGGTGTCCACCCTCCATGCGACCTCGTCCCCGGTGTAGATCGCCACGCGGGTGTACACCTCGCTCGTCCACGCGAGGATCTCGGAGACGCGGGCGGTGCCGCCGGGGCGGGAGGCGCTTTCGCCGGATGCCGGGGACAGGAGGGGTACGAGAAGCAGGGCAGCGGCGGACATCGCCGCGAAGAGGTGTCGCCGCAAAGGTTTCACGGGGTTCCCTTCCGCAACCTCTCCTTCCACGCCGCCAGGCGCATCAGTGCGTCCAGCGGGGAGAGCCGGTCCGGCTCGGCACGCCGGACCTCTTCCAGAACGGCCTCCTCATCCATCCGCGCCCGGCGTCCCGCGAAGAGCTCCATCTGGGCGGCATCGGCCCGCTGCGCAGCCCGCGCGCCGGCGAGGGAGGGAAGGCCGAATTCATTATACTCGGCGGACTCGAGGTTTTTCAAAATATCCCTGGCCCGCTCGATGACGGAGTCCGGCAGCCCGGCAAGCCGCGCCACCTGGATCCCGTAAGACTTGCTCGCGCTCCCCTCGTCGATCCGCCGCAGGAAGACAATTTCCCCCTGCCACTCCCGCACCGCCACGTGGTAGTTCCGCGCGTTCGCGGAGGTAGAGACGATGTCGGTGAGCTCGTGGAAGTGGGTCGCGAAGAGGACCTTCGGCTTCGCCGGCGCGTCGTGGAGATGCTCCGCGACCGCCCAGGCGATGCTCAGGCCGTCGTAGGTGCTCGTCCCCCTGCCCACCTCGTCCAGGACCACCAGGGTCCGGGCCGTGATGCCCGTGAGGATCCGCGAGGTCTCCCGCATCTCCACCATGAAGGTGCTCTCGCCGCGCGAGAGGTCGTCGGAGGCGCCGATGCGCGTGAAGATCCGGTCCACCACGCCGATCTCGGCCCGGTCCGCGGGGACGAAGGAACCCGCGTGGGCGAGCAGGACGATCAGGGCCACCTGCCGGATGTAGGTGGACTTCCCCGCCATGTTCGGACCCGTGACGATCGCCAGGCGGGCCCCGTCGGGGGAGAGGCGGCAGTCGTTGGGGACGAACGCGTGGCGCCCGATGATCCGCTCCACGACCGGGTGCCGCCCGTTCTCGATGACGAGGTCCAGCCCCGCGTGCACCTTCGGCCGCCCGTACCCCCCGGTGGCCGCCAGCTCCGCGAAGCAGAGGAGCGCGTCGAGCTCCGCTACGCTCTCCGCCGCGGCGTAGATGGCCGGGAGGTGCCGCTTCAGCCGCTCCCGCAAGGCGAGGAACAGCTCCTCCTCCCGGGCGTTGCGCTCCTCCTGGGCCCGCAGCACCTTCGACTCGAACTCCTTCAGCTCCGGCGTAATGAACCGCTCGGCGTTCACCAGCGTCTGCTTCCGGATGTAGTCGGGCGGAACCTTGTCGGTGTGGGCTCTGGTCACCTCGAGGTAGTAGCCGAACACCCGGTTGTACCCGACCTTGAGCGTACCGATGCCGGTGCGCTCCCGCTCGCGCGCCTCCATCTCCGCGAGCATCCCCCTCCCGTGGGTGAGCAGGTGGACCAGCTCGTCCAGCCGTGGGTCGTACCCCCTGCGGAAGATGCCGCCATCCCTGTACCCGGCGGGGACGGCGTCGGCGAGGGCCGGATCGATCTCCCCCACCGCCTCCCGGTGGTCTCCCATCCGGACCCGGACACCCGCGAGGAGCATCGAGTACGGCTCCCCGAGGGCCTCCGAAAGGGCCGGGACCGCAGCCAGGTTGTCCCGGAGCGCGGCCACGTCGCGCGGGCCGGAGCGGTCCTGGGCCAGCCGGGAGGCCAGGCGCGAAAGATCCCCCATGGCGTCGAGGCCCACGGCGAGCGCCTTTCGCGCGCCCTGCGCCTCCAGGAGTTCCCCCACCGCGTCGTGGCGGTCGCCGATGCGGGCGACGTCCAGCAGCGGGGCGGCCAGCCACGACCGGAGCATCCGGGCGCCCATGGGGGTGCGCGTCCGGTCCACCGCCCACAGCAGGCTCCCCTTCCGCTCCCCCGACAGGGAGGAGAAGATCTCCAGCGTCCGGACGGCGGTCTCGTCCATGGCGAGGTACCGGCGCCCCTCCCGCTCCGAGAGGCTCGCGATCTCGGAGAGCGCCGCGGGCTGGTGCAGGTGAAGGTAGTAGAGCGCTGCCCGGACGACCCCGCCGGCCGCGTGGTCCGGCGGGGGAACCGCTCCGATCGCCGCCGGCGGCTCGAAGGAGAGGGCCGCCGTCGGTGACAGGAGGGTCAGGAGCTTCCCCTCGACAAGCCGCTTCCCCCGGCCGGTCGACGGGTTCCCCTCCCCCTCCAGGGCGACGAACTCCGCGGGGGCGATGCGGAACAGGGCATCGGCCAGCGCCTCCTCCGTATCGCACGTCTCGTGGAAGAACTCGCCCGTGGTCGCGTCCAGCGCGGCGTAGGCGAACGGCTCGCGGAAGCGCACGGCGGCCAGGAAATTGTTCCCGCGGGCGTCCAGGCACTCCTCCGAGAAGACCAGCCCCGGGGTGACCACCTCGGTGACCTCGCGGCGGAAGATGCCTTTCTGCCCGGGCTCCTCGATCTGCTCGCAGATGGCCACCTTGCACCCCTGCCGGATCAACTTCGAGAGGTAGCCGTTGCGGGCGTGGTGCGGCACCCCGCACATCGGGATGTTCGACTCCTTGTCCCGCGTGGTCAGGGCGATGTCGAGGAGGCGGGACGCGCGGATCGCGTCCTCGAAGAACATCTCGTAGAAATCCCCCATGCGGAAGAAGAGGATGCAGTCCCTGTACCGGGACTTGATCTCCACGTATTGCCGCATCGCGGGGGTAAGCTGGAGGCTCACGGGGTTGCGGCCGGGAATGGCGTGGAGGTCAGGGGCGGAGGGGGCGGAAGGCCGCCGCGAGCCGCGCGTGGGTCTGCGCGAGCGACTCGGGGAGGACCCGGGTGTCCAGGACCGAGGCCATGAAGTTCGTGTCGCCCCCCCACCGCGGCACGATGTGGGCGTGGAGATGGTCGGCGATCCCGGCGCCGGCGGATCTCCCCAAGTTCATCCCCACGTTCAGCCCCTCCGCGTGGTAGACCTGCCGCAGGGTCATCGCGGCGAGGGAAACCAGCGAGAACAGTTCGCGCATCTCCTCCGGCGAGAGGGCCCACAGCTCCGCGACGTGGCGCCGCGGAGCGACCAGCACGTGCCCGTTGTTGTACGGGTACCGGTTCAGGATGGCGACGGAGTGGGGCCAGACGCCCAGGAGGAGCCGCTCCGGGTCGGCCAGGTCCGCCTCCCCGGCGCAGAAGATGCAGGACCCCTTGCCTCCCCCGCCGGGCTGCCGGACGTACTCCATCCGCCAGGGGGAGAACATCCGCTCCACGGGTATCGGTCAGCCGTTGACCATTTCCCGCAGCTCCTTCCCCACCTTGAAGAAGGGGATCCGCTTCTCGGGAATGGAGACTTTCTCGCCCGTCTTCGGGTTGCGGCCCTCCTTGGCCCTCCGGACCCGGACCGTAAAACTCCCGAATCCCCGGATCTCGATCTTCTCCCCCCGCTGCAGGGCGTCCTTCATGTTGTGGAACACCGTGTCGACGATGACCTCGCACTCCTTCTTCGTGAGGTTCGTCAACGACTCCGACAGCTTCTCCACCAGGTCGCTCTTGGTCATCCCGTTCGGTTCCTCCGGCGGTTTATTGTGCAAGGTAGTTCAATTGCAGGCGGTTGCCGGACATCTTCTCCTCGAGGAGGGAACGCGTCTCCTCCTTCAGCAACTCGAGTACGGATATCTTCTTCTTCGGCGGGACCACCACCTTGGGCTCCCCGGGGATCTTCCCCATCTTCCCCGCCTCCGCCACCGCGTCCTCCAGGTTCCCGAGGACGTCCACCAGCCCCAGGGCCTTTGCCTGCTCCCCCGTGAAGATGCGGCCGTCGGCGATCCGCAGAACGTCCTCGCGGGGGAGGTTACGCCCTTCGGCGACGGCGTTGACGAACTGCAGGTGCACGTTGTCCACCACTCCCTGCAGCAACGCGCGCTCTTCCGGCTTCATGTCCCGCAACGGGGAGCCGATGTCCTTGAACTCGCCGCTCTTGACCGTCATCCCCCGGAGGCCGATCTTCTCCGCCAGCTCCCGCACGTTCATGAAGGGCATGAGCACGCCGATGGAGCCGGTCATCGTCCCCGGGTTGGCGAACAGCTTTTGCGTGGCGCAGGCGATGTAATACCCGCCGGACGCGGTCAGCGCCCCCATGCTGGTGAGGACCGGTTTCTTCGCCGCGACCTTCTTCACTTCCTCGTAGATCTCCTGGGACGGCCCCACTCCGCCCCCCGGCGATTCGATGCGCAGGACGATCGCCTTCACCGAATCGTCCTTGCCGAACCTCTTCAGCTGCTCGATGACGGGCTCGGAGTCGGAGATCATCCCCTTCACCGGGATGACCGCCACCTTGTCCCCCTTCGCCAGGGGGTTGCTGTCCATGCGGGAGATCACCGTCAGCAGGACCAGGAATGCCACCAGGACGAGGGTGACCGTCAGGCACCCCCGCAGGAACGGGCGCCGCCTGGGGGGCGTGGACAGATACGGGCCCGCCATGGGCGATCAGCCGCCCTGCTCCCCGTTCCCGGGCTTCATTTTGGCCAGGAGCGCCTCCCCCAGGGTTCCCACGTTCTCCGTGGGAGGGTCGGGCTGCTTCCCGAGATACGACTCCATGTTCTTCCGCTCGAGTTCGTCGGCGTACCCCCTCATGCTGAGGGACACCTTCTTGTTCGCCCGGTCCACGCCCAGGACCACGGCGCCCACCTCGTCACCCGGTTTGAGCACCGCCGCGGGGCTCTCGATCTTCTCGCGGGAGATCTCCGACACGTGCACGAGCCCCTCGATCCCGTCCGCGATCTCGACAAAAGCACCGAAGTCCGCCACGCGGGTGACCTTCCCTTTGACCAGGTCGCCCTTCCGGAACCGCTTCTCGATCCCCGCCCAAGGGTCGTCGCCCAGCTGCTTGATGCCCATGGAGAACTTCTGGGTATCCGGGTCGATCTTCAGGACCTTCGCCTGGACGCGGTCTCCCTTCCGGAACAGTTCGCCGGGGTTCTTCACCCGCGTGTTCCAGGAGAGGTCGGAGACGTGGACCAGCCCGTCGATCTCCTCGCCGATGTCCACGAAGAGGCCGAAGTCCGCCACGTTCTTGATCACCCCCTCCACCACGGACCCCTCGGGGTGGCGCGCCTTGAGCTCGTCCCACGGGTTTACCAGCAGCTGCTTGTACCCAAGGGAGATCTTCTTGTTCCCCTTGTCGACCTTGAGGACGACCACCTCGACCGGTTCCCCCGCCTTCATCACCTCGGAGGGGTCCTTCAGGCGCTTGCTCCAGGACATCTCGGAGATGTGCAGCAGCCCCTCCACGCCCTGTTCGAGCTCGATGAAGGCGCCATATTTCGTCGTGTTGGTCACCTTCCCCCGGACGCGCTGTCCGGGCGCGTACCGGCTGTCGATGTCGAGCCAGGGGTCCGACCGGGTCTGCTTCAGCCCCAGCGAGATGCGCCCGCGCTCCCGGTCGAACCGGATCACCTTCACCTTCAGCACGTCGCCCACCTTGCAGGCGTCGGACGGGTGCCCCACCTTCCCGTAGCTCATGTCGGTGACGTGCATGAGGCCGTCCAGCCCCCCCAGGTCCATGAAGACGCCGTAGTCTGTGATGTTCTTCACGCGCGCCTCGACGACGTCCCCCTCCTGGATGTGGTCCAGCAGCCCCTTCCTGAGGGAGTCGCGCTCCTCCTCCAGGAACGCCCGGCGGGAGACCACGACGTTCGCCTTCTTGCGGGAGAACTTGAGGATCCGGAACTTTCCCTGGATGCCGATGACCGGGTCGCTGTCCCGCACCGGTCGGAGGTCCACCTGGCTGCCCGGGAGGAATCCCTTCACCCCGATGTCGACCGTGTATCCGCCCTTCACCTTGGCGACGATCGTCCCCTGGACGGGGGTCCCCTCGTCGAACGCCTTCTGCAGGTCGTCCCACACCCGGATCTTGACCACCTTGGACCGGGAGAGCCGGATGAACCCCTGCGCCTGGTCGTACCCCTCGGTCATCACCTCGATCGGGTCGCCCGGCCGGAGGCCGGCCCTCTCCTCCTCGGTGAGGTCCTCCAGGGGGAGCATTCCTTCGGATTTCTTGTTGATGTCGACCGCCACGTACTCCTTGAGGACCTTGATCACCTTGCCGTGGATGACTTGCCCTTCCTCGGTGGATTCGAGGCTGGCGGCGAACATGCGGGCGAAATCCTCCTCCCCCGCGGGAGCGCCCTGCGGCGCCGGGGAATCCGCGCCCGGTTCCCCGGGGAGGTCCGTTTTGTTGGGTTTCTCGTCCATGCCGTGCTCCTGTCGTTTGGTCTCCAAGACCCTTTACTATACACCCACCCCTTTATCCGTATACGCCTTAACCGTACCAAAGTACAACCGTTTAGGGGTGTTAGGGAAGAAGAAAATGGACGCTCACGGACAAAATGAACCACTGCGGCTGGCCGACCTGTACCCGGTGCTGCGCGAGGATTGCCGTTGCAGCCCAGCGGTGCGTGTAGTGTTTGCGGTGCAAGATGGCAGCGAAGGCCGAGACCCGGAAGCAGGAAGCGGCAGGATGATCTGCGATCCTTGAAAATCGCTCGTTAATGCGGAAACAGAAAGGGCGAGATCAGATGACCCCGCCCAACGCGCTAATCCCCATCATTATTCGAGAGCGATGCCGATTTGCATATCCGGCGAGGACGTGGGATACAATTTTTGCGCCAACTTCAAGAGAGAAACCTCGTTATCCCCCCGCTCCTTGATCCGGCGTTCCACCACTTTCCCGACAGGCTCTCTAACCTGTCGGATGTAATCGAAACGATAAACGATATATGTCTTCATACCGATCCTCCCTTCATCCGTCTCCGGTCATAAACGCCCGATTCCACCAATCCACTACCCAGGAGCAGCAGCATGAAGAGTCTGGGGACTACCGAGGCAGAGGGGGGAGCTGCCGATTGTCCATGACAAAACGGTCTCAAATTTACCAGGGGGATACATAACTGTAACCAGCAGACACACCAAGTAAAACGCACAGAGAAGAAATAAATGAATGGATTCTTTCATGATTCCAACCTTTTAATTCGAGCTCCCCTGTGTAGCCTGATGAAATATCAGCATGGAATATGCCAAGACATTGCGTTCCTGCCCGCCTCCGGTGGAGGGAATAATCCCCTGGCTCCTCCCGGTGCATTTTTTATATAATTATATAAATACTCCGGAAAGGAGGTGAAGAGGTGGGAATGATCCGGGTCAACGCGATGATCGACGAGGAAAAGCAACGACAGCTGTACCATCTCCTGATCGACGAGCGGATTGCTTTCAGCGAGTGGCTACGCCGACAGATCGACCAGTACATTGAGGCGAGGGAACCGAAGGGAAAACGGCGCAAGGGAAAGGGGGCCTGACGATGGCGGTCAAGGCGAGGGAGAGGAAGCCCGTGGAGTGGTGGATTTTCATCGAGCACAAGGGCCAGCGGAGTGCCGTGAAGGCGGGAAGCCGGGACGCTGCAACCGCCGAGGCGAAAGAGATCGAGGCAGCGTGGACCTTGGGCAAACTCGACCTCAACCCGCCCGAAGCCCCCCCACCGGTCCGGAGAAAATCCTTAAGTAATCGGCATGTTAGGAGCCATAGGATCCTTTATCCGTAAAAGGATACCTGAATCCGCTCCCCCGTCCAGAACCTCTTCAGGGCCTCCAGGAACCCGTCGATTATCCACTGGGGGGTGGACGCCCCGGCGGTGACCCCGACCGTGTCCGCCCCTTCCACCATCCCGGGGGTGAGTTCCTCCGCCGTCTCGATGTGGTGGGTCCGGGGATTGATCGACCGGGAGATCTCCGCGAGGCGCCGCGTGTTCGCGCTGTTGTATCCGCCCAGGATGAACATCGCGTCCGCCTTCCCCGCGAGCCGGGTCGACTCCTGCTGCCGCAGCGCGGTGGCGTTGCAGATCGTGTTGAACACCCGCACCTCCGGGAACCGCTTCATCGCGGCGGCCACGAAGGCCATCAGGTTGTCGAAGGACTGGGTGGTCTGGGCCACGATCCCCGCCTTGCGCACGCCCCTTGCGTTCTTCACGTCGGGGATGGATGTGAATACGGGCACGCCCGTCTCGATGTAGCTGATGATGCTCTTCACCTCCGGGTGGTTGGGATCCCCCACCACGACGACGGCGTACCCTTCCCGGCTCAGGGTGCGGGCGTGCTCCTGGGCCTTGGTGACGAAGGGACAGGTGGCGTCGATGATGGTGACCCCCTTCCCCTCCAGCGCGGCGCGGTCGGACCGGGTCACGCCGTGGGAGCGGACGATCGCCTTCCCGCAGGAGATCTCCCCCACCGACCCCACGACCCGCACCCCTTTCCGCTCCAGCCGCTCCACCGCCTGGGGGTTGTGGATGATCGGCCCCAGGGACTGGATCGGCCCGCCCTCCCGGTCCTCCTGTGCCTTGCCCGCCGTCTCGTCGGCGATGGCGATGGCGCGCTTGACGCCGAAGCAGAAGCCCGCGCTCCGGGCGATGAGGATCTCCTTCATCGCAGTTCCCCGGGCAGGCGGCGCAGGATGGCCTCCACCACCTCATCGACGGCGAGGGTCGTCGTGTCGATGTAGACCGCATCGTCCGCAACCCGCAGCGGGGAGTGGTCCCGCGTGCTGTCCCGGACGTCCCGCCGGAGGACGTCCGAGAGCACCTCTTCGTAGCTCTGGCAGCCGGCGGGCCCCAGTTCCCGGTAGCGCCGCAACGCCCGCACCGCCGCCGCCGCGTCGAGGAAGAACTTGGCCTCGGCGTCCGGGAAGACCACCGTCCCCGTGTCCCGCCCCTCGAGGACCACTCCGCCGCCCTCCCCCATCTCCCTCTGCTTCGCCACGAGCGCCTCCCGGACCGGGACGTGCGCCGATACGGCGGAAGCCCCCATGCTCATCTCCGGAGTCCGGATCGCTTCGCTCACGTCCTCCCCGCCCAGGAAGACCCGGACCGACCCGGCCACGGAGCGGAAGGAAAGGGCCATCCCGCGGGCCAGTTCCCCGAGCCGGGTTCCGTCGTCCCAGGGGATCCCCGCCCGCCGGGCCGCAAGCGCCACCGCGCGGTACATCGCCCCGGTGTCGATCCGCATCATCCCGGCATTCTCCGCGAGGAGGATCGAGACCGTGGTCTTCCCGGCCCCGGAGGGGCCGTCGATGGTCACGACGGGCCGCCGCTTCAATCCGACAGCCCCGCGAGCGTCGCCTGGAATCCCGGGAAGGAGGTGTCGATGCACGCGGTGTCGTTCACCTTCACCGGGATGCCCGCCGCCTTCCCCAGGACCAGCAGCGACATGGCGATCCGGTGGTCCCCCCGGCTGTCGCAGGGGCCGGTGGGGTGGAACCTCGCCGGGCCCTCCACCCACATGCCGTCGGGATACTCCCCGCAGACGACCCCCAGCGTGGAAAGGGCCGACACCATCGCCCCGATCCGGTCCGACTCCTTCACCCGAAGCTCCTCCGCCCCGCGGATCTCCGTGCGGCCCGACGCGAAGGCGGCGGCGACGCAGAGGGCGGGGACCTCGTCGATCAGTCCCGGGATCTCCCCCGGCGCCACGGAAGCGGCCGCAAGCTCCTCGCCGCGCACCAGGACGTCCGCCACCGGCTCGCCGCCCGAAAACCGCTCTCCCTCGTACCGGATGTCCGCGCCCATGCGGCGCAGCACCTCGACCACCCCGGCGCGGAACGGATTCACCCCGACCCCCCGGACGGTCAGGGAGGACCCCCTCCGCACCGCGGCCAGCACCAGGAAGAAGGCGGCGGAGGAGATGTCGCCGGGCACGGTGATGTCCACGGGATCGAGGCGGGCGGCGGGGGCGGCGGTGACCGCGTTCCCGTCCCGGCCGACC
>Ga0102851_10001330_pt1 | contig 13981 bp, 11 predicted proteins | sample Mud3Dept3metaG_FD_79558 | JGI IMG/M metagenome (GOLD analysis project Ga0102851, IMG submission 79558) | Freshwater wetland microbial communities from Ohio, USA, analyzing the effect of biotic and abiotic controls - Mud 3 Core 4 Depth 3... | ecosystem: Environmental > Aquatic > Freshwater >... | reverse complement strand
CCCGGGGCGGGAGAGAACGCCCCATAAACGGGGCAAGGATCCGGATTCAAAGGAAAGAAGGGGATATCTCCCCTATTTGTCACTCGTATAATAGATAAGGTCTTCGGGTTTCGGCAAAGGCCTTAAGACCGGGCTCATAGCCTTTCACTAGCTCATCAATCCGCAGTCCGTTTTCCAGTGCCAACCTCACCTTCGCCGTCCCCATGACCTTATCAAAATAGTCGGCGTGGAAAGCGAACCTGTCCGGATACATCTCCCGGATCGTCTTGACGACATGCAGGGCGGTCTCAAAGGGGCGATAGGAATTCCGGTCGGTCACGTGGACCTGGGCTCCCCCGCACGGCTCTCCGGTGAACTTGGAGAAGCTCGGAGTGAACCAGGCCTCCCGGAAAGTCACCCCAGGCAGCCCAAGCCCGTTGAGCTTCCTGGCCAGGTCAAACCCGTCGATCCAGGGGGCCCCGAATATCTCGAACGGCCTCGTCGTCCCCCTCCCTTCGGATACGTTCGTCCCTTCCAGGCATACCTGCCCGGGATAAACGGTCGCGGTATCCAGGGTCGGCATGTTGGGAGAAGGAATGATCCAGGGCAGGCCTGTTTCATCGAACCACATGGCCCGCCGCCAGCCAGCGACCGGAACGATGGCGAGGTCGGCCTTCTTCTCCAGGTACAGGTCATTGATCATCAGGGCGAGCTCCCCCACCGTCATCCCATGCCGCTCCGGGATGGGGTAAAGCCCGATAAAGGAGGCAAACTCCGGTTCGAGGACCGGGCCTTCCATGATCAGCCCGTTGATCGGATTCGGCCGGTCGAGCACGATGAACGGAATTCCCGCCTGGGCAGCCGCCTGCATTGCGTAGGCCATCGTCGCGACATACGTATAGACCCTCGTGCCCACGTCCTGGATGTCAAAGGCCAGGACTTCGATGTCCTTGATCATCGTCCCTTCCGGGATCTTTCCCACGCCCTTCGCGTCGCTGTCAAAGGAACGCATATAAGCATCCATGTCCTTGAGCATCCCCGGGTCGGGGGCCAGCGACTGCCCATAGAGGCTGAACACCGGGATTCCGTATTTGTCGTCGAAATAAAAGGGGATGAAAACCCCGCCTTGGACATTGGCCCGCACGCCGTGCTCCGGGCCGTAGAGGGCGACGAGCTCGAACGCGCCCGACTGCTTCATCAAATCGATGTCGCTCCGGAGGCGGCCGTCCATCCCAGTGGGGTTCGTGATGAGCCCCACCTTCTTCCCTTTGACCAGGTCCAGACGGCTCTCCAAAAGGACTTCGATCCCCGGCTTGACCGCGCTTTTGGGCACCGGAGCTTCGGGAGGGACCTCCTTTTTTGATACGCATGATAATTGAAGCAGCACCACCGCCACCAGGGCCAGAGCCGGAAGAAGAACCGGCTTGAAACCGCATCGGCAATCGCCCGTCTTCATTTTGCCCTCCCGCATTCTCGAATTTCCCCTCAGATCTTAATAAATATTTTCCGTCGGTAAAGCGGAGTCATTAGGGCCAGCCAGAGAAGCACGTAACAGACGGCATAGGCCAGGGACCCGTTAAGGTTGCCCGCCCAGGGGACGAACAAACGTTTATAGACCCAGGATAAGAGGGAGAGTTGCTCCCCTCCCGAGGAGACCTTCACCAGGGCGAGAAGCTTCACCATCAGGCCGGACCCGACATAGGCTGCTATGGCGTTCGTTCCGAAGACAAGAAAAGGGGTGGCCCATTTTTTCCATCCCCGGACGTCGATAACAAAATAGCACAAAGCCATGAGAAGGAGCGCAGCCCCGGCCGTGAAGAGGACAAAAGTGCTCGTCCAGAGCTTCTTGTTGATCGGGAAATAAGGGTGGAGAGCCAGCCCGAGGGCGGTCAGGGCGGCCCCCGCGCTCAAGAGCCCGATCGTTTTCGATTCCGGCCCTCTCTTCGACCTGAGCCAGTCGCCGGCCAGCGTGCCGAGGAGTGCCGTCGCGATCGCCGGGAACGTACTGAGGAGGCCCTCCGGCTCAAAGGCCGGCTCATACAGATGGCCGGCTAGGAGCTTCAGGTCAATATAGCTGACGAGGTTGCCCGAATACTCGAGGCCGCCCGCCCCGTAACCTGGCACGGGGATGAACTTCAGAGCCGCCCAATACCCGGCCAGAAGCATAACGGCAGCGCCCAGACGGCCTCTGCTTCCGAGATGGAGGTAGAGCAACGCGGCGAACAGATAACAGAGGGCGATGCGCTGCAGGACTCCCAGGATGCGGACGGAGGCGAAATCAAAGTGCGGAATAAGCCGAAGCAACAGGCCGAGGGCGAAGATGAGGACGCTGCGCTTGAAAATCCTGAGATAGAGCCCTCCCTTCCCCGCCCCTTCCGTTTTTAGCCGCGATAACGACAGCGAGATCGCTACGCCGACGATAAACACAAAGAAGGGAAAGACCAGGTCCGTGGGGGTCCAACCGTGCCATTCGGCATGGCGAAGCGGCGGGTAGACGAAATCCCAGCTTCCCGGGTCATTGACCAGGATCATGCCGGCGATGGTCAGGCCTCGGAAAGCGTCGAGAGAGGTGAGTCTGGGACCGGCCACCAGGGCTTATCCGGTCCTCTTGAGGACGATCAGCGTCATGTCGTCGAAGGGTTCGACGCCGGCCGTGAACGACGCCAATTCGGCGCAGACTTTTTCCACGATCTCCGCAGCGGGCTTCTTGGCATTTTTTTTGAGCAGGCCGATCAGGGCTTCCTCGCTGAAATCGGCATTTTCCTTGTTGCGGGCATCCGTTATCCCGTCCGTGAACAACCCGATCAATTCCCCTTTTTCCAGGGTCACCTGGCCGACTTCGTAGGAAACCGAAGGAAACATCCCCAGGCAGAAGCCCGTGGGATCCAGGCGGCTGACCGAGCCGTCCCTGGCGACGATGATCGGCGGGTTGTGCCCGGCGTTGATGTAGCGGAGGGACCCCGACCGCATGTCCAGCTCGCAGAAAAAGAAAGTGATGAACCGATTCGAAGCCGAGCTGCTGTGGACAAAATCATTGAGCTTCACGGCCATGTGTTCGAGCCGCAGCTGGGGGCCGACCTCGGCGATGAGGGCCGCCCGGAGGGAGGCCATGAGCAGGGCGGCGCTCATGCCCTTGCCGGAGACATCAGCCACGATGACGGCCAGCCGGTAGGGGTCGATGGAGATGAAATCATAATAATCCCCGCCCACTTGGTTACAGGGGATATTCGTGCCGGCGATATCGAAATTCTCGCAGGGCGGATTCTTCCGGGGCAGGAAGTCCTTCTGGATCTGGGCCGCCAGGGCCAGCTCCTTCTGGTACTTTTCCATCTCGATGGCCCGCTCAATGGCAATGGCGTTCTCGTATTTGACGGCGGCCAGGTTGGCCAGCAAGGTCATCAACCGCAGGTCCTCCTCGCCGAACTGTTCGAGCAGGGAGATGCGGTCGGCATAGATCACGCCGATGATCTCCCTATTGTTCCAGAGGGGCACGCACACGGCGCTGTGAATATTGGACTTGATGATGCTGTCCTTCATCCTCAGCCGGTCGTCCTGCTGGGCATCGGCCGTCAGCACCGCCGAGTGGTTGTCCAGGACAAGGTTGATGATGCTCTGGCTCACCAGGATCTTCTGGCGGATGAGGTTCTTGTTGTTGATGCGCGTCACCTTGGCGATCATCTGGGGCGGATTCCCCTCTTTGAGCATCAGGACCCCGCGGTCCATGGGCAGGTACTCCGAGATCAAGTCCATGACTTTCTCCAGGAGATCCTGGAGAGGCTGATGGAGCACGAGCGCCTTGCTCACCTCGTTCAGAACCGCCATGGATTTGTAGTCCGATTTGATCCTCATGAAGTCGGCCGGGGTGGCGAGCGATTGGATGGTCGTGTCGATGTCCTGTTTCTTTAGGATATCCTTGAGGGGGATCACCGTGTTGATGTTCCGCGCCGGATGGACGACCTCGGTGACCTCGACATTGCTCGACAGCTCCTTGTCGAAGATGATCCTGGTCGACCCGACCAGGATCTCGTCCCCCCTCTTGAGCTCGATCTCTCCCTGGACCTTCTTGCCATTGAGGAAGGTCCCGTTCTTGCTGCCGTTGTCCCGGACACAGAAACCGCCGTCCGCGGGAATAATGACCGCGTGGTGGCCGGAAGAAAAGGGGTCGGGAAGGGCCAGGTCGTTATCCTCGGACCGGCCGATCATGGTCTTTTCCTTTTTCAGGGTGTGCCAGAAAGAATCGCCCTTTTTCGGGTAGACGAACAATCTCGGCATGGCCATCTCTTCCTCGAATTATACTATTGGCGCGGGAGAGACTTCAAGTGCTACTTGAGCCCCCTTTGGGGCTAGGCTTCCTGCGTTGACTTCAGGATTTTTTGAAGGGCCCGCTGCCTTTCCGCGGGAGAGGAGTCCTCGACCAGGGGGATGATCACATCCCGGATATCCCTTTTCAGGGTGTTGTCAAGCAGCTCGATCGCGTAGGCGATCGAGTTCGGGGTTCCTGTTTTGATGTTCTGGTAGGCCTTGCGGATCTCCTCGCGCGGATAATACAGGCCGAGCAGCTTGAAGATATCGGAGAAAAGGGTTTCCAGATCCCGTTCCATGCGGCGCAGGACGGCCTCGGAGTCCGTTCCGGGACCGACCTCCTGGAGATCGAGGAAGGCCCGGCAGTATCTATGGACGAGCGAGAAGAGTTTTCGCCGGGCCACGCGGGCCGGAAGCTGGACGTCGTCTTTTTGCGCCCTGATGCGGTCCAGGGCGTCGACAAGCTCGGTGTCCAAATCGCCTCCTCCCTGGTCAAGCTCGCCGGCCAGGGTGAGGGCCGCCTCCTCCGTCCCGAGGCGGGCCAGGGTTTCGACCACCGCCCTTCTCACGCCCAGGTCCAGGCGAACGTCCGCGAGGCTCTGTTCCAGGGCGGGCATCGCCGCCCGGTCGTATCTATGGAGCGCGTTGATGGCGTCCTCCCGGGTGGAAGGACTCCCCAGCTTGCGGATGATCGCCGGGATATAGCTCGGTTTCTTGAGCCGGGCCGCGCTCTTCAGGGCATAACAGGAGACATCCGGGGAGAAATCCTCGATCAGCGCCACGAGGCGATCGGTCAGAGGCGCCTCGGGGCTCATCAGCCCGATCGCTTTCGCAAGTTCCATCTTTTCGACCTCGGATTTCTGGCTTTCGGCCAGCACATTCCCCGCGTGGCGCTCCATCAGCTCCTGGTAAGCGTCCAGCGACATGGTTTCCCGGATATCCGTGATGAGGTCTTCCTGCCGGATCTCCTCGTCCGTCTCCGGGAATCCGGCGACTCCCTCGGCATTGAACAGATCGCTGAGCGACGAGACTCGGACCTCCCCCGCCTTTTCCGAAATCATGTTCCGGATTTCCGGCGAGAGCTTGTCCCGCTGCAAGAGGTCAAAAACATGCATGGCGTAGAGAACCGAGCTTCGTTGCCGGCTTTCCATGGCGTCGAATATCTCCTTGGCGGAGTCGACGTCCAATTCGTCCAGCACGCTCTGGTCGACCCGCTCCCATTTCAACTTGATGCTTCGATTGATCGTCCGGACATATTCCCGGCCGATTTTCAGGCCGATGATCCCCCAGGGGATCAGGAAGATGATGACGATCCAGCTCAGCTGTTTGGCCAACCCGGTGTCAAAAACCGGGGTGAGATATTTGACTTGCTTGTTGAGGAGGACGGCGAAGACCAGGAGGATGAGGGCGGCCCCCACTTTCGCCGCCCGGCTGATGAACATGTCGATAAACGGCTTGGCCTTGAACTTGAGATCCGAGGCCACCGGGATGTAAAGGATTTCCCGGATCGTCTGATTGAGGGAAAACGCCAGGCTTTCGTCGCTGCCCTTGATCAAGATCGCCGGAAGAAGGGAAAAAGGCGAAATCAGGACGACCGCCGAGCAGAGCAGGAGAAAGAGGGGAGTGAGGAGGACCGTGAGACTCACGCCCAGTTTTTTTATGAAATTGCCCGTCAAAAAAGTGTTCATAAAAAGGGCAAAGACGGTCAGCCCGGCGAAAAAGAAACCAAAAAAGGCCTGCATATCTTTGGGATTCCTGAAGTGCTCGTCCGTCGCCGAAAAGAACTGGAACTCAATCAGGGTGGAGACGATGATGCCAAGGGCGACGGCCGCGGCGATCAAGACGAGATAGGGATTCTTGCGGACGGAATTGTAGCTGTCCTTGAAGCCGACCTTGGGAACCTCCGCCTGGCTTTCCCCTGACAGAACCGGTTTAGCGGCTGCCGATGGATGCCTTTGCCGATCCCGGAAAACGGCCCTGACTACGAAAACACAGGCCAGGAGGAGGACGCAGGCCAGGGGGAGGAGCCATCCGGCCAGGTTGGCCCGGGTGAGGAAGCCGGCTATCAATCCGCCGAGTATTCCGCCCAGGATCCCGCCGCTGCTTATGAAGGCGATCAGCCGCCTGGCCTCCCGCGGGTTGAAGATCTCGTTGACGGTCATCCAGAAATGGGTCATCAGAACGACGATCAGAACGCTGGCCCAAACCCAGTAGATGTACGGCAGGATCGGACTTCTTCGGCCGGATTCCGTCTGAATGGCCAACTGCAGGACCAACCCGGAGGCGGCAAAGAAGACAAGGCTGGCGTTGATCAATCGCAGGAGGGAGGCCCTAAACTGGATTTTCGAATGAAAAAGAACGACCAACCCGGTGACCACGGCGGCGCTGAGATAGGCCAGCGGCAGAGCCCCCACTCCCAGCCTGACCAGCAGGTCTGTCGTGCGCAACGCTTTGATGATGGTGTGGGGGGTCGTGATCAGGAAGAAATAGGCAAAGAGCAGGAAAGCCAGCTTCTTCTCGCCCGGCCTGATACCGACCAGCTTCATCGGGTTAACGCTTGTAGCAAAGGAACGGACTCCGCCTCCTCAGGTCTAATTGAAGCTCTTTAAGGCGGTTTCTTCCTCCTCGTAGATGTCGAGGACCTTGGTCAGCATGGTCACTTGAAAGATCAGAAAGAGCTTTTTGGAAATCCTGACCAGCTTCAGCTTCCCGCCCAGGTTGTGGGTGGAGATGTAGCTCGCCAGGATCTCCCCCACCCCGAAGCTGTCGATAAATTGGACGGCGTCAAAATTGAGGAGGATCTTCCGCCTGCCGCTGTCCAGCTGCTCCTTGACCAGCTGATGGAGGGTCATGTCGCTGATGTCGGACCTCTTGATCTCCCCCTCCAGGTCAAAGATGACGATATCGTTCTTCTGCCGGGCCGCAATTCTCATGTCTGCCTTTCCTCTCTCGACGACTCCCAGATAATCACGTATATCACCATGGGGGGAAAAAAGTCAATACGACTTAAGGATTTGATTTTTTCAAAAGATTTTGGGAGAATAAATGCACATCTGGTTTCCCCGGGCAACGGTTTCTCCCGGAGGCATGTTTTATCGGAGGGTAAGAGCAGTTGCGAAGGCCGCACGAGGTGCTGACTTGACCGGATCCAAACGGGACTACCCCCCTTTCGACCACCGCCGCGGCCGGCGCTTTCGGAACGGCATGGACCTCGAAGAGGATTTCGAGAAGCTGGCGACTCTCTTCAAGGACCAGGGCATACCTGCAGCCCAGCCCCGCGGGAATCTCGGCGGTCTCCTGCCCGCCGGAGAGGGCGAGGCGACGACCGACCCGGTCAAGCTTTACCTTCGTGACATGGGGAGCATCTCCCTTCTCACTCGGGAAGGAGAGATCGGCCTGGCTAAGCACATCGAAAAGGGCCAAAAAGCCATTCTCAAGTCCTTGACCCGGACCCGCCTCTTAATGACCGAGTTGTGGTCGCTGGAGGAGTCGGTCAAACAGGACGTCCAGTGCCTCCCCCAGATCTTCGATTGCGGCGAGGATATCGAGGAAGACAGGCTGGAGGCCCGGAGGCAGAGCCTGATCCGGATCTTTAAAAAGATCCGCCAGACAAATTCGGTGCTGGAAAAGATCCCGCCGCGCAAAAAGAACGCCTTCGCCCGGGGCCGCCTCGTCGTCAAGATCATCCAGCTCATCGGACAGCTCAACATCTGGCCCGCCCGCCTCGAGCTGATCATCGGGCACATGCGCGAGCGCTTCGAATCCTTCTGCGAACTGGCAGAATCCCGGGATGAGCTCGAGTCCAGCCTGCGCCGGATCAAGGACCGCCAGAGGCGGGCCGAGCTGCAGAAGCGGCTGGCCGAGGTCAAAAAGCTCTTGAATAAGAACCGGGATGACCTCGGGATAGACTGCCGCCAGTCCAGCGAGATCCTGCGCCAGATCAGCCTGGGGAAACAGCTGGGCGATCGGGCCAAAAAAGAACTGGTCGAAGCCAACCTGAGACTGGTCGTCTCGATCGCCAAGAAGTATACCCATCGTGGCCTGGGGTTTCTGGACCTGATCCAGGAGGGGAATATCGGGCTGATGCGGGCTGTGGAGAAATTCGACTACCGCCGGGGATACAAGTTTTCCACTTACGCGACCTGGTGGATCAAACAAGCGATCACGCGGTCCATCGCCGACCAGGCACGGACCATCCGCATTCCCGTTCACATGGTGGAGACCATCAACCGCCTGAAAAAGCTCGTCCAGGCAAGCGTCCAGGAAAGGGGACGGGAGCCGACGCACGAGGAGCTGGCCCGGAAAATGGTCCTTACGGTAGCCAAAGTGAGGGAAATCATCAAGGCTTCTCAGGAGTCCGTATCGCTCGACGCCCCCGTCGGAGACGAGGAAGACAGCCGGCTGGGCGAGTTCATCGAGGACAAGACGAGCCCCTCTCCCGAGGAGGCCGTCATCCACCGCAACCTGCGGGAACAGATCGAGCATGCGCTGGACAGCCTCACCGAGAGAGAGGCGGAAGTGTTGAAGCTCCGTTTCGGCCTGATGGACGGCAAGGAGCACACCTTGGAGGAAGTCGGCGATGTTTTCAAGGTGACTCGTGAGCGCATCCGCCAGATCGAAGCCAAGGCACTGCGGAAACTGGAGAGCTTCAGCAAGGGGGGGAAGCTGAGGTCTTTCCTGTCCGAGGTTCAGCCCTGAAAAACGGCTACTCCTTGCTCCTCATGTAGACGTTGGTCGTTCCGCTTTCTTCTTTAAACTTCAGTTCGAAAGAGCCGGAATGGCTCTTGATCAGCTGAGAGAGCTGCTTGAAGCCGTAGGTGCGTGGGTCAAAGCTGGGATCAAGCTGGTGGAGGTAGAACCCGAGCGTCCCCAGGTTCGCCCAGCCATCCACCTGGACGGCCATCTCATAGGCTCCCTTGAGGAGAGGAAGCGGATCGAGCTCTTTGGGTTTCTCGTCCTTGGCGTCGGGGACCTTGGCGTCTCTCCTGCTTCTGGGCGGCTGCTGCCGGGGGGGGGCCAGGTTCTCTGTTAGGATAAAGATATTACAGGCATTGACGAACGCCTTGGGGGTCGATTTTTTCCCAATGCCCATGACGAAGATGCCGTGCTCGCGAATCCGGGTGGCCAGCCGGGTATAGTCGCTGTCGCTGGAAACCAAGCAGAACCCGCCCACCAGATGGCCATGTAGGATATCCATGGCGTCGATGATCATGGCGCTGTCGGTTGCGTTCTTCCCGATCGTATAGCGAAACTGCTGGATGGGCTGAATGGCGTAGTTGTTCAGGACGTTCTTCCAGCCGGACATGCTTGCCGTCGTCCAATCCCCGTAGACCCGGCGGATCGTGATCGAGCCGTACTTGGCCGTTTCGGTGATGATGCTCCCGATCAGCGACGGCTGGGCATTGTCTCCGTCGATGAGCAGGGCGATCTTTACGACCTGGCTTTCAGTGAATTGTTCGACCATCGTTTCATTTCCTCCTCAAGGAGCTGGGTCCGAATTTCCTATCACTCTGTGTCCCTGCCCTCACCCCGTCCGCGGGGCCCGGGTTTCATCCCTTGACACTGACCTCATAGCCTTCCCGGATGGGCGGAGATTGGAAAAAATCGAGGAACTTGACCAGCTGCTCCTGGTAGTAACGATTGTGCTCGTTGGCGAGCGCGTCCTTCTCCGTCTTCCAGAAGGTGATGGCCAGGCCCTTCCCCGTCGGCCTGTCCGTGAGGAGGTAGACCCCGGCGAACCCTTTCTGGGACTTGGCGGCGGGGACGACGCTATTCGCATAGAGTTCAATCGCCTCCTCGACCTTGTCCGGCTTGACGTTGATCTCGGTCACGCGTGCATACATGGCCTCTCCCTCCTTCGACCTCTTGCCTACCTTGTTCAGATTACCAATTTCCGGACGGGGAGTCAAACGGAAACTTCGGCTTGACTTATCCGGCAGTTCATCTAGTATAAAAGCCGATGCTTCCGGCCGCGATAAAGCGTGCTTTATTTTCCCTGCTGCCCCTCGTTATGTCGGCCGGGGCGGCCGTCCAGGCGGCGGAAGACATCCCCTGTCAATGGACGGGCGTCGAAAAAACCATCGTCATCGGCGATATCCACGGCGACTACGAGCGTTTCATCGAGATCCTTCGGGGAACGGGAGTGATCGATGCGGACCTCCACTGGGCTGCGGAAACCTCCCACTTTGTCCAGACGGGCGATGTCCTGGACCGCGGACCCGACGCCCGGAAGATTTTCGACCTCCTCATGCGCCTGGATAAGGAGGCGGAAGAAGCGGGCGGGAAGGTCCATGCCCTTCTCGGAAACCACGAGGAGCTGAACCTCACGGGGATCGTCTTCAGCAGCAACTCCGACTATGTGACCCTCGACCAGTTCATCGCCTTCCTCCCCGACTCCTACCGCCGGCAGCAGGAGGACGCCTTGAGAAAGAAGATCCTCAAGGCCCGCGCCCGGGGCCGCCGGACCAGCGAAAAGCAGACGATCGACGCGTTCTGGGAATCGCAGGTCAAGGACCCGAGCGCGCAACGGCTTTATGTGCTGAACCTCAACGAGCAATACGGACCCTGGCTGCGCCGGCTCAACGTGGCCATCAAAGTCAACGAAGTCGTCTTTGTCCACGGCGGAATCAGCGAAAAATATTCGAAGTGGGGGCTTCAGGAGATCAACGACCGCTACCGCATGGAGCTCAACGATATCGTCCGGGCGCTGCACAACTCCGAACCGCCCCGAATCGCCCAGCCCTCGATCGTCTACCGGGGCGACAGCCCCCTCTGGTACAGGGAACTGGCCACCGTCCCGGAGGAGGATTTGAAAGAGGAAGTGGACGCCATCCTGGCGAACCTCGGGGCCAAGGTGATGATCATTGCCCACACCCCGACAATCCCCAGGACGCTGCGGGACATGCAGCGGTTCGGCGGCCGGGTCTGGATAGTCGACACCGGAATATCCCGCGCCTACGGCGGCCCGGCCTCGGCTCTGATCATTCAAAACGAAGATATCCAAGTTTGGGGGATCGGGAATGAAAAAGACAACGATTCTGAGCCTTTTTATTTCTCTCCTCGTCGGGCCGGCCGGCGGCCTCTCCTGCCAGCCCCTGCCCCGGGGGGATGACAGGCCCGGCCAGATGGAGTCCCTGGAAAAGACCCTCCGCGAGGCCAAGATCGATAAGATCGAGAAGGAAAAGCTGGGCGGGCGAACGGGTCCCTGGCTTGTCACTCTCGACGCCGGCGCCGTAAAGCCCCGAGCCGTCTTTCGCCATGTTGACCGGCCGCGCCCCCACCCCGCTCCCGATAGCTACAAATACGATATCGCCGCCTATGAACTCACTAAGCTTCTCGGCATCGAGCTCATCCCTCCCGTCGTCGAACGAGAAATCGAAGGCCGTCCCGGCTCCCTCCAGATTTACCTGGAAAACTGCATCCGGGAGAAGGACCGGAAGAGGAAGAAGCTGCAGCCGCCGAACCCTCCAGCGTTCTCCAACGCCGTCGCCGAGGTCCGGGTTTTCGAGAACCTGACCTCGGACGAATGCCAGGATACGGACGACCTCTACGTTCACACCGAAGACTGGCGGGTCTGCCGGGTGGATTTCTCCGAGGCCTTCGCTCTCTCGCCCGAGCTCCTTCCGGGCTGCGAGATTACGGTCTGCTCGAGGAAGCTTTACGATGGCCTGCTCAAGCTGGACGTAGAGACCATGACATCGAGGCTGGGCCGCTATCTGAGCGAGCAGGAGATCGGCGCGCTTCAGGCCCGCAAAAACCTGATCGTTGAAAAAATAAAAGCCCTGATCGGGGAAAAGGGCGAAGACGCCGTCCTTTTTTAATCCTCAGCCGGAAAAGGAATCCGAGGAGGGAAGACCATGAGCGACGCGGCAACCGAAACAGCGGGAACTGCCGGGGAGACAAGATACAACCTCCTTTATCGCTTTCTCAGGCTGTTCACGGACATCCGGCGGGGCGAGGCGGGCAAGGCGCTCCTCCTGGCCCTCAATGTCTTCCTCATCCTCATGGCCTACTACATCATCAAGCCTGTCCGGGACGCGCTCATCCTCTCGGCCAAGAGTCCCGAGATGAAGAGCTACCTCGGGGCGGCCCAGGCCATTCTCTTGATATTTGTCGTCAAGGCCTTCAGCCGGCTGGCCTCGCGCGTTCCCCGGCATTTGCTGATCACCTGGGTGACCTTGTTTTTCATTTCCAACCTCGTCATCTTCAACCTCCTGGAGCTCATCGGGGTTCCGATGGGGACGATCGGGATCATCTTCTACGTCTGGGTCGGGATATTCAACCTGATGGTCGTCGCCCAGTTCTGGGGCTTCGCCAACGATCTGTACACCGAGGACATCGGCAAGCGGATCTTTCCCCTGGTCGCTTTCGGGGCAACCCTGGGGGCCCCCCTGGGGTCGAAGATCAACACCTGGTTTGTCGAGTCCCTCGGTCTCTACCGGGTCATGCTTGTTTCGGCCGGCATCCTGGCGGTCTGTATCCTTCTGGCGATCCTCATTCATCGCGCGGAGATCGGCAGCCTGGCGGCGAAGAAAGGAGCGCTCACTCCGGATCAGGAAAAAGAAAAAAAGGCCTTAGAACAGCCCCTCCAAAAAGGCGGCGGCTTCCGCCTGGTCTTTCAAAGCCGCTATCTTTTATTGATCGCGCTGGTTGTCGGGCTCTACAACTTCATTAACGCCAACGGCGAGTACATGATCGGCCGCGTCGTCTCCGGGATCGCCTCCAAGGCCCTGGAGCTGGGGGCAACGGGCGGTCTCGACAAAGGCCAATACATCGATAAGTTCTTCGCCGAATATCAGTTCTTGCAGAGCCTGCTGGCCATCCTTATCCAGCTCTTCCTGGTGTCGCGGATCTTCAAATGGGTGGGCATCGGCGGCGCCCTTCTTTTCCTGCCGTTCATCGCCCTCGGCGGATACGGCATCATCGCCTTTGGGGCAACGCTCGTCCTTCTCAAATGGGTGAAATCGCTGGAGAACGGGACGGACTACTCGCTCATGAAGACGACCATGGCCGCCCTCTTCCTCAAGACGTCGCGCGAAGAAAAGTACAAAGCCAAAGCCGCCATCGACACCTTTTTCTGGCGGGGCGGAGACACGCTGTCCGCGTTCGCCGTCTTTTTGGGGACGACGTATCTCGCCGCCTCGGTGGAAAGCTATGCCGGACTGAACGTCGTCTGCGTCCTTGTCTGGATCGTCTTGAGCCTGATGATCGCCCGCGAATACAATAAGACCAAGGCGCCTGAACAGGGCCCCTGAGGAGGCCCGGCCAGGGCGAGAATCCGGTTATCTGGGCCTCAGGTCTTTGACCTTGAGGATCCCTCCCCCATCCTGAGCGATGTAAAGATAGCCCTCGTCGTCCCGGCAAACCCCTTCCTGGTCATTGCCGAGGAAAGCGTATTGCTTTATCACCTTCCCTTCGAGCGTGGCTTCGATCAGGATATTGTCGGAGTCGCTCACGATGTTCAGACGCCGGGTCACCCGGTCATAATACATGGCCGCCGGGTCGTCCAGTTCGAGCGGAAGCACTCGGATGATCCGGGCCTCCGCCTCTTCCGCCCGGCTGGATTTCAGGGGAACCAGAACCTCCATGATCATCGGTGGGTCCCATTGGTTGCCGACGTAGAATGTCCCTCCCTCGGAATGCCGGCTGTCGGGGACAAAAGCGATGGATTCGATGCCGTTATCATAGCTTGTGGTCTGTT
>Ga0102851_10001329_pt1 | contig 13987 bp, 9 predicted proteins | sample Mud3Dept3metaG_FD_79558 | JGI IMG/M metagenome (GOLD analysis project Ga0102851, IMG submission 79558) | Freshwater wetland microbial communities from Ohio, USA, analyzing the effect of biotic and abiotic controls - Mud 3 Core 4 Depth 3... | ecosystem: Environmental > Aquatic > Freshwater >... | reverse complement strand
TCGACTTATGGCGAGCCCATCTCTCAATTCTCTGCACTCTGCCCGTCTCTCTCCGGTCAGACCCTGAGGAACTGACGCGGACGAAAAGCGATATCAAGGGAAGAGAACGACCAGAAAACTGTTCCTTCGCGGAACCGCTTTCTGCAACATCACGCCCAGAGCTTTTCATTCGAGAGGCTGTTCAAGATAGTAACCCAACGATCGGCCAAGGGCATGTCTCTGTTTTTTATTATGTTTTATTATAAAGAAGCCGGATCAAAATGTAAAGACTTTCGCTTGCAGCATGGCAACAAAGAAAGGGATGCGTGCCTACAAGGCAACGCACCCCTCATGAGTGATCCTGCGGATAGAACGTGCTTACCAATTTCCTGCTACCCGGTTTGCCGTCCTCCCGCGATCAGGCATGGTTCGCCGCGGCACATGGTCCGGTGGCGATCCTTTTCAGTTCCTCTGAAATCATAGAGGCGAGGGCCTCTAAAGGGAATGGTTTTTCGAGATAACGGACAACGCCAAGAGCTTTCAAACGTTCTACCACCGAGGGGGAGCAGTCCCCGCTCATGACACATACGCCTATCCCGGGGTGGTCCTTTTTCATCCGTTTGATGAAATGGTAGCCATCCTCGGCCGGCATATCAAGGTCCGTCAGGATCAGGTCTACGGGCGTGGATTTGAGCACAGCGTCCGCTTTCGCGCCGCTCGCGGCGGTCAAGATGGTGCAATTTTTCAAATATATACAGAGGTTGGCCGACAAGGCCTCAAGGATATGCTTGTTGTCGTCCAACACCAGGATAGTTTGCATAACGGCTCGTTCGTCTTTTAGATGAAATGACTTTATTGCCATTGAAGCTCCCTGCAGCAAGCTGCAGGGAATCTTCGATCCTCAAGGTAGAACTATTTATTCTAATCGCTCGCTAACCCCGCAGCAAGCTACGGGGAATGCGCTCGCTCCTGGATTCATGGACAAAGAACAGCAATTCCTAAATGAAAAACCGTTATCGCGCAAAGACGCAAAGGCGCAAAGAAAGAATAAACCTCATAATGGAATAAGCCTAAAAGACGGCTTAAAACACAATAATTTGCTTTATGTCTTCACATCAAAATCTATCGACCATTCTCAAGCTTCCGTCGTCGTCCTTCTTTCTTTGCGTGCTTGGCGGCTTTGCGTGAGACAGCCGTTCGCAGTAGCTTTCAACTTTTTTACGAATGAACCTTATTGTATAACATCTATGATCTTTTTGGCACCAACAGGGTAAGAAACGATTTCCGCTCCTTTTTCCGTCATTCCCGCCCCTGCTTGAATCCTGCTGGGGCAGGCTCCGGCGGGAATCCCCGACCCTCACGCTCCTAAAAAAAGCGGAGAGGACAATGTCCTCTCCGCTTCCGGTTTCAACGCGCTTTCCCTGTTACGGTGCAATCTGCATGGTCACTGTTCTCGCAACGCCGTCGTCAGTGGTTACGGTCGCGAGATAGCTGCCCGGAACGAGATCGTTCGTGGCAAGATTGTAAATATAGATCCCGTCGCTGCCGGAATACCGAAATATGTTTCCGGAGTCGGGCACGTTGCTCGCGGCATCGATCGGATCTCCGCTCGCGATCTGCCCGGAGATGAACTGGAGCGTCAGGGACGCGATTGCCGAGGTCACGCTGCTGCCGCAGCCGTCCGTAAGCGTGAACTTGACGGGTATGGTGCTGCCTTTCTTGAACGACTTGGCCAGTGTCACCGGCGCGATGAATCCCCCGAAGTCGTAGGCGACCCGGTACGTCACGGTGCTGGTCGCAATGTTGCCTGCACGGTCAGAAGCGGTAACCGTATAGGTAAACAGGTTCACCCCGTTTGCATTACCTCCCGCTAACGCCCCATTCTGGGAGAGGATGCCTGAAAGTGCATCGGCCGCCATAAATGCCAGGGTCGGTGCAGAGCAGGCCGGGTAGGTTGCCCCGTCCATTGCCCCGGTGATCGCTATCGAAGGAGCTGTCTTGTCGATATTGAGCGTCACTTCAATCTTCGCCGTGTTCCCGGCCTTGTCCGTTGTCGTGCCGGCCACGGTCTGCTTCTCCCCTTCGGTCGTAACGATCAGGGGCGACGGGCAGGTGGCAATCCCGGATCCGGCGTCGCTGCAGTCAAAGGTGATCGTCACATTTCCGTTGTTCCATCCGTAGGCATTCGAAACGGGAGCGACCGCGGCTGTAATGACGGGGAGCGTCTTGTCTATGTTCACCACGACCTGCGCTGTTACCCTGTTGCCCGCCGTGTCCACGGCCTCTCCGGTCACGGCCTGTCCCGCTCCTTCGGCGGTCAGGGTTGTCGCGGCCGGGCAGGACGCTATGCCCGAGCCGGTATCGGCGCAGGTCCAGGCAACAATGACGTCCGTATTGTTCCAGCCGTGCCCGTTCGGAGCCGGGCTGACGCTCCCGATGATCGCGGGCGGGATGGTGTCCTGGACCGTGATCGTGACCGTATCCGAGGCAGTTCCGCCCTTGCCGTCGTTCACGGTCAGGGTGATCTCCGTCGCGCCGAGGGGCAGCGAGACGACCGGCTGTACCCCGGAAGCGGTCCCTCCGGTCCAGGTCCAGGTGTACGTAAGGTCATCGCCTTGCGGATCGGACGACCCGGAACCGTCCAGGGTCACGCTGGCACAGGACGGACCGGCGCACTCCACGGTCTGGTCAGGGCCGGCCTCGGCAACAGGCGGCTCGTTCGCGCAGAGGAGCTCTCCTTTATTGATGATCAGGTTGTCGAAGGCGACTTTCACGTCCTGCTTCGTGAACGTATAATCGTGGCTCCAGGCGGAAAAGCTGAAAGCCGTATCCGCGGCGGATGAGGGGCCGGTGTCGACAGGCACCCACGCCCCGTTCGAGGAGTAGTAGCCCGTGGCCGTATTGCCCGTGCGCACCAACCTCAGCTTGCCCGACAGGTCCGCTGTCTGAGCGATCCCCTGCACTCCGTCGCTGAAATGGGTAAGGTACACTTCGCGCGGCGATCCGTAATAGTCCTGCGCGCTTCCGAAGCTCACCCGCTCCACGGGGCCGGACACGGTGCCCAGTCCGACCCTGACGCCGTTCGCCGACGGCCAGGTGGGAAGGCTGTAATCGACCTGGATATCGAAATCGCCTTTTAATTTGCACGTGCTGCCCAGCCCGGCTGAAAAGCCTGTCTGGCCGTTATTATTGGAAGAAGACGGGATCGAGACTTCCAGCCTGCTCCCGGTCTCGGATAACACCGGGCCCGAGCCCCCCACTCCCGTTGACCATAAGAAGGTGCTGACCGCGTTGTCGTTGAAATCATCGTAAAAACAAGCCTTGTCGACCAGGCCCGAGGAAACGCAATTGGGAAGCGCATAGGAGGCCTGAACTGGGAAGGAACCGTCATTGTCCTCATAGGCCCCCGGCAAGCCCCAGAACCCGAACCCGTCCGGGATGGCAAGGTAAAGCCTGGTCGCGCCATCAGGTGCGATAAAGGATTGCTGCGTTCCATCCGCGGCATGTCCATTCCCGATAAAGAAGACCTGCGCGAGCTTGGGAGAAAGCGTCTGGAACGAGGTGCCGGGATTTCCCGAGAAATCGAGGATCTCAGGAGGGCTGGCCTGTGCCGGATCGGCATCGCTTAAAAAAACGCCCACGAGCGGTCCCTGGGGACCCTGGTAACCGCTGATCCCGCCCAGAGGATAAAGATAGCTCGACCCGGCCTGCCCGCCGTCCGGCCCGTAGCCGGAGCCGTAGCCCGGGCCGTTGTAATAATGGACAGCCCCGGTTGCGCTGAATTTAAAGACCATGCCGCTCTTCGCGGCGATCGGCTTCGGAAAGGTCTCTTTCACGAAATCGCCCAGCACGAATCCGTGCCTGGTGAGAGGAAACGCCGGGTCGTATACCCCCAGGTTCGGGATCACGACGTCGGTCCTGCCGGAAAGAAAGATCACGTCCGTGCCCGGGACGTTCGCGGAAAATTCACCTTCGCCCGCCTGTGCCATCGAGAACAATAAAAACAAAAATACTAATCCCAAAACGACATACCTGCTGATCCTGTTGCGCATACGTTCTCCTCTCGAGTTTTTAGAAATACACGGTAGTTTGGATTCCTGGAAATGGTGCAGGAAGGGTTTGCGAAAAACTACTTCTTATTTTGCGGGGTCAACGTAGCAGAATGTATTCTTTAATGCAAGTAAATTCTCTTCTTTGTGCTTTTTTAGCCTGAAAGTAGCACGAGTATCCATTTTGTTTCTATTACTCAGGAGTGCATATTATGAAAATCTCGTAAAAAGTCTAGTCTCACACGAAGCCACGGAGATCACAAAGAGGATCTTAAATATTTTCAATGTGCTTTTCTTTGTGCCTTTGTGGCGACCTGTGAAAATGTTAGTTCTTACGACTTCATCATATTATAGTTAAACATCTCTGGCCACCGAGAACACAGAGGGTGAAAAGCTACTGCGAACGGCTGTCTCGCGCAAAGCCGCCAAGCGCGCAAAGAAAAACAACGAACGACAGAAGCTTCAAAAAAATCGCAGTATCTGGATGCGCAGATATTGCAATGCGGTCCTGTTTTTCAGGCTGTTTTTCCACCATACTGTTCTTATAAGGTTTATCCTTTCTTTGCGCCTTTGCATCTTTGCGAGAGAATGATTTATACTTGATGTTTTCGTAAAAAGTCGTTCTCACACAAAGATCACTGAGGACACAAAGAAAAACCTGAATGTTTTCATTATGCCTTTCTTCGTGCCTTTGTGTCGACCTGTGAAAAATTGACTTCTTACGAGTTTGTCATACTTGTCTCCTTAGAGGAATCGCTGTTCTTTGTTCATGCTCGGCAGTAGAATCATTTCAACTTTTATACGAAAGAGTTTAAATTCTCTTCTTTGTGCATTTATATCCGGAAAGGGCCAAAGCAGCTCTCTATTGATCTGTTTCAAGGTCGCCGCACTCTTCATGGTTCGCTTTCGACAATTCTATCGATCGTCATCCCTGCGATCTTCCATCATTGCCTGTCCGCGGTGAAATGCCGCTGCCTCTCTCCCAGAACTCCGCGACGTCCTTCAGGATGCTCTCCGACACCAGCTCCGACGCGTTCTTGTCGAACCAGTCCGAAGGCATGGCGCGGGCATAGCCGGGCTGCACGAAGCGGCCGTCCATCAGCACGATGAGGCCGCGATCGGTCCCGGAGCGGATCACCCTCCCGGCTGCCTGGACCGCTTTGGACATTGCGGGGATCACATAGGCGAAATCGAAGCCCGCCTGGTATCGTTCCTCGTAGTACTTCCGCATCTCTTCCCGTTCGAGGTCGTAATTCGGGAGCGGCGGCCCGACCACGAACGCGCCTATCACGCTCTCGCCCGGATAGTCCACGCCCTCGGAGAACGTCCCGCCCTGCACCGCGAACACGATGGCAGGTTCGCCCCCTGAGGCCAGCCGGTCCAGGACAGCGTTGACCTTGGCCGCTTTCATTTCCCGCTCCTGCCTGAGCACCTGGGTACCGGAAGGCGGCTTAAAGAGACCGTGCACCCGGTCAAGGAATTCGAAGCTCGGGAAAAAGACGAAGTAGTTGCCTTTCCGGAGCGACGCTATACGCTGAACAGCATCGGCGATCCTGGCGTAGTTGCGCTCCCGGTCGCTGTACTTCGTCGATACCTGGGGGATGATCAGGAGCTTGCGGTTCTCCTTCGGAAAGGGGCTGGAGAATTCCGCTGTAATCACTTTCTCCGGATCGAGCCCCGAGAGACGGGCGTAGTACGCAAAGGGCTTGAGCGTTGCCGAGAATCCTGCTGTCTGTTCGTACTCCTTGTAGCAATCCTTCAGCATCAGGGACGCATCGCAGCAGGTGATCTTGATCACGCCGCCCGGGGGATGGGGATGGAAGGTCACGAAGAACTCCTTCCTCCCGGGGTCGGTCGCAAGGACAAGCGCCTCGCTGAACTCCGACCAGTACGAGCAGAGGAGCATGACACTGTCCCGGGGCTGGATCTCGATATCCGAGTCGAGATAGCGTGACAGGAACGACCGGAGCGACCCGTCCTGGTCCAGAAAAGCATCGACAGGCGGCTCGATCCTCGATGGCCCGGCAGTCCTGCCGGGAGCGCACGATGCGATCACCTCTATGCAGCCGTCCAGGAGCCCCTCCGCCTCGCCCCGGAACCGCGCAGGCAGGGCCTGGATCCCGGAGCGCATCTCTTCAAGGGTGAGCGTCGAGAGCGCGGGAGAATAGTAGTCCATGGCCCGGTGGGGAAGATTCTGGGCCTCATCGATCACCAGGTTCGGCCTGCCCGTCTGGTCGAGACCAATCATCGCTATCCGGCCGAATGCAGACCGGGGCGCAAAGACGTAATTGTAGTCGCAGATCACCAGGTCCGCCTCAAGGGCGCTGTCCAGCTGCAGCTCGAAGGGACAGACCTCGTGTTCCTCTCCCAGGTCGCGGAACACGCGCGCCGTGAGCTTTCGCTTTTTCGCGAGCTTGTCCAGGATTCCCTTGTCCTGCACCTTGGCATAATAGTCCCTGGCAAACTCACAGTAGCCGGGATCGCAGAGCGGCTCGTTCTTGAAGCAGATCTTTCCCTTTGCAGTGATCGTGAGCGACTTGACCTTTGCCCCTGCCCTGCGGAACCGCTCCACGGCATCCTCGGCAACACGATGCTGGCTGTTCTTCGGCGTTACATAGACCGCTTTCTGTCCCCTGCCGAGCGCTTCCTTGAGCGCAGGATACAGAACGCCGACGGTCTTCCCGAGGCCTGTCGGCGCCTGGATCAGCAGGGGCCGGCCTTCCCGCATCCCCTGCTCCACCGTCTGCACGATCTCCAGCTGGCTAGGCCGGGGATGGTCGAAGGGAAAGAGAAAATGACCTGCGATCTTTCTGCGCCTCTGTGCGCGCTTCTCTGCCTGCTGCGCTTCCAGGACGAGTTCCTGAAGCCGCAGCTCCAGCCACTTCTCATAGCGCGGGAGTTCAAGGGTCAGTTCGATATCGTGGGCCCTGCTGTTCCGTGTGGAAACGAGATGGAAGGTCAGCCGGGGAAGGATGCCCTCCTGGAGGTACAGGAAATACCCGTAGGAGAGGAGCTGCAGACAATAGGGATGGCCGAAAGGGTCTTCGGAAAGCCGTGCGGCAAGTTCCCTGATGCTGAACGCTGTCTTGATCTCTTCGATGTGAGGACAGGCGTGACGGAAGATCCCGTCCATCCGGCCTTCGATGCGGAACCGGTAGCGTCCCCGCTCGAACTCGCGCTTGATCGGGACTTCCGGTTCGTAGGAGGCGTCGGCCTTCGCCCGCTTCTTCTGGACACGAACATGGATCTCGCGGCCTTCCGCTGTTGCGCGGCCGTAGCCTGATTGCGCTTCTATGCTCCCGGTCCGGGGAACAGGCAATGCAAAATCGCGGATCGCGAGGGGGATGGTCTTCCGTTCAGCATTGAATCTCCCTGCAGCAGGCTGCAGGGGATCTTCGGTACTCAAGGTAGTATGTTTCTCCACATCGCTCGCATTCCCCGCAGCTTGCTGCGGGGAATGCGAGCCCTCTGTACTTGATTCTCTGTACGTTATACTTTGTACTTGATTCTATGTACTCTGAACTGTGTACTTTGCACTCTGTACTTGGTTCTTTCGTACTGTGCACTTTGTACTTGATTCTTACGTACTCTGTACTGATCACGGCGTTATGGACAGGTAGCCGGATTTTTCGAAATCGATCACAGCGCCTATGCCGGTCACCACGATACGGCTGAAGGGCAGGATATCTTCCCGTGTGTAACCCTTCAAGGTCATGGCCACCTGGCACTCGTACATCTTCACCCCCCCTGCGTGCAGGGCCTCGATCATCGCCCTGTTGGGATTGCCTTTGGGATGCGGCTGCTTGACTTTAAGGTCATAGGCCTCGTCGGTCAACAGAAATTGCGCCCCATCAGCCCGATAGACCATAACGATCTCGTAGTCCTTGCCGGGCTTCATGCCGAGGGCGGTATACTGGTCGTAGAGGTTTTTGATTGCCATGACCTGCTTGCTGATGCCGTTCGGCATGGTGTCCGCATAATTGATGTGAGCAACCACTTTGATCCCTGTTTGATTGGTGATCTGGAGCGCCGGTTTTGCGTTTTCCGCCGTCACCGCTCCCGTTTCCGCGCGAACGGTTGTTTGCGTCCCTGACAATAACAACGCAAGAAAGCCAAAGGCCGCCATTGCAAAATAACTCATTTTCCTTTTCATGATTCTTCTCCTTAGTTTGATGTCCGTAGCGTCAAAACTTTCACCGCAGAGGACGCGGAGGACGCAGAGAACTTCTTGAATTACAACACATTAAACTCTTTCTCAGCTCCCTCCCCCTCTGCGACCTTTCAAAATCCTCTCTTTGAATCTATATTCTTTGCCTAATGTCCGTTGAGGTTCGTTTAACCTGAATAGATTCCGAATTTAACCAGCTTTCTTTTACTTGCTCTGCTTTTATTTCAAGAGCCGCATTTCTCTGCGACCTCTGCGATCTCTGCGGTAAAATATCTTTCGTTTTTTTCATAGAACTTTTGACAGAACATTAATTTCGGCCATTTAGATCGAAACCATGGCCATATACTGAGTGAACACATCCAATGTCCCGGTAGTGTCCTCCTAGTTCCCCGCCGTCAAGGCGGCTTCAACATCGGTCAAGAGGCTGCCTTCACGGTACATCCCCATGACCTTCTTGATTATCCTGCCGTCTTTTCCCACCAAGAACGACGCGGGGATGCCCCTGATGTTCCCATAATCGCTGATGACCCCGTTATCAGCCAGCACGACCGGATAGGTCATGCCCATGCTCTTGATGAAGGACGGGGCCACATCGTCGGTCGAGATGCCGACAACCGTAAACCCCCTGTCTTTATACGCGGCATAGGTCTTCTGAAATCCAGGGATCTCCATTTTGCACGGAGGACACCAGCTTGCCCAGAAATTGACGAGGACGACCTTCTCCTTGAAATCGGAGAGCTGCACGTTGTTGCCCGATAGATCGCGGAGGGAAAATCCCGGCGCCGTTTCACGAACTGCCGGCTTGTTGCCGGCAAAGGTCAGCCTGTTCTTGACAGAGGGGTACAGGTACATTCCCACGAGCAAGACAACGATGACCCAAATGATGGTCTTTGTTGACCTCATGATTAAAGCCTCCTAAAGAGAATGTTCACAACGTCCCTATCGCTCGCATTCCCCGCAGCTTGCTGCGGGGAATGCGAGCCCTCTGTATTTGATTCTCTGTACGTTATACTTTGTACTTGATTCTATGTACTCTGAACTGTGTACTTTGCACTCTGTACTTGGTTCTTTCGTACTTTGTCCTTTTACTGTGTACTCTGAACTTTGAACTTGTTTCTTTGTACTCTGAACTATCGGTGTTAGTAACTTGCTCCCGACAAAGGCTGGATCACCGGGAAACCGTATTGCGGCATCGGCAAGGGCTTCAGCAGATTAATGCGATTGAGCATTGGATCGGCCAGGTTGCCGGGCAGTGTTGCCAGGTACTTCACCACGATTTCCGTCGAATCCAGCGGTTTCCCCGACGCGTCTACCAGCGGCGTGATGGTCCCCGCCGAGCACGCGCCGCAATTATTGATCGTTCCCGGATCGTCCGCATACCAGTAACCCGCCACCGTGAACTGCCTCCTGGTGGTGGCGTTGAGCTGTCCGCGGATCTCACCGTCCGGGAACGCAGCGGTGGAGATCTGCAGATAGGTATTGCTGTTCATCAGGTCCGTCTCGTAGGCCGGAGGGAAGGTCCCGCTCACGGTCAGGCTGATGGTCCTGTCCGGGTTGTCGGTCCAGCCCGTGGCCAACAGGTCCACCAGAACCGGTCCCGTCGCCAGGCAGCCGCCTTGATTGATGGTCATCCCCCTGACATCCGCTGCGGAAATGCCCGTCACCGTGATGGTCATCGTGTAGGCCCTGGTGGTCTTGTCGTAGCCGGCGGCGCTGATGACGGCCGTTGCCGTGCTGGTGTTTTTCGGCACGACCATGTCGGCGGCGACCACGGCGGTGCTCAGGTTGATTGCTGTTTCGTCCGGGGCCGGGCTGATCGGCACCCCGTTGATCCTGATGTTCGAACCCCGGCAGCCCCAGGGCATGGAGGGATCAAGGTCGAAGGTCGCGCCGCTGTAGCCGAACATCCAGCCGCCGCGCCAGTTCTGGGGATTGTCGTCGAATACCGAACGGGTGGAGTTCTCGACCTGGTCTTTGAGCTGCCAGGCGTCCACCAGTCCGGCCTTGGCGATGCGCGCCGCGATCGGCATGAAGTGATAGAGGTCCTCCATGCGGATCGGCTTGCCGGCCGGGACATGGGTGCCGTAACGAAAGCCGCGCATGGTGGCGACGTCCGTGCCGGCAGCCCAGCGGAACGCATCGGTCAGAAAATCATGCGACGAGCCTTCCACGGCGGCCGGCAGCGCCTCGCTGGAGAAACTGGCACGGTACAGGTTCTTACCCGCGGACCCCACCACGGTATCGATCGGCCGCAGCAGGGTGGCGGTATTGCCGCCGATCGTGACGGTCTGGTCCGGAACATAACCCGGACCCGTGAGAAACGGCCTGCGCACAACGGCCACCTTGGCCGCGATGCTCTTGTCCGGCTTGATCCTGGCATCGATGACGTGCTGCTTCCAGGTATAGGAGACAACTTTCCGGTCCACGACCGTGAGCGTCAGCTCGCCCAGCGCCGTGCCGTCCTGGCCTTCCTCGACCAGGATGGTGCCGGAGCCGTTGACGATGGCCCTGGCTGTCTCTTCATGCATGTCGGCATTGAGCACCACGTTTACGCCCGGATAGGTTTCCGTCATCTTGATGGTCTTGCCCAGTTCAAGCTCGGAGATCATGACCAGCAGGTCGACCTGCTCGTTGTTCCGCAGATGATCGATAAAGCAGGGCAGTTCGGCCTCGCCGCTCGTAAAGAGCACGCCCGCGGTGGCCAGGGGGCCGATGGCGGGAATGCCGCGCTCGGTGGTCATGCCCAGGATCCCGACCTTGAGGTTGCCGGCCATCACGATCCGGTAGGGCGGCAAAACGCGCTTGCCCATGCTGCCCGGGCACACCGCGCCGGGGGCTTCGGTTGTTCCGGTGTGATACAGATTGGCGGCCAGCGCGTTCCAGGGCGCCAGCGGCGCGATGCCTTGTGACGGGTCGCCGGCAAAGAGCTGCACGAACCGGTCCTTGCCGTACAGGTAATCCCAGTTGCCCGGCGCAAAGGCGTCGTACCCGAAGGAATTCAGCACATCGACCATCGCCTGGCCGCGCGTGAACAGCGCTTCAGCCGAGCCCTGGATGGTATCGCCGGTGTTGACCAGGAGTGTGGGAATATTGCTCCTGGCCGCGGCGCTGCGGATCGACTGGATCTTCGTGTACAGGGACGCCAGTCCACCCTCGGGATGACCGGAGCTGTCGCTGCGCACGTTCGCGCGCGGCACCAGGTGGCCATGGAGGTCGCCGGTATGGATGAGCGTAATGCTGCCGTCGCCGGCAAAGGCGGGCATGACCGGTCCTGCGATGAACGCCAACAGGATCGATATTAGGAGTAATAGGGACTTTTTCATACTGTCACCTCACTCTTGGCTTCTGATATTCCGCGGAACTGTCCCCGCAGCCTGTTGGAAGGCTTGGGCCGGCGCATGCCAGGCGCCTCAGCCGCCTGCGTCTGTGTCATCTTCTGGAGCCAGATGATCTCCGCGATCTTCACGGACAGTGTTGCCTTGACCAGCATTTCCTCCGCATCGGCATGGACGTTGCCGCTGCTTTTTTCTATTTTATTCATGATCCGCTCATTCTGCATGCTCCCTGGCAAGGATGTGCCCATTGCCGGCAGAATTGTGGGTACGTTGTTCCTCAGCATGATTGACCTCCTGAAAAAGTATACGCGCGCTGCGCAGTTGTGTACATCTCCAGCTTTTGCCTTGTAAGCTTTCTCTCCGTCGCTTCTGTTTTGACTTCATGGAAAGCTCCTTAAAAAATGGCACCTGTCTTCCGCGTTGTCAGAACAATGATCGGACCACGACGCCCGACCATGAAGCATATTGAACGAGCAGGAAACCCTGACCGCAGGCACAACTCTCCTGTCATTGAAGCTCCCTGCAGCAAGACTTCGGCGAGCTCAGTCGAGCCGCTGCGGGGAATGCGCTCGCTCCTGGATTCACGGTCGTGGTGCGCCGGGAGCCCGCATGCTATGAACTGACATGCGAAAGAATCGATATTTTTGCTGTGGGTCCGGGTACAAGCCCCGGGTTTGGAGAGGTCAGGAGATGCGTTTCGGAGGATGAAATACCGAAGAGAGGAATTCCCGGTCATACAGCAGATCGGGCGAGAAGAATGCTTTAGAACAGGTGATATCCGGCTCTATGGCCTTTGCATCCGTGTCCGCTGCCGCAAAAAAAGTAAAGAAGCTGCAGACAAAGGATTTCTTTGGACAGACCTTCCCTGAGACGCCGGCGAGAAGAATGGCCAGGCAGAGCACTATTAAAACGGTATAAAAAAGTGCGCTTTTTTTCATCGGGCGTGCATGATAATACTTTCATCCAGCGCTGTCAACTACTTCCCTGCCCCTGAACCGACTAACATTAAATATTGCCCAACCGCATTTAAAAAGTATCGCGGACTCATACTGCAGATTTAAGTTTGCGGATTTCAGCGGTGGCCTCCGCTATGTCCTCCACGGTCACCGTCACTATGCCCGCCGCGGTCGTGATCGTTGCCCCCCCGGTGGCGGCCTTCATCCAGGGAGAGATAACATCCGCTGCACACAGTCAACAGGAGCGTAACGATGATTAATCTCATGCTTTTTCTCATAGTATCATCCTTTCTTCATCTCTTCGCGTCGTCGTTGGCTTGTTGTCACGGTGTGCCGGACGATCGAGAGCGGGCATTCTTCTCAAAACGGCAAGAAATTTTCTCGCAAAGACGCCAAGCTCGCAAAGAAAAGCCATATCTTTTGGTTTAAAATACCAGGATTTAAGGATTTCCTTTGCGTCCTTTGCGGCTTTGCGAGAGATGCCTTTTACTTCTGCTTTTGGTTCCGGCTTGTCCGGGTTAGGTGATGCCATAGTTTCCTGATATTCATCCACGCCTCATTTCTATTCTCGAACCCAAGTACATCGCTAAGATCAGAAAATATCAAGAAGAAAGACCTGTCCCTACTGCCTGAGTGCGTTTTTAATCAACTGGCGGATGTGTCAACTTTCTCTAGCGGGTAAAACAGCACCGGAGTCCAAGAGAAAAGACACTTGGGACATTACGTCCCCAAAGTTTCACGTCCCCAAAGTTTCGAATATTCCAGATGAACCTCAATAATTAAGCCTGATCCTGGACCGCCTCCCTACAGTGTCGCCGCCTGCCCTGACGTCGCCGTCGCGCTTTTCTTCTTGATCGCCGGTATTTTCAGATTGCCGGCAATATCCGTCAAGTTTGCAATAGTCGTTTCCCGTTTGGCAACAAAGGCAGCCTGATCGGCCGTCGCCATCTGTCTCAGCTCCTGGATCAGCCCGCGTGCCTGTTCCAGCTGCTCCATGGATTCGGAACGAGACTTCCCTTTGATCGACTCTTTTATCCCGTCGATCAGCGAATCTATGGCACCCCTTACCCGTGTGAATTCATGCACTGTGATACCCCCTTTGTGATATGTCGTCCGTCATTGTAAGTCTTCTTGAGGGCAATAGCTCGTGAAAAGAGCAGGCCGAAGGAGAGAAAGCGGGGATCAGGAGGTTGGGAAGATGGAGAGGCGGGCCGTATCGAGGGCAGCAAATTACGATAACGTACGTACGAAAGCCTGGCACAGGACTGTCAGGTCAAACAATAGTGACCTGGCCCTAAGATTCTTCTGACCCGCTGCGTCCCGCTAGAATGTCAATACCGAAGCCTGACCCCATACGCCCTCTTGCCGCATGCGGGGCAGCTGAGCAGCTCAACGAAGGATACCTTGTCAGCATAATCCGGTGTCAGCCCGATCTTGGCGAACTGGTAATGGTATCGGTACCCACTGCCTTTCTTATATGACGGGGATAAAAAGGGATGA
>Ga0102851_10001326_pt1 | contig 14012 bp, 10 predicted proteins | sample Mud3Dept3metaG_FD_79558 | JGI IMG/M metagenome (GOLD analysis project Ga0102851, IMG submission 79558) | Freshwater wetland microbial communities from Ohio, USA, analyzing the effect of biotic and abiotic controls - Mud 3 Core 4 Depth 3... | ecosystem: Environmental > Aquatic > Freshwater >... | reverse complement strand
TGATCCACAGCAGCCTGCAGAGAACGATCAGGCGATATGGGACACAGGGTATGGACATATCGCCCGAGATGGTCCTTGACTCTTTTCTGGAGGCCGTCGGACCCTCCGGAACGATCCTGTTGCCACTGTTCAACTTTGATTTTGCGAAGGGGATTCCCTTTGATATCCGTCGCACTCCATCCCGCATGGGTGCCCTGACGGAAGCCGGGCGGGTTCATCCAGGTGCCGTTCGAACCGGCCATCCGATCTATTCCTTTGCGGCCATAGGAGCCAAGGCCGAGAGGTTCAGGGGGGTCGATAACTTCAGCGGATACGGGGAGGATTCACCGTTTGCTCTTCTGAGAGAGTTGGACGGCAAGATCGCCGTCCTGGACCTGGCAGACCAAGACAGCGTAACCTTTTATCACCACGTCGAAGAAATGCACAAGGTCCCCTACAGGTATCACAAGACATTTTCAGGCAACTATAGGGATCAGTGTGGCAAGACAGCGGTCCGATCGTATGGCCTGTTTGTGAGAGATCTGGAACAGGGGGTCCTGACGCACGTGAATCCTGCAGGAGAATTACTCTGGGAGAGAGGTCTGTACAAAGGCTGCAGACCCCGGGAGGGGTCAGGGTTAAGGGTGATCTCCGCAAGGAAGATGTTTGACTTTGTTTCCAGTATCATCCTTTCCGGCAGAGCGAAGGGATTGCTCTACGCGATAGAAGGGGAAGCACACCATGGATGATCTGGGAAAGGAGATGCATCGCCTCTGCAGCGATTTGTTCCCAATTTGCAGGAGTATCACTGGAAACGGGGTGCGAAAAACGCTGCGCCAGCTCAAAGATCACCTTTCCGAACTCGACATCGTTGAAATCCCTTCGGGGGAAGTATGCTTCGATTGGAAGATTCCCAAAGAATGGAATATCCGCGATGCCTATGTCATTGGCCCGGAGGGTGACAAGATCATTGATTTTGAAAAGTCAAACCTACATGTGGTGGGTTATTCCGTCCCCGTAGACAAAACCGTGACCCTGGAAGAGCTGCAGGAGCATCTTCATTCGCTTCCGGACCAGCCCACGGCCATACCGTATGTCACATCTTACTACGAAGAGAGATGGGGGTTTTGTCTCCCGGAGGAACAGAGGAAACAGTTAAAACCCGGAACGTACCATGTGACCATTAATAGTGATTTGAGCGATGGCAGCCTTACGTATGGAGAATTGATTCTCCCGGGCCGCAGCGAGAAAGAGGTTTTCCTGTCCACCTATGTATGTCATCCGTCGCTTGCAAACAACGAATTGTCAGGACCCGTTGTAACCACGTTTGTTGCAAGATGGCTGGCCGCCCTGAAGGATCGCAGGCATACTTATCGGATCATATTCATTCCGGAAGGCATAGGGTCCATTGCCTACCTGAGCCGTCACCTGGAGGTGATGCGGCAGCGCATCATTGCGGGGTTCAACGTGACCTGTATCGGTGACGATCGTTCCTATTCCTACCTGGCCTCGCGAAACGGAGACACCTTGGCAGATCAGGTGGCTTTGCACGTGATGAAACACATGCACCCGGATTTTGTGGCTTACACTTACCTCGACAGGCAGAGTGATGAACGCCAGTACTGCAGCCCGGGCGTCGATCTTCCCGTGTGTTCCATCATGAGATCGAAGTACGGCGAATATCCCGAATATCATACCTCCCTGGATGATCTTTATCTGATCACCCCCTCTGGCCTGATGGAGGGGTACGAAGTCCTCTTGCAGTGCATTCGTTGCATTGAGCGCAATGAAACGTTAAAACTAACCGTGCTGTGCGAACCCCAGTTAGGGAAGAGGGGCCTGTACCCCACTCTGAGCACGAAAGAGAGCACCAAGCAGGTGAGGGACATGATGAATCTCATCGCTTATTCCGACGGCAAGCACTCTTTGCTGGACATCGCCGATAAGATTGGTGTTCCCATGTGGGACCTCTGGCCCTTGGTTGACCGTCTGAAGGCTCACGAACTTCTCGAGGCCGTCGGGTAGGCCCACAGCCTATCTCACGTCTGAAAGGAACGAGTTGATTCGGGGAGGGGATCAGGATATGAATAGAGGGCTCATGAAATCCTCGGACGGGTGCGACGCCTTCCCGGGGAGGAGAGCCGAAGCCGTTTCTCTTCATCAGGAAATGGGTATCGCTGACTTTTCAATTTCTGTCATCATTCCGGTCCGGGACGGGGGAGAGCCCTTCCGCAGGTGTCTCTCGGCCCTTGCAGAAGTCACCCCCCCGCCGGTCGAAACCATCGTGGTGGCCGACGGCGACACGGATGGTTCCTGGCAGATTGCCGAGGAACTGAACGCCAAGGTCTTGAGACTTCCCGAGGCGAGAGGACCGGCCCGGGCTCGGAATGTGGGAGCTGCAGCCGCCCGGGGGGATATCCTTCTGTTCATCGACGCGGATGTTCTTGTCCCCCGCCGGATTCTGGGTCAAATCGAAACGATCTTTAGGGGTGAGCCGGGGCTGGCGGCGGTTCTTGGATCCTACGACGATGAGCCTTACGAGACCAACTTCCTGTCCCAGTACAAGAATCTCTTCCATCATTATGTTCACCAGGCGGGGCGAAAGGAGGCTTCCACCTTCTGGGGAGCATGCGGAGCTATTCGACGCCATGTGTTTGAGGAGGTGGGCGGTTTTGACGAGAGCTACTGCCGGCCTTCGATTGAAGATATCGACCTGGGGTACCGGCTCAAGACAAGGGGCCATTCCATTCGGCTGTGCAAGGACCTACAGGTGAAGCACCTGAAGCGGTGGGGGGTCGTCTCTCTGGTGCGATCCGACTTCTCTCAGAGGGCGATTCCCTGGACTGAGCTGATCCTGCGGGATCGTCGATTCATCAATGACCTCAACCTCACGCTTTCGAGTCGACTGAGCGTGGTCCTGATCTATTCTCTTTTGCCCCTTGCCGTCGGAACCTGGTGGTGGCCGGGGTTAGTGAGCGTGGGCATCGGGCTCCTGTTCTCGCTTCTGGCGATGAACGCCCCGCTATACCGGTTTTTCAAGGACAAGCGAGGCCTGTGGTTTGCACTGAAGACGATCCCCTGGCACTGGTTCTACTATGTCTACAGCGGTCTGGGATTCGCCATCGGTGCGGGGCGAAACCTGTTCTTGAGACTCTGCCCGGCGACCCCGAGCCCGACCGGATCACAGCGGCAAGAAGTTTGCCAGCGCGCGCGTCCGGAGTCTTACCCATGATCCGAGAGCCCGTGATCATCATTGGTGCGGGTCCCGCCGGCTTGACCGCCGCCTATGAACTGGGAAAGCGGAACATTCGCCCGGTCGTTTTCGAAAAATCCGGAATGGTGGGCGGTTTAGCCCGGACGGAGATCTACGAAGACTTTTGCTTCGATATCGGGGGACATCGTTTCTTCACCAAGCTAGAGGATGTGCAACGGCTTTGGGAGGAAGTGCTTGGGGAAGAGCTTGTCAGGGTGAAGCGCCTGTCAAGGATCTACTATCGAGGCCAGTTCTTCAACTATCCCCTTCAGCTCCTTAACACCCTGTCGAACCTCGGCTTCACTGAAAGCGTCCTGATCCTTCTGAGTTATTTCAGGGCGAAACTGTTCCCCTATCCCGAAGAGAAAAACTTCGACCAGTGGGTGACCAACCGTTTTGGGCGACGCCTCTTCTTGACCTTCTTCAAAGGGTACACCGAAAAGGTGTGGGGAATGCCCAGTCACGCCATTCAGGCCGACTGGGTGGCTCAGCGCATCCATGGACTGTCGGTCAAGACGGTGATCGCGAGTCTCCTCTTCGGCGACAACCGGGCCAAGTCGCTCATCAGCGAATTTTACTACCCCAAGAGGGGTCCGGGGAGTATGTGGGACGGGTTCAGGAAGGCGCTGGAGCATCAGGGAGGAAAGGTCCATTTTAATACTGAGGCTGTCCGCTTCCATCTCGAGGGGGACCGCATTCGAGGGGTGACGTTCCGAAATGGGAAGCAGATGATCGAAACCCCGGGGAATTATTTTATCTCCAGCATTCCCCTGAAGGAACTCCTGCTGCGTCTCGACCCTGCGCCCCCGGCCGAGGTGTTGCGGGGGGCGAGGGAACTCGTTTATCGTGATTTTATCCTGGTCGGTCTGATTGTAAAGCGGCCTCATCTCTTCCCGGACCAGTGGGTTTACATTCACAGCCCGGAATTGAAAGTGGGACGCATCCAGAACTTCAAGAACTGGAGCCCTTGGATGGTCCGGGACCCCAGCAAAACGAGTCTGGGCATGGAGTACTTCTGCAAGGAGGGAGATGATCTCTGGAGAATGTCTGACGACGAGCTGACTCGTTTAGCCTCCGATGAACTGGTTCGTTTAGGATGGGTTAAGCCCGGCGATGTGGACAGAGCGACCATCATCCGCCAGACAAAGGCTTATCCTGTCTACGAGAGCGGATACCGTGATCACCTGCGGGTGATCAGAGAATTTCTGTCCACTCTTAAGAACCTGCAGACGATCGGCCGCAACGGACTCCACCGGTATAACAACCAAGACCACTCCATGCTCACAGCCCTACTTGCGGTGCAGAATATCTGGGGAGCGAACCATGACCTTTGGGAGTTGACCCAGCACCGGGAATACCTCGAATAAATGGGCTCTTTGTGATCTCACGACGGCAAAGGGGTGTTTTGGCCTAAAAACCTACGATGGACTGTGGTCGCAGGGCATCATGTGGAACCCTCTCCCGTTTCTCCCTCATCTATTTTTGGAACCTTCTTTCTGAACCCATAAGGCTAGATCTCCTTCCCCTTCAAGAGCCACTATGCAAGCCCCCATTTTGCTCGCTGTCTGGGAAAACCGGGAGGAGATGAAATAATGGGTTTCGGGAAAGTTGCCTTTGGAACTGTCGAAAGATAAGAACCGAGTATAAGGGAGGAAATATTGATACTCATTGAATTCTCTCTGCCGTCCAGTGGCTCGATCAAGGGATACCGCCCGGATATCCGGGAGCGTACGGATGACTTTTGGTAAAGATAGAGAGTCTACCCACCTGGCAACGGGTAGGCAGAGAACGAGGTACTGGGAGACTCCCATCACGAGAAAAAGACTGCTAAGGGAAATGATCCCGAGAAACCGGTGCAGGCGAAACGCCCAGTATAAGAACGCTATGGCAAGGAAAAAGAAGAGGGTGGAGGCCAAGATAGCCGAAAAGAACGAAAACTTCAGTTTATAAATGAGCGTGCCCAGGATGGGAAACAGGCCATGAACGTTCACGGGTATCATGCTGGAGATCTCGATCTTGTTCACCTCGACCAGGGAAATGATGAATCCCAGTACGAAGAACCCGACCCAGAGCGATCGGATCATGGTCTTTCTCCCTTGTCCAATCCCCTTGTTCGCCAGAACCATTCCCAAGGCCGGTGCTATAAAAGCAGCGGCAAAACATTCATTGTATCTTCCGTAAATCAAGCGTTCCGCATTCCACTTGAAACTGGACAGAAAGAGCGTCGAGAGGATCCATACCCCTGCTGAGGAGAGCCCGCAAAAGAGGAGGGCATGCTCCTGCCCTGAGAGAGAAGTTTTTTGGCTGAGAGAATGACGATTCCGCCAAATCGTAATCCCGAATAAGAGACATCCGCCAACGAATAGACCGTAGGTCGATGCTGTGAGATACCAGAGCTGCCCAGCCGTCCCAATGAAGAATTTGCCCAGACTGTTCCAGTCAGGATAGGCTGATATCGATTTCTGAACAATAGGGCTCCCCACACTTTCCCAAGCCAGGCATTTCAGGTGACCATGAAGCTTGAGAGTGGCGAAGACTCCGAGAATGGATGAACTCCATGATGCGACAACTATTCTTGGAGGCAAGAGTTTTCGGAGCGCGAGGTACGTTAGATAAAAGGCCTCCATGGGCAGAATGAAAAGGAACCGGGGATGGACTGCATAGAGAAACGAAACCGAGACTCCGAAAAGGAATCCAAGGGATATGGAATCCCTCTTGAACATTAAATAGATGAGGATCGACGGAATGAGGAAGAGAGGGATAAGGGCATTTTCGGCCCAGGCGACATTTGAATGGAGTAGAAAAGGAGGATAGAGAGAGGTTACGAAGCTCGCCCACAGCGAAACAGTGAAACCTATAGAGAAAACCCTTCTCAGCCAGTAATAAAGCAGTGGAAATATAAGACTGATCAGGAAGCTATTTATTCCCAAGACCAGAAGATACGTTTCTTTCGGTTCTGAGGAAAGCCAGAACGCAGGAGAAATCAAAAGGGAATAACCGGCGTGAATGGACGTCCCGCCTTCCATGGCGGGAAGGAACCCTTGCCCCCAGAGGTATCTTGTGTTTCCAAGGTATCCCAGCTCGTCCCCGCTGAGGAGCGGCCCCTTCATCTGCCAACCCATCAGGAGATGAAGGCTAAGGAGAACAGAGTAAAGCGCCCCCATGACAAAGGCCCGATGGGTTTGATCATCTTCAACAAAGATCCGATGGAGTCGCCTCGTCAGATCCGTAGCCATTCTGCGACCGCCGAACCTCCCTTCACTACCACACTGCCATATCGCTTAATCTTAGCATGTGATATGAGTCGTTTCCATCCGGCGAAAACTCCGGGAACCCGTCCAAGCCCCGCGAGGAGGATTCCTGTGCCTTTATCCCCACTTCAGGGAATCTGAGACCCTGTCGATCCAAGGAGGACCTCTTGAGCCTCCTCACCGCGGAGTTGTTCTCGAGAATTTGTTGTAGTAGTATCCAAGCGTGACAGGGCCACTTGCGTTTCCGACCCCGGAGAGGGAAAGGGAATCTGAAAAGGATCGGGCAAGGGATGCATCAGAAAAGTAGACTTCGATATAGGGGCCGGGTCTCAATCTAAATGCAGAGTCAGGGAAGTAGGGAGAATAGAGGGACTCGGGTGAGAACGGTACTCTATCCTTCTTCTGGTCATAGGGGGTAAGGGTCACCACAAGTCCCTCCGTAAATCGGGAGAAATCGACGAAGAGGGTTAAACGCTTGTCATAGATGTATCTGTCGTGGGAAAAACTGTCCATGATCAGGATGTCGAGATCCCTCAAAGTCTGGCTTGAACCATGGCCGGGAAACACATCCACTGGAACGCCCAGATGGTCCCCCGAGTATCGGCCCGCCGCAATCTGTAACGAACGGAGTCCACTTTTGTTGGCGGAGAAGGCCTTCCTGAACACGGCTCTCGTATCGGTGCGCTGAAGGAGGAGGTTGTGGTTGACGGATTGAATTCCGTGAACGGCGAGGGCGGCTGCGAGCATCGCCAGGGATACGGCCCCCATGATACGGCGAGGCAGGGGGGCCAAGTGATTGTTGCCATGACGGCGGATTCCGAACACCCCGTAGGAAGCGAGCACTGCAACGAACGGAATCAGTGGAAGAGCGTAACGTTGGAAGGCGAGTTTTGAACCTAGGAGCAGTGATAAGTGCAGGATGGGAAATAGAAGAACCGCCCACGCGGTTGTCGGGTTAAGTCTCCGGTCTATCAAAATCAATACCGTACCCCATCCTGACAGCAAGGCGAGCATCCATCCCCAGCCGTAGTAGAGAGACGTTGAAAGATGGTAATGGAATGGGTCGGCGGTATATCCCGGGTGGCCTGTTGCTGCATGGTTCATCGCAAGCATGAAGTCGCGGACGAAGGCAGGGGAATCGATCAATATAAAGGGGTTCAGGAGCGCGAAGGTGACCAAGGCCGAAATCCCGCAAAGGGCAAACCATCTCACGGAGTGGAGGAATGGCCTTGTCCGCAAGCCTAGAACTGCTGCAGCAGAAGAGACGATGATGGCCCCGTTGTATTTGACAGAAGCGGCAAGTCCGACGAGAATGCCGAGTACAAGGGCGTGGGGCCTGCCGATGTCCCTAGTCGTTTCAGCAAAGCGAACGGAGACATATAGAGTCAAAGAGCACAGAGCCGCCAGAGGGATGTCGACCGTAAGAAAGTGCGCCCCTGCATTCCACAGGGGAGAGGTGATCAACAGCAGACCTCCCAGAAACCCATACTCTCTGGATCGCGTGAGAAGGTAGCCTGTACCATATGTAGACAAAGCGCCCATGACCGAGAAGGACGCGGTCAGCAAATGGCCCGGCATATCGCTATAGGGCCAGATCTTGAGAGCACTTGACCAGGCGGAAGGAAGGGTTCGAAGGACAATTTCATAGGCACCGTATAGGGCTCCGTTCAAGTAAAGCCCGAGTGCAGGATAGTGGAAAAAGTCCGGGTTGCCAAAGTTGAGGACCGCGTGTCTCGCCTTGCCTGTTATAAAGTCAGGATGGTAAAAAGGTGTCCCACCGATCAGAGCCATGGCAAGTGACAGAGAACCAAGAACCAAGACAGGCAGGCCATGTCTTGAGAGTTTTCTTCCAAAAGCCATCCGGCCATGAGACAACCGCGGCGGGAACATCCCCTATCTCCCCACTCCTGCGCCGACTATCCATCTTTCCATTTTTCTTCAGTATCATGCCCCAACACAATCTAAAAAGCAACGGGAACCCTGCGGGTTCTTGCCGTAGGGTCCAAACTAGGTGCCAGGCTGGCGGCCCAACCGATGAGGAGGAATCTAATGTCTTGGGGGTCGATATTGCTTGACAGACTGTTCCCCTTTTTGTATATCTAGCTCTCCGCGAAGCGAGTTCTTGTCACTTTTCCGTAAACAGTTCTTAGGTTACTATTTTAACCTGTTGCGTACGACTGAATATGACAAGGTATGATCACGCCCCTAGATGACAAAGGATCCTCCTTTTTTTCCCTGGTCGATGAAAACGACAAAGCGACCGGCATTCTTTTTTATAAATCACGCCACAAAACCTTCGGATTCGAAATCGTTCACCCCTATTACCCCATGTTTGGGTTTTGTAGTTTCAAGGAATTCCCTAAAGACGAACCTCCAATCGTTTTTGAAAAGATCATTGGATGGTGTCATCATTATCGGAATCCTGAACGCTTTGGAATTCCCCTGAGTAAGCCTACGATTCTTTTAACCTTCAGTGACTTTATCGACACAGACCTTTTTGTTCCCTCAAACAAACCACCGGAATATGATTTTTCCTATGTGGTGAACCCCATGCATACGCCCTTTCAAAGAAAGGATCCAACACGGAAAAACTGGAAAAAGGCCATAGAAGAATATCTCCCATTTATGTGCTTGAAACTCACACTCAAGGGTTTGCTCATTGGGAAAACTGCGGAGGATATCCCGGCGAATCTTAGAAGTTATATTCAATGTACCGGGGCAGTGGATTTGATGTCTATGCCTGCCTTATTATCTTCGGCCAAATTCAGTTTCGTTCCGAGTATTATTGATGCCTCTCCACGGGTCATTACAGAGAGTCTGAGCGTGAACCGTCCGGTGCTTGTCCATGCGGACATTTTGGGAGGATGGCAATATGTCACGGAGGAAACGGGGGCCTTCTTCAGCTCATGCAGTGATTTACCTGACGCGATCGACACTGTTTTGAGGATGAAGTGCAACGGGCGCACTCATTTCTTGGGACGTGGAGGAGGCAAGGTTCAAGCCGGAAAAAGACTTTATGATTTTGTTCGGTCCTCCTATCCGCAGGCGCCTGCAGCGAAGTACTATGGGTTAAAGCCAATCAAAGATAGGGATATCCCGGAATGGAACAAAGTATGGCAATCCACCAAACACAGGCGTTGTGCTGCAGAGGAAGCTCCAATGCTCCCATCTGCTCTGCTCCCAATGGCAAGAGCCTTACTGAGACGGCTCCGGCTTAGCCTCGCAGGCCTATTGTCGTGGCGGCGACCGAACAGATGAGAGGTCTAGCGTATAATCTTGCAGTTTTGTTCTTGACATTCTATTTGGAGAATCTCTCGAACGACGTCGTCGGATTGATTTGATTCCCGAATTTCTCTCGATCCTCATATGGTTGTGGAAAACGATGGTGATTTGGACACCATCCCATTAAAAGCAGAGGCCATTGTCAAAGCATTTTTGAGAGATAACGCGGGCCTGGGTGATCGTCCTTGTGGGGGAGCCGACGGATGAGCAAGACGAACCAAGGGAAACATTTTCAAGAATCCCTGGTGTTGGAAGATTTTCCTCATTTCACTGTGGACGTGGTTTCTCCTGAATCCCCCTGCGGTTCGAAATAGTTGGCTCAAAACTCTTAAAATCTTACCGGAAAAGTTGTATATCCTCTTGTTGAATCCTAAAGATATACTATGGTGGTCGGTTGGACATAGCCAGGTAACCGATAAGGACAGATTGTACATCATTGGAGACTATTTTTGTTGGATCAATGAAATGATCTTCATTCTCTCGATCGGTGCATGGTTCATCTTACTGGCCAGGAGGAACATTTCGAAAGAGGGGTTCTTTGGTTTTTGCATGATGAGTACCGTATTTGTAAATCTATTCTACACGGATATTTCCCAGAAGTCCAGCCACGCTATATCAATCATATATCAATCATATGCTGCGGGCTCTTTTGTGGTTCTTCCCATTAATTCTCTGGATTCTATGGGAAAATATCCTTGAAAGAATTTTCGCAAATGAATAGTGGTGGGCCGGTTCAAGAAAGGCGGCAGATAAACATTTTCTTTCAGGAGCCTTTCAAAGCAAGGCTTTGAATCGACGACCCTTGCTACGAATCCGGCAAGTTTTATACTGACCGGGTTCTACCGAGTCGTGCTGTGTCCCTCTGTCGGCATAAAAGAAGGTAGCCTTGAAAAGATTCTTTTATTTTCTCCAATCCGTTCGACCAATCCAATGGAGCAAAAACGCGTTCATCCTGATTCCCTTGGTTTTTGCCCAGAAGGCATTTGATCCTTCGAGCCTCTTGAAAGGTCTGGCCGCATTTGCCAGTTTCTGCCTGTTGGCGAGTGGAGTCTATCTGTTTAACGACATGCTCGACCTCGAATCGGATCGTCTTCATCCGGTCAAGAAGAAGAGACCGCTTGCCGCAGGTCTTATCTCTAGTCGGTCCCTCCGGGTTGCAAGCGGTTTACTTCTGTTCTTTGCCCTTCTATGGGGTTCTTCTTTAGGAAGGCTCTTTTTTCTCGCTATGCTTTCTTACGTGGTCATCCAGGTCCTTTACAGCTTTCATTTAAAGCACGTCGCGATTATAGACGTTTTTTGTATCTCCGCGGGATTCTTTCTGAGAATCGTCGCGGGTGCGCTCGTCATCCAGGTATCGATCTCTCACTGGTTGATCATCTGCTCGGTGCTCATTTCCATGTTTCTTGCCTTGGCCAAGCGGCGGTCTGAGCTGGCATTCCTTGGGGAGAAAAATGCGGTAGACCATCGGAAATCCCTCGGAAGCTACAGCCTGCGTATACTGGATCAGATGGTTGCTGTCACTGCCGGGAGTGCCCTATTAAGCTACATGCTCTATTGCGTGTCCGCTGAAACGATTCAGAAATTCAGAACGAACCATTTGATCTACTCTTCGCCTTTTGTTCTCTTTGGGCTTTTTCGGTACCTTTACTTAATCTACGAAAAGGGGAAAGGAGGTGCCCCGGAGATAGTGCTTGTCTCCGACGTCCCGTTGGGCGTCGCCCTTATCTTGTGGATTCTGACCTGCGTATTGGTTATCTATGGAGTATTGTAATAAAGATCTCATTATAGGAGAGTGCCCTTGAAGAAGCCTGTTGTCGCGCTGCGAAGGACTAGACCAGTCCAAGTCCTGGATGATATCCCCCGACTTATGGACATGGCCGGTCTGAAGGGAGCCCTGGATGTCAATGCCCAGACCATCCTGAAGGACAACATTTCTTGGCATTATCCCTTTCTGTCCTCCAACACTACCCCTTGGCAGCTCGAGGGGACCATCCTGGGTCTCCAAAAGGCCGGCTTTAGCGATTTGGTGGCTGTTCATAACAACACGGTGGTCACAGATCCTTTCAAAGGATCGCGTCTGAACAAGCTCTATGATGTCTATCGACGGTTTGGAATCGCCCAGAGATACAACTTTCTCCCACAAGATATGACGTGGGAGATCTACCAGCCGAAATCCAGGTTAAGAGTGCTCCATCGAATCTTCCCGGAAGGAATAAAGCTTCCCACCTTTTTCCAGGGAAAGAATGTGGTTCATCTTCCCACAGTCAAATGCCACATCTACACAACCACTACAGGGGCCATGAAAAATGCTTTTGGCGGGCTTCTGAGCAGCCGGCGTCATTACACCCACAGCGTCATCCACGAGACTCTGGTCGACCTGTTGGCGATTCAAAAAGAGATTCACCAAGGAATCTTTACGGTCATGGATGGGGTCTTTTGTGGAAATGGGCCGGGGCCCCGGACGATGAAACCTGTGGAGAAGGGGTTAATGCTTGCAAGCGCGGACAGCGTGGCCATTGATGCTGTTTCAGCAAAGATCATGGGTTTTGACCCCATGAAAATCGGTTATATCCGTCTGGCCCATGAGGACGGCCTGGGGATAGGACGGATTGAAGAGATTGAGATCCTCGGCGAGGATATATCGACCCTGAACTTTCGTTTTAGGGTCGGTGAGAACCTTGCCAGTCGTTTTGGTCATCTCTTATGGTTTGGGCCTCTCAAGACACTTCAGAATGTTTTCTTCCGTACACCCCTTGTCTTCGCCTTCGTCTTCGGGTCCTATCTCTACCATGATTGGATCTGGTGGCCCTTCGTTGGGAAACCCCTGATGAATCAAATCAAATCCAATACGGAGTGGGGAAAGTTTTTTGCCAGTTATCCGTCTGAATCCGCAGACGATGTCTGAGGACTCACAATCCACTGGCCTCGGCGTTAGGATGGACACTTGGTGAGGGGAGTTTCTTAGCAGAATTCAAAGTAGAAATGGTTGAGAAAGCTATTTCCAACAAGGGTTGTTGGTCTAATCCGCAGTGCAGCAAGTGTGCAGCAAATGAACATGTAATTTTTCTACATTTTGCATAACTCACTGAAATCGTTGGGGCCCACGGACGGACTTGAACCGCCAACCCGCTGATTACAAATTATATCACCGTCCCTCCAGAATTTTCTACCTTGCTTGCTATTGCTTGTTCTTGTTTGACAAATCACCCAACGAAGCCCGAGAGTTTTGCACGCTGTTCTCCCTTGTTTGCTCCTGTCTACTGCACAATTACTGCACAGGGTAAAGGGGGATTGTCTCCTCTAGTCGTTTTTTCGAGATTGCAGCTTGATTCGGCGTGTCAACCACGAAAGAAATTCTTCCCTTTGGATTGGCCCTTTACTAAGGTGGCGAATGAAGCGATCCCGCCCGGACCCATCGCCTTCCGTAAATCATGGAGAGCGCCATCCCCAACAGTCGTATAGACCCGTCGGATCGCACACTACGCACAGCCCTATAGACACTCTCGATCGCACACGAAACTCCACCCGAAAACATGGGACTCCTACAAAAGAATTTTTTGCTCGGATTTGGAGGACTTCTCAGTCTTCGCTTAGCGATATCACCTTGGGGCGAGGGTCACTGGGTAGAAATCATATATCCGAGGTGAATATATCAAAATCAAATCGTGATTTTTTTGAGGTATTGGAAAAAGAGGATAGATAGCAGCAATCGCAACCCCACCAAGAGAACTTTTGCCACCTCTTGTTAGGTCGCTGATTTCACCTCACTTGCAACAGGAGGAGGATCTGAGGTTTGATGATTATCGGAGAAAATAAACAAAAAGGCGGACCAGAATAACGAGCCGACCCCCTAGGTCAATTTAAATTTGGTTGATTTCTCCATTTATTTTGATAGACTTATCAAAACGAGCAAACCCATCGGACAATATGGGCTATTCCATTACGATAAGTTCTCGGATAACTTTCAAGTGTTTGGACTTGGTGAAGGAACACTTAATGAAGGAGGGAAAGTTATGAGACGAAATGCGGTTGTCTATGCCGTCAGCCTCGGGCTTGTGGTACTTCTTTCAACGGTGCTGGTTGGACCCGTCGCGGCTCAGAATGCGCCACCCGTACCCATTGAACTGCCAACTGATCGTACGGTGCTGCCGATCCCTGAACCCCAGTACCCGCATAGCACCGTGCTCGACGCGCGCAATGCGACGCCCCCACCGCGATTCGAGGTCAAGGCGCCGGCAGGCGCCCCG
>Ga0102851_10001325_pt1 | contig 14014 bp, 16 predicted proteins | sample Mud3Dept3metaG_FD_79558 | JGI IMG/M metagenome (GOLD analysis project Ga0102851, IMG submission 79558) | Freshwater wetland microbial communities from Ohio, USA, analyzing the effect of biotic and abiotic controls - Mud 3 Core 4 Depth 3... | ecosystem: Environmental > Aquatic > Freshwater >... | reverse complement strand
TGGTCTGAGTCCCTACTACTTCCCGAGTCGGATCGAAAGTGGGCGCCGGCGGGAGAGACTCAACACGCTGCGCGAGTCCTAGTATGCAAACACCACTATGCGGCATTCTTTACTGCTGCTTCGAGGATTTCGTGTACGAGCGTCTGGTACGGCTTGCACTGCCGCGCGGCTAACTGCCGGAGTTCGGCAAGGAGGCGGGGGTCGAGACGGATCGCGATGAGTTGCCTCGCCCGGCCCGTCGTGGGGCGTCCCACGCGGTGTGCGCGCCGCAATGCCTCGTCCGAGGACTCCGGAATGCCCCTGAAGTCAATGCGACGCTCCGCCATAGGCCGGCGCTATTTGTGGGAGGCTTGGCGTGCACTGATGATACGTGTCCTCTCTTGGCGATGGGGCATTCTACTCACGGTGTACACGAGGAGCAAGTTCCTGCCACCAACCGATCGGCCGAGGTGCTTGTAGCGTCGCTCGTGTCTGGAATGTTCCGGATCTTCCTGGTCGAGCCCGGCGGGATCTACCAAGACGGTCGCCGCCTCCTCACAGGTCACCTCGTGCGTAGTGCAGTTGACGTGGACCTTCCGAACATCCTGTGTGAACAATTAGCGTATATACATGAACTCGTCCACCTCGCAAAGACCGCATCCCGGTGACGCCCGGCGCCAGAAACACGCTTTGTGAGGTCGCGTTCGAGTCCTTTTGAAAACAGTGCGCTCCATCTTGATTCAAAACCATTCGAGGGATCCGACAACTCTTGGTAATCGTTGGAGAGTGCCCTATGGATAAATCGAAAAACTGTTGAAGATGAACCTCACAGGAACGTCGTGATCTCCTCGATCCTCTTCCTCTCCCTCTGTGGAGGTGAGGCCTCAGGCGCGGGAACCCCGACCGGGACAAGCGCGATCAGCTCGCGAGGAGGCCTGACCTCAAGCAAGCTCTCCAGTTCGTCCTTCGCCATGAACGGGACCCGCAGCCAGCAGGCGCCGTATCCGAGCGAGTGTGCGGCTAAGAGCAGATTCTCGATGGCAGCACCCACGCTCAGAAGTTCCACGGATCCCATGTACTTTTGGGCCTCGGCGAATCCCAGCCCCTTCTTCTCCATTACGTACTGGGCACAAGGTTTGTAGTAGAGTCCCGGGATGAACTTCACCAGCACGGCAATCGTCACCGGGGTCTTCTCAAGAATGCGGGCCGTTTTCTTCAATGATTCCATAAGGGAGGGGATTTGCTTCGCTGGGACATCATATTCTCGCACCAGCGCTTCGGACACCTCATCGATCTTCTTCTGAATGCTGCTTTGCATCTGGGATATGATTTCCCGATTCTGGATGACGATGAAATGCCAAGGTTGCGTATTGCCCCCGCTGGGCGCCATCCGAGCTGTCTCCAGCATTTTCTCGAGATCTTGTTTTTTCACGGGCTCATCGATGAATGCGCGCACGCTCCTCCTACCCTGAAGAACATCCGTGACGTCCACATATTTTTCTGTCAGCATTCGGAGGTCGCTCTGGACTCTGCGATACACCTCAATCTGAATAATCATGAGTAGCCAGACCATGAAGCCGAGCACCAGGACCGACGTACCATGCCCGGGTAATAGCCCCGCCACAGGCGCCAGAAAGAGGAGAAGCGTGAACGCCGCCAGTAGGAGTACCTTGTCTTTTGTCCTCAAATGGAAGGGCCCGAATGCGATGAGTTTCATTCGATGCCTCCCGGGGAGTACTCGAACTTGCTGAGGCTTCGTCCCCATCTGATTTCCGTTACGTTTCACAATATCCACGCCTCGGACATAGACCCACCCTGGCTTCCAAGGTCGGCAAACGACCAGTATGGCCGTAAGACCCGTAAGACGGAGATCCCCCTCGGTCTCTCCCTGGGGAGACCGCCCGACTCCATTGAGTCAGCGCGGACTGCCCTTCTCGAGACATCGAGGATCGACCCTTCCCATGCCTCAGTCTCCCGGTTTCGATGCGGACCCGGCCGTAGAGCGCCTCGCGGAAGAGGGCAACGAGGTCGGCGAGGAGGCCCGCGCCGGTGCCCGGTTCTGCGCGCGCCATCAGACATTAAGAAACCCTCCGTACTGGCCTGAATTCCCCACACTGGCTTGCTGGTGTCCAGTCATTCGCGTCTTTCTACCCGACCGCCGCAGTGATGCTTGCCTATGGGCACACATTCTGGTTATAGTTCCTGGTAACCACTGCGTTTGATGGTCCGGCAGGGAATGGAGGGGATGTAGAAGCGTCCGGAGTGGCCGCTTTCACCACGTCCATCGCGTTGGCCTTTATGCCGGAGCGAGCGTTGCCAGCGACCGCTGGCGATGGCACACGCTGGCGTAAGCGGCCGCCTCAACAGATGATTGTTGAACGATCCAGCGAGTCTCACCAATGGAAGACCCAGCCCGCACGATACGTGAGGACACCTACGACTTCCTCGGGCATCGAGTGATCGTTCGGTCGAACTCACCCGAGGTCAGGGACCATCTCGGGTCCGTCTACGCCTACTTCCTCCGTCGGCGCGATTCAAGTTCGGCAGCCGCGCACGGGAGCGATCAGAGTCCGCATGTTATCACCGTCATCGACGATATTGCCACCTCACGCCAGTTGCTCCTATCGGACAAGTTTCATTCATACCATCTTTGGTGCAAGGATGTCTGGAATTTTGACTGGGACCGTTACCGCGCCTCGACCGTCCCGGATCCGTTGACCTATGTTCAATGGATGGTGCTCACAAGCGTCTCTCTCTTGGCTCAAGATTACCATCTCTTTCATGCAGGGTCGGTATCCTGGAATGGAAAGGGCATGATCTTCCCCGCGGCTTCAGGGCGGGGGAAAACCACGTTGACTTTGAAACTTGCGACGCGCGGCTTCAAATTTCTCTCAGACGAGGTGGCGTGTATACGCCCTGATTGCCAGACCGTGGAGCCCTTTTTTCGAAAACTCAACCTGAGTGAAGAATCCCGCAGACTTATCGGCCTCCCTGAATGGTCCGAGAGCGCGCCTCGCACGCGGAGAACACGCGAATGGGTGCTCGATGTAGCCGATGTCAGCCCTGGGAGTTACGGCGCGATCAGTCCACTCGACTGGATCGTCTTTCTCGAAGCATTTGGAGACGAGCCGCGCGTGAAGGGCCTCGCGCCTTCAGATGCCCTCTTGAAGCTGTTCACATTCTCCTTGAGTCCCGTCAACAATCCGGCTGCGATGCTGTACGAGTTCGCGCCACTCTTCACCAAGGTCCGCTGCGTCAGCTTAACCGTCGGGGATCTTGAAGACACGACAAACCTCTTGAGAGATCTCGCCGAGGAAAAGATCTCTGCCTCTCTATGAGTGTATAGAGGAGGACGGACGCGCGGCCCGCATCAACCAACGCGCAGACCCTCGAGTCGAGTCGGACCATAATGTGCCCTCTCGGCTGTGGAGCGCGCCGCTCGTGGCGACCTAGACCAGGTCGCCTGGTTGCTCTGTCGTTGCGGTCCATCGAACAGGAAGAACCTTCCATGAGTTCACCTGGGATACCTCCGGCGTCAGGTCGCGATCCAACGCCTGGGAAGGGAGCGGATTCTCACAGCAGTGAGAGCCGACCCCCGGACTTGGATAGCCTGGCTCGTGAACCAGGCTTTCTTCGCAAACTGAACGAGGCGCGATTGGCTCACAGGTACTTGGAAAGAAGTCAGGACCACGGCGTGACGGTCATTCTCCCGACGTGGAACCGGAGCTTCATTCTACGACGCGCTATTGACTCGGTCCTCGCCCAGAGCTACAGACACTTCGAACTCGTTCTCATTGATGACGGAAGCACGGATGGTACAAGAGAGGTTATCAACGCCGAGTACAGCGCGGATTCGCGACTTCGGTATATCGAGACCGACCATCGAGGGGTCAGTCACGCGCGGAACGTCGGCCTTGCGCATGCTACGGGAGAGATAGTCGCCTATCTTGATTCAGACAACGAGTGGTCAGAGCACTATTTGCTCATCATGGTCAACACCCTTCTTGACCACCCCAGCTTGCCTACCGCGTATTGCGGAATCAGGGTGGTCAACAACATCCAAGGCAAGAGCTTTGTCCGGTTGTACCCGTATGACCGTGGCACGCTCCTGGCGGGGAACTATATCGATATGAACATATTCGTGCATCGGAAGTCGGCCTTCGAAAGGCTTGGTGGATTCCGGGAGGATTTGCGATGCATGGAGGACTGGGAACTGATTCTCCGATACACCCGCGATCATGAGCCGTGCGTCGTTGAATGCGTCCTGGCCACATACTACCTGGAGAAAGAATTCGGGCATCTCACCCAGACCGAAAATTTCATGGAGCACTATCGACAGGTGAGGCAACTCCACGCCGAATAGTCCCTGCCGAAAACGCGATGCCCGGCTAGCAACGACTTTCGACGAATTGCACGAAGGCCTCAACCTGCCGCTCAGGATCGAATTCCGGACGCCGACTGTTCAGAAGCGCCGCCCCTGAGAGCCTCTGGTAGAGGCCCCCTTGCGTGCGCAACCTCCGTATCGCATCAACATACGCTTGCGCATCATCCTTTGCCTCAATCAACAATCCCCCCTCACCGAGTGTATAGGGAATTCCGCCCACTGTGGAGGCAACGACAGGGATACCGTTGATGTGAGCTTCGACGATGACTCTGCCAAAGGTTTCGAGGAACTGGGAAGGCAGAAGTAGGATAGTCGTTGCGGCGTACACAGAACGAACGTCGCGCTGGTTTTCCCATATGTCGACGTTCGGCAAAGCTGCGGCTGGCTCGAGAAAAAAGGACACCGCGGCTTCACCGATGTTCGCCCATTTGCCCTTGACGAAAAGAAACTTCTCCTCGGGAAGACGACGAGCTACCTCCACGGCTATCGCGACGCCTTTCTCGGGGATCGGGTTTATGAACGTGATGTATTGTCCACTTGGGCGAGGAGCGCGGTAGAGTGCGCGATCAACCATCTCAAGGATGATCCCAATCTCACCGTCCACAAGCGTCGAAAGCCGCGACGCAGTGAAAGGGCTGTTCGCGATAACATAAAGCGAATCCGGAATGCGCCGACCAATCTCCAGCACAGCGAGATTGTGGGCAATATAGAAGCTGGGGTACCCGAGCTTGGCTGCGGTGCACAGGGTCGCACAGAAGGGATTCGGAGTTCCCAGGACACAATCGGGCCGGTACTCACGCAGCCTTTCCGCAAGACATTGACGCCACGGGCTTTCTCCCCCATTTGCTGCAACGAGGCGGCCACACGTGTAGCCGAGATCCTCATCGCTGAGGACGAGGTAGGACTTTTTGCGTCTTTCGATCTCCCAAAAGCATGCGGTCGCAAGACAGCTCGCGCGGTCGGATAGCGCGCAGAGGACCTCTACCCTCCAGCCTCGCCGGCAGAGCGCTTGAAAGAGGAAGTGGGACGACAGTTCCGCACCGCCCGCGCATTCCGGATAGAATGGTCCTCGTGTTACAAAAAGCAGCTTCCTCATCGGTTACCATCACTCCTGTCTAAGCCCTAAAGGACTCATATCTGCGTCGGCGCGCCGCTGCCTTGGCGTTTCGCGTTTCGACTATTGCCTGTCGCAAATGCGAACAATTCTTTCCGTAGCTTGTCGCGGTCGAGGTCATGCTCCCGACTAATCGCAAGCAGAGAGGGTGTCGCAATCTCCTCCGCTGCCAGTTGTCGATGATTCTGGTCGATGCCTAGGTACCCCAGACAATACCGGCACGCCTCAGGCGTCTCTGTCGACATCAGGAAGTCAGCGAGTCCTCGGAGAGAATCTCGAGTGCCATGGATGGGGAAGCCGTCCTGGCGAGGTTCGTATCCGTCTTTCCCGAGCCTGGCGAGATAGTCAGGGAGAAACGGCGGTACCGCGCACTTATACAAATAACCCTCATGGATCATGTTGCATTGGAAAATCTGGGCATCTCGGCACGTCATGAAAATGGCGCTCGTGAGCCAATCGTTTGGATGGGGTTCCGTGACGATGGTGGTCCGGAAGTGGTTCATCGGAAACAGCCACAGCTCCGTGTCGAACTTCGCTGCTTTGTCGCTCGCCTCGTCGAGTTGTCGTTCCAAAGAGATACCCGGATACACGGTTACCAAGACAAGGTCAATGCTGCGCCAGAACGTATCGTCCATGCGGTGAAGGAGCAGTCCATTCGTCGTAACCATGACCCGATCGGCAATCCCTGATCGCTTTGCCGCGGCAACGAATGAATTAATCTCAGGATTGAGCAGGGGTTCGCCGCCAAGGAGGCGAAAGACCCTTGCGTGAACCACTTCCGCGAGCGCGGCAAGGTCGGATATGAAGCTCTCTAGGGAAGGAAATTTCTTGGTCACAAACGGAGATAGATGAGAACAATTGGCACAACGCAGGTTGCAGTGATACGCGACGGAGTACTCAAGGGATTCTGTTATGACTCTGCCATTCTCCCACTCGTACGGCATCGTAGCATCCTGCCGCGAGGATCCGGTTTCTTGCACTCACTTCTGCTTCATCAGGACCACATCTGCCCAACGCGCTCGAGTTTCTTTCCACGAATCAAAGTCCGGTGGCACGAAGCGCTCGCCCGCGCGCCTGTACGCCGTTCTCTGAGCGTGTCGCGCATCAGTCGATGATTCAACGCAACCATTGCACTGGAGAAGCAAAAAGGAGCCCGCTCCCACGACTCTCTCTCGCGCGTGCCCACGCCCCTGTCACCCTACTTGCGACCTATGACCACGTCCGGCGGATTCTGGGGAACGCTATGCACATCCTGAAATCCCACGGACCTGAGCCAATGCTTTATCTCCGTCGACGGATACGACCTGCCCTGCCGACTGGTCACAAGCATATGGACGGAAAACACGGCTGCCGATAACGGACGGACCATCGAGTCATCCACCATGGAATCCCGAATGACCACGCGTCCCCCGTCGGCCAGTGCGGCCTTGACGCGACTGAGTAAGGCGAGATTCTCGTCTTCGCGGAACAAGCAGAGAATGTAAGAGAGGACGCCCACATCGTAACCGTCACCGAGGTCGTCGGCAAAGAAATCTCCACGTCTCAGGCTGACCTGATCGTGCAGATGGTGCCACTCGACATCTCGCGCCGCAATCTGCAGGGCCTGCTCGCTCTTCTCGAACAGAACCACCTTCAAATGGGGATAACGCCGAGCGAAGGCGACCGCGTAGGTACCAGCGCCGCCCCCGAGGTCGAGCATGGTGGATACGTGCGAGCAGTCCACAAGTCGTGCGAGAGCCTCGGCCGGGCCGTGGGCATATTCTCTCATGGCCAGGGCGTAATCCTCCTCCAGCTCCCTCGACCACTTCCGATCAAACGGTACACCGGTCTGCACGATCTCCGTGAGCCTCGACCAGGCATCCCACAGGGAAATTGCATGAAGGAATCCGCCCCCCTCCTGGCTGAAACCGCCAGGACTCAGAAGCTCCCGAACACCGTTCACGTTGACGAAGTATGCGTCTTCTTTTTCGAGAAGACCCATGGCAGCCATCGCATTCAGCAAAAGGTCCGTCGCTCTTTCGTCCGTGTTCAGCAACTTCGCCATGTCCGATGACGTCCGTCGCTGCCCTGCCAATCGCTCGAAGAGGCCCAGCTCCAGAGCGGTGAGAAAGATACGCGACTGCATGAAGCCTCTGGACAGGGCCAGAAGACGACTTCGGAGGTCGTTGCGTGATGTGTCCACGCCCACCGGAATACCTCGCTATTGCAGGGCCAATCCGAAATCCAAGGACCTTTTCGGCTCGGCCTGGCTACCGCAGTCGGCTTCCAAAACGGAACGCTCACACCGCTCTCAGTAGTGTGTCAGCGATCCGTCTCGTTTCGCCTTGCCCACGGCGTACGAGAAGGTCCACAGGCTTAACGGGAGTACGACAACGGCAAAGAAAGCCAATGGCAAAAGATTCGGCATCAGATCCCACATCCCATACCCTTTGAGAAGGGCAAGTCGCATCCCTTCTAATGAGTAGGTAAGGGGTAGCAGATAGGCCACCTTTTGAAGCCAATCCGGCAATACGGCTACGGGATAAAACACACCCCCCAAAACCCAGGACAGGTTGCTGAATATCCAGTTCAAAGGGTTCCCCACTTTCATGACCATCACAAAACTCGCCGAGATAATCCCCAGACCGCTAAAGGCCGCAATCGTAAGGAGCAGGATCAGGAGAGCGCCGACAATGTTGGGATTCCTGAGATCCATTCCAAACGCCAAGACACCGAGGACAACGAACACGATGACCCTGAGCGAAGTCATCAGAAAGCTGTACAGTGACGAACACAAAATAACGGTCGGTATCTCGGTCTGCGTGACGAGGAGGGCCTCAAGGGTGCCGAACACCTGAGCATCCCGGATACTGCCGGAAAAGGTGGTCAGCGACACCTGAAGGTAACTCGCGAGCGCGACGCCGGTGAGCACAAACGAAAAATAGTCGCCTCCATATGGAGCAAGATAGGGCACAATCGCCACTCCGAACAGCCGGGACATGAAATAGAAAGTCAGTACCGAAAAGAAGATCCCGAGGATCTGGGAGATGAAAGCAAACTTGTAGCTGGCGCTGGCAACGAAGTCTCGGCGGAGAAAGGCGAGCGGTTTTCTCATGCTGGCAGCCATGCGTTTAATCCACGATCCGAGAAAAGACCTCGTCAAGAGACAATTCGTCGCGACTGCACTCCTGTATCCTCACCCCTTCGCTTACGAGGAAAGCCAGGATATCAGCAATGTCCTCTCTTCCCGGATGGAGGGAGATTCGCAGCGCAAACCCATCCTGTTCCGGGACGCCAGGGGGCACGATGTCGATCCGGCCGCCGGGGAGTATGCGAGCCAGCGCGTTCATGCAACACTGTTGAGCGCCGGACACGCGCAATGCATACCTCTCCGTCCCGTTCACAGCCTGGTAGATCTCCCGCAACGTTCCGTATGCCTTCAGCCTGCCGCGATGAACGATCGCAATGCGTTCACACAATGACTCCGCTTCCTGCATGTTGTTGGTTGCAAGGATGACCGTCCGTTTCGCTTCCCCGACAAGACGGTCCCGGATAAACGCCCTGGTATCCGAAGCCGCGATCGGGTCGAGACTTCGTGTCGGCTCATCGAGAAAGAGGATTTCAGGATCCGTGAGGAGCCCTCTGGCGATTGCCAGCCTTTGACGCATTCCCGTCGAATAGTCTTTGAACATTTTGTCTGCGTGGCTCTCCATGCCGGTCAAACAGAGAAGATGCGCAACCCGGAGGGCAGCCTCAGAGTTTGTCAGATTATTCAACACGGCGAAGAACCGCAGATTTTGCCTGCCCGTCAGTCTCCAATAAAAGCTCCGCTCGTCGCTGATGATGTACCCAACCCTCTTCCGCACAGCCTTGCCGTCCCGGCTCACGTCGAAGCCATTCACGATCGCTTTCCCGGCATCGGGCAGAAGGAGCGTGCAGAATATCTTGATGAGCGTCGTTTTCCCCGCGCCGTTCGGTCCCAACAAACCAAACAATTGCCCCATCTCCACTTGGAAACTGACGTCCTCGAGGACAGTGACCCTTTTGACTCCTCTCAAATGGAAGACGTCGCGGAGCGTTTGCCGCTGAGGGTATCGTTTGGTGATATGGGAGGCTTCTACCGCGATGCCCACGGCGCCTCACCCCCGGGAGGATCGGTCGTATACGCCACTTCGCTGCGAGGAACTTTCCAGCCGTCCCACGATCCGTCTTCGGAACTTCTGGGAGACTCTGCCAAGGCGGCCCAGCCAGAAGAGCGCGATGGCCTTGGTAGAAAGAGACCGCGGGGAAGAACCGGCAGGCGACTCAACCGGCGGCAGGAACAACAGCTTAAGAACGGAGCACAGCCTGTCTCGGCTCGCGCCTTGCCGAAGAAGCTCGTAGGAGATGGGGACGAGGAGCCATGTGGGAAGGACCGAGGCGCTTTCGTCTCTCAGGAGCAGATTCCTCGTGATGACCGCCCTCACCAGAGAATCCTCGAAAGGCAGCAAGGCGAACTGTGTCCTCAAACGCCGGCCGACCTCCGGCTCGATGCGCGCTCCGAGGGCAATCTCCGCGAACAGCAAGGTATAGTAAACAAATTTGCCGGTTCCGGTGCGTCGCGCCTCCGTCAGGATCATATCCCATCGGAGGCACTCGCCGTAGAATCCAATGACCTTGGCAACATCCATGAGGTTCTTGATCTTTCCAACAAACGGATCGTGCTTGCACTGGTGAAGGCAGAGATGAAGGATCGTATCCTCGGGGGCGAGGATATGAGTTTCGACGCCCGCAATCTGCGCGACGCATGCCCTCGCCCAGAACTGGCCCACATCGAAATCGAGTGGGTAGACTCTCCTCGGATGCACGATATTGTGGTGAATTTCCACAGTGATGCGGGGATCGGATTTGCAGAAGGGCGGCAAATGGTAGTATTGATCCCACGAACCTCCCGGAGGAGGGACCCCTCTGTCGGGAGCGTAGCCGTTGCTGAGCAACGTCCGCTCCGCTTCTATCAGGTCGTCCTGTCGGACCAGGAGGTCCATATCCGCCATGGGCCGAAGGGCAATGTTCTTCCACACGGTCTCCGCTAACGCGGCTCCCTTGAGCACGATCACTTCCACGCCACGATCCTTCAGGGACCGAAGGAGTTGGCCAAGCTCCGCGTAGTTTCGGGCATTCCGAAATCCCACTCGATGGTACTCTTGCTCGAATGCCCGCATCGTTCCTGGCGGGACTGTGCCCCCGTCCAGCGTTCTAAGGCGGTCGTAGATCAGCGCCGCGATGTGATTTCGCACGGCTGTCCGCAGAACGCGCTGCCAATCGAGTGGCCGGCCTGCCATCCAGCGAAACTTCCGGTGGGCCTCGGGGTCGCGCTCAGCCCTCAGGCACTCAAGGAGAAGAGTTTCTTCAGAAGAAAAACCCATGAGTGCTCCCTACAGGCGGACCTCGTCCTTCGAGCGATACCGGCGCTGTGGAGCCTCAGTTTCCCGAAGCGTGGAGTAACCCCTTATCGGAGAATCCCTGCACGATATCGTTTATGTCCTTTGTCAGCGCAGTTCCATCCGGGACTTGATACGCGCCCCGCAGTTGGCCCGCAATGTCATCGAGGTCGTGCTGCCCGTCGCACAAGTTCCACACGAATTCCGCGGTGCCATTGATGATGTGGACGGCGCCCGCTGCCGGATCATAGAGCATCCACTCGTCACCCAATTTGCGAGACAGAATCCCATCCTTGCGCAAGGGCCCCTTGGCACTCATGCTTTGGCACCTCCTGGATTCCTTCGTCCGCGAGATGAGCGCAGCAGTCGAGACGCGGCGCAGATCACCTTCCACAACCGAGGCTTGACGACCCATCGAGGAGAAATGACACCGAGCCGAGGGATCGACAGGCTGCGGAACACCTTCCAGAACCGAGAATCTCCCGCGTGGCGTCTTCCTTGAATGAAGCAACGAATGGCAAGGAGTCGATTCACAGCCCTCCAATAGGTGCTGTCGAATTCCATGTGACCGTTGGATCCTCTGACCTCAACGACTTTCCCCAGTATTTCTTCGCTCGCCACGGCTTCGTCGAACGACGAACACTGGTTACCTTTCAGAAGAAAGAATTCCCTTCCATCCCGTACCACTCTGCCTACGACAAAGTGAGCCCGCATTCGCTTAGGTGTGCCGAAGACAGCCACGTCACCCACGCGGATCCCTCGGTTTCCATGCTTAATCGTCAGAAGATCACCATCCCGAAGTACAGGAGACATGCTATTCCCCGTGATGCGGCAGACGGTCTTCTCCTCTCTCTCGCTCCAAATCTCGAGCACACTGAGAAAATGGTTATCCGGTATCATGGGTGCTGCTGACCTATCCACGCTAGCTGCAATCTACCAGACGGGAGACGCAGTCGGCTGTTTCGTCCATGTCTCCCATCACGAGATTGAAGCAGCGCATCTTGTCCACAATTGGAGCAAGTTTGTATAAGAGGCTGGGGAAATCGTCGTCGCGTCGAAAACCAAACCTCAGCAACTTGAACACGGCATTGGAGCCCGCAACGCTCTCCAGGCGAACGCTTTCGCCGCATCCTTGCAGGAAAACGAGGTACCGAGGGACGCAAGCGGGCGATATGGCTGCGGGAATGATCTCTGCCACGTCCAAGTTCGAAATCCCTCCCCTGGGTGATACGACGTCAGAGAAGCCGCGCCCACCTAGAGTCTGCCCAAGTAAGCTCAGGGTCTCTTCAGCAACATCCAACTTGCGAGGAAATGGCTCCAGAATCCCATGATCGAAATGCAGAGACGCCACTTCATCAGAGAGAAACTTGAACCCGCGTTTGACCAGCGCCAGAACGAGAGTCGTTTTCCCCGCTCCAGCATGGCCCGGAAACATGAAACCTCGGTTCCCCCACGAGACGGCCCCTGCATGCAGAAGATGGCGCCCATTCGTATAGCGGGAAAGCTCTACGAGAATAAGCAACTGTACGTAAGCCATGGGGTCTGAGATACGCCCCATGTCGGTCTCGAGCCTATCCAAGCTTCGACACTTCACATGGTAGATGGTCCCGCTCGCATCAACAGTAATTTCGTTTTTCGATGCCAGTTCATTTCTGATGTCGACGTGCAGGCCGGCCGATGCCCCGAGTCCTTGTGTCGCACGGACGGTCCCTTCGCTGGGACCGTGATAGAAATGCGCGTACACCGACCTCAGGTGTTCGGCGACCTCAGGGATATCACTCTTGACGCCGACTTGATGCCCAAGGAAAGAGTATAGATCTTCGCGCGACAATCTCGGTGCTTCGATAGCCATTAGCCGGAATCCTTGTCGCGTTCAGGCCACCCCTCTAGCGGTTTCTACCGGCTGGCACGCAGGTATTCCTGACTCACATCTTCCGTCAGAAACCGCACGCCAGCATCCGGGATCAGACGTGAATGGATCCCCGTTCACCGCGTAGGAGAGGCACCGCAACCCTCCGCCACAACTCTCCGAGTACCGGCAAGCTCGACAGCCCTCAGGGATGTGTTTTCGGTCGCGCAAAGCCCGCAACAGATCGGACTGGCAATACAGTTCCGTGAGAGGTCTTTCCAGAAGATTCCCTACACGAATGGGCATCCGGCGACAGGGATAGAGATCGCCGTTTGGTTGAACCGTAACAAGGTTATCGCCGGCGCTGCAATGATACGGAGTCCCGCCTCCCACGAGGAACTGGAGCGCCCGCCCCATAAAAATCTCGGTCCGACAAAAGCCCCGCACGGCTTCGTTATGTGCCCGATACATGATCTCGAAGAAATTTTTGGTTTCCTGTGGGGAAAGACTCAGCGCGGTGGAACCTGCTCCATTTCCTGGTGGGATGAGACGGTCGGCCCAGACGCGGCTCGCCCGTAATGCCATCCCCAAGCGAGCAACGTCAAGGAATTCGACGAAATTTGACCGCTGCGCCGTGAACGAGATTCTCGTGCTGATCTCCTCGTACGCCATATACTTCAACGCGGAGACGGTTTGATCATAGGCCCCAGGCCCACGAATTCTATCGTTGGTTGGTTGAGCGCCTTCAATACTGACCTGGACTTGCGTTGGACCCAGCTCTCGAAGGCGTCTCGCCATCGCAGCATCGATGAAGCTGCCGTTGGTCAGGATTCCGAAAGAGAATCGATCCCTGTTAGCCCTGAAGACCTCAAGTAGATCGAGGAAATCCGATCGAACGAATGGTTCGCCCCCGGTGACGTCAATGTGAGCACGAACGCGGGGCGTACCCGTATCGCGATCCCAGGTCGCCAACAGTTGCTTGAATTGTTCGAGGATGACGCACAAGTCCTCAAAAGCGAGCTCTTTACCGTCATATGATTCTTGGTAGCAGTGGGCACACCGGAAGTTGCACCGCTCAGTGATGTGCCATTGGAGCTTCAGATGCAGCGGTCGATGAAGTGCTCCATCGAAAGCAGCCTGGTGCTCCATCGGCATGGATCACCACCCCATGTGACTGTTCAAGTCCACACCGGTAACCGAGCCATTCATCTCAACTACAGCCACAGCCGCAGCCGCCTATGGGAGGACCGCAGCCGCTGCTGCTGCCATCGCCGTCACCGCAAAGACCG
>Ga0102851_10001324_pt1 | contig 14015 bp, 13 predicted proteins | sample Mud3Dept3metaG_FD_79558 | JGI IMG/M metagenome (GOLD analysis project Ga0102851, IMG submission 79558) | Freshwater wetland microbial communities from Ohio, USA, analyzing the effect of biotic and abiotic controls - Mud 3 Core 4 Depth 3... | ecosystem: Environmental > Aquatic > Freshwater >... | reverse complement strand
AGATGTCAGTGTTACAATTTTCATTGTTTTCGGTTAAACCATGACGGCCTAATTTTCTTAAATTGCGTTATTATCCAAAATTAGTTAAATTTAAACAACAGATTATACACATTAATTAATTCACATCTTGCAAGAAAAAATAATTGAAATCTCAGGCATCGCGCCAATCGACATTTTTGGTATCAATGATCAAAAATTAAAACTGATAAGGGAATATTTTCCAAAACTTAAACTTATCTCCCGCGGTAATACCATTAAAGCAATGGGAGAACCTGAAAGCATAGCGTATTTTGAAAAAAAATGGGATATGATGATTCGTCATATCGTGCGCTATAATACACTTTCAGATAGTAATATTGAAAATCTTATTCTGCAAAAAGATGAAGCCTCTGTTGTAGCTGAAAGTGGTGACATTATTGTTCATGGCAATGGCGGAATGCAAATTAAAGCGCGCACCGTTAATCAACGGAAATTAGTTAAAGCAAGTTTTGAAAATGATATGGTCTTTGCTATCGGACCGGCAGGAACAGGAAAAACGTACACAGCTGTTGCACTTGCAGTTCGTGCGCTAAAAAATAAAGAAGTCCGCAGAATTATTTTGACGAGACCAGCAGTTGAAGCTGGTGAGAATTTAGGTTTTTTACCGGGCGATTTGAAAGAAAAACTTGATCCATATATGCAACCTCTTTATGACGCGTTGCACGACATGATTCCGGCAGAAAAATTAGCGGAATATATTGAAAATGGAGTCATTCAGATTGCACCACTGGCTTTTATGCGTGGACGAACACTCGACAAAGCATTTGTGATTTTAGATGAAGCCCAGAACACCACTTATGGTCAGATGAAAATGTTTTTGACCCGAATGGGATCATCCGCTAAATTTATAATAACAGGAGACTCAACACAAATAGATCTTCCAAGAAATCAAACTTCCGGACTTTTACTCGCGACAAAAAAACTGGAAAATATTAAAGGAATCGAGATTATTGAATTAGATGAAAACGATGTTATCCGACATCACCTCGTTAAGAAAATTATCTCCGCTTTAGGCGATGCTTAATATTTTCGGTCAGGAAAAGGTAAGCCACTTAAACCATGAATTGATCTAGCTTCCAACTTTGACCCAAGGGTATTTAAACTTGCAAGTTGTGATGTATTTATTATCGAAGATCCTGATAAATGCACCTGCTATTTTATCAATCACCCATTGGTCAACTACTTTTTGTTTTTTCTCATTAAGTGCTGCCATCTGGACTAGCTGATAATCATCTTTAAGATTAGCGATATGCGGTTTAGTTCTATCAATCAATTTCACCATCCGGATTCCTTGTTTTTGTTCCATCATATTATCGTAAAGCGAAGGCGAAGAATAATCACCAATTTTCATTCTTTCAATAATACGGGACATTTGCGGATCAATTTCATTTATATTTTGAAGATCCCACAAATAATCTCCGGTGTAAGGGTTAACAATCTTACCGCCATTCAATTTCGAATTTTCATCTTCGCTGAACATCATTGCTGCAGCTTCAAAAGAGATGGTACCTTTTTTTATTTCCTGGTATAAACTATCCATTGTTCCTGCTGCTTTCATTAGTGCTTTATCACTTATTTTAGGCATAAACAGAATGTGACGGCAATGATAATTGTCTCCCTTTCTTTCAATGAGCTGAACAATATGAAAACCGTATTGGGTTTCAAAAACCGGGCTGATTCCGTTTGGTTCAAGTTTAAAAAGTTCAGCCTCAAATTCAGGAACCATTGTTCCTCTTGAGTTCCAGCCCAGGTCTCCACCTTGTAACCTGCTTCCCGGATCTTTTGATTCTCCAATTGCGATTCCTTCAAAATTTCGCTCGCCTGAAATGATTTGAGATCTGCGTAATTCAAGTGCGTTTTTTGCCTTTAATTTATCATCATCGGTAATCTTTGGATAAAGCACAATTTGAGCCAGGGAAATTTTTGCGTTGATATAAGGCAAACTATCTTTAGGAAGATTGTTGTAAAAAGTTTTTACTTCGTTTGGCGTGATAACCACATTTTCAGTAATGATGTCGCGCTGACGTTCTGCGAGCATTCTTTTTTTAATGATACCAAAAAATTCTCCTTTTATTTGTGCTACCGATTTTCCATAAAATTTTTCGAGTTCTTCAATGCTTCCGATTTGTTGCGCGATATAACGAATCCGGTTTTCCATTTCGGCATTTACCATATCGTCTTCAACTACAACGCTATCAATTTGAGCTTGTGTGATCAGGAGTTTTTCGAACATTAACTCTTCCAGGATCTGGCAGTCTGTTGATTCATCTCCGGTAATACCTTCATTGATCATTTCTAATCGCTGATTTTGAATATCCGATAACAGGATAATTTCTTCGCCAACCTGTGCAATAATCCGATCTAAGATTCTATTATTCGCTTGTGCATTTACGTTTAGAGTAAAGAACATTAGTCCGGCAAAAACCGCGACAGACTTAATTGATTTTAACGACATTTTCAGCATAAGCTTTTGTAATAATTTCATTTTTAATTTCTTCGCGTAAGGTTTTAATTCTCGTATTGATGATCCGGTCCCGGATATTTTCAGTTTCAAAACTCAACGGTGAAGTTGTATTTTTTAATTTGTAATCCAGGATATTTAAAAAATAATAAGATCCGCCTTCTTCAAAACGAATTTTTGATCGTTTAAGTATAAATTTATCTTTATTAATATCCTGTAAAGGTATCTCCTTCAGCAAGTCATCAAAATAAATCCAATTATCAATGTCATAATAAAAGTTGGAGGCATAAATTTTTGCGTAAATCTGAATTTCTTCAAGATCACCCGGGCGCGCCAGTTTGTAAGCCTGCCCTATTTTTTCAATGTCCGGCGCATCAAAAGGAATTTTCAGATAAAGCACTTTTACGAGGTAATCGTTTAACTGAAATTCTTTTTGATTGTCTGTATAATATTTTTGAATCTCTGATTCTGACACAGCCGTATCAAGTCTTTCAGCGATAGATATATTTTCAAGTTCCTGGATCAGAAGATCATTTTTGAAATTTTCAACACGTTTATCAATAACATCCAGATCAATTTTATCAGATTTTTTAGCTTCCTGAACAAGTATTTGTTCTTCAACCCAGGTCTCGGTATAAGCTTTCACTAACGAAACGCTGTCATCGTAACTGTAACGATTATGAGCAAATAAAAAATTAAGATCTTCCTGGTACAATTTTTCTTCACCTACAGTTGCAAGTAATAATCCCTTATCGCTGGTTCCCGAACATGTTATCAGGAAAGGTAAGATGAAGAAAATATAGAATGCTTTATTTTTCATGCCTGATACAAGTAGCAAATGTAAAAAATAAAAGGGCTGCACCTTTTTAGCGCAGCCCCTTATTTAACATTTCTTAGATTTATTCGTGTGATCTGTTTAAAAGATCTGATATTATTTCTTGTAATTCAGAGTTAATCGGCAAGGCCGTATAATACTTCATAATTAACCACGACCTGGTAAGTTGTGCGTAAATTTTTCAGCCATTCTGCTTCGAGGTGATTCTGATAAGCCGCTGTAACAAGACCTTTAGCCTCACTATATTCACGTTCACGCGGTAACAATACTTCTTCCACAAAGAAAACGTAATATTCATTTTTATAGACAAACATTTTGTTCAATCCTTTTTTGAATTTACGATACTTCGCTTTTTTTGCAGGTTTTTTCTTTTTACATGGATCAGCTGAGACCTCGGAGCCTTCCGTGTTTTTTGCTTCTTTAGCAATTTTGAAGGCCTCTGTTGTTTCAGAATTAAATGTATTGCGTTTAACCAAAAGGTTCAACTCAGAAGCTTCATTAACGGATGCCTGAATTTCTGCATAATCCATTGTATCTGACTCGATATAATCAATTACTTGTTGAGCAGTAGCTTTGTCAATACACTTATACAGTTCACCTTTATAACGAACAGGATAAACAAATTCGGCCCGGTGCGAATCGTAATAATTTCGTATACCGGCAGTATCTTTTGATGCTTTATTCCAGATCTCATTTTGCATAACTTCAAAAACCAAAATTCCGTCACGGTATTCCTGCATCAACGATTTGAACTCCGGATATTTTGATTCGAGCTGGCTGTCTTCATATTTAAGCAATTCGCTCATCACAAATGCGTCAAATTTTGCGCGAATGTATTTCTCAATATTATCAGCACGTCCGGGAGTTTGTGTTGTAATTAAATAATATTCAAAATCTTCAACAACGAAAGTCAGGTCATTAAATTTGAATAACACATCATGATGATTTGGACCATGACTTAAACCTTTCCATGTTCCCTGGAAAATTTCGGTTCCCATGTTATTGTAAAAAAGCGGCAAAAGTTTTTCCGCATTGTCTGAATAATTGTACTGCGTTTTTAAACTATTGATAAACGCAATTTTTGTTTTTTCAGCCCGAATATCGTGTTCAACTTTAAGTTTTAATTCGCGGTACATTTCTTCGTATGTTCCAACAGGTGTAAGTTTGATTCTTTTAACAATGTGCCAGCCGTAAGGAGAAAGAAACGGGGCAGAATATTGACCGTCTGCGGGAATTGAAAAAGCTGCCTGTTCAAATGCCGGAACCATTCGTTGTTTTGTTCCGGCTCCGAATTCAGGTAATTTTCCACCTTTGCTTTTTGAAGATTGATCATCCGAATATTTTCCGGCGAGATCTTCAAAACTTTCGCCTTTTTGTAAAAGCGCATAGATTTCATTTATTTTTTGTTCGGCTTTCTTTTGATCTTCTTCTGTCATTGTTTCGGAAGATAATACCATGATATGAGCCGCTTCCATTTTTCCCGGGGCAACTCTTTTATCAGTTACTTTTATAATGTGATAACCAAAAGAAGTCCTTACAGGCATTGAAACACCACCAACAGGAGTATTAAATGCAGCCTCTTCAAAAGGATAAACCATTTGCATTGCGGTAAAATAACCAAGATCACCACCATTAGTTGCAGCTGACGGATCTTCTGATCCGGGCTCATTGCGATTTCCTTTTGCAACGGTCACAAAATCTTCTCCGCCAACAATTCGCTCACGAAACGCCATTATCTTTTTGTATGCAATTAAAGTATCTGCAGGAATTGCGTCCGGTTTTATCCGAACCAAAATGTGACTTGCGCGAATTTCACTTGCAGTTCGATCGTATGCCTCTTTAATAAGTGCTTCATTTTTTTCTTTGTCTACCATATAAGGAAGAGACAATTGATTCCTGTACTGTCCAAGCTCATTTACGAGTTTGGGAATTGTATCATAACCCAATCGCTCAGCCTCTTTCACTTTAAGTTTATAATTAATGAACATCTCCATGTATGCATCCAGATCTTCTTTTTTATAAGAGACACATGCATTGTTTTTTGTATAGATGTAAAGAAACTCAGATTGATAAACCGGCAGTCCGTTTATCGTCATTATTACAGGATCTTTAGCACTATCTTGTCCGAAGGAAACAATCGTGATTAATAAGGTAAGTAGGGTAAATTTTAGCTTTTTCATTTTTTTTTATTATTCAACTATTAAACATTTGTACTTGTATGATAATTAGTCTCGCGTAAACGTAAAGACCTGGAAAAAATTTTATTTTAAAAAATCATTCTTTTATCTCTATGCTATTCGAAAGGGGCATGCTCTTTCGCTACATTCCTTCCTTTCAACCTATCAACCATTCGAAAGGGGCAAGCCCTTTCGCTACTCTTCAACCCCATCAACCTATTTAATACTATAATTCGGTGCTTCTCTTGTAATTGCAACATCATGCGGGTGACTTTCCAAAACACCGGCTGCTGAAATTCGGATAAATTTAGCACCTTTCAGGCTTTCAATGTCTTTTGCTCCGCAATAACCCATTCCTGCGCGAATTCCACCGGTAATCTGGTGAGCAACTTCGGACAATGTACCTTTAAACGGAACACGTCCTGAAATTCCTTCGGGGACTAATTTTTTTGAATCATCTTCAGTATCCTGGAAATAACGATCTTTTGATCCTTGCTGCATTGCTTCAACAGATCCCATTCCGCGATAAGATTTAAATTTTCTGCCTTGAAAAATAATTGTCTCTCCCGGAGATTCTTTAACACCTGCAAACATGGACCCGACCATTATTGAATCTGCTCCTGCCGCAATCGCTTTTACAAAATCACCGGTATATCTTATTCCGCCGTCAGCAATTACGGGAACTCCTGTTCCTGCGAGGGCAATTGCCACATCGTTCACAGCCGATAACTGGGGAACACCAACTCCCGCAATAATTCTTGTTGTGCAAATTGATCCCGGGCCAATTCCTACTTTAACAGCATCTGCACCTGCCTGAACAAGATAAAGTGCAGCTTCTGCAGTTGCTATGTTTCCAACAACAACATCCAGATTTTTATATTTTTTTTTGACTTCTTTCAATTTTGTAACAACACCTTTTGTATGACCGTGGGCCGTATCAATCACAATAGCGTCTACTCCCGCCTCTACCAAAGCGTCCACACGTTCAAGTGTATCGTCTGTTACGCCGACTGCAGCGGCAACGCGAAGACGACCAAAACTATCTTTACACGAATAAGGATGTTCTTTTACTTTAATAATGTCACGGAACGTAATAAGGCCAACTAGTTTATTATCTTTATCAACGACCGGTAATTTTTCTATTTTATATTCCTGTAATGTTTTCTCTGCTTCCTGCAATGTAGTTCCTGCGGTAGTAGTAACCACATTTTTTGAAGTCATAATATCACGAACCAACTTGCTCATGTCTTTTTCAAATCTCAAATCGCGGTTGGTGACAATGCCTTTTAAAAATTTTTTATCATCAACCACCGGAATTCCACCAATCTTGTATTCGGCCATTAAATTTAAAGCTTCCTGCAAAGTCGCATTTTCATGAAGTGTAATCGGATCAATGATCATTCCGCTTTCAGAACGTTTCACTTTCCTAACTTCCATCGCCTGCATTTCAATCGACATATTTTTGTGAATGACTCCTATACCACCTTGTTGAGCAATGGCTATTGCAAGTTCTGATTCCGTAACGGTATCCATTGCAGCAGAGATGATTGGTGCGTTAAGAGGAATATTGCGGCTGAACATTGTTTTCAGACTTACTTCACGGGGAAGTACTTCTGAGAACCTGGGAATCAATAAAACGTCGTCATATGTCAAACCTTCTTTAACACTACTAAGACTGGGAATACTCATAAAGTTGAATTTATTTCAGTTATAAATTCCCGCAAAGTTAATAAAAACACATTTGTTACGTTGATTTATATTGCAGACTGATTAATATTTGTTAAATGACTTTGCTAATTCGCAACAATAATGGATATTTGCTGTTGAATCAATTGTACATGCGATATCTACTAATTGCTATATTAATTCTTAAGTTCGGTTTGTCTTTTGGACAAATAAAAAACATTGCAGGTTCATTAAAAGACAATTCTCATTATATTCAAATGACCGGTATTGTTATTACCGACAGCATGTACCGGATTCCTTTTACCAAAGTTATTGACATAACCACTAACAGGGGCGTTATTGCTGACTATTACGGTTATTTTGCATTGGTTGTTCACCCGGGTGACACGATTATGTTCAGCTCACTTGGATTTAAAAAGAAGATGTACGTAATTTCTGATACAACTACTATTGAAAGCTTTTCCCTGGTCCAGATTTTGAAAATGGATACTTTATCATCTCCTGTCGTTGATGTTTATCCGTGGCCTTCCCGGGAAGAATTTGCGGACTATTTTGTGAACATGGACATTCCTGATGATGATTTACAGCGTGCGAAACAAAGGCTAACGCCGCAGGAAATGGCCTTTGTTGGTGCTTTAATGAATGGAGATGCTTTAATGGCGTATAATTCTTCCCAGCAAATGTATTATCAGAATCAATATACAAGAGGTCAGGGTCCTCAAAACAATTTATTAAATCCTTCGGCCTGGGCAGATTTTTTGAAAGGATTTGGAACCGGCGCTTACCGGATCAGTCAGTAAGATTTATAAATTTCAGTAATTATCCAAATAAAGGGAAGGATCAAAAGAATATCGAATATCGATTAACGATTTTTGATTTCTGAAGTGTCCAAACCTGCGCAGAGACTCAATTCTTAAATCGTTAATCGGTGTTCCTTGTTCGATATTCAAATCATAAATAGACCAGCGTCCATTAAATCCAAACAACTTATTCAATCTTAGTTTGCCAATTCCGGTTTATCCAATAAATTTTGGAATCCCTTCCAGATAAATCAACCTGTTTTCCTTCTCATCAATTTTTGCGCAATAATGGTTCATTCCATTTGTCAGTATCAACATTTTTGCTTTGAGCGTAGATGTGTATTTAGCAATTTGATAAAAAGTATCTTCTGTTATTTCGACAGACGGAGCTTTACATTCAACAATAAAAAAAGGAGTCAGATCATTATTAAAACCAACAATGTCGCAACGTTTTTTCATGTTATTGTAGTTGACAGTAAATTCGGATGCCATCAGACCTTCAGAATAGGAAAGATGATCTATCATGTAAGCTATAAAATGTTGTCGGACCCATTCTTCCGGAGTTAATTTCACATACTTTTTTCGAAGACGATCCCAGATTTGGTTGTCTTTGAGTTTAAGATTTGCCGCTGGCAGATTTAACGGTTTGTTGATACCTGACACATTTATTTTTTTTTTTACCGCAGAGGGCCGCAGAGGAAAAATTCGCAGAGGGCCGCGGAGGTACTAATTGTTTAGTTATTTCTCAAAGATATAGATTTCATTTTCATTCAAGATTTTTTAATTGTCGTATCTTTGAAAACTCCTTAAACCTATATGTTTTTACAATCGTTATCTCTTGTTAATTTTAAAAATTATCCTGAAGCTCTGCTTGAGTTTTCAGATGGGATAAATGTTTTTGTTGGTGATAACGGAGCCGGTAAAACAAATTTGCTTGATGCTATTTTTTATCTTTCTTTTTGCAAGAGTTTTTTAAATCCGATTGATAGCCAGAATATTCGTTTGGAAGAAAAGTTTTTCCTGATCCAGGGAACCTATAGCAAAGAAGAAAAACAAATTGAAATCTCCTGTTCCGTTCAACAAGGCCAAAAGAAAAAAGTAAAAAGAAATAAAAAGGAATACGATAAACTGGCGGAACACATAGGGCAATTTCCCGCAGTTATTATCTCTCCTTATGATACCAATTTAATTTCTGAGGGCAGCGATACTAGACGGCGTTTTATTGACAGTATTATTTCCCAGTTTGATCGCACCTATTTAGAAACTTTGCAGCGTTACAATAAAATTCTTGATCAGCGAAATGCACTGCTGAAACAATTTCATGACATGCGTATTTTTGACCAGGAAAGTATTGAGGTCTGGGATTTACAATTAATTGATTCGGGAAAAATAATTTTCGAAAAAAGAAAAAAATTTCTCGCCGACTTCATTCCTGTTTTTCAAAAATATTTTGATCTTATTTCAAATCACAAAGAACAGATTTATATTGAATATCATTCGCAACTTAACGAACTGAATTTTGCCGAAGAACTTGAAAAAAATAAACGAAGAGATACAGCTACAGGCTACACATCAGTAGGAATTCACAAAGACGATTTAATTTTTTTAATTCACAATCAACCCATAAAAAAATACGGTTCTCAAGGTCAGCAAAAATCTTTTTTGGTAGCGTTAAAATTAGCGCAATTCGAATTGATAGGGCAACTCTTAAAAATGAAACCGATTTTATTATTGGATGATGTTTTTGACAAACTCGATCACACCCGTGTAACTCATTTAATGAAACTGGTTTCTGATCACGCATTCGGCCAGGTTTTTGTTTCTGATACAGATATTGATCGCATTCATAAAGTATTTCGCGACACCGATATTGACCAACGTATTTTTAAAGTAGAAGGAGGAAAAGTTGAGCAAGCCAATTAAAAAAGGAGACGCGGTTTCCATGAAAATTGCAGTTCAGTCGTACCTGAAAGCAATGGGACTTGATCAAAAAATGCTTGAAATGGATCTACTTTCGAAGTGGGAAGAACTAATGGGAGAAGCCGTTTCGGCGAGAACAGAATCAAAAGAAATAAAAGAAAAAGTACTTTATCTTAAAATCAACTCTTCAGTTTTAAGAGATGAACTATTTCAGTCGAGATCAGTGATTATCAAACGCCTGAATGAAACTGCGGGATTTGAAATAATTACGGATGTTTTTTTTCAGTGATGAGTTTTTTGTACATTGTCTCAAAATTAAACCTATGAAAAAGATTTTTTTTACACTCAGTTCCGCTGTAATACTTGCTTCGTGTGCAAGTTATACTGACGATCAAGGCAAAGCCGCAGACGAATTTTGCACTTGTATGGACAAAGAAGGTGATTTTGATATTAAATTCTTTGAATGTGATTTAGAGATCATGGCAAAATACAACCCTGAAACATTTGCGGATGAAGGTTGGGGTTTAGCACTTGAGGAAAAATGTCCTGCTGTGGCCAGTGAGCTTTCCGGGGAGTAGGGAAAAAGTGGCAGGAGGCAGTAGCAGTAGGCAGAAAAAAAGTGGCAGTTGGCAGCGGCGTGTCGGGACTTCGACTCTGCTCAGTCCCCGGATAAAAAATTGCAATCGACGTGAAATAAATTAGTAGGGGAAAATCTTAAAGCGTAATTGCGAATAGTGTTAATCCAAGTATCAACGTAACTGCAACCAATCCTTTTGTAAAATTATACATGTTCCATCTGAAATTTGTGAAATAGAACAGGAACATATTCGGTATCATACAAAAGATTAAAATGTCCTGTTGATTATCACCATGCATGGCCATATTCACATATTCGCCAAATGAAGTTGTTGGAAGTTTTTTAATCGGAAATGAAATAAAAAAACCAATAATGGGAAGTACAATTCCGATAATTACTCCGTATAATGTTTTGTCAAATTTTTGCATAATTCATTCAGATTTTATTTGCAAATAAAAGTTTGGCTAATTTAAAATTCCCATTCATTAAGTATTGATATCTGGTGATGCGACGTCATATCAAATTGAGTCGGAACAACCGATACAAATTGGTGATCGAGCGCCCACATATCAGTATCTTCGCCTTTATCACTCATCTCAAATTTTCCTGTTAACCAGAAATAATCCCAGCCAAAAGGATCTTGTCGTTTGTCAAAATTATCTTCCCAGAATGCTTTTCCCTGCCGGCAAATTTTCATTCCGCTTAAATCACTCATTTTTCCTTTCGGAATATTCACATTAAGGCAAACACCCGTTTGCAAATTATTTTTTAAAACACCGGCTGCAATTTTTGTTGCATATTCAATTGCTGCTTCAAAATCCGCATCTGCGGCATGATCCATTAATGAAAACCCGATTGACGGAATTCCTTCAATAGCTCCTTCAATAGCTGCAGACATAGTTCCTGAATAAAGAACGTTCGTTGCAGCATTTCCGCCATGATTTATTCCTGAAACTAAAAGTGTTGGTTTAGATTTTAAAACTTCATAAATCGCAAGCTTGACACAATCAACAGGCGTTCCTGAACAAGTATATGCATTGACTCCGCTAAACTGACTCGATTTTTGCAAACGTAACGGCGAGTGAATTGTAATTGCATGACCCATTCCGCTTTGTGGTTTATCGGGAGCCACTACCAAAATATCGCCAAGAGGTTTCATCGCTTCAACTAATGACAAAATTCCCTTTGAGGAAATTCCGTCATCGTTAGTAATTAGTATAAGTGGTTTGTCCGGCATATTTTTTTATTGGTACAAATTTGGCGAATTATTCTGAAACGTCAAGTAGATTTTGTTTAATCAAAGAATGCAGGTATGATTACTAAGTAACAAGAGATGATAATAGTAGAAAACCCCGGAGAACACTCAGTCAACCTTCACTAAAGCTACGTTCGATAAAAAAGACGCTGAGATACGCTGAGATACGCTGAGAAAAATTATTTAAGCGGACGCTCCCACACGAATTTTTCGCGTGATTGGTAGATTTAAAAATGGAATTATTTGCGACATATCTGGCTGAAGAATAATTGCAAATATTGAGTTCACCGGCACGCGATGCAATCGCGCAGCAGCAAATTTACTTCCTGGTCAAATAAAGCAAAACGCCTTTATAAGGAATTGCAAGTCGCCCGTCACCGATTTCTATAATACCATAACAAAGTGCGTTATCGGTTTTATGAACGAGAAAATTTTCCGGCAAATCTGGTTCTGGTGCTTTAATTTCTCTGCCAAAAACTCTGTAAATATAATCGTCTCTTCGCAGCCTTTCAATTTCAAAAATGCTGAATGAAATGGAATCGATTAAACTCCCGGAAATACTTGTTGAATCTAGTTTAACGGTTGAACCCAGTAAGGCTTCTAATTGTAAATTGTTAGGCGTTTTCAGACTTAAAATAGAATAATCCGAAACCTGGTAATCTCCATAAATAATTCGGGGAACGTTAGTATTAAACGCAACTTTTTCTGCTCTGAAAACAGGTTGTATCAATACCCTTGATGGAGGATTTGTGATTGCCCTTGTTGAATCTTGTGCATTTACTGTTGAAATTGCAACAAGTAAAATCAATGAAGTTAACAGCCGTTTCATAATTAGTTAGATTAATTAATTAATTACCTGGTTCCAATATTTGTGCCATTCATTTTTATCAGCATCACCATCTGCTTCCGGCTCCGCCACCACGTGAACTTCCTCCGCCGTAAGATGAACCGCTGCTACTGCTTGAATATCCGCCACTACTGCCGTATGATCCACCACTGCTGCCTGAACTTGATCTTGTTTTTCTTGCAATCGTATAAGTTGTTATTTTACTATGACCGCAATTTTCGCATCGGTGCAATTTTTCTCCGGTTCCGGAAGAATCATAAGTTGCAGCAGAAATTGTTTTATCATAGACCTGGAAATAGGTTTTGTATTTACAGCTAACGCACTTATTATATTTACTGAACCATTTTTTGTAAGCAAGAACTAAAATTTCTTTTGCGCCGGGTGTCACCCAAACATCATAGTCAATCGACTTAACTTTTTCTTCACTTACCTGTCCTTTTGCGAGGTGCCGGTCTTCTGTATTATCATCCAGTTTATGCATTAGCTCGCCTGTTATCAGACTAAACCGTTCTGTATTTCGCCAGCGTTCCATTAATGTTTTTGTCAAAAAATAAATCATTAAAAACGGAATCGGAAAAATAAAAATCCAAATTGTCAAAGTGAAAAATTTCATTAGATAATAACGCTTATGCAGATCGCGTGTGAAGAGTGAAATAACTAACATCATTATCCAACCGGCGGTTAGAATTATTACAATAATAATATAAAAACGAATCACAGAAGACCAGCCTGAACCTGTTGATTCTTCGGGAGGGTATTCATAATAATCGCCACCCGAATTATCAGAATAATCGGAATTATCGCTTGCAGAATAAATTGGCGGCGATCCATAAAAAAAATCACAAACAGCTTGTGTTCCCCTGATCATGCCGGTTACATAATCATCCTTTTTAAAATAGGGAACCATTTCCTGCTGTTGAATATTGTAACAATCGACATCCGTTAAAATTCCTTCTGTTCCCCGTCCTGTAATAAATTCAACGGCGTGAACATCATAAACCAATAATATCAGTAATCCATTTTCGGTTTCTTTTTCACCAATTCCCCAAAGATTAAAAAGATCTGTTCCCCAACTGTGAGGATCACTTTCGCCGATAGAATTTGCACAAACAACAGCAACCTGGTAGCCAAGTGAATCTTCCAGATTTTTAAGTAAATTATTAATCATGTCAATTGCATCCTGATTTAATAAATTATGCGGATCAGTGACATGACCACCATTAATTTCACGCGCATTCGGAACAGATGACGGCGTTGTAAAATATCCTGCTTTTGTAAACGCAGCAAAATTTTTGTCAATATCATCCTGACTTAATTCATTGAAATAATTCTTTGGAGCGTAATCGTTATTGTTAGTTAAACTGCCATATAAGGCTGCATCAATATCAGCATTCTCCTTATAAAGCGATTTTTTCATT
>Ga0102851_10001323_pt1 | contig 14021 bp, 8 predicted proteins | sample Mud3Dept3metaG_FD_79558 | JGI IMG/M metagenome (GOLD analysis project Ga0102851, IMG submission 79558) | Freshwater wetland microbial communities from Ohio, USA, analyzing the effect of biotic and abiotic controls - Mud 3 Core 4 Depth 3... | ecosystem: Environmental > Aquatic > Freshwater >... | reverse complement strand
CTCGGCCCTGGTTTTTAAGTGATGGGGGTAAATACCACAAATCCAGGATTTTTTCATCAAATTTTTTCTTGCCGGTTACGGCTTCGGGGGGGAAATCAGGTTTCGACTGGGCAGGGTGCTAGGTGGGCAAGCCTGGATTTAGGCGCTTGGTCCTTCTATGCAAATATTTGGGTAAGAAGGAATCATCCTTCGCGAGGGCCCTAGGGCATCCCCCGTTCCTCGGGGCATCGTTCCCCTACAAGATGTCCAGGATTGAGGGCAAGGCCATTATTTCCCGCATCGCCATGGAAAAAGCCTAGCAGGCTTATAGCAGTTTTTTCTTCAAGGCCGCGATGCGGGCATGGGATGATTCGATAAATCCTTGGGAAATGCGTCCCTGTTCGACCGCCTTGATCAGAGTTTCATAGATCCGGTGGAAGAGGTGGGGGTCGTCCCCTTCCGGGCTGTTGTTGGAGGCCAGGAGAATATCCACCCCGGCCTGGACAGTCAGCACACAGGCTTCCTCCAGGCTGAATTGCTTCACGATGGCCCCCATGAGCAGGTCGTCGGAGATGATCAGCCCCCGATAACCCAATTTTTTCCTCAGCAGTCCCTGGAGGACCTTGCCCGAGAAGGTGACCGGGTATTCTTCATCCCATCCCCGCTGGTTGATGTGGGAGGTCATGATCAAGTCGGCAAGCCCTTCCCGTATGAGCCGGGAAAACGGCTCGATTTCCTGATTCCGGTAAAGGCTGGTCACATCGGCCAATTCGAAGTGGGTGTCTTTCCCGGCGCTTCCTTTTCCGGGAAAGTGTTTGAGGGCGGTCAGAATTCCGTGCTGGTGATGGGCTTCGATGAAGACTCGGGCATGTCGAGACACAAGCCCGGGGTCGCTTCCAAAGGAGCGGCCGCTTCTGGAGATCAGCCCTTCGGGATTCAGGTCCAGGTCCACCACCGGCGCAAGGTTCAGGTTGATGCCGCTCTCCTTTAGGTCCAAGGCGATTCCTTCGGCTGTCTTTGCCGTTAGGCTCAGGTTGTCCTTTTTCCCCAGTTCCTTGGGACTCTCCCTTTCCGCAAATCCGCCAGCCGGGCCGAGGCGGCTGACCAATCCTCCTTCCTGGTCAACGGAAATAAGGAGGGGCCCTTTCGAATAGCTCTTTAACGCGGAAGTCAGTTTCCTCAGCTGCGCCGGGGAAATGATGTTCTTCGGGCAGAGCCTGGCTCCGTCTTCACGGTTCAGGTCCGGCTTTTCCTTCTGGGCTTCCAGGAAGCATTTCAGGTCGATGTTGTAAAGGATCACCCCGCCCAGAGAATAATCTCGGATAGCCTGGACAACAGGGGTCTTTTCATCCACCTCCGCCTCTTTGAAGCCAACCATGATCATTTGGGCTATCTTTTCTCTGACCTGCGGATCCATCATCTTGTTCCTCGTTGCTGGTTTCTCGACTTTCGCTGTCCGGGCCCCATCTTTCATTGCTCATTGGCTATTGCTCATTGCCCATTGTTCTGTTCAATGTCGGCCGCAGATAAAAGATCACCGGCAAAGGGGCTAGGCCAATTAAAAAGGTAACAAAGAAAAAAACCGGATAGCCCAGGAAAGAAGCGGAGTACCCTCCCAGGACTCCGGCCAATGACCTGCCCAGGCCGAATAAGATCGTGAGAAAAGCGTAATGGGTGGCGCTGAATTCTTTGTCGCAGAGCTTCATGAGGAAGCTCAGGAAAGCGGCGGTGGCCAGGCCGATGGCCAGACTCTCCAGCAGGGCCGCAAAGTAGATGGAAGAACGGGGGGCCAGGGGTAAAGATGCAAAGGTATAGCCCAGGCTGGCGCTTGCCTGGACAGCCCCCAGAATCCAGAGAGCCTTCAGGATGCCCCATCGCGCGGTCAACCATCCTCCGGAGATCGCTCCCATGATACTGGCCAGCGTTCCCAGGGTGCCCACCACAAGCCCGATTTCTCCCGGAGTGAAGCCCCTGTCGATCCAGAAGGGGTTGGCCATGGCTACGAGCATTGCCTCCCCCACCTTAAAGAATAGGATGAAGATCACGGCGGTCCAGAAGTTGGGCTTCTGGAAGAGCCTTTTGATGGGGCCTACATATTGTTCCCACATGGGTGAGGAGGGAGAAACCACCGGCCTTTTCTGATGGAAGGAAGGAAGACCGACCACGGCCAGGGCAAGAACCGCCATGATGACCCCGGCGGCGATGAATGTCATGGACCAGCCCAATGTTTCGCTCAGCATGACCAGGACCCCGCCGGCGGTGATCAGCGCCACCCGGTAAGCGGCGGAACGGATTCCATTCGCCGGGCCGAGCTCTTTTTCATCCAGAATATCGATGGTGTAGGCATCGGCGGCAATGTCCTGGGTGGCGGAAGCCAGGCAGATCCCGGCGAGGGCCAGCCAAAACAAGGTTTTCTGGGAAACCGGGTCGAGGAAGGCCAGGACTGCGCTGAAGAGAGCGAGGAGCAGCTGGGCGGGGAGAACCCAGAAATACCTCCTTCCGAATCGGTCCACCAGGGGAGCCCAGAGAATCTTCAGGCTCCAGGCGAGCCCCAGGAGGCTGAGCAGCCCGATTTCCTCGAGGGGAATTTTCCTCACTCGGAAATAGACCGAGAGGAGGTTGTTGATCAGCCCGAAGGGGAGCCCTTCGGAAAAATAGAGGAGGGCGACGACGAAATATTTGGTCCGAGTTGTCAGCACTGACCCTTTCCAATGCGGAATGCGGAATTCGGAACGCGGAATGGAAGGACCATTGATAACCTTTCCGATTGAGGATTGCGACGCTGAACTGCCTCGGTCTCAAGGCTGTCCGGCACCCGAAGAATTGCAGGGCAATTCAAGGTTCACCCAACTTCCTGCACCAATCCCATGCCCGCCAGTAAGACGCATTTACAATGAACATTCGCCGGTGATTATTGACGATTGGCCATTGATCATTTCACAATACCGTTCTTCCCCCATCCACGAAGAGACATGCCCCGGTGATGAAGGCTGCGGCATCGGAAGCGAGGAAGACAACCGGCCCGATAATATCTTCGGCCTGCCCCACCCGTTTCAGCGGAGTTGAATCCATGATGGCCTGCAAGGCTTGGGGGTCCTTCAGCCTAGGAGCCGCGAGGGGGGTGGCGAAATACCCGGGAGCAACGGCGTTAACATTGATGTTGTATGGGGACCACTCAGCCGCCAGGGCCTTGGTCATCATGATGATCCCGGCCTTGGTGATCGAATAGACCGAGTTGGGGATCCCCGCCCGAACCAGGAATCCGGCGGCGGAGGCAATGTTGATGATCTTGCCCTGCCTGTGCTGAATCATTACTTTGCCCGCCGCCTGGGCGCAGAAATAGACTCCCCGGAGGTTCACGGAAGCCACCTCGTCAAAATCCCGGGGCGCCACCTCTTCCGCTTTCTTCCGCACGTTTACCCCGGCGTTGTTGACCAGGATGTCGATCCTGCCCCATTCCTTCAAGACGCGGTCCACCATGGACTGAATGGATTCCTCCCGGCGGACATCGGTCTCGATGAAAACCGCCCTTTTTCCCGCCTTTCGGACCTCTTCGGCTGCCGCTTCTCCCGCTTGCGGGTTGATTTCAGCAATCACTGCATCGGCTCCAGCGTGAGCCAGGCCCAGAGCCATCCACCGCCCCAGCCCCTGCCCGGCCCCTGTCACAATGGCAACCCTTCCCTCGAGGCTCATGGAAGGAAAATGAATTTCCGTCACGGGTTTTTCCCTTTCCTTCGAGCAGGGAGAGTCTTCGCAAGGTCTCTGCAGGATCCCCCTGCCCGCTGCTTAATGAATTCTCCGCGCATGTCCCGTCCAGTATATTTCCCGCAGGGCCCGGCGCAGAATCTTCCCCGCGTTGTTCTTGGGCAGCGGTTCCTGAGAAAAATCAACCGACCGGGGCTTCTTGTAACTGGCCAGGTGATTCCTGCAGTGTTCGATGAGGTCTTCTTCCTTGAGGGTCCAGCCCTCTTTGGGGAAGACCACCGCTTTAACCACCTCTCCCCATTCGGGGTGGGGGACTCCGAAGACCGCGGCCTCCAATATTCCGGGATGGAGGTAGAGGGTGTCCTCCACTTCCTTGGGGTAGACGTTGAATCCTCCGCTGACGATCATCTCGCCCTTTCGGTCGAGGAGGGTGATATAGCCTTCCCGGTCCATCTTTGCCAGGTCACCGGTGTGAAACCAGCCCTTCCGCAGAGCTGCGGCTGTGGCCTCGGGCTGCTTCCAGTATTCTCGCATAAGATGGGGACCCTGGATGGTAAGCTCTCCCATCTCCCCCGGGGGGACCTCATTCCCGCCTTCGTCCACCAGCCGGAGGCGCACGTTTCGCAGTTCCCTTCCGATGGTGCCCAACCGGTCTTCCCTGGAAAACCCATGATCCTCTTTGGTCAAGACTGCGTCGGCCCAGGTTGCCTCGGCCAATCCATAGATCTGAACAAACCGGCAGCCGAGCCTCCGCAGCGCCTCCCGCAGGGGCTCGACGGGCATGGGAGCCCCGCCGTAGATGATCGTCTGGAGGCTTTCCATTTTATGTCTGTTCAAATCGGGGTAAGCCAGCAGGCGGATGATCATGGTGGGTGCAAGGAAGACCGTGGTGATGCCTTCCTCTTCCACTACCCGGCAGAATTGGGCCGGGTCAAAACGTTCCAGGGGAACGTTCGCCCCTCCCCGGATGAAGGAGGGAAGAAACAGGTTGCCGGAAGCGTGGGTTAGAGGGGCAACGTGTAGGACCCGGTCTTGATGGGTGAAATTCACCACGTCCAGGAGCATATTCAAGGTGGTGATGACTCGGGAGGAATGGGTCTGAATGGCACCCTTCGGCCGGCCGGTCGTTCCCGAGGTGTAGTGGAGGCGGAAGACGGCTTCCGCCCCGATCTCCGGCTCGGCCGCGGGCGGAGAATGCCGCGCAATCATCTCCTCGTATTCCAGGATTCCCGCTTCCTTCCCATCCACCAGAATCACCTGGCTCAGGTCCTTCAAACCCTTCAGCGGAGCCCGCAGGTTGGTGAAAAACTCATGAAACACAACGAGCGCCCGGCTCTCCGAGTCGCCCAGCATATAGGCATGTTCGCCCGGAGAAAGGCGGAAATTCAAGGTGACCCGAACGAGGCCGGCGCGGGCCAGAGCCAGGTAGACCTCCAGGTATTCCTGCCGATTGGGTAGAAGAACAGCCACCCGATCCCCATTTCGCAGGCCCAAGGAGAGGAGTCCCGCGGCGAGACGTTTCGAGCGTTCCTCCAATTCGGCGAATGAAACCTTTCTTTTCCCGGGAACGATTACGGCGGTCTGCCCGGCAAATTCCCAGGCCGCCCGGCGGATTAGGTAATCCACTCCCCAGAGGGGGACCAAGACATTATCGGTCCGTTCCAGATTCATGCCTCTCGATGCTCCCCGTAAACCGCTCGCAGCCGATCGCATATTTCTCCGATCGTGGCGTAGGCTTTCACCGCTTCAAGTATGGGTGGGACGGTATTTCCTCCCTTCTCCGCCGCTTCCTGCACCCGCTCAAGAGAAACCTGCACCCGGCTCCCGTCCCGCTCGGCCCTCAGCCTCTTCAACCTATCGATCTGTAGTTCCCGGGTCTTCGGGTCGGCCCGGTGAAGACGCATGGGGCTCTTTTGGCCGCCCCCGTAGGCATTCACCCCCACCACCACCCGTTCCCCTCTCTCGATCTCCTGCTGGTGACGGTATGCGGACTCAGCGATCTCTGCCTGATAGTATCCTTTTTCGATCGCCTTCTGGGCTCCACCCATCTTTTCCACCTTCTCCAGGTAGGAAAGAATCTCCTGCTCCATTCCTTTGCAAAGGCCTTCCAGGTAGTAGGAACCGCCGAGGGGGTCTGCGGTCAAGGCGGCGCCGCTCTCATGGGCGACGATCTGCTGGGTGCGGAGGGCCAGCCGGGCTGCCTCCGCCGAGGGAAGCGCCAGGGCTTCATCATAGGAAGAGGCATGGAGGACCTGGACCCCACCCAGGGCGGCAGCGAGGACTTCCAGGGTGACCCGCACGGTGTTGTTCAACGGCTCCTGCGCCGTCAGGGTGCTTCCTGCCGTAAACCCAAAGATGCGCATCATCTGGGAGCGCGGGTCCTTGGCTCCAAGGCGATCCTTCATCAGTTTTGCCCATACGCGCCGGGCGGTCCGGAACTTGGCCGCTTCTTCAAAAAGGTCGGTCATGGCGCTGAACATGAAAAAGAATTTCGGGGCTACTTCATCGACGGTCAGGCCCCGGCCCATAGCCGACTGCAGATAGGCCAGGGCATTGGCCACGGCAAAGGCTACCTCCTGGCTGGCCGTGGAGCCGGCCTCCCGCAGATGGTACCCGCAGACCTGGATCGGGTTCCACTTCCGCAGATTCCGGCAGCAGTACTCGACGACATCCGTGGCCAGTTTCAGGGAAGGCTCCGGCGGAAAGATATAGGCGCCCCGGCTGACGAACTCTTTCAGGGGCTCGTTCTGGATAAGAACGCCGAAGGCGTGGGGGGAAGTTCCATGTTTCTCCGCCACCGCAAGAAGAAAGGCAACCATGATGGGCCCGATGGCATTTGCCGTGGTCCTGACCTGCAGAATCCGGTCCAGGAAAACCCCTTCCAGGAGGGTTTCCATATCCCGCAGGGAGTTGACGGCCACCCCCACCTTGCCCACTTCTCCCATGGCCATCGGGTGGTCGGAGTTAATTCCCAGCTGAGTGGGGAGGTCGAGGGCTATGGCAAACCCGGTCTGCCCCTGAGAGAGGAGATCCTTCAGCCTCCGGTTGGCTTCCTCCGCCGACCCAAAGCCGGAATACTGCCCCATGATCCAGAATGCATCTCTATACATGAGCGGGTCGATCCCCCGGGTAAAAGGGTAGGCCCCCGGGAACCCCAGGTCGTTCAGGTAATCAAACCCCTGCTCTTCCAATTCAGCGGGAGTGTAAATCGGCTGAACGGGGATTCCTGACCCAGTGAAGAATTTTCGGTTTTTCTTCTCCATTCCTTTACAGGCCTCGATAAAAAGACCAGCCCACCGAGATTATGATTGCCCGGCGGATCATTTTTTATTCGCCCCAAGATTCAGGATATTCTTCTTCGATAAATTCCGGGGGAATCCGCCAGGCCTTCGCATTCGGCCGATAAGCGGGCGCGGGGCGGATTGACATAGGGGGAATTCCTTCCCCCTTTTTGCATTCCAGGTCAGCTTGCCTTGAAGATGGCTGGGCGAATTCTCCCTTATTTTTCCTGCAAACCCAGCTTTCTGATTAAATCCCCTACTTCGTTGTTCATTTTGACGATATGCCTTCCCAGGTCCTCGGGCCCCCGGTAAACGGGCGGCTGGTCCATCTGCCGGCTCACCCGGATGAAGTCCGGGTCATCCATGGCTTTCTTAAAAGCCGAATGGAGGGTTTCTACCACCTGGGGGGAAAGCCCCTTGGGCCCGACGATGCAGATGAGGCTGGCGGCGGTTATGTCGGTTCCCAGCTCGAGCAAAGTGGGAGCATTGGGAAAATCCGTCATCCGACTTTCGCCATAGACGGCAAGAAGCCGTAAGGTTCCCGCCTCCACATGCTTTTTCCACTCGGTGGTCTGGGAAGAAGCCTCCACGTGCCCCCCTAGAAGGTTGGCGATTGCCGGCCCTCCCCCCTGGAAGGGGATGTGGGTCCACTTGATATTTTCCTTAAGAGCCAATCGTTCCATGACCAGGTGCTGGGGGGTTCCCGCCCCTGCGGTGCTGTAGCGGATCTTGCCCGGATTTGCTTTGGCATAGTCGATAAATTCCTTGAAGGTCTTCCAGGGGGAGTCGGCCTTGACCACCAGCCCGTATAGTTAGACGGCGTACTGCATGATGGGGGTAAAATCCTTGGCCGAGTCGTAGGGTACCGTGCGCATGTGCTGGCTGAAGATCGCTCCGCTGGGGAGGATTCCGATGGTGTATCCGTCCGGCTTATCGTTCTTTAGGGAAGCCATGGCAACAGCCGAGGCGCCCCCGGGTTTGTTGAGGACCACGATAGGCTGACCCAGGATTTTCGAAGCCGCCGTTACCAAAGGACGGGCGCAGACATCGGTCGTTCCGCCGCCGGGGTAACCGATGACGAAGTTGATGGCCTTGTTGGGATACTTTTCCTGGGCTAAGACCGCTTCGGGAAGACAGACAATGCAAAAGACCGTTCCCAGAATCAGAAAGGCCCACAAGACATCCTGCCTCCGGGCCCAATTATTCCTTTGCTTCCTTTTCATCTTGCAATCTCCTCCTGATCAGTTTAGTGTGTACTAAGATTACATCTTGTGGGGAACCCTGATTCTTCTTTCGAAAGGCCCCCGCGACTCCGCCCGGACCCAGCCAGACCTGGTTCGGATTCATAGAGTCCGTATCGGTGAACTCCCCCCTGGATTTTCTGCTCCCTCCGGGCATCCCAACTTGTCCTGATTTTACTTCAACCCATGGGCCGTGGGTAGGAAAAAATGCAACACTTTATTCCTCCGAATGCCGGGTCATCATTCCCATAGAGTAAATTACTGACTTTGCCTGATTTCATGATAAACATTTTACAAATCGGAAATAAACAAAAATTCCTGGGAGGCCTTAGGGGCATCCCTCGTTTCGCGGGACATCGTGCCCCGACCCCCGCACCGAGGTTGTCTGCGAAGCCCCTTTTCCCGTGCATTCCCGCGGAAAGACTATTTTTTTGACGGTTGAATGTGGAATCGTGACATCATAACTATGGGTAGGGGTCTATGGATTAACTGCCATAATATCCAAAATGGAACGTATAAAGCCCTTTACATGTAAGGCTTTATGAGTTTCCATGGTAATATCAAATCTGGCATTGAGATTGCTTTCAAAATCCCTGGGAAATCAAACCTTTATTTTTAAATGGAGGGAATCTGCTATGTTTATAGACCGGATGAAATGGAACCCCTTTCTTCGGATGTGTTTTGCGATCATGTCCCTAGTGATGCTCCCATTGATCGGATGTGGGGGTGGCGGTGGCGGCGGCAGCAGCAGTTCGACTCCCGCACCACAGCCTACCGCCGATATTAGTGTAAGCAGGACCCAAATAGCATTTGGCGATACGGTCGTGAATCGTTCCTCGTCGGACGAGACGGTTTCGGTACAGAATACGGGGCCTGCTATCCTGAACATTGACAAAATTGCAGGAACAAGTTCCTCACCCGCCGCGTTCAGCATTTTGAATGACAACTGCTCGCTAAAGTCGTTCTCCCAAGGGGAAAGCTGCACTTTTCAAGTTCGATTTTCTCCTTCAGCCGAGGGGGCAGTTACTGGCGCTTTTAACATCCCATCCAATGACCCCGACGAAAATCCAGTCGTCGTAAATGTCAGCGGATACGGAAGATCGCTATATGTCTCCATTAACGAGCGCACTTGCCTCTCCCCGTCAGGCGTCAGGCTTCTGGCGAATGTAACAGACAAAGATGCTTATCCGCTGACGGGCTTGCTGGCAACTCATGTTTCCCTGACCGAAAACGGCTCGCCGAGGAGTATCGGGAATTTTTACCTGCTGGCGGAACCCATATCCGTGGCAGTGGCTTTGGATTATAGCGGCAGTATGCGCACGAACAATAATGTTGTTCCCATGGAAGCGGCGGCCAAAATTTTTATTGACCGGCTGAATCCGGCCATCGGTGATGAAGCATCGATCATCAAATTTTCAACCATTTATGAAACGATGCAGGACTTTACGACCGATAAGAGTTTATTGCTGGCTGCGGTTGATAAGACCTTTACCGACCCGCGGGATGAAACCGCCATGTTTCATACCCTCTTGTATGCTATCGATGAAACTGCAAAAAGAACCAACAGGCGAGCCGTTGTTGTTATTACTGACGCAAGGGATAATTTTTCACAGGAAACCATAACAGACGTAATTGCCAGTGCAAAGGCGAAATCAGTGCGTTTATTTACAATAGGGTTAGGCCTGGATGCGGATGCAGGAGTCTTGCAGCAATTGGCGAATGAGACCGGGGGGACTTTCTTTTATTCTCCCACAGCCGATGACCTCAGCCTCTTTTACCGGCAGATCGCCGATACCCTTGTCGGTCAATACGCTTTAGAGTTTGCCTCTCAAGTAACCGGTAGCGGTTCCATGGCTCTGGACCTGCAGGTAAACTATAATGGTATGACGGGAAGAGCCACAAAGAGCCTTACGGGATGTCCTTAAAATCAGTCTTGTCCGCATTTGGTTTCTGAAAAAAAGGCCTTGCAGTGTTTGGGGATTGATTGACTTCAGCGACGAAGTCAATCAATCCCCAAAGATTCCATTCATTCCACAACCAGCAGATTTTGCGCCCCCTGAAGGATTTTCCCGAGTATTTTCCGAGGTGAGTGATATCCCCCGCCCCAAAACATCCCCCTGGATGGAAATCGTGGCCGTGAAAATTGGCTCGTCCTTTTCCGGCAAATCGGTGGGGCGGGGGATGTAACGGCTCACTCCGGGAACCATTTGAATTCCGAATAGGTCTCTCCCGCAATCCACCCTTTCCACCGGATCCATGCAATCATCACTACAGTTGTTCCGCCCAACGCTGGATAGGCCATCAACTTTCCTTGACGGGGTGGAGACTTGAATTTAGAATACCCTATGATTGGAAAGAGGGATTCTGATTCATGGACCGAACGCCGGATTGCTTAACCCTTTTTCACCCCCTGATCGCCGGGTGGTTTGCTGGCCGCGTCGGCCGCCCCACTGACGTTCAGCAGCAGGCCTGGCCGCGAATCGCCGCGGGAGAACATGTCCTCATTTCAGCGCCCACGGGAATGGGGAAAACCATGGCTGCTTTCCTTTGGGCTCTCAACCGATTGATCACCGGAAAATGGCCGACCGGCCACACCAGTGTGCTCTATGTTTCTCCCCTGAAGGCCCTCAACTATGATATCCAGCGCAACCTGCTGGGGCCCCTGGAAGCACTCAAGAGGGTTTTCGAGGGGGTGGGAGAAGTTTTCCCGGATGTCCGGGTGCTCACCCGGACCGGGGACACTCCCCAGGGCGAAAGACGTCGGATGCTCCGCCATCCCCCGGAGATTTTGATCACCACTCCTGAGAGCCTGAACCTTCTCTTGAGTTCCCCCTCGGGAAGGTCCATCCTCACCCGGCTGTCCACCGTCATTCTCGATGAGGTCCATTCAGTGGCGGGGAACAAGCGGGGGGTTCACCTGATGACGGCGGTGGAGCGCCTGGTCCGGCTATCCGGTGAATTCCAGCGCATCGCCCTCTCGGCCACCCTTAGACCCCTGGCAACGGTGGGGGAATTCGTGGGCGGGTTCCGCCTTCGAGGAGCGCCGGAAAACCCCCGCTATGAGCCACGGCGGATCATTCCGGTGCGCTCGACTCTCCAAAAACAGTATGACCTCCATCTCCGGTATATTCCCTTTGAATCATCTGGGAATGACCCGGGAGATGTATGGGGGCCCCTGGCGGCGGAGGTGAAGAAGATCATCCTTCAAAACCGGTCTACCCTCATTTTCGTCAACAGCCGGCGTCTCTGCGAGATACTGACGCTTAGAATCAACGAAGGGGAAAAAGAGCCGGTGGCTTATTCCCACCACGGGTCGCTCTCTTTGGAGGTCCGCAGCGAAGTGGAGCGGAGGCTGAAGGCCGGAGAACTCAGGGCCATCGTGGCGACTCATTCCCTGGAACTGGGAATCGATATCGGGACCATCGATGAAGTGGTCTTGATTCAATCCCCCTTTTCTGTCTCCTCCGCTGTCCAGCGGGTGGGGCGGGCCGGCCACCGAGTGGGGGAGATCAGCAGGGGAACCTTTTTCCCCACCCACCCCCGGGATTTTCTCGAAGCCGCGGTCCTGGTTCCGGCGATCCTTCAACACGAGATCGAAGAAGTGAAACCCGTTCTCTGTCCTCTCGATGTTCTGTCGCAGGTGATTGTGTCCATGGCGGGCGTAGAGACATGGAAGATGGATTCCCTCTTTGCCTTCCTGAAGACCAGCTATCCGTACCGTCATTTGAGCCGCGGCCAGTTCGACCGGGTACTGAACCTGCTGTCCGGCCGTTACGCCCACACCCTGATCCGGGAGCTGAAACCGAGAATTTCCGTCGATCGCCTGGATGGAACCGTGATATCCCGCAAGGGGGCGCTCCAGGCCCTCTATACCTCCGGCGGGGTCATCCCCGACCGCGGGTACTTTCAACTTCGCCACCAGGAAACCAGGGCCAGAATCGGAGAACTCGACGAGGAATTTGTCTGGGAGGCCTCGGAAGGAGATATATTTTCCCTGGGTACTCAGAGCTGGCAGATCCGGGAGATCACCCACAATGACGTCCTAGTATTGCCGGCGAAGTCCGGAGGGAATGCAGCTCCCTTCTGGAAGGGTGAGGAAAACGGGCGGGATTTCCATTTCTCGGAGCGGATCGGCAGGTTCCTGGAGGAAGCCGACGGACGGTTGGGGGACCCCGATTTCCTTGCTTCGCTGCGGCAGGAACGCCGGATGGATGCTGCGGCAGCCCATTATCTGGTTGATTTTTTAAAGAGGCAAAAGGAAGAGACCGGGTGCAGCCTGCCCCACCGCCATCATCTGGTGGCGGAGTCGGTCAGCAGAGGGCCGGGTGGGGCCCCGGGAAACATGTTGGTGATCCATACTCTCTGGGGAGGGCGGGTGAATCGGCCCCTGGCCATGGCCCTGGATTCGGCCTGGGAGGCGAGGTTCGGCCATCGGCTGGAATTCTTCGTGGGGAACGACAGCGTGGCCATTCTTCTTCCCCAGGAGGTCCGGGCGGAGGAATTGCTATCCCTCCTGGACGCCCATCGAATCGATGAGTTCCTGAGAAAGCGGCTGGAGGGATCGGGCTTCTTCGGGGCCCGGTTCCGGGAATGCGCAGGGAGGGCCTTGCTCATAGAACGAACACGGTGGGGAGAACGAATGCCTCTCTGGATGAGCCGGCTCCAATCCCAGAAGCTTTTGCAGGCCGTTCTCCCTTTGGAAGATTTCCCGATCCTCCTAGAGACTTGGCGCACCTGCCTTCAGGATGAGTTCGACCTGGAAAATCTAAAGAAGCTTCTGAATGAACTGGCCTCCGGGGTCATCGCCTGGACCGGGGTAAAGACGGCCCATCCCAGCCCCTTTGCCGGGAGCGACTGGTGGCGGCAGGTGAGCAAGTATATGTACATGGACGACCGTCCGCCGTCGGATCGGGTTTCGCGGCTTCGGGAAACCTTTCTTCGGGAGGTCATCCTCCAGCCGGGTTTGCGCCCCACGGTCCCGCCTGAAGTGATAAAAAGATTCGAGGACAAGCGGCAGAGGCTGAGCCCCGGTTATCCTCCCGCATCCGCCCGCGAACTTCTCGACTGGGTAAAGGAACGCCTGATCCTTCCCCGGGGAGAATGGGAGAAGCTTCTCCGAGGGATGCGGCGGGACCATGGCCTGGACCCCGACTCTTTACTGGCAGAGCTGAAGAGGAAGCTGGCCCAGATTCATCCGCCCAATGCCAATGAGACGCTGGTTGCGGCAAGGGAAATGATTAACCTTATCCTGGATCATGGCTATGGCGCGGAAAGAGAAGTGCGGGCCGAATCCTTGGATGGGCTTCCTCTCTTACGGGAGGATTTTCCAAAGGAAGCTGAGGAGGGGGAGAACCTCTCCTGGCTTCTCGGCCAGTGGCTTCAATATTACGGGCCGAGAAATATGGATTTCATCGGCAGTACCCTGGGGATTGGGAGGGATCAATTAGCCACGCCGCTGGAAGACCTGCTCGATGCCCGGAAGCTGGTCAAAGGAGAGCTGGTTAGCGGGGGCGGGGCTGAGGATATCTGTGACAGCGAGAATTTCGAAATCCTGGTCCGGATGGCCCGGGCTGAAGTGCAGCCGGTTTTCAAACCCCTGGAAATCGAGCGGCTCCCTCTATTCTTGGCCGATTTTCAGGGGATCACAAGACCAAAGGGAGACCTCGATGGGCTCCGCGAGCAGATCGAGCAGCTTCTCTGTTATCCGGCCGAGGCCGGATTTTGGGAGTCCGAAGTCTTTCCCGCCCGCCTTCAGCCTTATGATCCCTCCTGGCTTGACACCCTGATGCAGGAAGGGGATTTGAAGTGGGTGGGG
>Ga0102851_10001322_pt1 | contig 14022 bp, 15 predicted proteins | sample Mud3Dept3metaG_FD_79558 | JGI IMG/M metagenome (GOLD analysis project Ga0102851, IMG submission 79558) | Freshwater wetland microbial communities from Ohio, USA, analyzing the effect of biotic and abiotic controls - Mud 3 Core 4 Depth 3... | ecosystem: Environmental > Aquatic > Freshwater >... | reverse complement strand
TCCACCTTCTACACCCTTAAAGATTTTTTTGTAATAAGCATCGATTAATACCCTATTAGACCTACTGATTATAGGGTTTTGCGCTTTATATCCAGTGTAAACAGTCAAAAGTAAATCTTTTATATCATCTTCTTTTATGGAATCAAGATGAACAAGCATGGTTTTTACTTTTAATAATGTGTCTAAAGTATCAATATCATTTCTATCAAGTAAATCACCAGCGTAAGCAAGACCAACCTCTTTTAGGTTTCTAATCATAAGCCATTCGGATATTTTTAATTTTCCATCTGCTTTTAATTTAGGTTTCAAAAGAATTATTTCATAATCGGTTGAGGTATTTAAATATTTGACAAGCTCATCGATTATTGAATTGACTTTTTTAATGTTGGCTACTACCGAATCTTCCTTCATTGAAAGAACATTGGACTTTATGTTTTCCTGTAAATTTGGATATTCTGATGTATCAATTCTTGCGTCTATAATCAAGTCTTTCGCTGTGGCTTTCTTAAATATCCGCTTTATCATTGCAATCTTTATAGCGGCTTCCGTATCGCTCATTTCGGTTAATGATTTTGTTATTGCTACACCATCTTTTCTTAGAATTTCCTGAACTTCAGTTGTTAATATTTCAGGAACAGGAGATGCATTTATTTTATCCTTTGTATCAAGTTTTATAAAGATATCTAAATTAGCCGAATCCTTTGCGCTTAATGGTATCGATTGTAAGTTTTTGATTGCTGTAGTCACAACATCTTCTGTCACGAATCGCTTGATATGACTTATTTCCCCAACACTAACTCTTGACACCATTGAACTAAATCTATCCAATAATGCGGAACGTGCATCAGAATTTATTGGTAAATTATTATAAAGCAATACCGTTTCTATGATTTTATCGAGTTTAACATAATCTTTTCCATATGAAAATAATATAGGTATTCCTTCGGCTATGGTATAATTTTGACCATCAACTGTATTTAAAGCTGTTATTATTTCGCCATCAGTAAAGGCATATTTACCCATATATTTAATAACTCTATTTTGGGCTGCACCATAATTTATATTCGTTTCGGGTACGGCTATTTTATTCAAAATCCATCGTTTAACAGTAAGAATATCAGATGGATTCTTAAAAAGATATAAAGCAGACTGTTTATTGTCATTTCCCAATTTTTTAGATATGGAAGTAATTGCTCCAAAGATTATTTCCTCTGTGATTTTTCCTTCTGTAACTTCTTGTTCTGTGGCTTGCGGTGGCTTCATTTTATCCTTTAATAAATCCAAAGCTTCATTTGATACAAGATAGTTATTAGTGCCAACTTTATATCCTGAAATCTCTAAAATTTTTGAAACTATCATGCCACGCTCATCAACGGTAAGATTTCTAAGTCTTTCGTAAAGAACTGCATCTGTTGGTTGTGATGGGAATTTTAATGCAATCCACGCCGCTCCATGAACATTTGCTTCATTGAATCCATTAACAGCCATATAATGTATAAGAGGTTTTCCTATATTTTGTCTGTTTGTGGCATCATCTTTACCATTGAGTTCTTTCCTAACATAATCAATCATTGTGTCAATATTATTCATTCTTAAAGTATACGAAGCCACGATATCATGAGAAGAATTTCCACTACCAAAGTTTTTATCAAATGCTGATTTTATTACAGCATCAGTTACATCAGATTGTTTAATAACGCCAGAACCCGCTTTAATTGGCGTGTATTTTGCGATATAAGAGGCGATTGCCTTACCAGCAATACCTTTGGTATCCTGATTTACCTGTGAACCATAATCTATTATCATTGTTTCGGTGATTTGATTCATATCCTTTGCGGTTAAAGAAAGAAGAGTTCCAGCAACTTTTTCATGATTTTGTATTGATTTTTGTATGATTCTTTCTGTTGAACTTTTAATATCATTATCAGTGAATAATTCAGATACGCTTTGATAAAGAACTTTTTTAGCAGTATCGATATTAGCTTGGGTTTTATCTGTTACAACTTCAACAAGAATCTGATTTATCATTGGTAAAATCTTTGATGGGTCTGCTAATAATTCTTGCCTAATTTCTGTTAATGTGATACCCGATGGTGGTTTATAAAGGTGAATATACGAAACGGTAATTGTGCTATCTGTTATTTCATCACTCTTTAAAACTGTATAAGTTGGTTTTACCTGTTGTTTTGGTTGCGCTTTAGATACTGTTGTTTTTTGCGGAGGTGCAAAGACCTTTCCTATTTGCTGTTTTGCCTTAAATTCTATTATTTTGTTTTTCATGTACTTGTCGGCTATTATCAATGTGTCAAATCCAACTGGAACACTTGCTTCTTTCAAAACAAGTAATTTCATTTTGTCAACATCTTCTGTTTTTAAAGCCGCTACAACCCATCCCGCTTCAGGCATTTGATATGAACCTGTTGGCAAATTAGGAAGTTTTGCGACAGCCTTTACAAGCATGTCCTCTGTAAAGTATTTTGTTAATTTCTCTCTAAGAGCATCAACGACAGCTTTTTTATTATCAGGATTTATTTCAACATTTAAGTCATTTAATAAAGCATTACTCATACCTTCGGATGAAATCAAGTCTGACTTATCTTTGAGTAATATGGTCATTGCCTCACCAATATTTATACTTTTTGCGCTAAAAGCATTATTGGTAGCACGAATAATAACATCATCGGCTACTTCGGTAGCAGAAAATGATAGACGTGGTTTTTTAGCTTGCTGTTGCTGTGATTGTTGCTGTGATTTAATTTTAATTGCATAAGTTTTCATTTGTTCTCGGACAACTTCATTTAAAAATTCAGATTCATATGCTGTATCAAGATTATAAATGACCAACACTTGAAAAGCATAATCTTTTAAGTCATCAGGTGGTGAATTATTGATTATATTAGCAATATCGCCTGGAGTCATCGTTCCAGATTTATCCAATACTGTATCTATTGCTTGAAAAGCGAAATGACTTTTTAAGAAGTTTTTCATTGCTGAACGAACAATCTCTTCATTGTAATCGTTTTGTTCGGCATTTAAGTCTTTGATAATTTCCTTTTCAATATCCCATATTTTATTGCTCTTAAGGATTTCCTTTCTTAGTTTGTCCTCTGTCAATTTCTGATATGAAGTTGTTGGTAATGAATATACAACAACATAAGCCGTTGTTATAACATCATTAGTAATCTGAGCGATATTTAGCTTTGCGGTTTTTGGCGTTATTACCTGTTGTGACATTGGCATTATACCAAGTTGTTTTTCAAGTATAGATTTCAAGTCAGTAACTTCTTTTTCTTCTGTCTTTTTAACACGAGGAACTTCACCAAAAAATGGAAGTTGTGCTGCACCTTTAACTTTAAATGCTCCCAATGAAGTATGTTTAGCATGTCTACCATCGGGTTTTGTATTGATAAAAACATCTTTATCTACAAGAAACCATGCACGAGTGTTGATGTGCTTGATAAATAAATCATCACGTCCAGGGGTTAATCCTAAAGCATCCCTTTCAGCGATTATTAAATCCTCTAAATTTTTCCCACCAATTCTAAGAATCTCTTTAGGCACAACAGGGTCTTGTGATGCTCCAACTATATTGTAAATTTCTCTTAAAGTACCGTTGAAAGCATCTATTGGGGAGACCATTTATTATGCCTCATTGTTCTGATATTTCTGATATTTTCTCTAAGATATAACTCAAAACATTCGGGTCAACGAGGTCAGCATGATACATTATGATGATAGCTTCATCAATTTTGTCATCATCTATTGTTAATGATTCACCTGAAATGATTTGATTATACATCCTCTGAGCAGATTCATCGGGTAATGTATGAAGTTGCGCCAACGTAGCAGCAATTTCATCGGCATTATAAAGATTAATACCATCAGCAACTTTTTTAATTCTGCTGTTTCTTGCTTCTTCTTGGGTTACAAACTTAATTCTTGAATTCTTTGTTTCACCAAAGTCAAGCGTTGTATCCTTCAGGAGATTTGCATACTCCCTAATAAGCTGGTCAATCATCATTTCATGGACAGGTAAAATTTTATCAGCCACAAGCATCATTTCCATATTTTCCAAGATAGCCAGATTTTCATCATCTCTTGGGTCAATTGCTGTGCGCAAGATACCGATTTTCTTTCTCATTTCGGTCTTATCGACAACCTGAACCTTAACACCTTTAAGTGAATCTTTGTATTTCTTAATAATGGTTTCCAAGTCATGAACCAATGGCGTTTTGTTAGTGCCTGGGTCTGTTAATCTATAATAGATATCAATTAAGTTATCCCTATCTCGTTCGTTTGTGACGCTATCAATACGATTGATGACATACTTCAAATCACCAAACGATGTAATATTTTGTTCATGCATTGGAATAGTAGTTCCCGCTTTTGAATGGGCATAAACATGACCCCAATCATTCAGAGATAGCTTCTTATTTCTCTCAAAAAGTATTTGCGGTCTTGTCAATTCAAAATCCTTACTTTCGAGTATCTTAAGCAACTCATCAATTCTACCAGGTTTGTTAATAACATTTAATTCACGCACAAACTCTTCTTCTTGGGCATTGAGTAAGTTCTTGCTTATTTTTTCTTGGATGTCGGGATAATCCGAAACATCAATTCTTGGGTCTATAACGAATCCTCCTATATCGGTTTTTTTCTCTGTTTTGGTGGCTTCGGCTTTAGCTTCTGCCTTTTTTCCCCCAGGAAGTTCTCCCCCAATTGGTATTTTTGGTGCAACTGTGGTTTTTGCTGTTGCTTTTGGCTCAGTAAAATTCTTATTTCCCGTAAAAATCTTCATGCCTTCCAATATAACTGCTTTATTGGTTGCATCTATTTTCCCATTGTAATTTGAAATTATGGTTTTCTCCATTTGCGCATAATCTTCAGCATTTAAACTTGCAACTGCTATGCGTGAAGCGTCTAAAGTTAATGTTTTGTGAGTAATGGCACTAACTGTCATTCTTATTTTTTCTTGCGCTTCAGATGTTGTTAAACCAAATCTTGCTGTGAATTTGATGATTATATCATCAATAAGCATTTGGTTTTCCATCGAATCCTTACCTTTGATATACCATAATACCCTTTCACGGAGATTGACATATCGGCTTGAACCTATCAAAAATAATGCAATTTCAACATTATTTAATTTAACAGTACCGCTATGCCCAGGCATATAACCTTTTGCTGCAAAGTTGTAGTTAAATGCCTCATTAATTAGGTCATCAGTAATATGTTTTGCCTCAAGTTTATCAGGATATTTAGACGCTTGCATAGCCTGTTCTTCATCTGTTAATATCGCTGGAGCGGATGAATAAACAACCGAACCACTTTCATTAGTGATTTTTACTCCAAGTCCAGTTCTTTCTAATGATTTAGCGGTGGCTTGCGCTTCTGCTAATGTATTGTAATCCTTATCGCCTTTCCATACATCACCACTTCTTAATGTTGCAAGTGTATATTTAGATGATGGCGGTTGAATTTTTACTTCTGTTGCGATTGGTTGTGCTTCTTGCTCCTCTTTTTTCTTTTTTGGAGATTTTGCTTTGATTGATGAAAATGGTTTTGATGTTGTTTGGAAATTTCCGAATTTAGGAGCCTCTACGCCATTTAAATCTTTTGCGTATCCATTTTTTACTAATACCCATGCACGAGCATTGATATGATTGGCGAGCAAATCCATTCTATCGGGACTTGTATTTGTGGAAACTCTTTCTGCATAAACCGTGTCATACAAAGGTTTTCCCCCTTTATCACGAATTTCTGTCGGAGAAAATCCCTTTGATGGGTCTGATTTAAGAATTGCATCAATTTCTCTTAGCGTTTTATTGTAAGCTTCCTGTATTTTATCATCATCAACCATAAATTTCACCATATAAGTAATCTGATATCCTCCAAGTATATAAAGTTTTGCTTTTAACTCTTTATGATTTCCACGCCTCTTGTAAATGCATAGTAGCCCATAAGCTCTTTTACAAAGTATAGCATCACTATAAGCACAACCACATATATAGTTATGTCTAATACATCCGAAGTAAATTTGTTAGTAAAATAAAATACAACAATCTTTATCATTAAGCCTATCATCACTGAACATAACATTGCTAAAAGAAGCATAACAATGTTTTCGCCCCATCCAAAGCGGATTTGTATGGTTTTAGACATAAACACTCTCATGCTTATGCTCATTACGAAGTAATTCTTTAATAAGCTTGTATCTTTCCCATCCTTCTTTAAATGCGATATGAAAGGCATCGGGATTATCCTTAGCGCAATCACAACAAATCGGCTGTCGGCATTGTTCATGCCTAAGAACAAGATAGTCATTAACTCTTGCTACACCAACTACAGATAGGTCTTTCTGACAAACCCGACAAAAATTCATGCCTCTTGCCTCAAATTCCCTGTTTATAATCGCCGTATGAGAACATAAAGGCACTCTTATATCATCGGTCTTACCGATTAACTCCCTTAAAAAGAAATCAAGCATTTTTACATGACTCGGTTGCCCTTTAAGATTATGTGGGTCGCCAAGATGAACAAGATATTTTTCCATCATAGTTCTATCTTTATAATTAACATCATGAAGCGGGCAAACAAGTTTCCCATCCCGAATAACCATTGCTGTATAACAATGTGGTTTTTGACACATTTCACCACTTGATTCCATCAGGTTTTCTCTCGAAGGTTTTGGTAATTCCATTTATATCACACCATCTATTGTTGTTTGAACTTTTTGGACTTTTTGTTTTCGTGTTTTCTTCGATTTTTTAGGTTTTTCTGTTTTCACAGTTTGTATGGGTGAATAAACTGTATTAAGCATATCAATAAACTCATAGGGCATCAAATCCATGCCTGTTTGACTTTTTGCATCAACTCTTGCCAATAACATGACTTTATTCCCAATGAGTCTATAACCTTCGCCCATACCGTTAGTTGCAACTGTCAATTCTTTTGCAACAACATTTTTTGTTTCCTCTTCTTGGAATTTCTTATAAAAATCTAAATTAGGTCGTCCAGAAGTCAAAGATAATGTATGAACAAAGCCTATGGGGGTTTCATCTCGGCAATTGTATAGAAATGATGTTGCTCGTACCGTAAGCATAACCTTATTAACGGCAAGTGAATGACCATCTTTACTATCATTCATCCACAATACAGAATCCATAAATCCATTCATTTAAAACATCTCCATCATTTCTTCATCTTCGGTTTTTGGTTTTATTTCGACTTTGGGCTTTATAATTTTAGGCTTTTCTATTGGCTTTTCTATTGGTTTAGGTTTTTCTATTGGTTTAGGTTTTTCTATTGGTTTAGGTTTTTCTATTGGTTTAGGTTTTTCTATTGGTTTAGGTTTTTCTATTGGTTTAGGCTTATCGACTTTAGGCTTATCGACTTTAGGCTTATCGACTTTTTTGGTTATTTTTTTAATCTTGGGTTTTTCAGGTTCAATTGGTTTAATTTCATTAGGTATAATATTGAATCTTGTCATATTTATATCTAACGCATAAGTAACTTCTTTTGCCCAATATCCCCTTATTTGTTTAAATTCGACTTTATCCCTTCTACCAACAGCATCTATAACAGTTATTTTATTTGCTACACGTTTATGTATAACAGAGCATCTTGTGGCACTACGACTATCGATATATTGTATCCTCAACCCTTCAACAAGTTCAGGAAACAATCTTATCTTTTTGCCCATATTTCTTATTCTATTACCACGTTGATGTTATTAAAGGTTGCGGTGTCATCGCATATCGCCATTAATATCAAAAATCAGAAAAAATTCAATTTAAACGCATTTTAAGAAACTTAGGGTAAATAGATGTCTTAGTATAGATAGGTGCCAAAACCCCAGGAAAATGGGGTTTTCTTGGCTTTAACAACGTTTTAAGAGTATAAGATGGGTAGTACAGGAATCGAACCTGTGAACCACTAAGGACTGGATTCTAAGTCCAGTGCCGTTGACCGCTTGGCTAACTACCCAAAATTTAAAACTTTATTTTAAAACTTTAGGAAAAAACCAAGACATTAGAAGTATTAGAAGGAGTTGTCCTACCAGATATATTCCAACAATCCAGTAAATCAGGTTAAATAACCATGCCCAATCAGGTGAGTTTGCTGCCGCTACACCCATGTAATACATAACGGCTATGCCAATTGCTGTCATTATCCCTGCTGAGATAATTATTGTAGCTTTTGACATTTTTGATATCATTTTTGCATTTATTCTAACCATGATAAAACCTTCAATGCACTCAATGTATTTAAACCCTTCTACTAATAATTTATATGTTTGCCATAACTTAAGGAATTAAATTCCTTTTTTGGCGTTGCATGAGCAATATCTGTCATCTGCTTTGCCCATTTTACCCATTTATTATAAAGTGTATCGCCTATTTCTTCCTTGAACTTTTCGAGTTTCTTAGGTGGAAACTCGCTATTACCAAATATCCATGAAACTTGAAGATGAAGTTCATTAATGAATAAAAGCGTATCGCCAATACCACTTGATTTATCTCTTCTCCAAAATTCTATGGGTTTTCCATCCATTTTACCCAAAATTCTCCATGCCTTAATTTCTCTAACACCATATTTATCTATCCATACTAAGGCTTTATCCTCAAATTTTATACCAAAAAGTTCTGATAGTTTATCCAGATTAGCTCGGCTTTTTCGACTGATGTCACCATATTCCATTGTGCCTTCGGGGTGTCTATCAAAATATCTATATAGTTTTTCAGGTTTTTTAGGTTTTTCAGGTTCAGGTGGTTTTGGCACTATAACAGGTGGTGATTCTATTTTTGATTTAGTTAATCCCATTACGCTTCGCATAACCGCAGTTATACGATGTCTTTCTGCCTTCCCAGTAAGAGGATTTCTCTTTTCATCATATGCCATAAATCATCCAATTTGGCTTATTTTCCCACAATCAGCACAATGCCAGTGATGTTTCTTAACGCCACATGTACATGCATTGTCATCAGCAAAAATAGTATTTCCGCTTGGATTACCGCAATCACAATAATGATAAACAAGGGGTACAAGTGAATTTAATACTTGTTCACGACTTCTTTCAAAGGTTTCCTTCTTCTCTTTTAATTCTTCATTTGTAAATTTAGCTGGTCGTGAATGGTCGATATAATCAAGATGCTCTCGCCATATTTTACTTCCCATTCGATGGAGTTTTTTACACTTTAAACAATAAGTTTGCATAGAGGTATGCTATTGTCAGTAGTATTTAAGCTTTTTGGTCAAGATTGATGGTCTTTCCTTTATATCGGAGTGTCTTAGGATAAGCCCTTTTATATTCGATTTCAATTCCCCATGTTTTTAAAATTGACCTTTCGTGTTCTTTAAATTTCGCATCGTGCTTCCAAACAACAAAGTGGACTACTTCGTGGCTAATATAATAAACTATAAATGGATATTCGTATTTAAAAACCCATTCGGGGATAGAAACACATTTTGTTTTCTTCCTGCATTTACCCCTTTTGACAGGTTTAATATCAACTAAGGGATAGAAACCTAATTTAAAAAAATCTGATGCCCTGTCTGCTATTTCCTGCGGAGTTAATTTCGCCATAGCAGAAAGGACAACTTTTTACTATTTAAAGCTATGTGGTAACAGGGGTTATGCTGATGATTTCAACATCTGAACTTAAATCCCAGGGAAACACATAGTAGTGATTAACGTACTTGATTACATACCGCTGGTCTGTTCCTGCGGCGGCTTGAATCTGTGCTATCAGGTCTGTATTACTCTTTTTGACCGAATAGATAGCCGAATAATAGTTATCTGTGCCTGGTTGCCCTGTTGGATGGTCATTGGTGAGCCACACATTCCATGTGTTCCAAAACATGGTTTGGTCAACACTGTGGATTGAGTCTTTGGCTTGCCCTGTCGTATCAAGAGCACCCGTAAGAACTGCATAAATTCCCACCAAAATTGCTATCACAATTCCGATTATAACAACCGATTTTATTATGTTTGACCTCGTTTCGAATCTCATATTCATCTTCTCCTATTCTTTGCTCTATAATGTTGATTTGTTATGCCAACCGTTTCGTAAATAGGCATTTTTGCGTTAATTATCCTATCAAGTTCGGCATCTGTAAATTCTCTTGTTTCGGGTGATTCGTCATCACCTGTCATTTTTTCGAGTCTTGCTTCGTAACAATCGTGACAAAGCTCATCGTCCTCACTCATGTTTATTGCGGTGAGTTCTACTTTACAATCTAAACAAATCGCCATGATACACTAATATAACTTATTTATACTTAAAGCTTTTGGTAGTAGTAGATTAAAAAAAAAGGATTAGAAGATTTCCCTGCGGTCATCCCATTCGGAGACTTTGGTTTCTTCTTTTATTCCCGCCTGAACTTCTTTAATTGTTACATCTTGGCTTAGGCGATTAGCCTCTTTTACTGAAAATTCGCCACTTCTTAACAAGTTGTCTATGATATTATTCGATATTTCACGAATTGCGGGGACATCATTCCATTCATTTCCATAATCTAACATCTGTGTTATTGTATCACGAGTTACTATTTCTCGCATTGAACGTCTTGGTCTTGCCATATTAATCCTCCTCTGTTGTTGCCACTAAAAATCTTTCTGTATGATTATTTTTGCATCTATAAACATCATAAAGATTACCTGAAGGGTCATCTTCGGAATGGTCAAATGCCATCGGTAATCCATCTTCTTTGCAAATAGGGCCTGAAACAATGGGTTCTTCACCCATTTGACTCTTTCTGACCTCTTCTCTGATGCTGTCTTGTTCGGCTTGCATCATCTTTATTACAGGGTGAATATTCTTTGCTATCTTTCTTTCTTCTACACCGCCGCCTTCATGAAAAATCGTAGTTCCTGGTGGAATCGTGTCCAATCCCATAGCCAACTCGAAAGCTAAACCATCAAGTTTGCTATATACGGAACTTCCAAGTGCTTTTTCGTTGTAATCATTATCTTCGCCAAAATATGGAACATCAAGTCTTCCAGATACATAACTTTTTACTGCGGATAGATTTCCTGCAAGCTCAAAATTACTTTCAACTAAGGCTTTCTTAATTTCCTCAACAGCGAACCTAAGATTTGCATTGATTTTACCCTTTTCAAGTATTTCATCAAGCTCTTTAATCATCCGTTTTACTTTAGGCTTTGTGAGTTTGTAGTCTGAACGCCTAAACTCAGTAGTTGAAATCTTCTCTTTTTTGGTTGCCGACCTTTTATGTCGCTCACCTTTCCCAGTCAAAGGGTTTTTTGGTTCTTTATATGCCATAAATAAAAGCCTCTGATTTGGGAGATGTATCTTATCTATTTATACTTATCGGTACTGATTCAACAAGAGTTTCAAACCAATACTTTTTCATCGCTCTTAAAAATTCATCGTTGATTGGAAATCCTGAACTTTCCCCTAATACAGAGTCAATAGTACAAAAAGGACATAATGCTGTTCCATTTCCATCCTTTTCCCAAATCCATTCTTTAATTTCTTTTGATGAAAAAGTTTCTAAACAATGAAAGCATCCACATTTTTCATCAGATGTTATAGAGTTTTTGTTATTCAATGAATGTAAATGCGCCTCTATAATGCTGTTACCAATTTTACCGCTATAAATAATTGCGCCTTTTCCTGATTCAAGCGCATCTAAAAAATCGACTAAATCAAGTTTAGCAATTGGTATTTCTTCGCCATTCTTTTTCATAATTCCTCTTATGCTCTCTTACTATTAAATCTTTGTGTTACATTTCTATTCTTATTGTCACGCCATGAAGTTCATCTGATGGAAGGTCATAAAATTCAACAAATGATGGAGATAGCTTTTTAATTGTGGAAAAAATCTTCCATATCAAATTATCACTTTTTATATTTTCGATTCCATAAAACATTATCTTTTCATTTATCCCAACGTTTCTCAGTATTTGTACAACGTCTATGATTTCCATATATCCCGCTTTTATTTCAAGTACCCTTAAATCATTTGAAATTCTTTCCTTAAATGATACATCAACTCCAAATGGCTCTTCAGTTCTTTTAATTGTAATAAATACGTTGTCCTTATACATAATTTCATTCTTAAACATAACAATTGGGATATAAGCTGGAATCTTTTTAATGTTATTTGTAAAGAACAAAGCCGTTCCATTTATTTTATTTGCTACACTATATGATGACTTGTATTTATTAACAAAAGTCTTTAAATCCATAGACTGAAATGCATTATGTAATTTAGTTTCCCCTGCGGTGTATGCTATTATTCCTATGAAAACCACCGATGCTATTATCAATGACCAATATCCTCCACTTGGTATCTTGTACATGTTGGATAATAAAAATGTGAAATCAACGATTGTTACAAACAATGCTATTATGGTCTTAAATGTTTCCTTCTTCAGATAAAATATTGCTGTCATCATTATGCCTGTAATAGCCATTGTTCCTGTAACAGATAACCCATAAGCCGCTGCAAGACTACTTGATTCTTTGAATTGAAGAATAATAAACAAAACCGATAATAACAAAGCCCAATTTACAACACCAATATAAATTTGCGATTTCATTTCATCTGATGTGTAATCGATTTTAAACATTGGCGATATTTTAGTATTTATGGCTTGATACATAACAGAAAACACACCACTTATCATAGCTTGAGATGCTATTACCGTAGCGCATATGCTTAAAATTAAAAATGGTATATATAAAATCGATGTGTGGACAGATATCATTTCAAATAAAATATTTTTGGATTCTGGATGACTTATTATGAAAGCACCCTGACCTAAATAACTTATTACTAATGCAATAAAAACCATTCGCCATGCTTTTAAAATAGGGGTTCTACCCAAATGCCCCATATCAGCATATAATGCTTCGCCACCTGTTGCGCAAAGAATAACCTCAGATAGCACAAAAAATCCTGCGAGCCCATTATTAAATAAAAAGCTAATACCATAATACGGGTTTATAGCCTGTAATACATGAGGATAGTATATCAAAGATATGATACCTGAAACTGTCAATGATATAAACCATAAAACCATCAGGGGCCCGAAAGCCCATGCGATTTTCTGTGTCCCTTTCTTTTGAAATAAAAACAGACAAGTTGCAATTATGCATGCGATTAAAATAATAAACCATTGCCCAATATTTTCATAACCAGGCACGAAACGTATTCCTTCGACAGCACTTAATATACTAATAGCTGGAGTAATAACGCCATCCCCCAATAAAAATGATATTCCGATGTATGAAAGTATAGTCACAAAGGTTATTTTCCTTCCCGATTTTAAAAGCGGAACAAGTATTTCTTTTAAAACTATTGTTCCACCTTCACCTTTTTTACTAAGGCTCATCGCCAACCACGAATATTCAATTGTTACAAGTATTATCAGTGTCCATATAATAAGGGATAAAACACCCAAAACATTGGCTTCTGTAACGCTTAAAAGAAGAAATATAACAGTTAATGTATAAATAGGGCTTGTTCCGATATCCCCAAATACGATTCCCAAAGAATTTATAATTCCTTTAGCATCTGGATATTTATTCAGGTATTTATCGAACATACGTCCTCTAACACAAATATGGTATTTAAGTCTTATTCAAGAAAAAATTAACATCCAAAACATAGGTCTTTTTCGGTAAAAATAACAATATCATCGCTGAATATCGCACCTTCAACACAGTAACGACAATGGATTTCATCGCCTTTCTTAAACGCTTTCAGGTACATTTTATTCACTCTCGAAGATAACAAAACCTTTAATTCTGCATTCTTCATAGCGTAATGAACCGCCATTTTTATTAACAAGCTTTTCCAGTATTTTACCATTTTTCAATGACATTTTTACCGCAAGCGCAGATATTTGAGTTTTATCCACAACAATTGCAAATACCGAATCAACATTGATTGAGGACAGGAAACTTACTGTTCCAGCCATAGCGATATTGCCACAATTTCCGCATCCTGTTCCATAATGGATAAGTTCAGATGTGGGGATTTCCTTTAATT
>Ga0102851_10001321_pt1 | contig 14027 bp, 15 predicted proteins | sample Mud3Dept3metaG_FD_79558 | JGI IMG/M metagenome (GOLD analysis project Ga0102851, IMG submission 79558) | Freshwater wetland microbial communities from Ohio, USA, analyzing the effect of biotic and abiotic controls - Mud 3 Core 4 Depth 3... | ecosystem: Environmental > Aquatic > Freshwater >... | reverse complement strand
GACGCCGCGGCGATCGGGTCCTCGTTGAACGTCGTGAACACCTCGTGCGGCTCCTTGCCGAACGACTTCACGAACGTCGCCTTGATCTTCTTGTACGGCTGCGGCGGCACGTCGTCCTGGAGGCCCTCGAGCTCCTCGGTGTACTCGCGCGGGAGGAACGTGCCCATCACGGACAGGATCTGGCCGAGCTTGATGTACACGCCGCGCAGGCGGACGAAGCCGTTGTACATGCGGCGCGCGTTGCGCCGGTTGACCTTCTTCCAGGCCTCGCTGCGGTCGTAGCGCTTCGGCCACAGTCGCGCCCACGACATCTGCCACAAGTAACTGAGGAAGATGACCGCGAAGACGCGAAGTGCGCGGATGAGTCGAATCGCAGCCGTCATCAGTCTAGGTGCTCTCGCGATGGTAGCATTCTGGCCCTGTCCGACCTCTTCGATCGCGCGGCGAAGTTCTTCGGGGACCTGCGGACCGACATCTGCGCGGCGCTCGCCGATGCCGACGGTGGGAAGGAGTTCTCCGCCGATGCGTGGCAGCGGCCGGGTGGCGGTGGCGGCGTCGCCCGGGTGCTCGAGAACGGGGCCGTGTTCGAGAAGGCGGGCGTCAACTGGTCCAGCGTCGATGGTGAGCTGCCGCCGGAGCTCGCCGAGCACATGCCGGGGACCGGCTCCACGTTCAAGGCGAGCGGAATCAGCCTGGTGCTGCATCCGCGCTCACCGCGGGTCCCGACGACCCATGCGAATTTCCGATGTTTGACCAAGGGGGACGCTCTGTGGTTCGGCGGTGGTGCCGTGGCAGCTCCGGCGTCGCGGCCGCTACGTCGAGTTCAACCTGATCTTCGACCGCGGCACGCTGTTCGGGCTCGAGACCAACGGGCGCGTCGAGTCGATCCTGATGTCGCTCCCGCCGCTCGTGCGCTGGGACTACGACGTGATGGCCACGCCGGGCTCGCGCGAGGCGGAGCTGGTATCGCACCTGCGGCCGATCGACTGGCTCCATCGCACACGTTGATCATTTCGGATCGGTGAGTGATCTCCTGCGCTTCGTCGATCGAAGTGCGTGCGAACAATCGAAAAACCCGGGTCTGATGTCAGGGGCCCTTGGTATTTCTGTGTGCGTCAGACGGGAGTCCAGGGCTAGTAGGATAGCCTTGACGATGCGCTACCCGTAGCGTAAGGAAAGATCATGGCCAAGAAGCAAACTCGACGGAGCATCAGTGTGAGCCGCATGACCTATGAGCGGCTGAAGGCCTTCTGCGAGGCCAACAACATCTCGATGAGTCAGCTTGTCGAGACGCGCGTGAACGACTTCCTCGGCGAGGGTAGCGTCACCGGCGTCGAGCCCCGGCCGTCGCAGACGCCGAATCGGCCGACGATGCCGGCGCCCGCTCGCCCGCAGCCGGGCCACGCGCCGGCGAAGCAGAGCACGGACGCCGCGCCGACGCGCACGTCGAGCCCGGCGATCCCGATGACGTCCGCCGCCGCGCGGTTCGCCGTCGACCCGCCGCCCCCGATCATCAAGCCCAAGCAGGAGACCGCCGCGCCGAAGCCGGCCGAGAAGACGGCGAACCAGATCTTCACGTTCTGAGACCGCGCTCGTTCAGGCCATACGACGCCGCCACTCCGCCCACGCGGACTGGTGGCGTTCGTCGTTTCGGGGGTGCCGATCCCGGCTGCGCTCGCCGAAAATAGAACGGGCCCGGTCAGCCGGGCCCGTTTGCTCATCACAGTTCCCGAACCCGACTACGTGGTGACGTTCGCCACGAAGCTGATGGGCACGAGGTCTACCGACGGGTGTTTCCACCCGGCAGTCGTGTCGGGGAGGCTAGGAACGCCCCCCCATCGAGCTGGTACGTTTTCTTGGCATGTTCTTCAGTCCTCCCCTGGCATGAGCCAGAGCCCAACACTCGCGGCCCGCCAGCCCCAGCAGCCTGCAGAATTGCAGGCTGCCCGAATAGGCAGCGGCTCCCGGGGTTGGGCCTTCGTAATGGGCGCATCGGCCCGTTTCGAAGCCCACGGTGCAGATGATCGGATGGTCACCTCGTCGTGTTCTCGGCGACGCGAGTCGCAAGACCATTGTAGTGGAAGTCGATACGATGCGCCAGTGACGACCCGCCCGACCAAGCAACTCGAGACGTTTCCCAACCCACGTCCGGGCCGCGACTATCACATCGCGTTCGAATGCCCCGAGTTCACCTGTCTGTGCCCGATGACCGGGCAACCCGACTTCGCAACGATCTCGATCGACTACGTCCCCGACGCCCTGTGCGTGGAGCTCAAGAGCTTGAAGCTCTACCTGTGGAGCTTCCGCAACGAGGGCGCGTTCCACGAGGCCGTCACCAACCAGATCTGCGATGACCTCGTGGCGGCGATCGCCCCGAGATCGATCACGGTCGTTGGCAAGTTCTGGGTCCGAGGCGGGATCACGACGAACGTGACCGTCACCCACGCGAAGTAGCGCACGGTCAGGCTCGTCGGTGTGCGTTGCGCCCAGGAGACCGTGAACGTCGATGACGGTCGCTTCACGCTCGGCGAAGCACAGCTTCAACTCGCAGTCACCGACTCGGCGGTCACATGAGAACAATCCGGTAGCGACGGATCATCTCCTGATCCACATCGTCCCAGACCCTGTCATCGAGCAGGCCGCCGTACTTCTCGATGACCTTCCACGACGGGATGTTGTCGTCGGCGCACGTGATCAAGAGCTCGCGGATGCCGAGGTCGGAGCATCGAGGGAGTGCCTGGCGCATCATCTCCGACGCGTACCCGCGGCGACGGAACTTCTCGGCGACCGCGTAGCCCATGTGCCCTCCCCGTCGGCGCAGTTGCTCGGTGAGCGCGTGCCTGACGTGGACGCGGCCGACGATCCTGCCGTCGACGAAACCGTAGAACATCGTGGCGGGAACGCGTCCCTCGGGGACCTCCCCTCGATGTTCCCTTGCCAATGCGTCGAGCATCTCCGCGTAGGAGACGCCCGGCTTCCATGCAAACGTGTACCAGCGGCGATCGTCAGCGGGCCAGTGCTCGAGGCCCTCGAAGAATGCACTCTCGTCGTCCTGGGTGAGCTGCCGCAGCTGCATCGCTTCGGGTAGCGTACCGCGCAAGCGAGGCGTGGCCGAAAGCGGTGACGTCCCCATGGAGTCGGGTTTGTCGATCGCGTAGTGCACCGTGACGTGCGCCTCCGGCAACGGTGACCCACTCCAGCACTCCTGCACGCGTGCGCGCCCGCGCCCACGTGGGCGCATGGGCGATCGAGACGACAAGTCCCGAGAACCCGTTGCCGGTGACTTGGTCCTCGGCGTGCACAACAACTGCACACTATGAGAATCAATTCGAATTCGCTCTTGTCGGGAGCCGCGCTCCTCCTCTCCGTCGCCTCCGCCGCCTGTCTGTCGCTGGACCCGGGTGACGATGAGTCGACGGACGTCGAGAGGAAGGCGGCCGGCGGCAGCGCGGGTGCGGTGCCGCTTGGGAAAGCTGGCGGATTCGTGATTCTCGCCAAGAGTGGAATCTCCACGGTTCCGACCTCGGACGTCGTGGGTAACATTGGAGTCAGCCCGATCTCCGCTACCGCGATCACGGGGTTCTCGTTGACCGCGGATTCCACGAACGTGTTCTCGACTTCCACGCAGGTCACCGGAAAGGTCTACGCGGCCGATTACGCGGTGCCGAGTCCGGCGAACATGACCACGGCCGTCAGCGACATGGAGACTGCTTATACAGACGCCGCCGGGCGTGCAGCCGGCGTCACCGAGCTGGGCGCGGGCAACATCGGCGGGATGACCCTGAAGAAGGGCGTCTACAAGTGGGGCACCGGTCTCCTGATCCCGCAGGACCTCACGCTCAATGGCAGCTCGAGAGACATCTTCATCTTCCAGATTGCCCAGGGTCTGACTGTGACCAGTGGAACGCAGATCCATTTGACGGGCGGCGCGCTGCCCAAGAACGTGTTCTGGCAGGTCGCCGGTGCGGTGGACCTCGGAACCACGGCGCACATCGAGGGAGTGATCCTGAGCAAGACCGCAGTCGCGCTGCATACCGGCGCGTCGATCGAGGGCCGACTGCTGGCCCAGACCGCGGTCACCCTCGACGGCAGCATGGTGATCGAACCCGAGTAGTCGCACTCAATCACGCCAATCCAGAGGTTGTGACCGTGATGGTCACAACCTCTCTTCACGTTCACGGGCCGATGAGGCCGGACGCAGGCAGGCAGGCAGGCAGGCAGGCAGGCAGGCAGGCAGGCAGGCAGGCAGGCAGGCAGGCGGTGCACGTACGAACGAAACCTCGTCACCCACGCGACGTTGCGCGCGGTCAGGCTCGCGCGAGCAGGAGCTGATGATCGCCGAGGGTTCGCTCGACGAACGCCGCCTCGCTGAACGCGAGGTACATCAGCCAGGTGCGCACGAAGGGTTCGTCGAAGCCGAGGGCGCGGACCGCGGGGAGCTCGGAGAGGAACCGCGCGCGCCACGCGCGCAACGTCGGCGCGTAGCTGGGGCCGATGTCGAGCGCGTCGGTGATCTCGAAACCAGCGCTCGCCGCGGCCCGGCCGATCACCTCGACCGATGGGATGCACGAGCCCGGGAAGATGTACGTCTGCATCCAGTCGACGCGGAGGCGGTACGCATCGAACCGAGCGTCGGGCATCGTGATCGATTGCAGCGCGAGGCGGCCACCGGGGCGCAGCACGCGCGCGCAGGTCTGGAAGAAGCTCGGCAGGTAGTCGAAGCCGACCGCCTCGAGCATCTCGATCGAGACGATCTTGTCGAACGTGCCGTCGAGGTCGCGGTAGTCGCGGTACTGGATGGCGATCCGATCCGCGAGGCCCGCGGCGGCGACGCGCTCGGTCGCGAGCTGGTGTTGCTCGCGGGAGACGGTGATCGCCGTGACCCGACAGCCGCGCGTGCGCGCCGCGTGGATCGCCATCCCGCCCCAGCCGCAGCCGATCTCGAGCAGGTGATCCGACGGCGACAGCGCGAGTTGATCGCACAGCCGATCGAGCTTCGCGCGCTGTGCGTCCCCCAGGGTCATCGACGGATCCGGCCAGTGCGCGCACGAGTATGCGAGGGTCTCGGGATCGAGGAACAGCTGGTAGAACGCGTTGCCGAGATCGTAGTGCGCGTGGATGTTGCGCTCGCTGCCGCGCGGCGTGTTTTCAGCGCGGCGGTGGCGGAGCAGCGCCGGCAGTTGCGCGAGCCGGGTCAGCGGCGACTCGACACCACGCGCCGACGTCCCGCGGAGGAACACCCGCAGCACCGCGACGAGGTCCTCGCTCGACCACTCGCCGGCAACGAACGCCTCGCCGCCGCCCATCTCGCCGCGGAGCAGGAGGCGGAGGAACAGGCGATCATCGTGGACGCGCGCGCACGCATCCGCCGGCCCCGGACCGCCGAGTCGCAGGCACTCGCCCGATGGCATCACGAGGTCGAGCCGGCCGCCGGCCCAGGTCGCCCGCAGCTGGGAGAGCAGCGCCCAGCGCACGGCGTGACCCGCCGGCGGGACGAGCCGCGGCAGCGGGACGATCAGCGGATGCGCGAGCGTTCCGGACACGTGGGCACACGGTACTTCATGTCGTGGTGGGACGAGGGCGGGCAGGGATGCGATCCCCCGTAGATGTCGGCACCGGCGTGGGAGTTACAGCACGTCGACCGGGCGGCGCGCGGCGCGCGGATCATCGAGGGGACGGTGGTCGGTTCCGGGGCGGCGATACGGGACGCCGGCGAGCCGGAGGCGGAGCGCTTCGAGGTGAATGAGGGCGATCACCTGCGCGGTCATCAGCGGGTAGCGCACGGCGGCGGCGAGCAGCGCGCGATCGGTCAGCGGCCGGCGCGCACCGGTGAAGTGCGCGACGAAGATCCGGTCACCCGCGGGCGTGTCGACGTGCATCGTGATCGCGAGGTGATCGCCGTCGAGCGGAGCGTCGAACCAGAACTCGTACGTGCGCGGGCCGTGGAGGAACGGCGAGACGAACAGCTCGCGCTCGTGGCGAAAGCCGATGTGCTTGCCGGAGGCGGTCAGGCGCTGCGCGGGACCGAGCACGTAGCGCAGCCGGCCACCGTACGTGTTGTTGACCTCGGCGATCGCCGACGTCAGCGCGCCGCTCGCGTCGTAGTTGAGGAAGAAGCTGACCGGGTTGAACACGTAGCTGGCGACGCGCAGGTTCGTCACGAGCCGCGTGGTCGCCGGTGCGGGCAGGTCGTGCTCGGCGAGCTGGCTCGCGACGGCCTGCTTCAGCCCCGCCGCTCCACCCGCGTAATCGCTGTCGTACAGCGCGAACACGTTGCGGCGGTTCTGGGAGAACAGGCGCAGCTCGCGGTCGAGGGTCGGCAGCTCGTCGAGATCGATCACGGCCATGTACACGGGGTAGCGGAACCGGCGCCGCGCGAGCTCGTCGCGGCGGGTGTGGACGAGCGAGCCGAGGCAGAGCGCGGACGTCGTCACGAGCCCGATCTCCGCTGCCCGGTCGCGGCCACACTCGCGGCGGCCGCGAGGCCCGAGCGCAGGCCGTCCTCGTGGAAGCCGAACCCGACGTGCGCGCCCGCGTAGGTGGTGTGGAGCTCGCGGCCGATCCGGGACAGCTCGGCCTGCGCGGTGATCGCGGCTCGATCGAACTGCGGGTGATCGAACACGACCTCGTGGAGTACGCGATCGGGCTCGCTGCGCGGGTTCAGCGTCACGAGGTACGGCGGATCGTCGGGCAGCCCCTGGAGGCGCGTCATCGAGTACGTGACGGCAACCTGCGCGGTGTCCGGATCGGCGACATAGTTCCACGACGCATGCGCGGCGGCGCGGCGCGGGAGGAACCGGCGATCGCGGTGGAGCACGGTGCGGTTCGTGCTGTAGCGGAAGGCGCCGAGCACGCGACGCTCGTCGGCGGTCGGCGCTGCGAGCAAGGCAAGGGCGGTGTCGGCGTGCGTCGCGATGATGATCCGATCGTGGCGGTGGTCGTGGCCGCCGGCCGTCACGGTGACGCCGGTGGCATCGCGTGCGATCCGCGCGACCGGCGTCGCGATCCGGAGCGTGAACCGCTCGGTCGCGAGGCGCGCGAGGAGCGCGTCGACGTAGCGTCGGCTCCCGCCGATGACGGTGCGCCACGCGAGCGGGCGGATCGGGCGCAGCATCCCGTGCTGATCGAGAAAGCGCAGGAACGTCTCCGCGGGGAACTCGCCGCAGCGATCGGGCGCGAGCGACCACAGTGCCGCGGCGAGCGGCACGAGGAACTGATCGCGCAGCTCGCGGCCGAGCCCCCGGGTGGCGATGTAGTCATCGAGCGAGAGCTGCGCGGCGGCGCCGGTCTCGAGATCGCGGCGCGCGCGGCGCACGAACGCGAGCACCTTGCCGAGGAAGCTCCAGTGGCGGGGATCGATCAGGCGACGGCGGTCTGCGAACATCGAGCTCAGGCTCTCGCTGCCCCACTCGAGGCCCCGCTCCGGGAGCGCGACGGAGAACGACATCGTCGTCGGGCGCGTCGCGACGCCGAGCTCGTCGAGCATGCGGAAGAACAGCGGGTAACGCTCGTGATTGCAGACGATGAAGCCCATGTCGACGGCGACCCCATCGACATCGACGGTGTGCACGTGCCCGCCGGGCTGTGCGGCGGCCTCGTAGAGCGTGACGTCGTGCGTGCTCGCGAGCGCCCGCGCGGCGCCGAGCCCCGCCACCCCCGAACCGATGATCGCGATGTTCATGGCGTCACCGGGAGCACCGGCGTCACCGGGGGGCGTCGCCGAGCACGCTGCCCCGGAATCGGACCGGCGTCTGCGGCGCGGTGCCGTGCGCGTCGCGCAGCTCGATCGACACCTCGATCGAGGCGCCCTTGAGCGAGTCCGCGGCGGTCTGTGTCAGGGGGATCAGCAACTCGCGCGAGACCGCCGCGCCCTTCGCGAGGTGACCGACGTAGATCACGCGGCCGTCGACCGCCTTGGTCGGCGACGTGAGCTGGCCGCGCACCGCCCACGCATCGCCCGGACCATCGTTCTTGATCGGGAGGACGACACGCAGCGCGGGCCCGTCGCGGGTCGACGTCATGCTGACGCGCAGCGTTCCGGCGACGACCCCCGGCACGAGCCGCATCGGCTCGATCTTCGAGTCGAACGTGGCGGTCGCGAGGAAGGCCGGCGCGCGCTGGGTGAGGGTGCCGCTCTCGAGCACCGCGGTGACGGTCCGTGGTCGCCCCTCGGCGTCGACGACCGCGCTGACGTCCCACGCCGGCACCTGCTTGGTGTCGAAGGCATCGACCAGCTGGTACGGCGAGATCGAGAACACGCCGTCGCGATCGATCGCGCCGTGGACCTCGATGCCGCGCACGGTGAGCGTCGCGGACTTCGCGACGAGGGCGCGCGCACCGCAGGGCTCGCTCGGTCCGGGCCGGCGCACCGGTGCCGTCGCCGGTCCGGGCCTCAGGACCGTGCGCGTGCCGATCCATGGGCCGATCGCGAGGGGAAGTCCAACACCGAGACCTCCGATGCCCGCGAACGTCGCCGGGTTACTCCGATCGTCGCTGGCGAGGCCGCGCACCGCGAGCACGCCCCCGATCGACGTCGCGATGATGCCGATCACGAACGTCGCGAGGTTCGGCCGCGTCGCGACCTCGGTCCCGGCGACCGTCTCGACGATCTCCTCGGTCGGACACTCGAGCGGCTCGACGAACCGCAGCAGGCCGGCATCCGTGAGCACGAGCGTGGGGCGATGTGCGATCGCGCCCTCGGCGTGCTGGATCCGCTCGATCTTGCCCGGGTGGGTCGTCTCGGTGTGCACCGTGACGTGACAGGCGCTCGCGACGAGTGCCAGCGCGATCCCCCGATGCATCGGCGCGACGATATCAGACGCCGCCTGAGGGTGCGGTAGCGTGTGGCCGTGGACGTCGATCTCGATGGGCATCCGGGGCTCGTGCTCCGTCCCGCGAGGGCGCGGTTTCTCTACGTGCTCGCGCACGGCGCCGGTGCGGGCATGCACCACGTGTTCATGACCGAGATCGCCGAGGCGCTCGCCGCGCACGGGGTCGCGACCCTCCGCTGGGAGTTCCCGTTCATGGCAGCGGGCAAGGCGCGCCCCGATCCCGCACCGGTCGCGGAGGCCGCGGTCCGCGCGGTGTGGACGGCCGCGCGTGCGCGGTTCGCGGACCTGCCGATGTTCGCCGGTGGCAAGTCGTTCGGCGGTCGGATGACCTCGCGCGCGCACGCGGCGGCGCCATTCGAAGGGGTCCGAGGCCTCGCGTTCCTCGGCTTCCCGCTGCATCCACCGGACAAGCCCGGCACGGAGCGAGCCGAGCACCTCGCCGCCGCCGGCGGACCGCTGCTGTTCGTGCAGGGCACGCGCGATGCTCTCGCGGACCTCGCGCTGGTGAGGCCGGTGGTCGACGCGCTCGGCGCACGCGCGACGCTGCACGTCGTCGACCACGCGGATCACGGGTTCGAGGTCCTCGTCCGCTCGGGGCGGACGCACGCGCAGGTCCTCGCCGAGATCGCGACGACGGTCGCCGCGTGGATGGAGCGGGTCGCGCACGGAACCAAATCGCGTCGGCGGTGATATCGTCCCCCCCGTGTGGACGAGCTACTCGGCGCGGCACGCAGCGCAGTTGATCGGGCTGCCCGAGTCTGCGGTCCGCAGCTGCATCCGCGACGGGCTGGTCGGGACGCCGGGCGCGGTGCCGGCGCAGCTGTCCTTCCGCGACCTGTCGGCGCTGCGCACGGTCAAGGCGCTCGTCGATGCGGGGCTGCCGCTGCCGCGCGTGCGCAAGGAGCTCACCAGGCTCCAGCAGACCTTGCCCGCGGGGACGTCGATCGCCGAGCTGACCGTCGAGGCGCGCGGCGGCGAGGTCTACCTGCGTGGCACCAAGCTCGGTGTGGAGCTCGGCGGGCAGCTCTCGCTGCCGCTCGAACCTCCGCCGGAGCCCCCCCCACCCCCGCCGGGTGAGCTGTGCGAGCTACCGCGCGCGCACGATGCGCCGATCCCGGTCGCCGTCGCGCCCGCGACCGCGGACCAGTGGATCGCGCGCGCGATGGAGCTCGAGGAGCGCGATCCGGTCGCCGCGATCGATGCGTATCGCCGTGCGCTGCGCCTGCGGCCCGAGACCACCGAGGCGTGGATCAACCTCGGGCGCCTGTTCGCCGAGAGCGGCGATCCGACCGCGGCGCACGACTGCTTTCGCAGCGCCCTCGATCTCGATCCCGCGGATGCGACCGCCTATTACAACCTCGGGGTCCTCGCCCAGGACGCCGGGACCGAGGGGGACGCGATCGCCCTGTACCGGCGCGCGCTCGAGCTCGACCCGCAGCTCGCCGAGGCGCACTACAACCTCGCGACCTTGTTCGACCAGAGCGGCGACTCGCGGTCGGCGATCCGACATATCAACGAGTATCGGAAGCTGACGCGGTAGCATCCGGGGATGGACACCACGGCCTGGCTCGCGGAGCAGATCGAGGCGCACACCCCGGACAAGGAGTCCGATCCGCAGGCGGCGCACCGGATCGCCGAGGCCTACGCGGCGCTCGCCGGCGCGCCGGCCCCGGTGTTCGGGATGCAGACGCTGCCCCCCGACATCACGAACCGCGACGCGCTGCGGGCGCGCGCGCTCGAGGTGATGAAGCAGTGGCTCGCCAAGCTCGAGCCCGAGGAGAAAGACAAGCTCCGGCTCCAGCTCGCGGGCTACGGCATCGGCTCGGCTCCGGCGCCGACCCCCGCGCCGACCGGCGATCCCGCGAAGTAGTTCAGGTCCGAGGACGGGACACACGGTCCGTGGTTCGCCGGACACCGGACGGGCTCCCTTCGTGATCTCGGCCGCTTGGCAGCGGAACGAAATCTGCTTTGGCTCGCGACGAACCACTCGCATACTGGAGAGAGAGCCATGGAGCCCACGGACCTGACGACCCGGATCCTGATCGAGATCCGGGAGGAGCAGCAGGAGCTTCGCCAGGAGCTTCGCGAGACCAAGCAGGAGATTCGCGAGACCAAGCACGAGCTTCGTGCGGTCGAGCAGCGCATCGACCACGTCTCCGACGACCTCGGTCGGCGCATCGTCGAGTCCGAGCTCCGCACCGCGACCGCGATCCACGAGCTCGGCGGCACGCTCCGCGAGGTCCACACGCTGCTCAAGGACCGCGCCCTCCATGATCGGGTCTCGCGCTGCGAGCGCGAGATCGACGACCTCAAGCACCGCCTCGGTTAGCGCGTCTCGCGTTCGTCCGTCAGCTCGGCGAGCCGGCGCTCGACGAACCGCCGCTCGGGCTCGGAGCCGACGCGAGCGATGCGCGAGACGCGGTCACCCCTTCCCTGGCGAGCAGCCGTCAGGCGAAGCCGAGGAGCCGCCCGCCCTGGTAGACGAGGAAGCTGACGATCCAGGCGAGCGCGGTCATGTAGCCGAACAGGAACAGCGGCCAGCGCAGGCCGCCGGTCTCGCGGCGAACGACCGCGAGCGTGCTCATGCACTGGCACGCGAGCGCGAAGAAGATCATCAGCGACAGGCCGACGAGCGGCGTGTACAGGCGCGTCCCGTCGGGCTTGGTCGCCCCGCGCAGCTTGTCGCGCAGCGGCTCGGAGCCCTCGTCGGCATCGCCGCCGACGGAGTACACGATGCCGAGCGTCGACACGAACACCTCGCGCGCGGCGAACGCGCCGACGATGCCGACGCCGATCTTCCAGTCGAAGCCGAGCGGCGCGATCGCCGGCTCGATCGCGTGCCCGAGGTGGCCGCCGTAGCTGTTGGCGAGCTGGAGTGCCGACCGCTCGGCGTCGAGCGCCTGCTTCGCCTCGTCGGTGGGTGCGCGCTCGATCAGCGCCGCGTAGTCGGGCGACCCCGCGGGCAGCTCGCGGGGGAAGTAGAGCAGGGCCCACAGCGCGATCGAGCACGCGAGGATCACCGTGCCGGCCTCGCGGAGGAACATCGACGACTTGCTCCACATCGCGCGCACGACGTCGCGCCCGCGCGGCCAGCGATACGGAGGGAGCTCGATCAGGAACGGCAGGCGCTTCGCCTTGAGCGGCTTGACGGTCTTCGACATCAACCACGCGGCCGCGAGCGCCGTCGTGACGCTGAACAGGTACATGCCGACCATCAGCAGCGCCTGGGTCAGCGCGGAGCCAGGGATCAGCGCGGCGATCACGAGCGTGTACACCGGGAGCCGCGCCGAGCACGTCATCAGCGGCACGACCATCATCGTGAGGATGCGATCACGGCGGCGCTCCATCGTGCGCGTCGCGAGGATCGCCGGGATCGCGCACGCGAACCCCGACATCATCGGCACGAACGCGCGGCCGTGCAGGTTCATCGACCGCATGATCCGGTCCATCAGGTACGCGATCCGCGCGAGGTAGCCGCAGTCCTCGAGGAAGCCAAGGAACAGGAACAGCAGCAGGATCTGCGGCAGGAACACGAGCACGCCGCCGACGCCCGCGATCAGGCCATCGCAGATGAAGTCGGTGAAGATGCCGTCGCCGAGTCGGTCGCGGACCGCGCCGGCGATCGCCTCGAACAAAGCCTCGATCCAGCCGATCAGCGGATCGGCGCCCCAGAACAGGGCCATGAACACGACCGCCATCACACCGAGGAACGCGACGAACCCGATCGCGCGATGGAGCAGGAAGCGATCGATGCGCTCGGTGCGGCTGCGATCCGGCGCGCGGCGCACGAGCTTGGGGATCTCGCGATCGAGCCACGCCCACCGCGCGAGCACGGCCTCGTCGTCGAGCGCTCGATCGATCACCCGGGCGGTCACCGCGGCGCGCAGCTCGTCGGGGGCATCGAGCTCGTCGTCGTCCGTGCTGCCGGTGCGTGGCTCGAGGCAGAGTACGCCCCACAGCGCGAGCGCATCGTCTCCCTGCGGATCACCATGGCGGGCCTCGGCGCGCCAGCTCGCGGGGAGCACCTCGCGGATCGCGTCGAGGTGCTCGCGCAGCGCCGGGGATGGAGTCCACCGCCACACGGCCTTGGGCTCGATGCGCAGGGTCCGATCGATCGCGGCGGTCAGCTCCGCGATGCCATGCTTCGTGCGGGCCGTGACCGCGACGACCTCGCAGCCGAGCAGGGCGGCGAGGGCGCGTGGGTCGGGCGCCGCGAGCTTCGCCTCGTCGATCATCGTCAGCGCGACCACGCAGCGCGCGCCGAGCTCCTGGATCTGGAGCAGCAGGTACGCCGCGCGAGCGACCTGGGTCGCGTCGATGCACGCGATCACGACGTCGGGCACCCGGGCGCCGCGCAGCCCGACGATCGCGTCGAGTGCGATCTGCTCCTCGGCGCTGCGCGCGTTGAGGCTGTACGTCCCGGGCACGTCGTAGACGTCGGCGACGCGGCCGCCGGGGAGATCGAGCGTGCCGCTCAGGCGATCGACGGTGATGCCCGGATAGTTCGAGACCTTGGCCGATGACCCGGTCAGCGCGTTGAACAGCGTCGTCTTGCCGACGTTCGGATTGCCGGCGAGCACGACCGTCGGGCGCCCGGGCCCGCGCGCCGGCCGCGGCTCGGCCCCGTCGTGGCACTCGGTCATCGCGCGGCCTCGTCGACGGCGATCTGCGCGGCCTCTGCGCGGCGCATCGACCACTGGCCGCCGCGGACCTCGATCTGGAGGGGATCGCCGAGCGGCGCGACCGTCACGATCCGGACCGAGACGCCAGGGACCAGGCCCATCTCGAGCAGGCGGCGGCGAAAGGTGCGAGATCCATCGACTCCACGGACCGTGACGGCACGGCCGGTCGGGGTCTCTGCAAGGGTCGCCACCTCGCAGACCTAGCATTCTTGAAAATCGTTTTCAATCTCAGTTCGTGCCGCGCGGCACGCATGTGCCCGAGATCGCACGCCACCGAGCGGAATGTGTCGAGTAGAGGTCCCGATGCTACATTCGTAGGCGAGGGCGATCGATGGACACTGCGCAGACCCTGCTGCTGAACCAGGGATTCGAGCCGATCAAGGTCATCTCGTGGCAGCGCGCCATCACCTTGTTGTTCCTCGGCAAGGTCGAGGTGCTCGAGGAGTACAACCAGGACATCCACTCGGTGAACGTGATCATCCGGGTGCCCGCGGTGGTGCGCCTGCTCCGCTCG
>Ga0102851_10001320_pt1 | contig 14030 bp, 1 predicted proteins | sample Mud3Dept3metaG_FD_79558 | JGI IMG/M metagenome (GOLD analysis project Ga0102851, IMG submission 79558) | Freshwater wetland microbial communities from Ohio, USA, analyzing the effect of biotic and abiotic controls - Mud 3 Core 4 Depth 3... | ecosystem: Environmental > Aquatic > Freshwater >... | reverse complement strand
CGTGCTCGGCGCGCTCGGCCATCATCCTGGCGCTGGCCGGCAAGTACCTCGGTGGCCTCGGGGTGTTCGCGATCTTTGCGCTTACCATCCTGGTCATCGCGCTCGGCGGCCGGCTGCTGGCGCGCCGCTACCCCGATCGCGGCCCCGGCCAGGTACAGGAAATCCCACCCTACGCTCTGCCGCACTGGCGCACGCTGGCCGAGAGCACCTGGATGCGCACCCGCGACATCCTCACCATCGTCACTCCGCTGCTCATCGGCGGCAGCGTGCTGCTGGCCCTGCTCGCCCACATCGGTGCCGATCAGATCATCAACACCCTGCTCACCCCGATCTCGTCCTGGTGGCTCGGCCTGCCGGTGGCGCTCGGCGTGCCGATCCTGTTCGGCATCCTGCGCAAGGAGCTGTCGCTGCTCATGATCTACCAGGCGCTCGGCACCTTCGAGGTCGGCGCGCTGCTCGACGGGGTGCAGATCATGACCTTCCTGATCTTCCTGACCTTCTACATTCCGTGCGTGTCGACCTTCGCGGTGATGCTCAAGACCATTGGGCGCGGCAATGCGTTGCTGTCGATTTCGATTTCCGTTGGGGTGGCATTACTGGTGAGTGGGGTGGTGCGCGTGGCGCTGGAGGCTGGCCGCTACTTTGCTGGCTGATCCCACCTCAAACAATCAGTCTCCAAGACTCGACGGCGGTTATGCTCCGTCAGCGCCGGAATCCGTGGTCTGTCCCTGACGTTTCCATCTTCCCTGATAAATGTTTTGGTCGGGCCAGTGCAGCGAATGTCATCTGGACGAGGGAAGGTTTTCACTCTGATAATCCTCTAGCCAGCCTCCTGAGTGGTTGGCGCCGGTGTCGTTACACTGGCGTTGCTCGTTCAACACAACCCAGGAGGCTGTCATGGCACTGTACTGCGGAATTGACCTGCATTCCAACAACCATGTGGTCGTGGTGATCGATGAGGAGGACTGGCGCATCGTGGAGAAGCGGTTGCCGAATGATATTGCGGCCACACTCCATCTGCTGGAACCCTACCGATCGAATCTGGCCGGACTCGTCGTGGAGTCCACTTTCAATTGGTATTGGCTGGTCGATGGTTTGATGGACGCGGGCTATACGGTAAAGCTCGCCAACACCGCGGCGATCCAGCAGTACCAGGGCCTGAAGCACACCGAAGACCGCTATGACGCCTTCTTTCTGGCGCATCTCCTGCGGCTCGGGATTCTGCCGACCGGCTACATCTACCCCCGTGCGCAGCGGGCGGTGCGCGACCTCCTGCGCCGACGGCTGCAGCTCGTCCACACCCGCGCCCAGCAGCTCATCACCGTGCAGAGCCAGATCTGGCGCTCGACCGGCGTCCGGGTGGCGTCGAACACCATCCGTCGGGAAGACTTCGCGCCGGCGTTACCCAACCCCCATGAGAAGCTCGCCGCCGAGAGCCACCTCGCCGTATTGCGAGCCGCGGCGCAGGAGGTCGAGCGCCTGGAGGCTGCGGCGCTGCAGGCGGTGCAGCTCCGGCCCGAGTTCACGATCCTCAAAACCATCAAGGGGGTGGGTCCGGTGCTCGGCCTCACCATCATGCTCGAGACCGGCGACATCCATCGCTTCCCGAGCGTCGGCGATTACAGCTCCTACTGCCGTCTGGTCAAGACCGAACGACTCAGTAACGGCAAGAAGAAGGGTGCCGGCAACGCCAAGGCCGGCAACAAGTATCTGTCCTGGGCGTTCTCGGAGGCCGCCCATTTCTGTGTGCGCTATGAACCTGCGGCCAAACGCTTCTACGAGCGCAAACGAAAGAAGACCAACGGCATCGTGGCGATTCGTGCTACCGCCCACAAGCTGGCGCGGGCCAGCTACTACATGCTGAAGGACCAGGCGCCGTTCGACGCGAAACGGCTGTTTGGGTAACGGTTTGGCGGCCCGGGTGAGCCAGGATTTGGGGTTGGTCGAACCATCGACTCTGATTGGATACCCGGGTACGCCATCGTTTTGCCATTCGCCCCCGCCGTGAGCCACACAAGGGGTGGACGGCTTGATGCCGAGCCACGGACTCTGTGATCAACGATTTGGACACGGTGCGGCACCGAGTATTTTGTGGGGCGCGTCAGCGCCAGGGGCAGACGGATTGCGCCGTACCGCATGCCTCGATCCCGATGGGTGACTGATGCGGATGGGTTGTCTCCGACATCGACAACAGAAAGACCGGGTGCGAACCGGGCAATGCGATGGCAAGGATTCAGGGATTGCCAACGTCGTTGGCAGGAGAGTTATTGTCCACTTGCGGGGGGCTGGCTAATGGGTGACCCCAAATATCCCACACTGACCCAAAATATTCCTATCCCGAACCTCTTGCAATCTCTGGAACGCCGTGTCTTTCCAGATAAGAAATTGTTGCTCTGGCCAACTCATCATCCTCAATAATTAAGTCGAGAAACTCACCTTCCTCATCAGAATACTGGATGAGTTTAAAACCAGGACATGCGACAAGTCGGAACCTCCCCACTCCACCAACAGGGTCAACAATACTTTCTCGCACAACTTGATCTGTCACTTTACCAAGCGCACTCATCTGTGGCTCCCTACTTAACCGGATTGAAGTAATTGAATGGCAGAGGACTAAACGCCGTATATTCAGTCGGTGAGTAGATAATGTAGTGAGGCGGGATAGGAGTCCCCGGATTATTCGCCAATAGCGTTGAAACCCTATCTTGCATGATATTCAGGTCTTGCATTGATGGCGTAGTCTGAAAACTGTTTACAGTTGGGTGCGTGTGAGCGATTGGGTATACATCATTCGGGAAACCAATCTTGCTGATACCCCCGCTATTTACCACATACTCAACCTGCCCACCGGGGGCAACTCTCTGGCCAAGACCAAACTCAATGGCTCGACCGTTGAGCGTGGAGAGCTCATACAAATCACCAAATGAATGTGGCCCCTCAATAACGACACCCTTCGGGCCTGGGAATGCCCCAGTGGCCTTCAGATAGTCAATTGATGCGCTATCTCCTACGCCCAACGACCTTGGCGGGATGAAGTCTGCCAGAGAACTGGTTGTCTGCCTTAAGGCAGATGAGCTGTTTGCAACGCTCGCTACACCCCCAAGCGCCTTCAATCCCGCCAGCATCTCCGGCCCCGCAAGACTCAGGAAGGTCATGAATTTGTCGACACGGGTCGTTGTATCAACCGTATCGGTATATGGATTGTACCCCCCGTTTAGCGGCGCCAACAGCGGTCCAAAGGTATCTGCCACCATTTGCCCAAAGATATTGTCTGTAAATGCCCTTTGCTTTGGCGACAAGCTACGCATCTCAGCACTGCTGGAAGGACCTGATGCATCCAGGAGATACTGGATCGGATCGCGTCGACGCGCGTCCTGCGTCAGCGCAAACACCTCATCGATCGACATGCTGCTCATGCTCGCCTCCGCTGCCCGCTGTGCCGCAACATCCTTGGCCTCCCACAATGCCGCCTGCTGCTCGAAGCTCGCGCGCGCGGCGGCGGGGTCCTGGACTTGCGTCGGGACGATGTAGTCCTTATCGGCGTAGATCACATCAGCATCGCTGAGCCCATTCAGGCGCCGGAACTCCCCGATTAGCTCGGGGTCACCTCCGGTCAGCCCCCAGACCGTATCGCCGTTCTGGGCCGTGTAGCGATGCGCCGCAGGGGTTGACGCATCTGCGCCTCCGCTCACACTGCCCGGCGCCTCGAAGGCCGACACGCGGAACAAGGGCTTATCCCGTGGCAGCAGACCATACGACTCCATCGAGAACCCAATTGGCTTGAGCACGTTTGCCAGTTCGGCCGCCGCCCGGTCTTTCTCCAGCTTCCTCTCGTACTTAATGTCTCCCGCAATCGCATTCCCAATTGCATCGCCCAAGGCACTGGCAGCGACATTCGCCCACTGAATTGAGCCACGTTCGTTGGTGATGACAGCCGTGATCGCGCCACTGATGAGACTACGCGTGAAGTCACCGACGAATCCGGCGGCGGTTGGTGCGATCGGCACGTTCGTTTGGCTAACGTTGGTCGACAAGTTCAGCGTGCCTGCAATCCTCTCCGTCACTGGTGCCGCGATGGCGGCGGCAGCAAGGCTTGCCCAATTAAAGTGCTCTTGGCGACCGGTGGCGGAATTGATCCCCTGCTGCACGAGATTGCTGGAAACTGCCTTTACTGCGGAAGTCTGACCCTTCAGCACACCCTTGGTAAGTCCTGCCGACACCGCTGCAATGGCTACCGCGCCCCAATCAAACTCCTTCTGGATGCCCAGCGCCATGCCCGCAACCTGGCCAGCTGCGCTGCCCAATGCCGCGGCGGTCATTGTTGACAGGATTGGAGCCATGGCCGTGGCGGTCGTACTACCCACTCCCATACCGCCCAGAACCCCCTCCCAGAATCCTGCTGTGGCGCCATCGGTGAGAATCGTGACCACCACCGCCACAATAACGACGATGATGACCGCGATGACATTGCCACAGTTATCCGGCTTCGGCGGCGGCGGCGGGTCCGGCAGGGTCGGCGAGACATCACCGATCAGTTCACCGGGGTTGTAGACGTGGAGGGTGGTGGCGTTGTTGTGGATGTTCGCCACCACGTTCGGGATCACCAGTACCTGGCCGGCGGTGAGGCCCGCGCTGTCGGCAAGCCCGTTGGCATCGGCAATGAGATACCACAGGCTGGCATCACCCCAGACCTTGAGGGCGATGGACTGCAGACTGTCGCCGGCCTGCACCGTGTAGGTGCCCGGGGCCATGGCCGGGTAGCGGTCGCTGATCGCCTGGTAGCTGTAGTCGAAGTCGGCGGAGCGGACCGGCTTGGCCTTGTTGCGCTCGACCTCCCTCTGGTGCTGGTCCACTCGTGCCTGGACGTCCCTGCGCACCTTGTCGTTGAGCTTGTAGTTGAGCAGGTCTGCCTGGCTGCGCCAGTAGGCTTCCTCTTCGTGTTGCTTGAGCACCGAGGCGTAGTCGGTGCGCGAGGCGCCGAAGGAGCCGGCATCGCCGATGCCGATGCCGTTGAGGTAGTAGTAGCTCTGGGTGCGCGAGCTCTTGGTGCCGATGAGCTCATTGCGCTGCAGGATGCGGCCGTCGGCGTCGAGGCGGTAGCTCAGGTGGCGGTCAGCAACGACATCACTGACCGCCGTGAGGTGGCCGTTGACGTCATAGGTGAACTTCGAGAACCCCGGCGCCCAGCCGGGGGCGCTCTGGTTGCTCGCCTGGACCTTGATCTCGGTCTGCTTGGCGCTGTCCCAGTAGGCGTAGCCGTAGGTCGTGGTGAGCGTGGTGCCGCCCGACTGGGCGGTCACTACCCTGGTGAGGGTTCCGGCATTGTCGTAGTAATAGGTGGAATTGCCGGAGGGACCGCTTTCAGTCTTGGTCTGCCCGTCCTTGGTGTACGAGTAACCGATGCTGGTCTTGAGAAGCCCGCCGGCATCGAATTCCTTGTAGCTTGTGGCCGCTCCCAGCGCGTTGTAGCTCCGTTCGGCGCGCTTGGTGCCGCCAATGCGGGTCTGCCACAGCAGGCCGTCGGCAGCGTAGACGTAGATCTCGTTGACCGTCGCGCCATTGGAAAGATAAGTCGAGCCGGTGCGCTGCGAGGCGGCATTGTAGAGGAGCGCCACGCCATTGGCCCCGGCCGTGACCCGGCCGCTGCCGCGGGCGCTGGGATTGGCCTCCACATCGATGACGTTACCCTCGGCATCGACCAAGGCGCCCTTGGTGACGATGAAGCGGTTCATCGAGTCGTAGGCGTACCAGTAGTCCTGCGTCTGGATGCTGCCGTTCAGCCCGTCGTGGTAGTAGGCATAGACATGGCGGCGGTTGCCGTTGGCGTCGTACTCGTAGGAGACCCGGTATTTGGGGTCGTCGATGGATTTTAAGCGGTTGAGTTCGTCGTACTGGGCGCGCGACCACTGGTAGTAGACGTTGCCGTTCGCCTCGTAGTAGCCCTCGAAGGTGCGGTTGCCGTTTTCATCGTATTCGTAGCGGGTACGGGTGTTGACGCCGGTATCGATGACCTCCTTCAGATACCCGTTGTGGTAGTAGTTGAAGGTAATGTTCTGCTCGTTGCCGGCCACACTGAGATTGGTGTCCCCGGTCTGACCAACGAGCCAGCCGGCCTCGTTGTAGAGGTAGTTGTAGGTGCGACCACCCAGGTCTTTGTGGCTCAGGAGCCGGCCGAAGTAGTCCTTGGTGTCGGTCAGGGTCTTGCCGTCGCCCTGGGTGGTGATGAGCGTACTGCCGCCGCTGGCGGCGTCGTAGATGTAGCGATACGAGGTGGTAAGCCCGCCATAGGAAACGGTCTTCTTGACCCGGCCGATGTCGTCGTAATAGGTGAGTTCCGAGTCCCCGAGGCTGTTGGTGTGCTTGATGCGCCGGTCGGCCTCGTCGTAATAGTAGAGGTCGTAACGCTCGGCATTACCGAACGCCGCCCCGGTCGGCCGGTCGATCCGGGTGACGCGGTTCTTCCTGTCGTAGATATAGCGGGTACGCTCCCCGACCTCGTTATCGACGTAACGCTTGTTGCCGAAGATATCGTAACCATAGATCTTCACACCGCCGTCGGCGTGGTACTCGGCGATCAGATTACCGGCGGCATCGTAGCGTTGGCTGGTAAGGTTGCCGTTGGCATCGCGCATGGCGACGGTACGCCCGGCGGCGTCGTAGTAGTACTGGGTGGTCGGGTTGACCCGGATGATCGCGCCGGTTTCCAGCGTGGCGTCGGTCTCGGGGTCGATCTTCTGGATCAACTGGCCTAGGGCATTGTAGGCGAACTGGGTGGCGTAGCCGCGCCCGTCGATCTCTTGGGTGATTTCACCAAAGGCGTTGTAGGTTTGGGCACGGGCGATGACGTTCGAGACGGGGGCGCCGGGGGTGAAGACGGGTTGGACGGTGTCGATGAATTTGCCATTGACCGTCGGATTTCTCCCCAACGTCAACTGTCCATGGGCGTAATCAAGAGCGTTGCCGGCGCTGTCAAAAGTCGTGAATTCGTAGTTGTAATCACCAATCGCAAAATTGTTCCAATCGAAAATGAACCAACCGGGAATTAGCGACCCGGCAATCGTCTTGGCGGCCGGCACGGAGATTGGCATGGCCGGCTTGCTGTCACCGGAACGCCACAAAAATAGCTGCAGGCTCCGTGCGTCCGCTCGCAGGCCGCTGAAGTAGAGCACACTCCGCTTCATCCGAGCGGTTGATGTCGAGCCGCCGGCGATATTAGGGTCATATATGAAGCTGTCTGGACTCTCCGCAAGCAAGATGTCTCCCTGAGCGGATTCCTTGTATATTTTGACTTTTTGATGATAGTCCACAGTTGCTGGACTAATCGGCGCACCATTTATGACAGTGCTTGTGGCATCGCCGCTGACCCGAGCAGTGTATGCGCCATTAGCATTGGTCCATTCGATCCTGATATCGCCGGCTCCGAAACCAATGACCTGCGGCCAAGACACTGCTAGCTTCGAAGGGAGTTTCAGAAAATAATTACCTCCTGTAAGCACGTCGAAGGAGACCTGGTCGCGCCCGGCCGCGGTCAATGTCAACTGGCCCCGAACGTGATCGAGTGAACTCCCGAAGCTGTCCAAGGTGGTAAATTCATACTCGTAAGCGCCGGGGACGAGGCCGCTCCAGTCAAAGCTGAACCAACCCGGAATCGGCGCACCGGCCGCATTCTTGGCCATCGGAACATCAACCGGGACGGTTGGTTTGCTGCCGCCAGTCGGCCAGACAAACAACTTCAATGCCTGTGCGTCGGCGCGTTGCCCAGAAAGGTGCAGTAAGTCTGGCATCTGGGTTGTGACATTTGAAACTACGGATGTATTACTAGTGGCTGTGTAGGTCGGCGGACTGCTGGCTATCAGAAGGTCTCCATACGCGGACTCTTTGTAGATCCTGACTGCCTGGCTAGTGGGAGTAGCGCTATGCAGCAACTGTCCGTCCACCACGGCACTTGTGGCAGTTCCAGCCACGGTTTTGCTATAGGTTCCTACGCCGTTGCTCCATACAATCCGGATTTGACCGTCTCCAAAACCGACTACCTGCGGCCATGAGACGGTCAGCTTTGACGGAAAATAGGCGATGCCTCCATAATGAATACTCATAGAGACTGTGCCACCAGCTGCAATTGTTACGGTCCCGCCCAAAAATGGATCGCTAAGCGCATCCACCCACACATGCTGGACCGCGACGTTGTCGGCCGTGAAATCGATCGGTGCCTGATACGTTGCGGTCAGTTGATTCCTGGCGTCATACGCACTCTGCATCACCTGTACGATGGCCGGATCGAGTGCCGCGATCTGGGCGAGAGTAAGCGGCTTAAGATCCGTATCGGTGATTGAGGACTGGATTTCTGCTGTCTCATTGCCGTTGGCATCGTAGAGATAAGCGCGGTCGACACCGTCGTCCTTGTTGGTCTTGATAAGACGCCCGGCCAAGTCGTATTCGTAGTACTCCTGATCCAGGCCATTCACGCCCTTGGTGACGATTTCCCCGTAGGCGTTGTGCGTCACGTGATTGACGAAGTTGTAGGTGTCCTGTGTGGTTGCCTGGCGATTGAGCTTGTCATAGGTATAGAAGGTATCGACTGTGGGCTGGGTACCGTCCGGATTGGTGCGGCGCTCGTGCTTGGCGGTGATGTTGCCGTTGAGGTCGTAGTAATAGCGGACTGGGCCACCCAGCGAATCGATCTCCTTCGTACGGTTGCCGAATGGGTCGTATTCGTAGCGTGTGATCTGGTCCTCGACGGACGCCTTGCCGCGCTCGGTGACCGACACGACATTGCCCACACCGTTGTAGGCGATCAGCGTCGTGCTGCGTACGCTCGACCCTTCGAAATCGATGAAGGTCGCGCCCTGCTCGGAGATCAGGCGGTTCAGGGAATCATAACCGTAATCGGCGCGGGCGCCCGTTGCATTGATTTGGGCGGTACGATTGCCTACCCCGTCATATTCATAGCGGGTCGCAACTGTCTGAGCCGTGGTTGTGGCGCCACCATTTGCGGGATCGATGCCCGTAACAGCAAGATTGAGAACACGGACCTCAACGACCTGATTCATACGGTCATAGACGTAGGCGGTCACACGGTCGTCCGGATTCTGCCCGCCTTCCACTTCCGCCTTCAGGGTGTACGGATCCGACCCGGTCGAAAGCGCTGCCATCGTTATCGCGCTCAAGGCATCGGCGTAACGGGTCTCCTTGAGCACATTGCCATTGCCGTCCAATTCGAGGAAGCTGAGGTAACCCAAAGGATCGACATGGGCGATCTTGCGGCCGGCCTTGTTGTAATAGGTATATGTCCGGTTGCCATTCGCATCGGTCTCCAGAACCCGGTTGCCATTGGCGTCGTAAGCAATGCTTGCCACCAGGGCCTGGGTGCGAAGACCATGGGCCCGGTCGTAAACCTGCACTTCAAGCGTGCGACTCTCGATCAGGAGATTGTTGGCGTTGTAACGGTATTGGGTCTCGCGGAAATTGTACGGATCCATGCCAGCGATGGACGCCGGCTCGGGCATTGTCAAGAGCGAAACGCCATCCGGGATACGATCACCGTACGTGCGCTCGACGATCAGCTTGCCGACGGAGTTGTAGTAATACCGGTGCAGATAGCCATCAGCATCCACCGTGCCGCGACGGACATTGTTGGCATCGTAGAAGTGATGGGTGACATTGCCGCGGGCGTCGGTTTCGGTGCCGAGGTTGCCGCGAAGATCGTAGGATTTGTAGGTTTGGGGGGTTTGCAGAACGCCGGAAAGAAGAGGCTGGCTGGTTGCAGGAGTAGAAGAATAGCCATTGCCGAACGTCAAGGTGCCGCCCGACTGGCTGAGCACTTGGCCACTACTATCCAATGCCGTCGCCTCGTACTCATAGCCGCCTGCAAGTACCGCCGGAGCCATCCCGGTAAATGTACCTGGCACGTAACTTGCGAGATCGCACTGTGTGACGTTTCCGGGATTTGACGATGGCCAATATCTTACGCGCAGAGTCACGGCACTCGCCGGTTGCTCAGTGAATCTTAAAATGCTTGTTGTTTGAAAGTTCGTCGACGAACGTGAGTAGTTGGTTGGACTTGCCGCGATCAACACATCACCCTGTGCCGTCTCCTTATAGATCCTCACGCTTTGGACCGGCTCGGAATATGGAAACAAGAACGCTGCAGGCCCATTTACAATGGTATCCGTGGAACTGCCTTCAACGGTGCTGATGTATGTTCCAGAGCCGAAGTCCCAGACGACTTTGATCTTACCGTCACCGAAACCTACGATTTTGGGCCAAGACACCGACAGTTGGTGCGGATTGATGAGCTGTCCATTCTGGGTAAAGCGCATCGGTATAAAGTTGGTAAATACCGCACCAACCGTACCGGCAAAGAACTTTCCGGATAAGTGATTGAGCACCTCACCATTCGTGTCAAGGACACTGGCGTCATATACGTAATCTCCAGATAGTGCCGATGGCGCGAGACCCCCAAACTCACCGATCGCGTAGCTTGCCAAGTCAACCTCGGTAACGTTGTTTGGATCTAGTAGCGGCCAATACGCTACGCGCAAAGTGCATCCCCCGGCAGGCTGACCAGAGAATCCAATCATCCCGGGGATAGTCCCGGTGACCGAGGGACTGATCTTGCCGTCGTTGGTAGTTACCCAGGAATATGTGCCCGAATTGGACCACAGCAATACGTCGCCGTTGTCCGTCTCCTTATAGAGCAGAACTGTATAGGTCGAAGGGGGAGCCCCAAGCACAGAAAAGCTCAGCCCCGCAATGGTCAGCGTGTTCTGAGTCGACGCGGCTGTGGCCACATACTCGGTTGACGACAGGTTAGTCGTCAAAACAGCCTTGACGCTGCCTGAACCGAGGCCCACGATTGTCGGCCAAGTCAGCTTTGACGAAACATTCCATACGGGGTATGCATTTGTCATCTCAAATGAAGCGGTGACTGCTCCGCCCGCGCCCACCGCGGAGTTGCCAGTCTGGGTGGGCACTACAGACCGAGAGACCATCATTTCCGGATTTTTTGTTTCCACCAACCGGTTGTTCTTGTCGTAGACGTACTGGGTGACCCGCTCCTCGGGCAGTCCCTTCGCCTCCATAGTCCCGGTCTTGTTGCCAACGGCATCGTACTCGTAGCGATTGATGACCTGTACCTGGACACCGGCTCCATTGTCGCCGGTAATCGGCAGATACTCGGCGACCTTGCGGTTGTTCTTGTCGTACTCGTAGGTCGTCGTGTGGCCGTTCTTGTCGGTCTTGGCGGTGACGTTGTCCTCGGCGTCGAAGCTGAAGGTCTCGTGGTAGCCCTCCGCGTCCGTGATCCGGGTGGTACGGCTGAGGGCATCGTAGTCGGCGACGGTGTGCTGGTCGCGCTGGGGGTCGCGCAGGAGGTACGTGCCTGAAGCGGGCGCGCTGTCCGTCACGATTAACTTTCTGGTCTCGCTGTAGCTGCCCTGCGCCTTGTTGGCATACTTGACTGTTTCAAGCGCCTTGCCGAAGGCGTTGTAGGTGTTTTCGGTCGCGTAGCCCTCGGGGTCGATCTGCAGGGTGAGACGGTTGAGCGCGTCGAAGTAGAAGTAGCCGGTGCTGCCGTTCGGATCGATCACCTTGACGATGTTGCCGAAGGCGTCGTAGCCGGTCGTGGTGGTGGCGCCCAGGGCATCGGTGACACTGACCTTGCGGTTCAGTGTGTCGTAGCTTTGGATGGTGGTGTACAGCGCCTTCAGTTGTTCGTGTTCGGCCGGGCTGAGCTCGGCGGCAAGCTTCGCCCGCGTGCCGCTCGCCTCGGTGACGGTGTAGCCGAGCCGCAGCCGCTCGGCCATCGCCCAGTCGCTGTCGGTTTCCGCGAGCTCCACGCCGCGCGGATCGAGGTAAGTGGTCTGGTTGCCGAAGGCGTCGTAGCCGAAGCGGGTGATGGAGGCCTCGGGGGCGCCGTAGGCGCTGGTCTGCTCGATGAGCCGGCCGAGAACGTCGTACACGGTGTGGGTCGTGGATACCGCGGCGGTACCGTAGGCAAGGGTCTTCTCGCGTACCTGGCCCAGGGCGTCGTAGGCGTAGTGGGTGATGGTGCCGAGCGGATCGGTCTCATCGGTGAGCCGGCCGGTGGCGTTGTACTTATAACTCGTGGTGCGATCGCCCGAGACCGGGTCGGTGTCGGGTGTCGGATTCGGGGCCTCGTAGGCCCAGCGGTCGTTGGCCGCCGTGGGCGGCGCCACGGCGGTCATGTACACGGTCTGGGTCTTGAGCTGGCCCAGTGCGTCGTAGCTCGAGTCGACCACATGGCCCACGTAGTCGATGTGGCGCGTGCGCCGCCCGGCGGGGTCGTAGGCGGCGTATTCGCTGTCGCCACGGCCATTGGTGTGGCTGAGCTGCTGCCCCACGGCGTCGTAGGCGTAGGTTTCGGTGAACTGATCGGGGGTGCCGAGCGCCCGTGTCAGGCGGGTGAGACGGCCGGCGGCGTCGTAGACAAACTCGCTGATCTGGTCCTGGTCGCTTAGGGGGGCGAGACGCACTGCCAGGGCGGCGGCCAGATCGGCCTCGGTCGGGTTCTCCGGCAGGCCATCGAGCGCGATCGGCGCGGCGTAGGCGGTGGTTCGAATAACGCGCCCACTCGGGTCGTAGGCGCTCTGGGTCACGTACCCCAGGATATTGATGCCGTAGACCGCCCGGTTGGCAGCGTCGTAAACCGTGCGACTGATGTGATCGCGGGTCGGGTCGGCGATGAGACTGACGGCCTGCGCGATCGCGGCCTCGGTGTTGGCGGTGGTCGTGGGGATCGCCGTGGCATAGGCGATCTGGGTGATCACATTGCCGTTGGCGTCGTAGTGGGCCTCGGTGACATAGCCGAGGGCGTTGACGGTGTAGACCAACCTGTTGTCGGTGTCGTAGGCGTAGCCGGTGGTGCGGTCGCTCGGGCTGGTGCTTAGACGCGCGGCGAGTTCCGCAGCGGTGATCGTAGTGAGGCCGGTGAGGTCGATCGCGGTAGCGTACTCGACCGTGCGGATCAGGTTGCCGGCGGCGTCGTAGTCACGGTGGGTGACGGCACCCACGGCATCGACCGTGTCGGTCAGGCGGTGTTGCTGGTCGTAGACGTAGCGGGTGGTTCGGGCCTCCGCCGTGCCCTCGCCTTCGGTCTTGGCAATCAGGTTGCCGTTGAGGTCGTAGACGTAGGCGGTCGTGAGGTTGAGCCCCACGTAGCCGGTGGCGCTGTTCGAGGGATCCTCGATCTCGCGTGTTCTGCGTCCGAGCTGGTCGTAGACGTACTCGGTGGTGCGGGCCTCGGGGGTATTGGCCCCTTCGGTGACGGTGAGGGTGCGGCCGTCCGCGTTGTAGGTGTAGGTGGTGACGAGGTTGAGGCCCTCGGGGTTCGTCACCGGGTCGACGGGGTCGACGGTGACGCTGATCACCTGGCCCTTGGCGTCGTACCGGGTCGCGGTCAGCGTGCCGTTGGCATCGGTGGTGGTGAGGATTTGCCCCTCACCGTCGTAGCTAAAGGTGGTGGTGAGGGCGAGCCCCGTCGGGTCGACGGTGCGGGCGACGAGCCGGTTGGCGGCGTCGTAGGCGTATTCGGTCAGCGTGCCGTTGGCGTCGGTGGTGGTGCGCTTAAGGCCGACGTGGTCGTAGGTACTGGAAGTAGTGAGGTTGAGGGTACCTTCCGCCTGGGTGACCGAGGTCAGGTTGCCGTTGCGGTCGTAGGCGTAGCGGGTGGTGTTGCCGTTGCCGTCGGTGATGGCGACCGTCTCACCGTGGGCGTTGGTTTCGGTGGTGGTGATGATGCCTTCCGGGGTGGTGACCGTGAAGCGCCGCTGGGCGTCGTCGTAGGTGTAGGTGGTGGTGTGGCCCGAGGCATCGGTGCGGATGAGGAGGCGGCCGAAGGCGTCGTAGCCCTGGAGGACGGTCGCCTGGGCCGCCGTGCCGGCGGCATACGTGGTGGTCACCACCCGGCCGGTACGGTCGTTGCCGGTGGCCGTCGCGTAGGCATAAACGGTGCGGTGGCCGTTGGCGTCGATCGATTCGATCACCCGCCCGAAGGCGTCGTAGGTCGTGCT
>Ga0102851_10001319_pt1 | contig 14030 bp, 16 predicted proteins | sample Mud3Dept3metaG_FD_79558 | JGI IMG/M metagenome (GOLD analysis project Ga0102851, IMG submission 79558) | Freshwater wetland microbial communities from Ohio, USA, analyzing the effect of biotic and abiotic controls - Mud 3 Core 4 Depth 3... | ecosystem: Environmental > Aquatic > Freshwater >... | reverse complement strand
CAACTTTTTTTAGAATCATTCTAATCTAAATCCACATCTCGCTTAAATGACTTTTTATTACATTTGCACTTTCCAAAAAGATGTTAGCTGAAGAAACGGTCGTTCCAAAAGAAATAAGCACTTCAAAACTGAAGGATTATGCTCTTTTGTTAAAACTCAGACTTTCATCACTTGTTGTTTTATCAGCAGTTGCCGGTTATTTTTTCGCAGATGGAAAATTCAACATCAATTTTGTTTACCTCGTAATCGGCGGATTTTTAATTACAGGATCATCAAACGGGTTTAACCAAATTGTTGAACGCGAGCTTGATAAAAAAATGAACCGGACTTCTAACCGGCCAATTCCTTCAGGCAGAATGTCGGTCAATGAAGCATTTATTATTTCCGGACTTTGCGGGCTTATCGGAACTATCATGCTTTTTCAATTGAATTATTTTTCAGGAATTCTTGGTCTGCTTGCTTTAGTAATGTACGTTTTTCTTTATACGCCGCTTAAACGTATTTCGCCGTGGGCCGTTTTTGTTGGCGCTTTTCCAGGTGCAATTCCTCCAATGTTAGGTGTTGTGGCTGTTACAGGTGAATTTAATTTATTAGTCGGTATTATGTTTTTCATCCAATTCATCTGGCAGTTTCCTCATTTCTGGGCTATTGCATGGGTTTTAGATGAAGACTATGCAAGAGCCGGATTTTCACTGTTGCCATCAAGAGGAAGAAAAAACAAAAGTTCAGCTTTTCAAATTATCGCGTATTCATTCCTGCTTGTTCCGGTTGGAATTTTGCCTTGGTTTTTTGATTTCACCGGTGATGTTTCTTTAATCATTGGAACAATTGCCGGATTATGGTTCTTCTTAACTGCGTACCGTTTGTATTTAAGATTAGATGATAAATCTGCCAGGGCATTAATGTTTGCTTCATTTATTTACTTGCCAATTATCCAGTTCCTTTACGTTTTTGATAAAATATAACCTTGACTAATCATCCGATTGATCCGATCCTTAATGCCAAAGTAAAAAAGAACCTGCTTTGGGTTTCCATCTTCTCAATGATGATGATATTCGCTGGGCTTACAAGCGCGTATGTTGTATCAAAAGGATCAGAATTCTGGGTGCAGGTCAAAATGCCTCAGGCTTTTAATATCAGTACTATTTTAGTTATTTTGAGCAGTGTCTCGCTTTTTTTTGCCGGAATTTTTATTCGGAAAAATTCTTTTGGAACTGTCAAATTACTTTTGGGAATCTCTCTTGTTTTAGGAATATCATTTGGCTACTTACAGGTCCTCGGTTGGAAAAATTTATTTGAAAGAGGCAATACAGTTAGCGACCATATTATCAATCAAAATGGACGTTACGGACAATATTATTCATTGACTTATCAAGGCAAAGAAATCAGTTTTAACAACAGTGAGTTTTTCTGGTCCGGCGATGTTGTCAGTGATGATCTGAAATTAAAGATGATCGATTTTTGCAAAAAATTAATGGACGGAGCTATTTACACGAATAAAAATAATGAGTATCAGCTAAATAATTATGGGACAGAATTTGTTCTTAAATATGAAAATCAATTAATAACTTATTCTGACAACAAATTAGTTCTTAACGGCAGTCCGCTTTCAGCTACTCACAACGATCGGTTATGGAAGTTTGCTGAAAGCATCGTAAATGGGCGTGGCGACTTTATGATGACAGGAAAATATGGTGAGGATTTTACTATTTATTACAAAGGCGTACCATTAGAATATGAGAACAGAAATTTTTATTTAAACGGTAAAAAATTATCAGCGAAACAAGACAATGATTTGAATGGTAGCCGAAACAAAAGCAGTTCATATATCTATGTTTTTACGTTCATACATTTTCTACATTGGCTGGGCGGTGTAATTGCCTTACTAGTCATATTTATCAGATCGTTACAATTAAAATACTCATCTGAAAATTATTTGGGAATTCAGTTAGGCTCAACCTATTGGCATTTTTTAGGCATATTATGGATTTATTTGTATGCCTTTTTAATTTTTATTCATTAAACTTGCACAAACAAATTTTAGATTATGTCAGGAACATCTTCTCACCAAATAGACGCAGCTACTGCGTGGGGCGGTAAAACATCACCGTTCAACGTTAGCTATGGAAAGCTGATGATGTGGTTCTTTTTAGTTTCCGATGGTTTGACTTTCGGAGGCTTATTGAGCGCACTCGGATTTGCAAAATTTGCCAACCCTGCAGCAAACGGTAATTGGCCGATGGGCGAAGAAGTGTTTACTCACTTTCCGTTTACTCATGCAAACCTTCCATTGCTTTATGTTGCGTTCATGACTTTTATTTTGATTGTCAGTTCTGTAACAATGGTGCTTGCAGTTGAGGCCGGTCACCGAATGGATAAAAAAGGAGTTATTAAGTGGCTTGCCTTTACCGTAGTTGGTGGTTTAATTTTCTTAGGCTCACAAGTTTGGGAGTGGTCAACTTTTATTGCTGGTCCTGATGGAAATCTTTCTACCTGGCATGACAACACAACCATTTCTCACAATTGTTATGGCGGGGTGTATGAAGTTGTTGGAGAACATGAACATAAGCATACAGTAATAAGCTCATACGGCCCTACGCTCTATTCTAATTTCTTTTTCTTTATTACAGGATTTCATGGGTTCCACGTTTTTACAGGAGTACTCTTTAATTTACTTGTTTTGAGAAATGTTGTCAGAGGCGTCTACCATCGACGAGGGCATTATGAAATGGTCGAAAAAGTCGGATTGTATTGGCACTTCGTGGATTTAGTCTGGGTGTTTGTATTTACCTTCTTTTACCTTGTTTAATTAGTTGACTCCCGCCTGCTCCGTCAGCTGACGGATGCGGCGGATAAAAAAAAATAAAGTTATGTTAGTTAGAGATGATATTGTTGAATATTCTTTAGACACGCACCACTCGGAAGAGGAAGGTAAACTCGTAAGAAAAAAAATCTGGAAAGTTACCATAATCCTGTCAGTGATTACTCTCATCGAAGTATTGATCGGTGTTAAGTTTCCAAAAGGAACGGATCCCGGCATGCAATGGACAATGATTAAATACGGATACATCATCTTAACAGCCGTAAAAGCCGGATATATTGTACTTGTATTTATGCACCTTGGCGATGAACGAAAAAATCTTCGTTATATGATCCTTGTACCATACATCATGTTTATTCTTTATTTAATTTTCATTCTCGTTTTTGAGGCCGGCTACGTCAACAACGCTTGGGAAACTCTGCGTTAGTCCTGGTACATATTAATTTTTTCAGATGGGTAGTGGCATAAAAAGAGTCGGGATTGTACTCCTGATTTTTTTGGGACCGGGTTTAGTAATACTTTTCATTGCAAAGAGTTGCGATAATCATTTTATTGAATTGCCTTATCTGGGCTGGGAATATACACTCGATTCATCCGGAAAAAAAATTGATTCTACAGCTTATAATATTCCTGAATTTACTCTGACAAAATTTGATGGCACGCCAATAACACGTGATTCAATCAGGGGCAAATTCATCATTCTGTCTACACTTCAAAACACCTGTCCCACATTAGAAGAATGCGGAATGGGAGTCTATCTCTTCAATGAACTCTTATTTCAAAAAATTGTAGAAAATCAAGGAAAAAACCGGTATGGAAATGTAAAGGTCATATCAATCCTTACAGACATCAATGGAAATCCAGACACAGTTATTTCAGAAAGCCTGAGACAGGAAATGGCTATTTATAATCAGAGTATTTGGTGGATGGCTACCGGTGATCCTTCGCCGCTGTTTTCATTTAATTATTACGGAGACAATTTCATGAATCATCCAGCATCAAATAAAGATGGTGAAGTTGGAACAAAAGCATTTGTTAATTCTCTTGTTCTTATCGATGATAAAGGTTTTATTCGCGGTGTCTCCGGTGCAAAGCGCGATACTGATATCCGAAACTTTTTTGACATGCTGAAACTTCTAAAAAAGGAAGAGTTTAAGGCGAACAGGGCTAAGAATAAGTAATAAAAGTAATAGGTAATCGGTCTTGGATCTTCTTAACTAATATTCTTATTTACTGATTTCATATTTTTAGATAATACCCACGATCACAATAACGGTGAGATTTCAGAATTTGGTAATAATTTCCATTGAGTACCTCAACTACCCGACAACCTGACCTTCTTTTAAACTCTTCTTAAAAAAATTACTCTAAATTTGCAAAAAAATAATTCATGATCTGGACGTCGCTCATTATTCTAATATTCGTTTTAATGGCATTTGATTTACTCATCCTTAATCGCAAAGGTCATCAAATCACTAATAAAAGAGCTGCGATTGAAACTGTTTTTTGGGTCAGCGTTGCACTACTTTTTTCCGGAGTCATTTTTTGGATTTATGACAGCGGTCAAATGTCACATGAGTCAACAATTAATGCAGCCGACGCGTTTGTAAAATATACAACAGGATACCTGATCGAACTTTCTTTAAGTGTCGACAACCTTTTTGTTATTGCCATGATTTTCGCTTCTTTCAAAATTCAATTAGAAAATCAACACAAAGTTTTATTCTGGGGAATTATTGGCGCTATTGTTCTAAGAGGGGTGACAATTGGTGTTGGTGTAAAACTGATTGAAAGCGTTGAATGGATGACATATATTTTCGGTGCCTTCTTACTCTTCACTGCATTTAAAATGCTAAAAGATGAAGACGACAGCGATGAAAAAAAATATGTAAAACGCATACACCGGATTTTTAAAGTCAGCCAGAAATCAGATGGTCAGAATTTCTTTACTTACCAGGACGGAGTACGAATGATAACACCACTTTTCGCGGCGCTGGTGATGATAGAAATTACAGATTTGCTTTTTGCGTTGGATAGTATTCCTGCAATTTTATCCGTTACAACAGACCCGTTTATTGTTTTCAGTTCTAATATTTTTGCGATACTCGGATTACGATCCATGTATTTTTTCCTGGCCAATATGCTGGCGAAATTTCACTTCCTGAAGTACAGTGTTTTTGCAATTTTAGTTTTTGTATCAATCAAACTTTTATTCATTCATTATTTCACTTTTCCTGAATGGATTTCGCTGGCGTTTATCGGCGTTTCATTGACAATGGGTGTTGTGGTTTCGCTGAACAAAAAAGCTGAAGAAAAAATGGAAGAAGATCAGGCTTAACAACAGTATTACGCGTTATTTGATAGTACGCTGAAGCGAGCTCAGCGTGACGGATTACATTCATTGAATAGGATATAAAATCATATTTTACCATAACCAATCCTCGTCATCGCCGTTCCATAACATCTAACTAACAATCTGAAATTTTCATGAGTCATCTATATTGTCCATTATCATTTAACAAATCCATCTGACTTATTTCGTAAATTCGCACACCATTTTTTTTTACATGAAAAATATTTTTTTCTTTAGCTGTTTTTTATTTTTAGCTTCTTGCGGAGGATCTGAAGAACCAATAGTAACAGAAGAAAAAATTTTTCCGCTACCTCATCTTGGTCAGCATGATGTTTTGGGAACTGATACAATTTATCACACAGTTCCGTCATACAATTTGTTGACACAAGACAGCGCTATATTTACAAACGAAAATGTAAAAGGAAAAATTCATGTAGTCAATTTCTTTTTCACAAGCTGTCCCGCAATTTGTCCCGCAATGATTGAGCAGATGAAACGGCTCCAGGAAAACACAAAAGACATTGAAGAAATTACTTTTTTGTCGCATACAATTGATCCGAAACGTGATACCCTGGCTAAACTCCGGGCTTACATCGCGGAACGAAATCTTGACACAAGAAATTGGTTTTTTCTTTACGGAGACAAAGAATATGTTTATGAATTAGGAACTGAAGGCTATATCATAAATGCCATGGAAGATGAAAAAGCGGAAGGTGGATTTTTACACTCAGAGCATTTTGTTTTAGTTGATCGCGAAGGACATATTCGCGGATTATACGTTGGAACAGAAACCGCACAAGTTGATCAGCTTGAAAAAGATATCCGGAAATTATTAAAGGAAGAATATGCAAACTGATTTGGAGAAAAAATATAAACCTTATGTAATTATCGCTTCCATTTTTATTCCCGTTGCTGTTGCTGCTCTTTTTGGAATTAAAATTGAAGGTGTTGATTTGAGTTTTCTTCCGCACATTTATGCAAGTTTAAATGCATTAACAGCAATCATACTCATTACGGCGGTTGTCGTAATTAAAAAAGGAAAACGAAAACTGCATGAACGCTTAATGAAACTTGCTATTTTATGTTCGTTGCTTTTTTTAGTTGGCTATATTGCTTATCATATCACATCTGACCCAACTCTTTACGGAGACATTAATTTAAATGGAAATCTTGAACCAAATGAAATGCTAGATTTTCAGTCAACAAGATTAATTTATATTATCCTTTTGATTTCGCATATTATTTTGAGTATCGCAATTATTCCAATGGTACTAATTACTTATGTAAAAGGAATCGCCGGCAATTTTGAGTCACATAAAAAATGGGGCAAACGAACTTATCCGTTATGGTTGTTTGTTGCTGTTTCGGGAGTTGTTGTTTATCTGATGATTTCGCCATTTTACGGGTAGCGTTGTAAAAGTTTCTCGAACGAGCGTGACGCTCGCACTAACTTCTCGGGGTAAAGAAGATCATTTCGTATAAAAAATACAATCACAAAATCCACCACGTTTTTTTGCTTCTTCTTCGCAAAGATCTTCTAACGAAGTTAGTTTTCCGCCGCAACCTTTTTCTTTCCAGACTGGTTCTTCTGCCCAACGACTTTCTGTCATCCGAACTTCATAGACCATACAATAATTCGGAGTAAGCAACGAACGGGCAATGAATTCGCAAGAATACAAAGTAGAAAGTAAAGAAGAAAAAATAATCGAGTGAAGAAAAAACCGTTTCATGATTTAAAAAATCACTTCCACCCTCTCATTGAACAAACATTCTCTTTGAAAGGTTTGAACGTAATCATAACACCATAAAACGCATACCAGTCTTTGTTACTGGAATTACCACGATTAAAGCCTGCGTTGGAGAATTGTGATCCGCCAAGACTCGGATCCGATAAGTCTGCCGCTAATGAACCGTTGTAAGCTCTAAGTAAATCGGGATCAACATAATTTCCAGAAACGTCATCAATATAATCTGTGAATGTTTTTCTGATTCCATATTCAATTGACATTGCCAGACGAGGTCTCAAATTAAATTTAAGCCCAATGCCAAGCGGAATTGTAAGTTGATTTAACTGATAAGGTTTTTTATCAGAAAGACTTGTTCCCTGTCCTTCTGTTCCTAAATTTTGGAGCGTGTATTCTTCACCGTTATATTCGGCTGTTGGATTTATTTGTGTGAACGCGATCTCGTAAAAAAAATACGGAGTAATCGGATCTTTCATGTTATTGATATTGTAATTGAAAAAATCAACTTCCATTCCAAAAGCGAATTCCATTATTTTGGATTTAAAATTCAAATTTCGCTGAACCTGGAATTGGTCGTCGGAATCTGCATCGTTACCATAAACATTTCCGTAAGTCGCGGTAAAACGCATAGAATATCTTTTGGTCAAATTATATCTGACAATTGCACCAAAAGCAGGTTTACTATAAATGAAATGCTTATCCGGATTGATGTCGCCAATGTAATAACAGCCGCCGCCAAAAAAACCCATTTCAAAGGCTGTTTTAAACCCCTGCGAATAGGAATTCGTCAAACAAAAAAAGAATGAAATAAACAGGATACGGCGTACCATGATGAACTCGTTTAAAATTTAGGGATGTAAGCTTCTCCCTGTTTAAAACGGTAATGTACAGAAATTATTGCAAACATATAAGCATCATTGTACTTAGGATTTCCACGTTGCAAATAATTGCTGCGACCATCGGAGTAATCAATAACACCTGTCCAGCCAAGGCCGGGATTTACGGCTCTATCAGAAAGTACTCCGGCATCGCCGCCATTCGCAGCCTGTATTTCATCAGCGTAATAATACGAGGTACTGACATCATCAATATAATCTGAAAAAGTATATCGTAAAGAAAGCTCAAAACACAGACTCCATTGTTTATCTATCATGTATTTTAAACCGGTACCAAGCGGAATCGTCATCGTGGCTCTTTTGTATTTATCCGGTCGGCCGGCCAGACCCTGACCTTCTGTACCAAGGGGCTGAAGAGCAACCCAGTCACCATTCAATTGTGTTTTTGGGTTAAAAAACGCTACACCAAAACCGGTAAAAAAATAGGGCATAATTGTGAATGCTTTGGTTCCGCTTACACCGCTTATTCTATAATTCGGTGTCACTCGTTCTCCCCAGGGATAGAATTCGCAAATTGCGGAAAACTCTCCCAGCATAGATCTGAAACTCAGATTACGGTTATTACGGATAGCGTTTTGCGTAAGCGCATCATCACCTGATAAATAACCCCAGACAACCATTCCTTTTACTGAAAAGGCCGGGGTAATCATGTATTTATAACTTGCCGAAAGCGTTGGCCGTGATGGTTTGACCCGCAAATCCTTGATACCATGAGATCCGATACCTTTTGATCCACCAAGATCCCCAAGGAAATTTGATGCCCCGACACCAAACGACACTTCATGCCGAACGTATCGCCAGGTCTGAGCTTTTCCTAAAAACGGAAAAGAAAAGAGTATAAAAAGTAAAGCAAACCTTTTCATTTAAACAATAATACGTAAGTCTTTGCTAATTGGTTGCAGGATTTTTAAGGGCAAAAAACGAATTTATTCAATCTTTTTTGAATAAATTTAATCCCCCAGAGAGTGTTTTACACTTGAAATTGTTGAGTTACCCATACAAAATCAGCCACTGACAAGACTTCAGGCCGTTTTGAGAAGAAATCAGGAAAGTTATCGAAGACTTCTTTTTTTGTAGATATAAAAGGTTTTAGGGAGTTTCTTAACGTTTTTCTCCTTTGATTGAAAGACATTTTTACAACCTGGATAAATAATTTATGGTCACAATCTAATTCCTTCGTTGAATTTCTCGTTAAACGAATGACACCGGATTTTACTTTTGGCGGCGGAATAAAAACTTCAGGTTCTACAGTAAATAAATATTCAATATCATAAAATGCCTGGAGCAAAACGCTGATAATTCCATATGCTTTTGAGCCGGGACCTTTTGCAATTCGTTCGGCAACTTCTTTTTGAAACATTCCCACAACTTCGGGAACATAATCTTTAAAATCCAAAACTTTAAATAAAATCTGGGTAGAAATATTGTAAGGAAAATTACCAACCACTGCAAAAGGTTCTTTGCCCATTATTTCGGTTGGATCAATGTGCAAAAAATCGCTCGAAAAAATCCGATCTTTTAACTGAGGAAAATGCTGATTTAAATATTCTACCGATTCCCTGTCAACTTCAATTACAAAAGTTTCAAAGTCTGTTCTCTTTAATAAAAAAGTGGTTAAAGCACCCATTCCCGGGCCAACTTCTAAAACTTTGTTGAATCTTCCTTCGGGTTTTATTTCATCAGAAATTCGCTGACAAATTGAGTCGTCTTTTATAAAATGCTGACCGAGATGTTTTTTTGGTTTGACACTCATTTTGAAAAACTTGTTTCTACTTTGAGTAGCGTACGAAACGCAACAAATTTACCGGCAAATTTAGCCGAGTGCTCCTGTTGTAATTTAGGCGCGTGCTTAATCTGATATTGTTCATATAATTCCATACTCGCGCAAAGATACTGTATTGCGTACGACATTCCTCCTTCTTCTTCGGCAAGTATTCGCGATAGTTTAGCTTCCAGAAAAAGTCCTGTTCTCATTACATCAGGTATATGAATCTGATTCATCCATTCAAGCCATTCAGGCTGAACATTTGCATCGATATTTACGGTAACATTATAAATGATCATGGCAATGTCTGAATTTCATTGTACCGGTCACGCGCTTCAGCAGTGTGCAAACTTGCAGAAAATTCGAACAACATTTTTTTATAATATTCGGATGCTTTCACCTTATCGTTCAATCTAAAATCAAAAATTCTTGCAATACGAATTACAGCGTCATCTGCAAGAATATCATGACTATAAGATTCATAAACCATTAAATAAAATTCTATTGCTTTATCCCAATTATGAAGCTGTTCATAGATCTCACCTTTTTTAAATAAAACCTCATCCGCGAGACTATGAAAAGGATATTGTATAATAAGAGAATCGAGCAAAGCAAGAGCTTCAAGGTACCTGTTTTGTTGAATTAACAAATCAGCATTTGCAAACATTTGAACGGGTGCTTTCGTTGTATCAATTCCTAAATTATCCTGCAGCAAAAGAGAAAGTTGCATAGCGTCATTCGCAATTAATTTACTTGTTGAAGCTTTTAAAACATCAAGCTGCGCTTTGGCATAATCAAATTCTCCTTCATAATAAAAAACACGCGCATTTTTGAATTTCGCTTCGTGACCAATTATGTCTTCGCTAAAATCTTTTTCAACCTGCATATAAAGTAACGATGCGTCCCAGATGCGCCCTGACACAATATAAATATCTCCCAGAAGTATTTTTAATTCTGCCCGTTGTCTTGAATTTACAGGAAGTAATAATCCTTCTTTTACCAATGCTTCTGCCTTATCCGGAAGATTCATGTAGAATGCATAAATTTTTCCAAGTTGAATAATGAGTCCGATTGTCTGGGCAGATTTTCCAAGGCTAACTAAAGCAAGTTCATATTTTGCAGCAAGTGCAACTAATTCTTCCTGGGAATAATCTGAACGTTCTGTTAATTGCGTAAACTCAATTTTAAGACTTGCTTCGATGGCCAGATTATAATAAGGTGAAATTTTTCCGAGATCAATAATATACTGGTACGCTTTTAACGATGCATCATACGCTTTATTTACCTGGCAAATCTGGGCCACTTCGAAGACACGTTTTCCATTTGCTTCTTTTCTTTTATCAAGAGCCTTTGCCTGGATTACTGCGCCGGAAAATTCTTTTTTCTGAAGATAAAACCAGATGAGCATTTCGTTGTAATAATCGAATTCCGGATTTTTCTGAATACGTATTAATAATTCTGTTCGCAGCATTTCCATCTTCGCAGCATCATCCGTAAAATCAATAACCCTGACAAGATAATTTTGTACAGTTTTTAAATAACTCGGGCTATAATCCAATAGATTCAAATATTCCTGGATCATTTTTTCAGGCTGATTCAGCAACGAATAAAGGTCGGCCAGCTCAAGCTGAAAACCATAACCCTTTTTCAAAAGATCGCGGCCCTTGAGAAAAGTTTCAAGTGCCAAATCATATTTACCTCTTTGTTTAAAAGCAGAACCCAGATAGTCTATCCTGCTTTGCACAGCTTCAAGATCGGCGATCATTTGTTTATAAATTTCATCAGCCTCAGACTGGCGATCTGTTTCTTCATAAACCATTGCCAATAAAAACTTACTATCTAAATCGTAAGGATCACGTTTGGATTGTTTTTCTGCCAGGTCTTCACATTCATCAAAGCGTTGCTGGTAAAAAAGACACATGAAATAACGTTCGAAATAAATTTTTGACTTGTATTGTTTGTACAACTTTTCGTAATAAACTTCTGCTTTTTCAAACTCACCTTTGTCATAATAATAAGTGGCAAGCTTTGTATCGTTATCCGCCGGCTGGGCATGAACTGAGCCTGTCGTTACAAATAACAACAAACAAAAAAGAAAAACTATTTTACTGGAGCGAATCTGCATCCGGAATATTTAAAGATTTAACATATTCATCAACAACAGGAACACAGATATAATAAACACCTTTCTGTGCCTCCTGGTTATTGTAAAATTCCATGAAAGAAAGGTTCAATTTATTCAACGCATCTTTCTCTGCCAAAAGATATTCTGAAATTTGTTTCTTGTCGTAAATACCATTTAAAATATCCGCTTTCAAATTATTTAATTGCAAATTAATTGCTGCAATTTCTTCTTCAAATTCTTTCTTAGTAATATTCAGATTTTTAATTGATTTGCGAATTCCCTTACAGCTATTCATGTATGAGCCCAGCGTCATATCAATTGTATCAGAAACATAATATTGCCTCATCAAATCTTCATTGAGATTTACATGTTCTACCATCAATGTAAGACTATCAAATTCTATACCCTTAAAAAGAGAATCTATTTTATTCAACTCCGTAAGGCAGGAATCGATTGATTTTAATTCAACTTCAAATTCTTTAGCCGGATCGCATGAAGCCATTGATGCTATCACAACAAAAGAAAAAACAACTGATTTACAAAATGATTTCATAACAACAGATAAACTTAAAATTAGAGAAAATAGTATTAGATTCTATCAAACCCTGTATAAGGTATTAATACTTTTGGAATCCTGATTCCGGTTGCGTCCTGGTTGTTTTCCAAAAGCGCGGCCAAAATTCGTGGAAGGGCCAATGCACTTCCGTTTAAAGTATGAGCCAATTTATTTTTACCATCCGCTCCGCGATATCTTAGTTTAAGACGATTTGCCTGGAACGTTTCAAAGTTAGAAACAGAACTGACCTCCAACCATTTTTTTTGCGCAGCAGAAAATACTTCAAGGTCATATGTAAGTGCAGATGTGAAACCCATATCACCACCGCAAAGACGCAAAGTGCGATAAGGTAATTCTAATTTTTCAAGAAGACTTTGAACGTATTTAACCATCACATCCAACGTTTCATAAGATTTTGAAGGATGCTGAACTTGTACAATTTCAACTTTATCAAATTGATGTAAACGATTTAATCCGCGAACATCTTTTCCATAAGAACCGGCTTCACGGCGGAAACACGGCGTATAACCGGTAACTTTTATCGGGAAATCAGTTTCTTTTAAAAGCACATCGCGGTACATATTTGTCAATGGAACCTCAGCAGTTGGAATCAAATAAAAATCATCAACTTCTGCATGATACATCTGACCTTCTTTGTCAGGCAACTGACCAGTTCCATAGCCGGAAGCCTCATTGACAACAAAAGGCGGGATAATTTCCTGGTAGCCTGCATCGCGAGCTTGATCGAGGAAAAAATTAATCAGAGAACGTTGTAACCGCGCACCTTTTCCGGTGTAAAAAGGAAAACCTGCGCCGGTGACTTTTACGCCTAATTCAAAATCAATAAGCGAATATTTTTTTGCAAGATCCCAATGCGGAACAGCATCTTCCGGTAAAGTTGGAATTGTTCCATGAGCATAAACTTCTAAATTATCTTCAGGTGTTTTTCCGTTTGGAACTATATCACTTGGAACATTTGGAATTTCATACAAACGTCGTTGAAGATCATCAGCCAACTGGTTTACTTTTTCGCGCAATTCCTTTTCGCGTTCTTTCAGCTGATTGGTTTTTTCTTTAGCAACATTTGCAGCGTCTTGCTTTCCTTCTTTGAATAAAATTCCAATTTCTTTAGCAATGCGATTTGATTCAGCAGCAATTTCTTCCAGCTCAGTTTTATCAGCTCTCCATGACGAATCAATTGCTAAAATATCATTCACCTTTTGAGTGACATCTAAATTCCGTTTTTTCAGTCCTTCAATGATCTGATCTTTTTCTTCCCTGATTCTTGCTATTTCTAACATTGCTTAATTATTTGAAAGAGTAAAATTATGAATTGTTATTGAATGACGTCTAAAAAGAAAACACAAAAGGTTCATTGATTATTGTCATTTTGAACGAAGAGAGAAATCTGTTCACTGTTTCCGTGACCTTCGTCGAAACCTTTGTTAATAATGGGCAGATTTCTCTCTGCGCTGCGCTCCGTTCGAAATGACACCTTCAACATCAGAGTCACTTCTCACTCACTCGCCTCAAAAAAAAACTCCCTTTCCTACAATCGCAGAAAAGGGAGTCTATAATTTTAAAAGTCGTTCGACTTATTCTTCTGTTTTTTTAGCTTTTGGAGCCTTTGCAACTTTTTCTGCCTTTGGTTCTTTAGCTACTTTTTCAGCTTTTGGTGCTTTTGGTGCTTTTTCAGCTTTTACTGTTGCAGCTTTTTTCTCAACTTCCATTGCAGCGCCAAAAGGAATTACCGAAACAAATGAACGATT
>Ga0102851_10001318_pt1 | contig 14031 bp, 15 predicted proteins | sample Mud3Dept3metaG_FD_79558 | JGI IMG/M metagenome (GOLD analysis project Ga0102851, IMG submission 79558) | Freshwater wetland microbial communities from Ohio, USA, analyzing the effect of biotic and abiotic controls - Mud 3 Core 4 Depth 3... | ecosystem: Environmental > Aquatic > Freshwater >... | reverse complement strand
TCGGGTTCCCGATCGGCACCCAGTCGATCGTGACGGCTCGTGCGGAAAGGGAGAAGAACAGAGCAACGAGAACGAGCAGCCGGCGCATCGGGATAGCCTCCTACCGAAGCGGGAGGAAGCGCGGCGCGAGACAGCACCCGATTATTCCCGTGGACGGCTTCATTGGAACACAGTAGATATGCGGGTGGCAAGTCCCGCAGCCGACACCGCCGCCTGGCGTGAGCTGCTCCCGTGGGCGACGCCCGAGGAGCGCCGCGAGCTACTCGACTCCGAGCCCCTCGCCGCACTCCACTTCGATGAGCTGGCCCGGCGCGGCCTCGGTGGGCTGCGCCAGGTCGAAGTCAAGTCCTCGCTGTCCCATGGGGGCCACGCACTCGTGTCCATTCGCCACAGGGTTCTGGCCGTCGGCGCGCGATCCGGCCGCGTCACGCTCTCGCGTGCGCCCGCGCCGGGCTTCGCGACCGGCACGGCGCATGCGCACATGGAGAAGTGGAGGTGCGCAGGATGGCCCCCGGTCTTCGGCTGTCACTATAGTCGTAACCATTGGCGAGGGCAGATTCCCCAGGCAACGGGAGGATTTCGAGATGAACGCGACTGCCCCCTCGAGGCGCACGCACCCGCGAATGAAGATCGTGCGTGCCGCGATTTCTTGTTCCCTGTTGATCCTGGTTGCCAGCCACGCTGAGGCGACGGTAAGCGGCAGCCTGGCGGTGGGACAGAGCGGATGGCCACCCGCGGCGGTGTGGCCCGACCCGTCGAAAAGCGAGTCGGGCGTCTTCGCCGACCCGGAGTACGGAACGAAGACGCTGACCAACCCGCTCGCGGTGGCCTCGATCGAAGGGAACACGCGGGCCGGCTCTCTCCGCGCCTCGGCCGTTTCGGTCTACGTGTCGGAGGTGCCCACCTACTACTCGTTTAGCGGCAAAGCCGTTGCCGAAATCGGCCTGGTGGAACGGTTGACCTTCGAGAACGTGCAGCCCGGTCAGGTCGGGTTGATCGATTCAGTCGTGGGCGGTCATTTCACTCAGGATCCGCAGGCCCTCATCGACGGTTTCAACCCTGGCATTGCAAAAGCGTTTCATAAGGTCGGGGTCTTCGACACGGCGCACCCTGCCACCAACGTCTACATCACGGAAGGGTTCATACCGAGTGCTCTTTCTTGCGAGAATGCGTTTGGCGCTGCGTTTGATGGCGATTGCTTCATCGGCGACAGTGCTTCGGTCGCTCGATCTCTCCAGTTCTCGTTGTCCAATGGGACCTATTCCTTTGATTGGCGTCTGCGCGTGGAAGCAGCCGGGGGGGCTTCGGCCGAGTTCGGGAACACGGCGCTCGTATACTTGCGGCTGCCTGAGGGAGTCACGTTCACGTCCGAGTCGGGCGGATTCCTCGCGGAGGCCGTTCCGCTCGTCCCCGAGCCCTCTACGAGCCTGCTGCAACTGACGGGGTTCGGTGGCCTCGCGCTGTTGAAGCGCCGGCGCGGCGCGGCGACCGCGGCGGGCGTCGAGCGCGCGGCGCAGCAGCGGCTGTGAGCTACGCGGCGATCCTCACCAGTACCCACGGCCGGCTTGTCCCAATCGGGCTCCACAGGTCAGTGGAGCCCAGTGCTACTCGATGGTGAGCCGCTCCGGTCGCGATCGTAGTGGCCCTGCGCTTGCGTCTTGCCGGACCGACGCTTTCGCGGATCACGCGGGCACAGGGTCGCTCTAGTTCGCGCGGCGTCTCCGACTCGCCGCGAGTCCCAGCACGCTCAGCACGCCCGTCATCCCGAGCCATTCCGGGCCGGGCTCGGGGACCAGACTCGCGACACGAAAACCGATGAGGTCGTTCTCGTGCGTCGGGCCGTCGTAGTACGGGTTCGACGCGGCGAGACTGCTGGCGTCGAAGAACCAGTCCCCGCCCCGCAGGCCCCGGTACGAGCCGAACACGATCTGCTCGTTCCACTCGCTCATGTTTCCGCCCTGGTCGAACGTGCCGTAGGGGCTCTCCGATTGACCGTAGGCGCCGACGATCGTGAGTGCGCCAGATGCGCCGCTGCAGTTCGCCGAGTTGCCGGTGTCCGAGCCCAGCCACGCGCACTCGATCACGCTGTCCGTCCCCGCCGGGTAGTCGAAATAGACGCCGCCGGGGCTGTAGTACGCGGCCTTGTACCACTCGTTCTCGCTGGGCAGGAACACGGTGGCGCCTGGGTTGCGCGTGACGGTCAGGCCGTTGCTTGGGATCGCCGTCCCGCCGAGCAGCGTGTATGCCCCCGTCTCCGTGTCGCCGCTTCCCTGCCCGTTGTGCAGCCAGTTCGCGAAGCGCAGTGAGTCGTAGAACGAGACGAAGTTCACCGGCTTGTTCTCGAAGCCGGGGAACGCCGTGTAGGTGAAGCTGCCGGACACACCGCTCTGTATGATGCCGCCATTGGGGTTGTTGTGCATGCTCGCATTGAAGAGCGCAAGCGCGATGGCCCCGTTTTCGCCCACGGCGTTCAGGAACTCGGCGTACTGGGCGTTCGTCACCTCGTACTTCGAGATGGAGTAGGCGTGGTCGACGGACCCGCAGTTGGCCGCGTAGCAGTTCGTGGAGGGCGTGTCGGCGGTGTTGTTCGGGTTTCCGACCGGCACCCAGTCGATCGTGACGGCTTGTGCGGGAAGGGAGAAGAACAGAGCAGCGAAAACGGGAAGTCGGCGCATCGAAGGAACCTCCTGCCAAAGCAGGAGGAGGCACGGCGCACACGACTGCCCCCGGCCCCTTCCCATCGGCGGTGCTAGGCAATCGACGGTACCAATGTCGAGCATGAGTTCCGCAGCCGACATCGGCGCATGGCGCGAGATTCTCCCCTTGGCGACGCCCGGGGCGTGGCGCCGGGGTCAGCCTCGCGCGCGGCGCCGGCGGAGGACGAGCACGCCGAGCAGCGCAATCGCGGCGGCGTTCAGAGACTCGGCGCGCGGCTCGGGCACGTAGTCGACGTGCAGCGTGGGGGCGAAGCGGCCTCCGGCGAACCCAGACCCGACCACGAAATTCGAGTTCACCCCGTCGACCCACTCGAGCACCGTGAAGCCCGCATGGCTCGCTCCCAGATCGACGAGATTCTGGAGGAATGCCGTCACGTCGATCGACAGGTTGAACGAGGCTGGCTGCGCACCCGCGAGCGTGCTCGTCACAGTCGCGTCGGCGACGGACAACAGGCCGTCGCCCACCCGTCCGAACGCCGCGTATACCCCGCGCTCGGTCGAGCCGCTGATGAAGTCCATGAGCAGCATCGCGCTCGTCACGAGCGATCCGGAGGGGATCGAGCCGATCGCGAACTCTGTGATCGAGCGCCGCTCGGACTCGAAGCTGCCGAATACCCGGCCGGCTGTCGTGGTGCCGAATTCGCCCCCCGCGTAGCTGTCGTACAGCGTCTCGAAGACGCCGTCGTACTGCGCGTCGGTCGCCTCGCCGACCACGACCGCAATGGTCTCGAGCGTCGCGCCGCGAGCGACAGGAGCCGAGAGCACCATCGTGGCGATGGCGCCGAGCAGGATCGGTCGGTTCACGCGTCTTTTCTCCGGCGCCGCGAATCGCGAGCTTCGCGGCTCCACCATGGGTCGATCGTGACGGAAGGCCCCCGTTTGGCGGGGCTGCCCTGCCCACAGCCGCGCCTTGGTGGTGCATCGGGCATTCCAATCCCTGGGCGTGTCTGCACGCAGCGGGGCCAAGTCGCTGAGGCATCGCGTCTCGGAGATCCTGTGGTCTGTGTCGCTTTCGGCACCGACACCGCGGCGCGCCAAGCCGCGCCCGCCGGAACCGACCGGCAATCGGGAAGCGGTAGCCTGTGCACGCCATGCGCCCACCGCAGCCGCGAGAGGACCACCCATGACCCCTGCATCGATCACGCTGGCCGGCTCGACCGTCGCCATCCCTCCCCTCGGCGTCGGCACGTGGGCGTGGGGAGACAAGTCCACGTGGGGCATGGGCGGCTACGACGCGGACCTGAGCGAGCAGACCATCCGGGAAGCCTGGGACGCCAGCCTCGACGCCGGAGTCACGTTCTTCGACACGGCCGAGGTGTACGGCAGCGGCGAGAGCGAGCGCATCATCGGCCGGCTGCTGGCCGAGGACCGTGCCGCGAACCGGGGAACGACACCCGTCATCGCCACCAAGTTCCTCCCCGCTCCGTGGAAGCTGAACGTGAAGAGCGCACTCCTCGGATCACTCCGCGCTTCGGTCGAACGGCTCGGGATCGAGAAGGTCGGCCTCTATCAGATCCATGGCCCGATCAGCCTCCGCGGGCACGGAGCCCTGGCTGACGCGCTGGCGGCTGCGCACGAGGCTGGTCTGCTCGACGCCATCGGCGTCTCCAACTACTCGATCCAGGAGATGCGCTCGATCGATCGCGAACTCCAGGCGCGGGGCCTGCGCCTCGCCACCAACCAGATCGAGTTCTCCCTGCTCCGGCGCTCGCCCGAGAGCACCGGGCTCATCGCGGCCTGTCAGGAACTGGGCGTGGTGCCCCTCTCTTACTCCCCGATCGGCCAGTAACCAGGAACGCGGTCGGGTGACCGGTCCAGGTGAGCCAGAGCAGGAACGGCACGAGCGCGATGCGGAGGCCGGACAGCAAGTTGGGGAGGTGTCTCTGGAGATCCACCCCGCGATTCTACTCCGCGGACTCGTCCCCGAGATAGGCGCGGCGCACGCGCGGATCGCGCGCCAGATCGGAAGCCAGGCCCGAGATCGCGAGCGCGCCGGTCTCCAGGACGTACGCGCGGCTCGCGATGCCGAGCGCTTGGTGCGCGTTCTGCTCGACGAGCACCACGGTAGTGCCCTGCGCGTTGATCTCGCTCACGATCGAGAAGATCTGCCGGACGAGGAGCGGCGCGAGACCGAGAGAGGGCTCGTCGAGCAACATCACCGCGGGCTCGGCCATGAGCGCGCGCCCGATCGCGAGCATCTGCTGCTCGCCGCCGGAGAGCGTGCCGCCGGCCTGAGTGAGTCGCTCGCGCAGGCGCGGGAACAGCGCGAAGGCACGCTCGAGCCCCTGGGCCTCGCGCCCGCGCTTCGCCCAGGCGCCCATCTGCAGGTTCTCGAGCACCGTCAGGTTCGCGAAGATGCGCCGTCCCTCCGGAACGTGAGAGCAACCGAGGGCGACGATCGCCTCGGGCGCGAAGCGAGTCACGTCGGCGCCGCGCAGCAGGATTCGGCCCGAGCTGGGCCGCACCAGGCCCGAGATGGCGCGCAAGAGCGTCGACTTCCCGGCGCCGTTCGAGCCGATCAAGGTGACGATCTCGCCGGCCTTCACCTCGAACGAGACCCCGCGCAGCGCGTGGATGGCGCCGTAGCGGACGTCGAGTGAGTCGACCTCGAGCAGGGTCTCGCTCACGCGTGCGCCTCCGACTCGGAACCGAGGTAGGCCTCGATCACGCGCGGGTCGCGGCGCACGTCCTCGGGCGCGCCGTCGGCGATCTTCTCACCGTGGTCGAGCACGGCGACGCGCTCCGAGAGGTTCATGACGAACGAGACGTCGTGGTCGATCAGCACGATCGTGAGTCGGTGCGCGCGGCGCAGGTCCGCGACCAGCGCGCGCAGCGCCTGTTTCTCGGCGGGGTTCATGCCCGCCGCCGGCTCGTCGAGCAACAGCAGTCTGGGCCGCGTCGCGATAGCGCGCGCGATCTCGAGGCGGCGCTGCTCGCCGTACGGAAGTGAGTCGGCGCGCGCGCTCGCGAACGCGCCGAGGCCGAGTTCCTCGAGAAGCTGGCGCGCCTCGTCCTCGGCCGAGCGCTCGCGCGCGCCCCAACCCGGCCCGCGCAGCATGTCGCGGGCGCCGTTCCGGTGCGCGCCCTGGAGCGCGGCGCGCACGTTCTCGAGCGCGGAGAGCGCGCGGAACAGGCGGATGTTCTGAAAGGTGCGCGCGATCCCGCGCGCGCAGATGGCGTGCGGGCGCGCGCCGCCGATCTCGTCACCCGCGAAGCGGACGCTGCCTTCCGTCGGCGCGTACACGCCGGTGATCACGTTGAACGCCGTCGTCTTGCCCGCGCCGTTGGGTCCGATCAGCGCGACGAGCGCGCCCTCCTCGACCGCGAAGTCGAGCTGCGAGACGGCGGTGAGTCCGCCGAAGCGCACGGTGAGGCCAGTCACTTCAAGCAGCGCCACGGCCCGCCCTTCTGGCTCCACGATGGGCAGACCACGGCAGGGGTAGGAGCTCGCGCTGACCGAGCAAGCCCTGCGGACGCACGATCATGGTCGTGATGAGGAGCAGCGAGTAGAGGATCATGCGCCACTCACCGAGCCCGCGAAGCACCTCGGGCAGCGCGGTCAGCACCGTCGCGGCCAGCACCGCCCCCGAGAGCGACCCGAGCCCACCGAGCACGACGAACGCCACCAGCTCGAATGAACGCACGAAGCTGAAGCTGTTCGTGTGGATGTAGCCCTCGGTGTGGGCGAACAGCGCGCCCGCGACCCCGGCGAAGAAGCTCGACACCAAGAACGCCTCGACCTTCACGCGGGTGGTCGGCACGCCGAGTGACTCGGCCGCGATCTCGTCTTCTCGCACCGCGCGGAACGCGAGCCCACCACCCGAGTACACGAGCCGCGCGATCGCCGCGATCGTGAGCACGGCGACCCCGTACACGCCCGCGAGACTGTCGAAGCGGAGGTCCACCGACGGATACGCCGAAGACGCCAGCGAGAAGCCGCGCGCGCCGCCGACCGCGTCGATGTTCAGGATCGCGATGCGGATGATCTCGCCCGCGCCCAGGGTGGCGATCGCGAGATAGTCGCCGCGCAGGCGCAGCGCGGGCACGGCGACGACCAGCCCGGCCAGGGCCGCCACGAGGCCGCCGCAGATCAGCGGGAACGGGAAATACACGAGCCGCACGAGGCCCCCGCCACCCAGTGAGTCGAGCACCGCCGCGCCGAGATACACCGAGAACGCCGCGGACGAATACGCGCCCAGCGCCATGAAGCCCGCGTGCCCGATCGAGAACTGACCCGTGAAGCCGTTCACGAGCTGCAGGCTCACCGCGGCCGTGATCGCGATCCCGATGCGCGCGAGGATCGTCACGTAGTAGGGATTCAGCGCGAGCGGCGCGAGCCACTGCAGCGCCGCGAGCGCGAGCAAGAGCGCGCCGATCCGAGCGAGCGACGCCCCGCTCACCGCTACACCTTCTCGGTCGTCGGCGCGCCGAAGAGCCCCGTCGGCCGGAACAGCAGGATCACGACCAGGATCACGAACGCGATCGCGTCGCGGTACGTGCTCGAGAGATAGCCGGTCACGAGTGTCTCGATGACGCCGAGCAGGAGTCCGCCGACCATCGCGCCCGGCACGCTGCCGATCCCGCCCAGCACGGCGGCGACGAACGCCTTCAGCCCCGGCATCAGGCCCATCAACGGGTCGATCTTCGGGTTCGAGAGCCCGACCAGGATGCCGGCCGCAGCCGCGAGCATCGAGCCGAGCACGAACGTCCCGGAGATCACCCGGTCGACGGGCACGCCCATCAGCGCGGCGGCCGGCGCGTCGTACGATACCGCCCGCATCGCGCGGCCGAAGCGCGTGCGCTGCACGATGTACTCGAGCGCGCCCATCAGCAGAAGCGCGGTCACGAGCACCGTGAGCTGGATGTTGGAAACCGCCACCTCCCCGGCTCGAAACACTTCGTGCGACTGCAACAGCGGCGGAAAGAACTTCGGATCGGCGCCAAACACGAGCTGCCCCGCGTTCTGCAAGAGGAGTGACACGCCGATCGCCGTGATCAGCGGGGCGAGTCTTCCGGCCCCGCGCAGCGGCCGATACGCGATTCGCTCGATCGCCGCGCCGAGCAGACCACAGACGAGCATCGACGCGACCAACACCACCACGAGCCCCGTCACGCTCGGCGCTCTCGCGAAGCCGAGCCAGTGGGCGGTGTAGAAGCCGCTCATCGCGCCCATCATGTAGACCTCGCCGTGCGCGAAGTTGATGAGCCGCAGCACGCCGTACACCATCGTGTAGCCCAGGGCGATCAGCGCGTAGATCGAGCCCCAGGTCACGCCGTTCAAGAGCTGCTGGAGCAGGTTTTCCACGAGTGACTGGCGGACCTACTCCGCTCCGACGGTGCGGTAGTAGCGGAACTTCCCGCCTTCGATCTTCAGCACCACCGCGTCCTTGCGCGCGTTTCGGTTCGCGTCGATCGAGATCTTTCCCGTGACTCCGTCGAAGCCCGAGGTCGCGGCGATGGCGTCGCGCAGCTTCACGCCGTCGGTCGAGTCCGCCCGCTTCAATGAGGCGGCCAGGATCCCGGCCGAGTCGTAGCCAAGCGCGGCCATCCCGTCGGGCGTCGCGCCGTACTTCGCGGTGAAGCCCTTCACGAACTCCTGCACGCGCGGGTTGTCCGAGTCCGCCGCGTAGTGAGTGGAGAAGAAGTAGCCCTCGACCGCGTCGCCGCCGATCTCCAGCGTCTTCTCGGAATCCCAGCCGTCGCCGCCGAGCAACGGAACGTTGATGCCGAGCTCGCGCGCCTGCCTCGCGATCAGACCCAATTCGGTGTAGTATCCCGGCACGAAGATGACGTCGGGGTTGGCGGCGCGAATCGTGGTGAGCTGGGCGCGGAACTCAATGTCGCCGCTCGTGTAGCGCTCGTCGGCGACGATCTCGCCGCCGTTCTTCTTCACCGTTTCGCGGAAGAACTGCGCCAGGCCGACGGAGTAGTCCTGCTTGAAGTCGAACAGGATCGCGAAGCGCTTCGCGTGCAGCTCGTCCGCCGCGAAGCGCGCCATGACCGCGCCCTGGAACGGATCAATGAAGCAGGCGCGGAAGATGTAGTCACCCACCTCGGTGACTTTCGGATTCGTCGATCCCGGTGAGATCATCGGAACCTTCGCGCGCTGCGCCTCGGGGGCGGCCGCGAGCGAACGCGACGACGCGATTTCGCCGAGCAGCGCCTTGATCTGATCGCGCTGAATCAGCTTCTGCGCCGCGCTGCGCGCCTCTTCGGTGACGGAGCGATCGTCCTCGGTCACGACCTCGAGCTTCTTGCCGAGCACACCGCCCGCGGCGTTCACCTCCTCGACCGCCATGCGGATGCCCTGGTCCGCGCTGCGGCCGAACGTCGCGGTGTCACCCGTCATCGACGCGACGTGACCGACCACGATCGTGTCACTGCTCTGGCCGCCGCTACATGCGAGCCCGGCGAGCGCCCATGAGAGAACGCAAACCGCCGCGCGAACCGCCCCCCGCATGCTCGCCCTCCTCGCCCCACGCTCCGCGGGACGCGCCTTGGGTACACGGCTCACGGAATGGGCGCAAGCGGGCACCGATTCTGCAGAACGAATCCGGCGGAGGTGAAGTCATCCGGATCCGTGCAATCGCGATGGTGACTCTCGTGTTCCTGCTCGCCGCCCTCGCCCCCGACGCGCGTGCCGAGATTTGCGGAGACCGCTCTCCGCAGGGGGGCCATGTGGTGGTCGATCCTCCGCCCGGGCGTCGGCGAGTGGTACCTGCGCGGCTTTGGAGATTTCCAGAAAGCTCCACAGCGGAAGTTCTGGCTCGGGTTCATTCCCTTCTACGGCTGGCCCGGCTATCTGCAGGTGAAGAGCGCGATCGACGCCCAAAAGAGCGAGACGAACGACGAGCTGACCTTCAGGCACGACTGAGCGCGCGCAGGAACCCGGCGGAAGGCGGTTCAAGCGGGGATTCCGGGGTCGATCCTAATGAGCTTTGTGGCAACTCCCACCTGGGAGGGGGAGCCAACGGGCCCGCTAGTGCAACATCCCTTCTGTGAGAACCGACGCCTGTCAGTGTGACGACACGATCCCGAAGTGTGCCAAAACTCGGCCGAACCCTACGCAGCCTCGCGATCGTAGAAGTTCAGCACCGCGCCGAGCCTCTTGCGGCGCGCAACTCGGCCCACATCCGGCGGCTGGCCTCGCGACCTCTCGATCAGCCGGTTGTCGAGACCTTGGTGATTCCCTTCCAGATGGTAGTGCTCGACGTACTCGGAGACGGCGAGACGGAGATGGCGCTCACCGAGAGGAATGATCTTCGATAGGCACTCCGACTTGATCGACCGGACGAACCGCTCGGCGTACGCGTTCAGGTTCGGGCTGCGTGCCGGGAGTTTGACGGTCCCGACACCTCAGCATTCCCCGAGTACGTCGCCTACTACAACGCCGAGCGAGTTCACACGCGGCTCCGAGATGCGCCGCACAGGCGGCCGCTCGAGACTCGACCCTCGCGCAGCGCGAAGGTTGTCGGGCTTCCCCGCGTGGGCGGCCTCCACCATCGCTACGTCTGGCACGAAGTGGCATAGATACCGGTCCAGCGCGACCGAGGGCAAGGCTCATGGCGCGGACGAGTACTGGGAACACACACGCGACGACCGACGGATCATTGGCCGCTCTCCTTCCGTTCCGCGCGGCGCCAGCGCGCACCGCGTCCATGCCCTTCCAGGTTCACCAGTCCGCGCTCGCGCATCTGCCGGAGAACCAAACGAACGGTGTCGCGGCTCACGCCCGGGCAGTCGCGCTCCAGGTCCGAAATGCTGAACGACGTCACCCGGCGCTCCACCGCTGCGCGTACCTGCTCTGACTTCGAACCACGCCCGGCGCCGATCGTGCCCACGCGCTCCTCGAACTCCCGATAGGCGCGTAGCAAGACGCCCCAGAAGTACCGGGTCCACGGCCCGACATCGTGAGCCGCTTCGTGCCAGTGCTGCGAGCTGGCTTCGAGCGTCTCGTAGTAGCTCTCCTTGGTCTCTTCGAAGATCCGCTCGAGGCTGATGTAGCGACCGACCTCGTAGTCGAAGTGGTAGAGCAGAAGCAGGGTCAGCAGCCGCGCCACGCGGCCATTGCCGTCCTGGAATGGGTGCACGCACAGGAAGTCGAGAATCACGAGCGGCACGATCACCAGGGGCTCGTGTCCCAGGCGATCGACGGCATCGCGGTACCGCGCCACGAGATCGTCCATCGCTTGCGGGGTGGCGACGGCAGGCACCGCTTTGAAGCGAACGCGCAGGATCCGACCGTCGGGTGCTCGTTCGACGATCTCGTTGTCGGTCGCCTTCCACGTTCCCCCGACGCCGGGTTGATAGCGACCGATGATCGTGTGGAGCTGCCGCACGACGTTGACGGTGAACGGCATGTCCTTAGCGGAATCGTGAATCAGCGAGAGCGCGTCGCGGTAGCCGGCGATCTCCTGCTCCGACCGATCGCGCGGCTCGTTCTTCTGCAGGACGAGATCTTCCAGCCGGCCGGGGTCGGCGGTGATTCCCTCGAGGCGATTCGAGGACTCGCTCGACTCCACCAGCGCGACCTGCCGCAGGGAGGCCAGCACCTCCGGGCGCTGCCGGGCGAAGAGCTGCTGCTTGCCCCGGTACTCCCCGAGCTCCCTAAGGATGGAGATCTCGGCGGCGGAGTACGCGACCGAGGCGAGGAAGCTGGGTGAAAGAGAGTTGGGAATCGCGCCACCTCGAGCCTACGAAAAGGCTAGGTGGCCATAATAGACGCAAATTGAGAGCGAAATTGCGTCTTTTATCGGGTCCGTTCCCTCTATTCGGCTCCCCGCGGGATCCATTTCCGAGGCTCCCAGCGGCACTCCTAGAAGCGGCGCCGATGAAGATCTCCGTGACTCCGACCTCCCAGAGCTGCCGGACGAGCACCTCGTGCAGTCTCCGGATCGCTGGTTCGCGATCAATGATAGGTGCGCCGCACAGCGGGCGGCTGTCCAGCGTTCGACCCTTGCATCGCGGAAGCAAGGCGATTGCCAACCCGTTCGGACGCATCGCGAACCGGGTCCTCAGCCAAGTGCGCATAGCGCGCGGTCGTAGCAGGTTGCCGGTGACCGAGGAGCGCTCCGACCAGGTGCAGCGAGAGCCCCGCACTCGCCGCGCTGCTTCCGTGCGTGTGACGGAGATCGTGAAGCCGCACGCCGCCGAGTTCCGCGCCTTCGCGAATTCGGTCCCACGGCTTGGCCAGGTTTACGAGAGACTCAGACGGATCGCGGCCCGGGATGACCCAGGCCGATCGTCGAGCGACACCATCCAGCACCGATATCGCAGGTCGCCGGTTCGATTCCGGCCGTCGGCTCCATCTTTTCAACTACTTACGGGATCGCGTCGAAGCGAATGGACTCCATCGTCTCCACGGGGAGCGGAGTCGAGGGCCACGATCGGCCCTCGGCGCGCGTAATGTCCACGCTGCGCGGCGAGCGCCGTCGCGTTCACGATGCGGGCGAGAGCTTCGGGCTTTACCCGAAGCGGCTACCGGGCGGGAGGCCGCGAACCCGCTAGTTGCAGATTGTCGTCCTTCCGGTGGTATGGCAACTCGTTCCGTTGCTGAACAGGATCGTGTTCCCGACGCGCTGCGCGCTGTTAGGTCTCGAGCAAGCGCGCCAGCTGCGTTTGCCGATCGGAACGGCCGCGTCTCAGCCCGCGGGTCGCGCGAAGAGCCAGCCGCGCGGCGCGTGCAACACCAGCAGCACGGCCGCCGCGACCAGGAACGGCGCGGCGGCGATCGGCCTCGCCGCACCCCACGCGAGCACGTTGCCGAAGCCCGCGATCACCAGGCACAGCGACCAGAGCGCGAAGAGCATGCGCCGGGTCCGCATGAAGCCGCCGGCGGTGTTCGGATCGAGCGCGCCGCTGCGCAGGTCGCGCAGCACCAGCGTCTCGCGCAGCGCGAAGGTGCCGACGCCTACCACCAGCGCGACCAGCCCAAGCACGAGCTGGACGACGGAGGCCTCCGCGTCGTACCAGGTGTCGGCGCGCGTCGGCAGCAGGCCCGCGAGCGCGAACGCGTCGAGCACGAGCAGCGCGACGTACGCCACCCACAGCAACCACAAACTGCTGCGCGACCCGGCCATCGCGCCCATGGTACGCGTCAGCTCCCGATTCGCCGCATCCGCAGCAGCGGGCCTTCGGGCGCCTTCTCTCGCCTTCGAGGTCGACCTCGCACTCGACGTCCCAGAAGCCGTCGTCCGCCGGGTCGGGCAGCTTCTGGTTCACCTCGAAGCGGCGCTGCGCGACGGTCTTGACGAGCGTCTGGTCGGCGAGTCGCGCGCGGCCGTCGAAGACGATGCGGCCGTACGCTTCGAGAAACGGCTGCAGCGCCGCTTCGAAGCGCGCAGCGTCCCGGACGTCCTCGAGATCCTGGTGCACGCAGGCGGCCGCGTCCTCGAAGACGTGGCTCCGCGGAACCTTCCACGGCGTCAGCCCGAAGCACCTGCAGCGCTACCTGGACGAGTTCGCCTTCCGCTTCGATCGGCGCTGGCGCGAGACCGAACTCTTCATCCGTGTTCTGTACCGCGCACTCGACGCCGTGCCGTGTCCCTATCAGCTATTGACGGCGGAGCGAATCGGATCGGCAGAGAACCGCCTATCCGCCACCATCGTGCAAGCAGCAGTTCAAACCCATGTGCTTTCAAGTTCTTGTGAGACCTCAGTGCTTCGGCAGGGAGAAGTAAACCGCCAGAGCGAATCCCATGACGTTGACGAGGCCGGTCAGGTTTCCTCCATGCTCAAAGGCTTCGGGGATCATCGTGTCGGCCAGCATGACGAGGATGGCGCCCCCGGCGAACATGTTTATGAACGCCTGTGTGGAAGGGGGAGAACCTTCGAACAGAGCAAAACCCGCCAACGATGAAACACCGCAGACCAAGGCGATGATGAGCCAGAGGCGCATCTCGAGCATCTCCTTCAGCGTGGTGCGATCCACGCTGTCGAAGAAGGACACGACATCGGCCTCGAGAATCCAGCTCACCTCGCCTCGGCCCCTGGGCCGCAGTTTGCCGAAAACTCACTTTCGCAGCGGTACGGATTTCCTAAAGCAGCTCACCCTGGCTCGCCGTCTTCACAAATCGCCCCCGCTGGCTCGTCGGCGCCCCATCGTTCACACAGACCAGCGTACGCGCCGATCAACTGCGATAGCGGCGATCCTGCCCGAGCCCCTGAGGATCGGTCCCCTGATCGGTGGCCTGTAGGCAGCCCGGCCGATAGTATTACTTGGAGAGGTAATACGATGAAGATCACCACGAAGGGGCAGGTGACCATCCCGGTCGAGATCCGGGAGAAGCTCGGTCTCTTCCCCAATTCCGAGGTC
>Ga0102851_10001317_pt1 | contig 14033 bp, 20 predicted proteins | sample Mud3Dept3metaG_FD_79558 | JGI IMG/M metagenome (GOLD analysis project Ga0102851, IMG submission 79558) | Freshwater wetland microbial communities from Ohio, USA, analyzing the effect of biotic and abiotic controls - Mud 3 Core 4 Depth 3... | ecosystem: Environmental > Aquatic > Freshwater >... | reverse complement strand
GATGATGGTGAATGTTCCTGACGAATTAGTGAGCGTGGATTGGTTGCCACCTGCGATGCTGAAAGCGTTCAGCAGGCCGCCCATAAACAGGAACAGAGTGAGAGCCTTCTTGAAAGTAGCCATACGCATCCACTTGCGCCAGCGTTCGGCTTCCTCTTCTTGCCCATTCATCAGTATCCCTGTTGCTGTCTTGGCATTGCCCAGTTGAATCCTGTCAGGACTATCATCAAGAGTATGAAGAATGGTGTGAGTTGGATGAGGACTACTATCGCAGGGGTCATGTCGTTAGGGGTCGCATTGAGGGAAGCGATGCAAGCATCAAGTGTGGGTTGCATTACTGGGACAAGGATGGCGTAGACGAACACCGTTACCACCAGCGCAATCAGATTGACTAATGACACTTGGCCTTTGTATGTTTTCATCGTTTTCTCCTCCTTCCTCCTAGTTCTACAGTCGGATTGAACCCCATTAGATTCTTGCCATAGCTCTTATATAACTTCGAGTTTGGGCTGGCTGATGTAGCCCTTCCGAATTTGAGTATCGAAACATCTGATGAGATGAAGTCGGCTAGGAAAGTGGGCTGACGAGTTCCTGTCGCCCCTCCTCTTATTCTGAGATTGAGTTTCGGCATCTTGAATTTTGAGAATGCGCCTCTCGAAGGTATGTGCATAGGTATCTCTGGGGGTGGGGGAACTCTTATACGTGGTGTTATAGAAGGTGGAGGGGTAGACGGGTTAGGAGTGCGATAGGTTTGCGCGGTTCTTTGGATTTGTTTTATTAATTGTATTGATGGTTGTCTTTGCCTCTGCGCCTCTCGTTGCTTCTGCGGCTGCTCCTGATATTGCTTCTGTTGTTGGGATTCCTTTAACTTCTGAACCTCGTACTGAACCTGCCTTTGTGGTTGGGTTTCTTTCTGTGTTGTCGGAACCTTTTGTTTCTGTGGTTGCTCCTGTGTTTGCTTCATTAGTGGTATTTGTCTGAATGTAGTCTTTGGACTTAGAATTGATAATTGAGGTACGCTAACTTTTGTTGGTGTAGAAGATTTAAAGGCGGTTTTTTCCTCAAACATCTTTCCTTTTGCTTCTGGCTCGGTTGTCTTGCCAACTGGGGGTTCGGTTGTTTTTCCAATCAACTTCCCATCTTGCTTCGTCGTCATCTTTGTTTCTGTTTTTGTTTCAGTTTTCATTAACTGAATTAGCCCACCTTTGGTCGGAACTTGTTTGTATCCTTTAGGCGCGGTTGTAGTTGTTGGTGTATTGTCTGCTCGTGTTGGCTTAATTACTGATGGGGCGTTGGTTGCTTTTGTATAGAAAGCGAACTGACCACCACCAAAGTCATAAGTTAATGGAGGTGGTAGAGCCAGACGAGTTGGAGGTGGAGATAGTGATAAGGCATTTCTAATTTGGGCGGCTTCTAATTTGATTATTGGGGCTTCTGCTCTGCTTTCTCCTGCAAACGGATTGAACTTCTGTGGCTTTGGTTCATAAGGAACAACCTGCCCGCCTTTTGAAACTCTCGCTTCGATATTAGTAGAAGTCATATCCTGATACCATTGTTCAAAGGTCTGAATTGGCTTCCCTCGCAGGTCAAAGACTACCGCATTAGCTTCTGTTGGTTTAACAAACTTGCCTTTGGCAAACTCGAAGGATGAACCTGTGCTGAATTGCGCCTCACCTATCTTTGTCTTTACGGAAAACAAATCGGCAGACTGCGATACCGAAGCTGTCTTTTTTCCTCCAAAGGTTCCTTCAGTATATGACTTTGTTATTTCAAGTTCATACGGCCCCTGAACGGGTTTCTTTGTTCTATCCATAGGAGTTAGTTTGGCAACACGCTTTTCTTGCATTGCATCTTGGGCTGCCGAGAACTTCTGAGAATAAGGAACTAAGTCAGTTGAACTGAAATCTACTCCTATATCTCCAACCTGAACTTTGCCGACTTTGGAATATTGTGTTTGGTCTATCGGTATCTGAACTTCTGTCTTGCTTGGTGTGTAAATTCTTGCCTGCCCATTAATCTTTGTGACGTATTCTACATCTTGAATCACACCGAAGTTTGATGTTGCTTCTGGTAAAGGTTTGCTGTATGCGCGTGTTTCAAATCCAGCTTCATAAGAACCTATTTTTGTAGGCTCAAATTCAAACTTCACGGGCTGAGAAACTGCGGTTGTTTCTGTGGCAAAGTATTCCTTCACGCCTCCAATAGTTCTCTCGAACAAACTTGGCTTCTGGGTTGCGAATATATCTCCTCTAATCTTTCCTGTATAAAGCATATCTCCTGTTGGTTTTGGAGTCCCTCCGCTTTCTGGTATTTCATTTAATCCTTTTCCTTTAGGCCAGTTAATAGAGGTTTTAACCACAAGAGCATTTGTTTCTCCAGTTATAGATGATTTTGGAAACACACTCTCAGGTTGTATTGGTTTGAAATACACATTTGAATATGTATCTGGCAATCCACCCTCATTCAACAGAATGGGGTTCTTTTGCTGCGGCAACTGGATGTTTTTATTTGTTTGTGGTGTCGTAATCTCTCCGAGATTAGAAACGAATTTTGGTTTGGGTGTTGTGGCTCCTGGCTTATATAGATTTTCTGCTGTGCTGGTCATATCATAGAAATTGCTCGATATCGGTCTTTCTGTTTCCAACAGAACGAGGCTTTTTGTGGTTGTAATCTCTGTGGCAGGTCGGCCAAAGATGCTCTTTCCCGCAAGAGGGGTAACAGCGAACCCAGCAGAAATATAAGTCATCTGACCTTCACGAGTGAATGGATTTGTTGATTGTCTCCATCCTTGTATTGCTCTTTCCACATCACTTCCAGCTTCTGAAATGAAAGAAGGATACAAGTCAGGTCTTGCTTTTGGTTCAATCAAACCATCTGTTAATTCTTTTTGAGTGGACTTTAAACGCTCACCAGCAACAAGCATAGTTCCTCCAGCAGTTAAAGCAAGTTGCCCAAGTCTGAAAGGATTAAATGATGCGGCAGCAGCGATAAATGGATTTTCGCTTCTTACGAAACCACCGATGCCAATCAGGTCTTCGATGCTGGTAACGTCGCGTTCTGTTCCTCTTAAAAACTCGCCAACAGGAGTTAGCTTTATATCTGGTATTGGTTGATTAGATTCTAATGCACCTGTTTGTGGTTTGATTATTTGAGGAAGCTTATATACCATCGCCTCATTTTCAGTCGTTGTCTTCGGAGCAACCACCACCCCGTTCTCTTTCAAGTTAGAATATTCAACCACCGTGGTCGGAGACTGGAATGTCTTTATCCCCAGACGTGTGTTGGCCTGTGCTTCTGTCTCACGCACCGCTCCCGCCCCATAGACCAGCTTGTATTGAGAAGGTGTCAAGTCTCCGAGCGGAGCAGGCCCAAACGCCTCACCCGCTCCTATCAGTTTCTCAGAAGCCTTAGTCTCTGATGGCGTGGTGGTCTGCTGCGAAAGCACATAGTCCCCAAAATTAGGAACATACGCCTTGCCTGTCTTCTCCAACTGCGTCAGGCCGACCAACGCCTTGGCCGTATAGGATTGGCTTCCTAACATGTTCTTGAACTTCGCACCGGTGTCCCAATTCTTCTGAACGAACACCAGAGGCTGTTGCATACCGGCGGCTAATGCTTCTTGGTCGTAAAGCTCGGCTTGGGCGAGTATCGCGTTCTTGTCTTCGGATGTAAGTTTTGCCACATTTGGGGCGAATAGATTAGAAGTTACTCCTTTTGGGGGGGATAAGGTAGTTTGTGTATATCCGCCAGTTGTTGGGTCATACACCCGCATTATCTTAGCCTCACTAGCATCTCTGAACACTATCTTGGGTGCGTCTGCGGTTGGGATGTTTGAACCCTGCGGGGTGTTGGCAAGGGTCTTGTTGAAATCTGTCAAACCACTATCGGGAATATTTATCTGTGATTTGGTTTCACCCATCTTAGCGAGCGAAGCATTATACGCGTTAATCTGTTCGGTGGTTGAACGACCAACATCTATCACACCGTTGCTAGAAGCAGTTCCTGATTTCAACTGGGAGTATCTCTCGGTAAGACCAGCTTCTTTCAAGAGATAATAATCACCTTGTGCTGCTGCATTATAGGCTGCGTTTGCTTTTGCTATTGCTGCGTCGTATCTGTGAGCCAACTGATACTCATACGCTTGCTCGCCAGCACCACCGCCAGCAGATGCCCGACGCATACCAGTTACATGTTCTAGTTCGTCTGGTGGGATAATTCCCTTAATTACTCCTTGGGAATCTGTATACACATAGACTCCGTTCTTTAAACCGATGTAGTCTGCACCTTGCCCACCTTGGAATACTGGTCCTGTTGAGTAGGTGTCCGCTTTCGGTTCTATGTCAGGCGCAGACTCAAACTGTTGTTCGGGTTGATTCTGAGATATAGGTGTTTCAGGTTCTCTCTCACGCTGGGGGGGAATCTGAAAACCAAACGGCTTAGGAGTAAACAAGCTGTTAGATGTCGCAAAAATATTTGGCGTGGAAGTAAACACGCTGTTGGACGCCGTAAAAATATTTACCAACAGAACCACCTCATCTTTCTCTTACAGATAAGCCTATTGATGGTTTCACTATATGATTCTTTACCGAGGGTGATTCTGTCCAGCTTCGATTTGACATTCAATTTGAGCCTGATGAACGTGCCATATCCGCTCCGACGTTTGCGCCTTGCCATAGGTGGTAGATGGGAGGCGGAGTTAATAAGGATTTGTTATACCCTGTTATACAAATTAGATGAGCTTGAACCCCTTCTGTTTCTTCCCCTTAGAGAACCCGAAACTAGGCATCCCCTTCCAGCCACCTGCTGAGGCAAACAGGTCAGGCATCTTGGAGGAGCCAGACCTGAACAAATCCACGCTCTTGGCTGCCCTGCGCGGAGGTGACCCCCTTACTCTGGGTGAGGTTCCGAACAGGCTCACTGGCCGCTGCATGGCCGAACCCATCATGTTCGGTATCGGGGTGGTGATAGGGCGTGGTTGCGAAGGGGAGCGCATCTGCTGGCGTTCTGGTCGCATAGCTGGCATGGCTGCATGGATTTTAGGGATGCGTTCTTTCAATGAGGAAATCTGCTGGCCGAACGACTTCCTATGGAGTTCTTTCTCGTATTCCCTCTGGAGAGTATCTTTGCGTTCAGCCGCCTTCCGCACTATCTTGGCTTCATCACGAGCTGCTTTCTTCTCGGCTTCGAGTTGCCTAGCCTCTGCTCGTTTAGCATCGATGTTCTCTTTCACCTGTGAGCCTATTTTGCCTATCCGCTCTTTCGCCGAGTCAATGAAAGAAGGTTTCTTTTCGGGCATAGGAACCGATTCTGATGGTTTGTCATATTCGGCGGAATCGGCCATGATTTGTTCGTCGAGTTCGTCTTCTTCCCTGCCCATAGAAATAGCATTTAGAAGACATTAAATAAAAACCTATCTATGCAGTTACCGCAGAAGGTGGTTTTGGCGGCCATAGTTTTTGTGTGATGAAATACACCACTATCATAGCCACAGTCATTCCGGCCACACCAGCGATTGAAACATCAGCCATAACATCACCTAGAATATCCGCACAGATTCATAATCTTGTAGAACTCTCGCAAGAGAGCGTCCATCTTCTTGATTAGCTCTGGGCTTCTGAAAACTCCTGTGGTGTCGCCATGCACGGACGGGTATCGCTCTAATTCTTCATCGAAGTCATTGAGCATTTTCAAGAACGCTTCTGAGGCTTCTGGTTCCTGCGCGAAATACCTAGTCGCTGGAAGGCAGTAGAACATAGAGGTCAGATGATTGAGAGCGTCCAGACCAGACTTGAATTGCCCCTTGCGGAAAGAGAAGTAATCCTTTAGGAACTCCTTCCTTTCTTCCGCGTAGGCTGCTTGGTCTATCTCTATTGTCGTCAATGTTTTCATGCGTTTTTCTTCTATCGTCATAGTCATCACCTGAACAATACTTTATACCCCATCTCTATCATCTTCGCTCGGACTGCGCTCTTTATCACCTTCGCGTTTGACATCCCTATCTGGTCAGCCGAGAACGTGGATTGAACAGCGGCCAAGCTGAAACGGGTTATCCCTATCCCAGGCTCAGTAGTCATGAAGGAATCCCTGTCTATGATTATCTTACCCACATAATCATCCAGCCGTTCTTTGGTAAGTTGGAGCTTGACTGGCGCATCTGGGTCTACCCCTCCAAGTTTCTTGGTCTTCCCGTCCAAAACATCCTGTGAGAACGAATCCCTAAACTTTTCATATTCTCTATAGAGCTTCTCGCTAGGCTTGCGGATATTCACATCGCCAAACTTGTAAGTCCTATGAAAGCCATTTGCGCTCTCACGTGCGAAGGCTACTGAACGCTTATACCATTGCCCAGTCTTCCCATCATAATGAACTGGGTCATAGATGCGGACTGTGCATCTCCGCCGGTTGTAGTCTATCTTCCTGCACTCAATCAGGCACGACGCCAACTGGGAGATACGCTTATCCGCTAAACTGAGTTCTGGGACAGTGTTCAGTAGGAAGATGTTCATAGGCCGAAAAGTCTGCAAGATATGGGATAACTTGATGTTGTCCTCGCTATGCCAATTCCTTGAATCAGCCGCTACTCCCGATTCCTCAAACAGGATAGCTGAACCTTTAGGCAGCTCTCCCTTCTCAGCTTTCTTTAGTAACGCCACAAAGTCGGTGACGTTGAACACTACGTTCTTGATGGTGAAGTTTGGGTCTACCATCTCACATAGGGACAGGCCGGATGTGGATTTACCTGAACCTGGCGGCCCGTGCATCACTCCTATCACGTTCCGATTCTCGCAATACAGCCTTCTCCACGTCCGCTTCAGCCAAGCGTTGTCTGTCTTCCCCTCCCAATTCCCCCACCTTCCCAACATCGGCAGGGTCGAGAGATGCGGGCAAATCTCCTGTAAGTTTCTCATCCTTCACCGCCTCCTTTGTGTTGTAGAGTTCATTGTCGTTTGGCATATCAATATTCACCGTGTGGTCATTGAGGATATCCATGTCATCCATGATGCCGTAGCACCAGTCCAGCTTCTTCAGAGCTAGGTCGAAAGTATTAGACTTATCAACTGGGCATTTCGGGTAGTCCTTCCCTGCCATACTCCTGACCGGCTGGAGGATGGAATAAAGTAAATCAACTCCATTACAAAAAGATTGAATTATGTCGTTATAAGTCATGCCGACATCGCTGGCCGTCTTGGTGTCGAACGCTTCATGCGGAAGCCGAAGCACTTGGTTGTGCAGGTTCACCAGATACATAGACAGATTAGGGACGTACAACACCTTGCGTTGCAGTTGTTCCTCGTAATATTCCTTCGATTTGAACGGAGCCATAGTCAAACCTCCATAACAATTTGTTGCAACTGTAACACTTGTTCTATGTATCACTATCTTGGAATGATGTATATATCATCTACGTTTATATTATGAGAAGCCCTCCAACCTGCACAAAACCCATAAAACTTGACAAATTACCACCAAACGCATTTATGGGGGGCAAAACTAGATGTCGTTCTATTTTTATCATAAGACACGACGTAGAATGGCTAATTGGCTGGCCTAATAGCCGAAAGAAGGCCGGAAAACGCACGTTTTCCCACGTCGTAGAGGGGGGTTATTCACTTTTTTGTGGTGTGTCCTTGATATTGGACATGAGTTCCAACGCACCCATCTCTGGTTTCTTTTCCCATCTGCGGTCTGCTTGAATCCCTTTTGTCTTGCTTCCCTTCGGCCTGCCTCCTGTCCATTGGGGGGTGAACTTAGGACAAGGACAATCTTGGCAATTCCCTAATTCGTTGTGCCTATCCTTTGGGTGCAAACAGATGCAATGAATCCGCCTAAATGCGATGGCCGCCTTTGTCCGCTCCCTTGTCTTCTCGCGCTCTTCATTCCCTAGATATAGATAGACACATATCATCACCCACATTAGACCCTTCTTGATTGGGTTAGCATCTGTGGTGTCCACTATTGGTTCTGTAAGGCTCTTCACCCCAACCTTCATCTGCAATAACTGGTAAAGAATAACCAACCCCTCAACAGGCTCGGCCCTGATGAAGCGGTCTATCTTCCAGACCCTAACCAAATCTCCTTTCCCTTCTTTGGCATCGGTTAGCATCCTTATGAAACCGGCCCGTAGCATGGAGTTCCCGCTTTCCAAGTCTATGTATTCCCCAACTATTGTGTCCCCAACCCGCTTGCACTCTGCGCGAAGGATGTCCATCTGCCATTGCGGGTCTTGCTCGCGCTCCCCTCCTTTGTCATCCTTGCTGACACGCGCATACAAAAAGCATCTTACCATATTACTAATAGACCTAATAGACTTATATTAGTTCCTTGCCTAACCTAGCTGTGGATAAATCGTTCATCGCGCAGGCCATGTGCTTCCTGATGCCGGTCGTTCTAGGCTGCGTGGTTTTCTCGTTTCTAAATTTGAACACTTACGGCTTCCCCAACTACTCCTACGATGCGATGGGAACCCACTACAAAGCCCAGATACAAGGCTACTCACCAGTCCTGCCAGTAATCAACACGCTGGCCAGGTGGGGCTTGGGAGAGGCTCTATACCCCTTCTGGTTCATCTGCCTGAACTTGGCGGTGTTCATAATCATTCCATATATCCTACTCTTTGAGATTACCAAGAAGCACCGCTATGGCATCGTATTTCTTTATGGGACGGCCATCCCTGTTCTTGGCTACATTACCTGCCTGCTTGGGCAGGCATTGGTGGTGGATTTGATGCTGCTGCTCATTGCTAGGCCTAAATGGGTCTGGGGGGTAGCCTTGATAGCCACTTTCAGCCATATCTTTGGGCTGGTGGCAATCGTTCTAACGAAATTGTGGGTTTGGTATGATGCTCGAAACTTTGTTCTCCAAAATTAGCTACTACCTATCCACGATAGGCCAGTATTCCATCCTCTCCCAGCCGGTGCAGGTCATCCTCTCCATCTGCCCGTCCATCTTCCGATTCATTGATGAGCGCGGGAAGCTGCTGTTCTTAGCCATCCTGCTTCTTTCGGTTGTCCATTACAGGCTGTTCTTGGTGTTCTTCCCGCTCGTGCTGTTGAACGCCAAGCTGCCGGATGCTACCGATAAGAAGTTTTGGAGGACTATCCTATTGTTTTCCTTCGTACTTGTGCTATGGGGGTATATGCAATTCACGAATCTGGCTACATTCTGGCAGATGTGCCAATCAAAGGGGATTTGTTGAAAGACCTCGAAGTAATCGAACTGATGTGGTGGGTCGGGCTGGCGACCTGCGTGGTGAAAGTGCTGATTGCCTAAAATAAAGATTGGTTTTTTCCGAAAAAATCTCTATTATATTTCTTTCCCATTTTAATTCCGTGATAAGCAACTCCAAGGCTTGCACCGTATAAAGGCCAGCCTACTCGCTCAACCACGTTTTTTTTATGTTTCGCTATCTTTATTCCTTGCGAATAACCAGCTCTAGCGTAATCCGAAAATGAACGAAGGCCTCTCGGAATACCCATAACTCACACCTCACTTCCTCTTCGTATGCCTCACCAGACTTTTGAGACTAGACAATATAGAATAGTGTATCTTTTTATCGCGCTCTGCTTTTACCGACATATGCCAACCGAGCAAAGGAACAATAGCACTCATACTAATCACATCCTAAAGTTCTTCCGACCTAGAAGAACTGGTATATCCGAACCCCATAACTTCTTTCTTTTCTTTGATTTCTTTTTAGGTATGGGAAGAATCACCCGAATATCGTCTTGCCGCTCCCGAACAGAGACATACCACCGCCGAACATGGACTGGCGACGTGCGGGGCGACTGGATTTGAAAGCACCGCGTCTTTTCAATTCCATTCGGACAACCGCTTTGTAGTCTTGGTTGAACTCTCTATTCTGCATCCGTTTTTTCAGAGTAGAAGTAGGCAACTCTTTGGCCTCCGACCTATATTCGGCCCATGTCTTGAAGTGTCGCATCCTTCTCACCTTCTGTGATTCACTCTCTTGGCCGAGTTCGGGTTGTTCACCCATCCTCGGACGTGCGTTATCCCACGCTTGCGAGCGGTCGCATCCGTGAAGTGGTTGCGGTTGGCGATGCGAACACCAACAATCACGCCTTCCTGCACGAGCTTGCGGACTTTGCGCCGATGCCCGTTGATTTTCCTGAAACCCGTAACCCAATAACTCATTTTCATCACCTTGTCAGGCTATGCGCTTAGGTGGTTAATAAGGATTGATGGTTAAAAAAAACCTGGTGAAATTCAACCTCGGAGAAAGTTAAACGCGAGTTGCAAGCTCAATCGAACAAGCACCTGCATACCCAGCACATTCTTGAATACGCCCATGCAGGGTCGCCACAGATACGACAGACGTAATCTGATGGTGGAAACGGAATCATTCTCTATCCTCTCTTTTCAAAAATGGAGTATCACAACCACAATGAAAATCTTTCACATTTTCAAGACAGCACTGCCCATCTGTCCGTATGTGGTCATACCCACCATTCTTGATTCTGATTAGCTCATGGTCGCAATGCACGCAAACATCCATAGTTTCACCAATCTTTTTTTCTTAACAGTAAATACCCACCAACCGCAAGCAAGCCAACTATAAATAGTCCGATTACTATGTTGGTTACAAGATGGTCTTCTTTCTTAGGTTCTGGTTCTACCAATTCAATGGGTAGAATAGTCCAGTTAATTGTTGTATTATCGGTAGAATTGAATACTTCAGATGTGTTTTGGGCGGTTGGCTCTATCGTCTGATTAATGGCCGGTTCAGGCGCAGGTGATGGAGTTTGAGCGGTAGGTATCGGAGTTTCATTCTTGGCAGGCACAGGAGGGTCAGGCTTGACATATGCTCTTGGAGGGAATGATGTCCCTCCGGTTGAGGAATAATAGCTTAAAACGGGTGTATTGGTCGCATCTGGGGTATTTTCAACAGCTTTATAGTCGAGCTGGTATGAGTAGCTTCCTGTGGGGTCTAGCAGTTCATTCAGTTTGACTCTCATAATTGGAGAATAGACCCCCTTTGCGGGTTGATTATAGGTGCATATCCATATTCCGTTATCGCCAACACTTTGGCGATATGCGGGTTCGTTAGAACCCGCATCATATTCGCAGGTTGCGCCATCCATGCTTGTTTCTATCTCGTTTGAGGCACTGACGCCTGTGATGTTCATGTAAAAGCTTGAATTGAACGGCCCGTCTGACGTTATCTGCATCTGGGATTGATATGTCATTCCGGCTGTCATATTTGTTGGGAATGCTGTCATACTGACTGAAAAGGAATAGGCTAGAGAGATTGAAAAAAGAAAGAAAAAGACGGCTTTTAGATTCATCAAAGCACCTAAGCGACCTTGATTGTCACATCAACTGTGATGGGACTCTGCGCAGGGTCAAATAGCATGTGCGGGGTTGGAACGACGTCTATCACGTTTGTTCCATTCGCTATTGCCATTGGTGCGATTGTTGTGCATATCAGGGACGTTCCGCCAATGCACTCTCCACTCAGGAATGTGTGTGAGACTCCGTTCACGATTATGTCCATCGTGGTAATCTCAGCCGCTGCTCCATAGAACATTGTTCCTGATGCTCCAGTCAGATTCACCATGACTGGCTTGTTCATGGCCGCACCATTGTTGATGATGCTACCAGAGACATTCGCTGGGCCACCCGCTACCACAGTTGCTGCGGTGAATGGCACTCCTGCTGAGAATGCAGGGGTCACGGTGATTAGACCACCTATGATAGCTGCCAAGTATGTCAGCAACGCTGCTGATGCTGGAGCCATCGCAACCGCAAGCAGCGCAACGACAAGCATCACTGGTTTATTCATCTTTTTTATGTCCATGTAGATTCCTCCTTTGTTCGTACGAACTCCCGCAACGGGGAATAAATGCTATTCAACTTTCTTTGCTTTCTCCGGCTTTACTTTGAAGCTCACTCTTCCCCAGCTTGTTGGAACGCTCACAATGTCTCCTTTTCTTATTATCTTGTTCTCTGACTCTTTATAGGCGTCTAGGCTTATCACAAGCGGGTTGTCGCAATAAGGGCAGAACTGAATTCGGTGTGTTATGATTTTCATGGTTTCGCCTCGTTTACTCCTATAAGGTTTCCTATCTTGTCTATATACGCTCCAAACATAAAACCTAAGGCTGCCATGAAAGCACCGAAGCACAGAAACCAGTCCATAGTGAAACTCATTCTTCCACCTTTTCATTCTTCTTGATATCCTCAATCATTATACCGACAAGATATGCGCTCCCAACAGTTGCGAACGCAAACACCAGTGTGCCAAGTCTGCTTTCTACAGTAGTGATTATGCCTGCCAGATATGCACACGTAGCATAGACTGTAGATATATACCATACATGCTTCATGTCATTATCCATTTCACTTCCCCTCCTTTGCTTTCGGCCAAACGAGCGGCTTTGATTTCTTTGTCATGAAGCCACGTCAAGGTCAATAGACAAACTATTGCGGCAAACGCAATGCTTGCCGCCCAAACTGCGTAAATATCCATCTTCTCATCCCTCATTATCGTCGCTCTTGGAGAGCGACAACTTTCGGCCAACGGGCGTCGATATACTCCACAATATCTGTATCTTTTAAGAGGGTGCAATCATTTTCTATTACGTGCCTCAACTCTCCCATTGCCTTCTCGACGGCTTGCTGCTCTCTATGTTTCATCATGCCACTATTAAGCCATCTTTTTCTATCTTCATAGACCTCTTTCTGGACGTGGGCGTGGAGAAGCTCTCTTGCTTCTTTTTCCGCTTTTGCGATATTAACCGAACCGCAAACATGCCCTAACTTCTGTGCGATGAGAGAGCAAACCTCATCTTCTTCTTGCTCCGAGTCCGTCGCTTCTTCAGATTTGGCCATAGAGGGAAAAGGCGTTTCCAGATATACTCCCGTCTGTTCGGTGGAGCTATGCTCAACACCTATGTCTAGGACTTCCGCCAATACCTTTTCCTTCCCTATATTTGCCTCCTCCGTTGCTGGAGTATTATTATACTCTTTTGGTATTACTGTTGCACGAGGCTGCATGGCTGCTGCATGAGCCTGCAGGGCGTCTGCATTGACCCTATCTCTTACATCCTCTGTCTCTTTCGCGCACATATCACAGCACCCCCATGAGGATTTGTAGCCCTCTGTTCTGCTCCAATGGTTGTAGTCGATTTCTACAGTGTTCTTGATTCTCCCACGACCGCAGGAGCAGATAGACGGCCCTTCAGAATTGACAGACATAGAAGGCTCATTGTTTTCTATGGGAGATGAGTCCTTAGATATACTTTGAACGCCTATGCCCTTTGCCTCCGAAGTCGCTAGCTTTCCTGTTCCTTTACAAAAATCACAATCTGCATCAACCCATTCTTGTTGGACAATATACCCCTGCCCGTTGCATACAACGCACTTCTCCGTGTCGGCCTTAGAGGACGACAATTGAGCCGGTTTACCCCAATCTTTTATCCCTTGGCAGAGGTTGCAGTCTTTTTCATGCTCTGCCAGCACATCGAGTTTCTTTGTTGCATCGTTTAGGGCAGCATCGCCAACCAGTTCGCACTCGTATTCAGGTATCGTAGCTATTGCCTCCTTGGTTGCCTTGCCTCGCTGTGGGTGTTTGTCATAATAGGGTTTCTTCTCAGTTGTCATAATCTCATCCCGTCGTTCACTCGCTTTTTCGCATAACTTGCATATTTTTCATTGAGTTCTATCCCAATGCAATCTCTTTGTTCTTCTAAACAGACGCGCATTGTGGTCCCCGAACCGAGAAACGGGTCTAAAGCCACGCCGTTTGACGGGCATAAGGATTTGATATAAGGCCGGATTAGCTCCTCTGGAAATGGCGCGATATGCTCACTCGTTGGCTTATCGTGCAATTCAAAACCATTCTGTTTTGCGCCACATGGGATGATACGCCACGAGTGTTCAATGGTTTCTTCGTTGGTCATTCCACAACCGCACTTTCCGGGTGTTGCTGATTGGTCTTCACCAAAGGCGTTGTTCCTCTCTTTTGGCCTAAAACATGAGGTTGGAGAAAGTTTAAGCGCATCTGCGGCGGCAAG
>Ga0102851_10001315_pt1 | contig 14036 bp, 21 predicted proteins | sample Mud3Dept3metaG_FD_79558 | JGI IMG/M metagenome (GOLD analysis project Ga0102851, IMG submission 79558) | Freshwater wetland microbial communities from Ohio, USA, analyzing the effect of biotic and abiotic controls - Mud 3 Core 4 Depth 3... | ecosystem: Environmental > Aquatic > Freshwater >... | reverse complement strand
TTTACAGAGATTTCACCACGAGCACTGCACAGCCGGCGTTTCCGATAACCTTCTCGGTTGAGCGTCCCATGAGGAACCTCTTCAGTCCGGTTTTTCCGTAGGTTCCCATAACTATCAGGTCGACGCCCCTACCGCCTGCCGTCTCGACGATAACATCGTAGGATCTCCCGACAGGTGTCAGGGCTTCTGCCGGGCTCCCCTCTTTTTGAGCCAATGCAACGACCTTGCTCACATTTGCCTTTGCCTCTTCTCGTTCGCTGTCGTCGCGCATTGCGGAGACCGCGATAATATTACTTCCGCACCTTTTTGCGATCCCTATCGCTTCCGTGACGGCTGCGTTACTATGTTCCGAACCGTCTGTGGCGACCAGGATATTCCGGTATTCGATCTTCGCCGCCCTCGGAACGACTAAAACCTTACAGGGGGCGAGGGCTATGACCTTTGCAGCCGCTGTTCCCATGAGGACCTTCATCAGTCCTGTGCGACCACGTCTCCCGATTATTATCATGTCGACTTTCTTCCCGCTCGCTTCGTCTACTATTGCCTGTGAAGGATCTGTTGCTTCGTGGAGAATAGTCTCGCAATCAAGGCCTTCTTTTGCCGCTCTTTCCCTAACAGATTCAAGATAGGCCAGTGCCTCAGTCTCCTCTCTCTCAAAAACATCAGAAGCGATCGTCTCATACTCAGGATTCGATTCAAGCACTGATACCACGTAAAGCTTGCTTGAGCACTTCCTTGCGAACGTTATCGCCTCCCTTACGGCTCCTTCGCTGAATTCAGAACGGTCCGTTGCTACCAGCAGCTTTTCAAGTTTTCCGATAGGACAAAATTCTGCAGAACCCATGATAAATCCTCCCGCGGTTTCCCTGATATTTTATGATGGTTTTTAGAAAGTGATTTTGCTATCTCTATCTGAAATATACACTCTTTGCAAGGGTTGTGCAAGTACAGAAGTTGGGATGTGTCAGACCAAATTATCTGATCAAGGATTGGGGTGAGGTAATTGAAGAACAAGCCTTCAGACTAGCCCGTTTTATTCCTTCTTATAGGAGAGGCGTCCGTCTCTTGCAAGACAATAGCCCTTATTGACTATACCGGTCTCAAGGCACCTAAGAACATTCTGTTCCCACGTTTTGTCAAGGTCCGCTCGTACGGACCGGCACATAACCCTGAGTCTTGCCGTTCGAGCCGGACACCTCTCCTGAGTCTATGAGTTTCTTTCGCTAGTGTTCATGTGCGTGCATGGTCATGGTAAACACAGGTACGGCAAGCAGCAATATCGCAGATATCACCCAGAATGTAAAAAAATAATCATGGTATGCAAGAAGAAGCCCCGCAAGGATAGGACCTGAGGCATGACCGATATCGAAGATCGTACCGAAAGTCCCCATAGCCGTCCCAAAGTGTTTCTCTTTGCATATGTCAGCAACAAGCGCAGCAGAGGATGAGGTAACAAAGGACTCCCCGAGACCGAAGATAATGGCGGCAGCCATAAGGGCATAGAAATCCTTCAGGAGAGGGATCGCACCAAAGGACAGGGCACACAAGATCATGCCTGTGGTTATCAGCGGCTTCCGCCCGTATCTGTCGGAAGTCTTTCCCATAATAGGCTTTGAGAGTATGGTTACGACAATCTGTATCCCCCAGAGCAGTCCTGCCTGGAACTCATTCAGTCCGGCGACCGTCACCGCATAGATCGGAAGAAAGGCTTCCAGCGCCCCTACCGTCAGATTCTGGAGGCCCTCCATCCCTGAAGTGACCACAACCCGCCTGTCGCTGATCACCTCTTTTATCCCTGAGATGAACTTCAGGGATGCTTCCTTGAGTCCTCTCCCCTCAGATGCTGAGTTGTCTCCCCGCAGTACTTTAATAGCTAAAATGAGCGATAGCAGACCTGCGATCCCGCTTGCAAGGTACGCATACTGAAAATCAACAAGGGAGGGACCTGCAGCCCCGGGGCTTCTGTGGAGTATAAAGCCGCCCAGTGGAGCACCCAGGAGATTACCGATTATGGTCACTGAAGAAAACCACGAAAGCATTTCACCTTTTTTCGCGCCGGCAATGTCTGCGACGACAGCCATAGACACAGGCCCATAGATCGCGGTCGCAAGACCATGGATGAACCTGATGATGATAAGCAGGTTGTAATCCTTTACAAGGAGATACGTAAAGGGCATGAAGGCGAAAAAGAGAAGACCGATCATCATTGTCCTCTTCCTGCCTATCACATCCGATAACGCGCCTGCGGGAAGCTTAAAGAATATCCCTGTTACGGTTGATATTCCCACAGCAAACCCGATCGCCTCAGGGCCGGCACCCAGGTACAATGCAAAGAGGGGAAGCACAGGGCTTCTTGCAAGGGCGTAAGACAGCCTGGCAAAAAAGCCCACGGAACAGAGGGCGTTGAAGGGAGAAAGAATGCTTGTCATAAATTTAATTTACCTCATACGCAGGCAGGACGCACTATTTTCTCTCATTCTCGGTCGTTCCGACCTCCGAGGCTTTTGCCTCTTGATATTCAAATATTCTATTTGGACTATTGGCAAAGGAAACCGCTCAAATACCGTGTTCTGCCTGTCCATTCATCACGTTATTTTTTAATGTTTCACCGGTGTCTGCCGGTCGTAATAGATGCTCTTTCCTGTGATGCTCACCGGGATCCCCATCACCACCTCAGCCTTGATAAATCCCAGGGCCCTTGCCGCTGCTCCGACCCGCTGCTGGACCCTGTTGTCGACATTCAGAAGGCTCGCCGTCTTTGCCGCTGATGAAAGGGCGACACCGATATCCATCATCCTCATCACACAGTGGGGCCCCGTGTATCCCATCTCCTTGTCCTTCATCTGTTTGGCCTTTTCAAATTCCTTGCAGGTGGGATACCCACATCCTCCGCAGTCATACCCTGCGGTTACCGGCTTGCTTAAGCCTACGAGAAGAAGAGCCTGGGAATTCTCTATGTTGGACGCATCCCTCAGCCAATACGCCTCATTTGTGCTCTTCGGCGCATATTCCTTCATGGTATGAGCGATCTTTTTCAGGTCTTCGTCCTTTGTGATGACGACGATTTCAAGAAAGTCCTTCCCACCAGCCTTGGGCGCTGTCCTCGCAGACGCTGCCATCAGTTTCACAGCCATTTCAGTCACTTCTTTCATTTCATACCTCCTTTGCGTTCAGTACTCATTCAAGTGCAACAGGTTGTTAATTTTTTAAAAAAGATTCCCTATATATCCGGCAAATGCTGGTTCACATCTGCCCTCACCTTCTCAATATGGGGACCATCAACATTTAACTTTTTGAAACATACAGCATCTCAAAGACTGTCATCCCTCTCTCGAGGGCATCCGCATCATCTTTTGCTGCCTTTCGTATCCCGATGAGAATATCTTCCAGCCCTTTTGCCTCCGCAGATTTGTATTTGTCGTCCTTCATGTCAAGGTCATGAATAATCTCAGCCATCTTCCTCACAGTCTTATCCTTAAACCCGAAGGATTTGACAAGTACCTCAAATGTGCATAAATCACTGACATGGGTGAATTCCCCTCCCCTCATATCAAAAACAACAGAGCCCTTGGCAAATGAATCCATATCCCTCTCATCTATGAAGTCAAAAGACGCTTGCTTGTCTATGAACCGTCTTATGAGCCATGCGGATGCCATCCTGTCTATAAATGGTTTCTTCCTTGTTATCCATCTCTTCCCATGATAGTCCTCAGGTTTCCGGGGCGTGATGGCAAGAGGCTTTTCTTTGCTTAATTCAGCTCCTGAAAGGGTTTTGAGATTTGTTTTTGTGCTCTTTATTCTTTCGTTCAATGTCTGACCTTCTCTTGATGAGAAGAAGTCCACTTTGTGCACTTCTTCATAGCTTTTGAGGACCTTTGCGAACTGCTCTGATATATCCTCAATATTCTGAGCCTTTCCACCTTTCTGTGTGCTGCTCAACCTTCTTTCAAGGTCATCAAGAGCCTTGCCTATGTTCTTATAGTCATCTGTTCTCTGCGTATCAAACAGGGTGATTATCTCGGAGTCTTTCATCGTGTCGATCTTCTCAGTCCTTACAAATCCCGCCTCACCCTTCATCTCCGCAATTTCAGATACCAGCCATTGAAGAAATTCGTAGTGCTCATCGTTATAGGGCAGAATGTAGACCGAGCCTTTCAGCTGCACCGCCCCTGTCTTTGTGAGCTTCCGCCAGACCTTCATCCTGTTGCTCACCGGCTTTGAGGGGACGCTATAGAAGAAGAGTATCCAGCCTGTGCTCTTTGGTGTAAGCGTCATTCCGGTATCCCACCGCCTCCTTTTAGGGTTATTGCCTCAATAAAAGTAACTTTTGATAAGAAATGTAACATATGTTACAAAATCTGTCAAGTGAAAAAAGCTCCCCGGGTTGCGATATAAGGATTCTGGGTTTTGGCAACAATACTACTTCTCGATCAGCCTTTAGAATACGGAATCAAATGAGAAGTCGAACTGTGTGTTGGTCCGGACCTGAAACACGAAGACCTAATGGATTACTATGGGGCAGGCAGTCTGAGGTCAGAATTTAAAATGTATGCGTTTGAATTGATAACCTTCTTCCCCCTTTACCCTCATATAGAATTCACACATGAGACATGAGGTGACCTTCTGTGCGTATGTCCCCTGGACGCTGCCATCGCAGTATGTCCCGGCTATGGCCCAACAGATCCTTCCCCCGTTTGTTCCACTGTTCACTCCGTCAGCGACGGCCTCGGTTACCGCAGGGCAGGTCCCATTTCCCTCTCCGTTCTCTTTTTCCCTGCCGCACTGTTTGAATTCCCAGCAATTTTCTTTAGGCATACATTCTCCCCTCTTGCCGAAAGTGACTCAGCGTTACTCATGCCTCCTGATTCACGTTTTTACTATACCTTACCTTGCGAAGCCCTGTCCATGAGTTAAATATTATTTATTTTCATATATGCATAAAGGCTGTAAATCGGCGGTTAATGAGGGTCGTTATTGATACCAATGTCTTTAGGCCCTTCGCAATTCTTGAACCATGCCTTTCAATGGTGTCTTGACAAAGTTAACTAAATATGCTATACATAGTTAACTAACAATGGTAAACTAGCGAGGTGAACATGCAGAAATGGACGGCCGGGAGAATTTTGGATTTGCGCAAAAGGTTCGGGGACACTCAGGAAAGGTTCGGGAAAAGGCTCGGCGTGACAAAACCCTATGTGAGTCTTCTTGAAGGCGGCAAGAAGGAACCGAGCGATACCTTAGAACGCTTAATGGACCACCTCTCAAGACAATTCGTCGAGACCTGGACGGCAGAAGACAAGAAAGAGCAGGTCCAGGGTCTCTGGTACAGTCTTGACGGGGCATCATTACTTTTCGACGAGACCGCACAGCTTGTCCATAGGACATTGATGCGTTTGCCTAATCGGGTGATCGCTGAGTTGCTTGAGAGAAGCGATGAGCTACTGCTCGTGCCGGAGTGGGACTTCTTCTGTCTTAATATTTTCTACTATGTGCATCTTGCCGACGACCAGAAGAATCTTTTTCTTCTGTTTGTGAGAGCGCATGATACGGAAAGGACGATAGCCAATAGGATAGCTGCCTTTATCCTCAGACATGACCCTCTTGTGCCGAAGCAGGAATCTGTACAGCAGGAGAAGGAACGGGTCAAAACCTTGAAGGCGTGGGGATTCGTAGACAGGAAGGCAACCAGGGCAGCCGGCCCGAAGATGTCATAACGCTTGATTTACTGAAATCCTGTCAGGGCTCTCACTTCACCTGGATGTCCGCACGCAGAATCTATTGAAATTATTTGGGAATGCTTGCCTTGGCGAACCCATAAAGAAACGCTTGGTAATGCATTATAATATAAGCAGGCGTCATAACTACAGGAGGGGAGGGAAAGAGAGAAAGACAAAAGCCTTTGTGACTGCAATCCTGGCAGGCTTTCTTCTGATGGCACCCCGCTCGCGGCCGGCGAGAATACTGCTGTTTCGGAGTTCAGATGTGAGCCGTATCTCATCTCTTTGGGAATGAGTCAGTCCGAGGTTCGGAGGAAGTGCGGTGAGCCGGCAAGCGTCCAGACATGGGAGGAGGAGCGTATCAGGAGGGACTTCTATCAGAATATCCCTGCTCAGTCCCAGGAAGAGCTTTCCCAGCAGCCGCTGCTTGTCAAAGAACATATCATCGTTGAGGAAGCGGAGTACAATTTCGGTCCAACCAGATTCATGCATTACCTCAGATTCGAAAACGGCAAACTCAGGAGAATAAACGTCGGGAACTACGGTTATTAAAGATGGGCGGAATAGAATGTAGTGAAATTATTTGGGATTGCTGGTAGCAAAGATATATACTGTTGGAGCATTCGAGAACCTGATCGTCAGGAAGGTTGGGAAGAAGGAAAAGAGCGGTTGAAATCTTAAAGGCGCCAATTTGTCATCTTAAAATGGATGGGAAGTGAAAGAAATAATTCCTGTTGAGATGATCGAACGAAAGATCTATCTGATACGCGGCCATAAGGTCGTGCTTACTCTGCTCTTGCCGAGCTCTATGGCGCTGAACCGAGGGCTTTGGTCCAGGCTGTTAAAAGAAATATTGAGCGTTTCCCTGATGATTTCATGTTCCAAATGAGCGATAAAGAATTCGAACACTTGAAATCATAAATTGTGATTTCAAGTTGGGGTGGTATGAGAAGGGCAAATCCTTACGCCTTTACTGAACAGGGGGTGGCAATGCTCTCAAGTGTTTTGCGAAGCGAACAGGCTGTTCAAGTAAATATCTCCATTATGCGGGCGTTCGTCAAGTTGCGCGAGCTGATGGCCACCCACAAGGACCTTGCCCGAAAGCTTGGTGACATGGAGAAGAAATACGATGCCCAGTTCAAAGTTGTCTTTGACGCGATAAGGCAACTGATGACCCCGAGCGAGAAACCGAAGCGCAAGATAGGGGTTAAGAGAGAAACGGAAAAAGGGGAGTAATATCCTCTGAAGATGATTAAGGAGCCTGTCTCCTTTTGGCTCTCTCCTAAGAGTGGAATAGGTATGGTGTCCCCGCAATTGGTCGTCGTTGTCCTTACTTTTCACGTTTAACTTTTTACGCTTAACAGTCTTGATCGTAGGAAAGGCTATCGCAATGAGAGGCATATCGGGGAGATGAAGGATCTGCTCACGAAATTCTTATCTTATTTCGAAAGATTCTCCTGGGGTGTTTTGCTTGTTCTCGTTGTTATTATGGGGTATCTCGCGCTTCTCCAGTTCGTGGGAGATCTCCCGGATGAGGCTAAGCCGATCATTGTTGTGGGCATGCCATTGCTCTTCCTTGGGGCTATGATTGTAAGGCTGAGGAAAGGGAGAACAGCCGTGGGCCGGCTCGGCTTCTTTGTCATAGGCTTTGTTCTCTTGCTATTGCTTGAACTGGCAATTAAGTTCCTGGCGAAGCTTTTCTGATCCATTCAATACCCTTCGGGACTACTCAGGATTCGCGCTTCACTGTATTTTGCAATATCATCTCATGAGCTAAGAGCCATGAGCTATTTCACCACCCAATAAATTATCATGTTAAATCAACAGGTTATTATGAAATACCGTAATATCGAAGAAAAGGTAAAAAGTTTTACTTGACTTATTTCTATTGTAATACTATGCTATTACTAAAGTATTACCAGTGAAACTTAAACTCGACGAACAATCTTGCAGTGCTTACAAAGGGAATATTTCACAGGAAGGAGGTGGAGATGAAGCAGTCGCGGGAAAGAAAAACCGTAGTGCCACTCGCCAAGAAGAGGGTAATGAGAAGTAACGAAATGCCAGCAGGAATCCCAAACAGGATGGCTTCTCACAAAAAACAAATAAAAACTATAACAAAACAAGGAGATCCAACAATGGAAACAACAACAGGTTTTACAGGTTTTGACACGAAGAATGTGAGCGAGAATTTCTTAAAGATGATGAAGTATTCTCTCGATACGACCTTCGACAATGTCACGAAGATCCAGGAGTTCAATGACAAGCTGGTCAAAGACATGATCACCACGAGCAGGCAGGTCCAGGCGAATGCTGAAAAGATCGTGAGCGAATGGAGCGAAAACAGCAAAAAGGGCTGGGATGAATACAGAAAGGTTGTCGAGAACGGCTTCAAGCAGGCCGAAGAGCTGGTACAGCCTAAGTAACGTGAGATTCAGGATTGTGTAATGGGGGTATCTTCTCCCCATTACACGACTGATTCTTGTGTGCTCATTCCCCTTCCCTCCGCGCTTCCTCAGCATTGAGGAGAACTGGCGATAATCCGTCCCTTGTTCTTGTTTATTATATTAATTTTTTCGTGGACTATACTCCCAACTTTGTGTGGAGATAAAGGAGGAAAAATGAAATCCACTCTGATCATACTCGTCGTCATTGCAACATTCGCCTGTCTCATCTATCTGGGCGCAACAGCTGATGGGGTAGTTTTAGAGGAAGCGCAGCATCTGTTAGTCAGGGTAACTGAAAGAGACTATCCCTGTAATAAGTGTCATGGGGATTATGAGGTGCAGGTAACAGAGATACAAAGAGGAACTTTCCCCAATGTCGGGATTGAGTCCGGGGTCGACCTGAGGGTTTTCTCCAGAAACACTGTTTAAGAATCAGGCTGCGGTGGGTTTTTGAAACTGTCAAAGACCGTTTCCAGCTTCGTCAAAATCTGCCATGAACCGATACATGAAGAATGAAAGGTTGATCCTAACTGCCTCATCCGCCAAATCTGTGGTATGCATTTACGGAACATGGGGCACCTTGTAAGCGCACCTCTTGACTTGCTATCATTATCAGCTTATACGAAAGGAAAAAAGGAAAAGAATGAATGTTTTGAACCTGCCTTTTAATAAGATCCTATTGATAAAGAAGTCGGTTGTACCCGACACGCTTTTTATGCTTGAAGACCATGTGAACTATCAGAACCATTTAGGCACCGTTCATGCATCTGCTCAATATGCACTGGCTGAAGCCTCAAGCGGGGAGACCCTGGAAAGAAACTTTGGCGACTGGAACGGAGCTTATTTCCCGGTCGTGAGGAGGGTTGAAGTCAAATATAAAAGCCCGGCAAAGGGAAGACTATTTTCAGTAGGCTTTATTGACCCGGACAGGGCCATGAAGGCAAAGAAAGAACTCTCGGAAAAGGGACGGACCCTTGTGGACGTCATGGTAAAGATCGTGGACCAAGGGAAGAACATCACCTTTGAAGGCACATTCACATGGTTTATTGCAAAAGCCAAAAAATAAAGACCATAGGGCATAGAGGAAGAAGTAAAGATCTGCGTTGACAGATGTGGTAAAGGCAACTCTTGACTAATTCATTTTTTTAAAGGGAAAATGTCACCCTGTCAAAATAGTGTCAGTGCCGGCACGCCGGTGGACCCTTGCTTCACCGGGATCTTCACGAAATTTCCAATCCGCCTGAGAACCCACCATTGAGATATATTGAAATTATTGAGGAATACTGGTACAAATAGGCATGGTTGAGTGCCGTGGGGATGAGTCCCTAATATTTTAAGAATCAGTTCAAAAAAGAGGAATAAAATGAAGAAGAGAATGATCAAGAAAAACCTCAAGAAAAACAAAGATAAAAACAGAAAGAAAAAAAAGAACATCAATGGTGAGGCGCAGATCTCCTCAAACGCCAGCCTGCGAAGCCCTGAGTTGCAGATTTCAAAGAACCAGCGGGTTCCCATAAATGCTCAAGTGGTAAAAGAACATGAGGGGTGGGTGTTTCATATTTCACGGAATGACCATTCCATCTATCTGGAAACAACAGATTATCACGCGGACCCGCTCAGACTTACGATGGAAAACCTTCACGATCTCATCGCGTTGATAGAAAAAACAAAGTAAGATGCCTGGGCCGTAAAAAAGAAAAGGGGTATGTCCCTGGTTAACTCCTCAAAAGCGCGGAAAGCTTTCGAAGAAAAGATAAGCCCTGCATTTCATTTGTGCCGGTCTTCGGTCTTCGTGACGATCCAGTATACGAAGCCGATGACGAGTATCCCGGCAATAAGGTAGTAGATGAACTCCGGCTTTTCATGGCGGAGGGTTGCGATCATCGTCTCCCGGATCATCGTCACCAGTGCGACGCCCACGAATATGCTTATGTGCAATTTGCCCCCCTTGAGGTGAGCGATCTCTGTGCTCATAAGTTCTATCATGAGCCAGAGGAGAAGCATCGACCCGAGGGCAGAGACAACGCCCTTCTCGATATCCCCCGAGAAGATATGGGCCACATCCCGGAGGAAGAGCCAGACAACGCCGATCGTCAGGCCGATGAGCGCAAACACCAGCATAAAATTGGTGGCCTGGGAGAACCGCTCCGAAAAGCTGATGAGGACGCTTTTCGCTTTGTAGACAGGAGAGTAGAGGCGCATCTCTTCCTCGATGTACGCGCTCACGATCACGCTCATGCTGATTTCAATGATCTTCCCGACACTGATGATGTTGCTCGCGATCTCCTCCACCGGCACTTCCACCTTCGAGAGGATTCCGGTGCAGGAGTTCCTGATGATATTCGCTGCACGCTGCAGGTAGTGGACATCGACATTGCGGCGCACATGCGCGGAGCCTATCTTGATCAGCTGCTCATAGAACCGGTTATCATAGGTCCCGGAAAAGATCTTCGCAAACCACATCCTCTGGGTATTAAAGACGTGGGCTTTCAGCGTTTCGGCCGTAAAAAACGTGGAGGCGCCTTTGGTTCCGATGAACCAGAGGTTGAGCGTGCTCATGATCTCATCCGCGTGCTCTTCCATGAGGGGTTGGAGCGCCGCGAGCCGTTTTTCATCGTCCTCGGTAAAGTGGTAATCGTGCTTGATTTCCTTGAAAGATCGCATTGATAGTTCCTCCGGGGTCTCCTCTTGATCATATGATAGCGAAGCGTAAAGGCCCCGTCAACCTTCCCCCGCTTCCGGAGATTTTCTCCTATCTTGATTCCGGCGTTGAGTTCTGGCGAACAAAGGGCGTTCTGATAGTTGTAAATATTTTCAAAGAACGCCTTTGGGTTCGTTCCTTACACAGAGTTCCTTTTACGGTTTATAATAAAAAATGGCTGGATCATATAAAGCAGTTTCAGGCAAGACTTACTCGCTTTTCGGCATTGATACATCCACTGACCTGTACTTCAGGACCATACGCGCCATTGCCGAAAGCTTGTTAGGCCACTGTCCTGATCAACGAAGCCTTCTTTTTCATGTTCAAAAAGCAGGCGGCATGAGGTTCAAGAAAGGTTCGGGCCACACACCTAATACTGCGCTCATTGGTCACATACGAAAGACATTGCACGATGCACTTCAACCCTATACCCGGGCAGTCAAAGAGCATCTTGAGAGCATTCCGCTTTCTCAAAGGTTAGATAAGACTATCCGAACCAAAGAGGAAGGATATCATCTTTATATGCTTGAAATAGAGCTTGTGAACCGAGTATACCGGGAGGCTTTCCAAAAGAGCGACTACAAGTTTGCACTGCTGCCCCACTGTCTGAGTGATTTCAGGTCACGGTGCGATTCAGTCCCCGGAGACATGGAGTATGTCTGTAAGGGTTGCACCGAAGATTGTTTCATTCGTCTTGGCAGCCAGCTGCTTAAGAAATACGGGATCCAGCCCTACATATCCAAAACTATAGACCAGGAAAAGCTCTTCAGAAGGCTAAAGGCGGAGCATCCGAACATCGGGGCATTCGGAATTGCCTGTATACCTGAGCTGGCCCAGGCTATGAGGCTTTGTATCAAACTTGGCATCTCTCCCATTGGGATACCTTTGAGCGCCAACCGATGTGCAAGGTGGATGAAACAGGCTTATGAGAGTTCATTCAGCCTTGAAGAGCTGGAAGAACTGCTAAGATGAATTATTGCTTATACTATGTTGCACCTGAGAAGAAACACTCAAAATGTATTGAAATTATTGAGGAATACTGGTAGAAAGATATATACTTGGTTGATAAGTACAAGTACCGGATCGCAGGAAAGAAATAGATGGGGAATAAAATGAGATGTGTCCCTAAGCGCTTATGAAAGACAATACAAAATCTGAGATAGAAGAACTCACCGACCTGCTGATCAAGTTCAGAGACGCCCGCAACTGGGACCAGTTCCACAGTCCAAAGAATCTTTCCATGGGGTTAGCTGCGGAAGCCGCTGAACTTCTGGAAATCTTCCAGTGGCTCACCGAGGAGCAAGCACGGTGTATCGTCAACGATCAAGAAGGGATGGCCCTCGTGCGAGAAGAGATCGCAGACGTTTTTATCTATCTTGTCCGTCTTGCCGACAAGCTCGGCGTCGACATTGAAAAGGCGGTGGAGGAAAAGATCAAAGTGAACGAAAGGAAATATCCGGTGGAATTGGCAAAAGGTAACGCGACTAAATATAACAAGAGATGACAACCTCGGAAAATCAAAAAGGGGACAGGCTGCTTTTTAGAATAAGAGGAATTCAGACGAGATCAAAAAACCTGCAACCTCTGAAGACAGATCGTTCCTCTATTTCTCTTCCAGTACCCTGACCTTATACCCAGGCCCCGTACTGCGCTGAACACAGCTCTTCTGTCCAAGAGCAGTGGTCGTATCTAGAAAATCAATTCGGGACACATCCCCTGTTTCAAAAAATGGAAAAGCGTTATAATGTTCTTTGAGGAGGGTATGATGAACGGTAATGAAACACAGGGCAGGGGAACATCCTCCCCAGCCGACCCGCTCAAGCAGGCGAAGACGGTTACGATGATCGTCTACGCCCTTCAGGCAGGCTCCTTTGTGCTTGGCATCACGATCATTGCAGCGATCATCATCAACTATCTCAAGAGAGAGGAGGTAAAGGGAACCTGGCTTGCCTCCCACTTCCGCTGGCAGATCAGGACCTTCTGGTTCGGCCTCCTCTGGGGCGCAGTCGGCGCCATCACCGCGCTGGCGGGCATTGGATTCGTCCTCCTCGGTGTAGATCTTGTCTGGGTGATCTACAGGATCGTGAAGGGCTGGCTGCGGCTGAGCGAGGGAAAGGAAATGTACGCCGCGGCCTGACCCCGGAGCGCCGACGCGGCGCTGCCGGCGTGAAGAGAATTTCCTTGCATTCCGATGCTTAGTAGTATATATTATCAATATATACTATACGGAGGTGGCCAATGAAAACCGCAAAGCTTTTTCAGAACGGACAAAGCCAGGCCGTCCGCCTTCCTAAAGAGTTCCGGTTCGAGGACGACCACGTCTTCATCAAAAAGTCCGGCAACGTTGTAATGCTTATCCCCGCGAAGGGTTCCTGGGACGCTTTACTGGGCAGCCTCGACAAGTTCTCCCCTGACTTCATGGCTGAGCGGAAACAACCGAAGAAACAGAAGCGGGAGCCTTTTTGATGAACTACATGCTCGATACCAATATCTGTATTTATCTGATCAAGCAAAAACCCGAAAAAGTCCTTCACCACTTCAAGGCCCATTCTGTCGGCGACATCGGAATCTCATCTATAACGCTCGCAGAACTCAGCTATGACATAGAGAAAAGCCAGCAGGTCCGGAAAAACCGGCAGGCTCTTGACGAATTCACCCTTCCCCTCGAAATTGCAGACTTCGATGAAGAAGCGGCTTCGGCCTATGGAACGGTCCGCGCCGCCCTCGAAAAGGCCGGGACTCCCGTGGGGTCCATGGACATGCTAATCGGCGCACATGCACTGAGTCTCGGGGTGACCCTGGTTACAAACAATGTGAGTGAGTTCAAGCAGATAAAGAATCTCAAAGTCGTTGACTGGAGCGTATAGTCTTTATGTTCTGGAATTATAGGGTCTTAGAGCATGACAAGATGTTTTACCTACACGAAGTCTACTACAACGACAATGGCGACATTACAGCCATATCTGAAGACCCAATGCACCCACATGGCGAAACACCGGAGGAGTTAAGAAATGACTTGGGGTATTTTCGTCAGGCGTTCGAAAGACCGATACTCAAAGAAGAGGAAATAGCATTTGCGCCGATGGATGGTCTGAAAAGCAAAATTGTGAAACGCACGGGACGTAAACGGTGATATGAAATCAAGACTGTAGGGGCAGACCCGTATGTCTG
>Ga0102851_10001313_pt1 | contig 14037 bp, 12 predicted proteins | sample Mud3Dept3metaG_FD_79558 | JGI IMG/M metagenome (GOLD analysis project Ga0102851, IMG submission 79558) | Freshwater wetland microbial communities from Ohio, USA, analyzing the effect of biotic and abiotic controls - Mud 3 Core 4 Depth 3... | ecosystem: Environmental > Aquatic > Freshwater >... | reverse complement strand
GCCGTCTGCTCGAGGACGCACCCCGACGAGCAGCGATCGCCGCTCGCCAGGTTGCCGTCGTCGCACTCCTCGGTGCCCTCGATGAGGCCGTTGCCGCAGGCGATCAGCACGCAGACGGAGGGTGCGCCCGTGCACGTGTAGTTGGCCTCGACGAGGCAGGTCGCGCTGCAACCGTCGTTCGCCGTGGTGTTGTCGTCGTCGCAGGTCTCACCGGCCTGGAGGAGGCCGTCACCGCAGCCCTCCATCTGGCACACCGACGGCTCGCTCTGATCGCAGTTCCAGCCCAACTCGGGCCCGCAGGTGACGTCGCAGCCGTCGCCGGCGGTCGTGTTGCCGTCATCGCACAGCTCGAGAGGGCCGAGCGTTCCGTTGCCGCAGCCGGGCAGCGACGCGGTGACCGTGAAGTCATAGGCGCCCATGTCCGTGTCCGTGTAGCCGTCGACCGAGAGGTAGTACGTCCCGGCCGGCAGGTTGAGGTAGCCGAGCGCCTCGATGTCGCCCGGACCGTTGCGGTCGGAACATCCGTCATCCGCCCAGATCACGTCGATGACCTCGCTGCTGATCATGCAGGGCGTCGTCATCAGGCGGATGCCGCCGTCGAACGCCGTGGTGTCGTTGAGGAGGATGATGAGGTCGCGAACATCGGTGGTCGTGAACTTCCAGATGTTGTCGTGACCGCCCCCCGCGACGTCGCCGTCGCAGGCGCCCGCGGGCAGGTTGTCCATCGCCGCCGTCGTGTCCCCCATGCCGGTCCCGACGAGGTCCGTGCCCATCGCCATCAGCGTCAGCGTGGTCGGCGACGTACAGGTGCCCGCGCCGCTCTCGACGGTACAGGTCGCGCTGCAGCCATCGCCGGCGATCAGGTTGCCGTCATCGCACGCCTCGGTGCCATCGATGGCGCCGTTGCCGCACAGCACGTTGACTTCGTTCTGGCAGGTCGCCGAGCAACCATCGCCGCTCGTCTTGTTGCCGTCGTCGCACTGCTCGCTCGCGACGTCGATCGTGCCGTCCCCGCACTTGAGGCTTGCCTCGTTGCGGCACGACGACGAGCAGCCATCGCCGTTCGAGGTGTTGCCGTCGTCACACTGCTCGGCCCCGGTCACGTGGGCATCCCCGCAGCTGTCGTTGTTGCTGCCGTCGTCGCCGCACGCCGCCGTCATCACGGCGAGGAGGATTCCGCCAAGGAGCCAGGTCGAACGCGTCATCATGGGGGGCGACGTATCACGGCTGGTGCCGTCGACGAAGCACGAAGAAGCGGGCAGACCGCCGGGGGCTCTGTCGCTGTCAGATCGGCGATCGCCCTTACAAACCCGACTAGAACGTCTCGGCCGGCAGCACGGTGACGCGGTTGGGCGCCTCGATCGTGATCGCCGGACGGTCGTGCCCGATCAGGCCCTGGCCGACCCAGACCGTGTAGCGGCCGGGCGGAAAGGGACCAGCGAGGCCCTGGCGATCGTGGCAACTGAACAGCGACGTGATGGTGGTCGGCCCGGTGAGCGACAGCTGGATCCACTGCAGCGGGTTGAACGTGTCACCGCAGAACGGCTCGTCATCGTACGACCAGGCCAGCGAGGCGTAGCCGGCGTCGAGATAGACCGTCGACGCGACGTCGGTGGTGAACGGCCCGACCTCGATCGATTGCGGCAGGGAGGTCGCGACCACCCGGTCGTCTGCGTCGACGAATTCGAGCCAGCTCGTGTACGCGCCCTGCGCGAGCTGCGAGCTGCGCCCGCCGCGGTCGGTGCACGCGAACCGGTCGACCGTGCGCGCCTCGGGCCGGTCGGTCGCGGCGCTGACGAGCCGGACCTCGCGCCACGTGGCCGGGCACGCTTGCTCGCCGTCGTCGAGCCGCTCGAGCGACCAGGTCGCGTCGACCCGCTGCGAGGGCTCGACCTGCAGACACCCCGAGGACACCGCGATCAACACCAGCAACGCCTTCCGCATGAGGGCGTGGATAGCGCGAGTGCGCGGCGCGGCGCGACGCGAGGATCGGGTACAGGCTGGCAAGCTACGGCCGATCTCGCGCCCGCGATCGCTCAGCTCGGGAACACCTTGCGGAAGGTCGGCCGCTCGATGAGGCGCTTGGCGTAGGCCGTGAGCTCGGGGTAGCTCGCGAGCAGGCCGATCTCGAGGGCGAGGATCAGATCGTAACCGACGACGATGTCCGCCGCAGTGAACGTGTCGCCGACGATGAACGGCCGGGCACCGAGCCGCTTGGTGAGAAGGTCGGCCGCGATCTTCCAGGTCGGCATCTTCGCTTCGATCACCTTCGGATCGCGCTGGCCGGGTGGAAGCACCTTCGTGTGCAGGTACATCGGGATCACGGCCTCATCGACCGTGGAGACCGCGTAGACGATCGCTTCGTAGTAGCGCGCGCGATCGGGCGAGCCCAGCGCCGGCGCGAGGCCCTTGTCGGCGTACAGGTCGGCGATGGCGAGGCACATCGCCGCCGACTCGATCATCGGCCCGTGACCGAGGTCGATCGCGGGCACGAGCCCGTGCGGCTGGCGGGTGAGGTGCTGCGCCTGCTTGTGCTCGCCTTCGCCGAGCTTGATGCCGTGCTGGACGTACGGAACGGAGAGCTCTTCGAGGAGCCATGCGGCTCGCGTCGATCGGGTACCAGGGACGCCGTGAAGCTGGATGGTCATGTTTGCGATCTCCTTGCAGTGAAGGAGACACTCGCTCGGGCAGACACTCATCCCCTGGTCGCACAATTCGACCATCCGGATGACCCCGGTGCCGCGAGGACCCCATCGCGGAGGGGAGGCTCCCGTCACGGTGGAGCTGCACGACGTCGGTACCTCCCGCGTCTTCGCCTAGAACGGCGTCGGGCCGACGGGCGAACCCGACGGCGCGTCGATCGCGCGCGGTGGCGGGGGCGCGTCGATCACCACCGGCGCCTGCGGCACGGCGGCGTCGACCGGCGGCGCCATCACCCGCGGGGTCGCCGCATCCGGCGAGACCAGCGTCGGCGGTGCCGGGACCTGGGGCTGCACCAGCTCGGGCGGCGGCGTCGCATTCTTGACGTCCTCGATGACCGGGTCGAGGCGCGCGTGGACGACGCCGCTCGTGATCGCGAAGAACCGGTATCGCGCCATCGCGTGGTCCTTCTTGACGAACGTGAACACGTGCTCGCCGGTGTCGCCCTGCCACAGCACGGGCGTCACGCCCTTGTCGTCGCCATCGACGAACACCCGCGCGCCGCCCGGCGTCGACCGGAGGACGAGCTCGATCGGCCGCGCCGCCCGCCGGTTCGCCGGCTTGACGGTCGTGGTGCTGGGGTCATCGTCGAGGTGGTCGGCCAGCGGATCGAACGACGCGATCGGACCGGCGGGCCCGACCCCGGCGTCGGGGACCACGGCCGGAGGCGCCGGATCCACCGGCTTGCGGGACTCCGACGTGTCGGAGCATGCGCAAAGAACGAGCGCCGCGACGATCAACTTCCGAGCGCTCGACATCGCCCGGAACCTATACCACGGCGCTACTTCGTCTTCTTCTTCGACGCGTCCTCGATCTTCTTGCGCTGGCCGTCGTCGAGCACGCGCCGCGCCTGCGCCCACGCCAGGATGCGTGCCTTGCGGATCACCGCCTCCTGCGCGCTGATCTGATCGACGAGCCGGGTGATGTCGGCATCGGACGTCGCCGGGTTGCCTAGCGCGGCACGCAGCCTGGTCGAGAGATCATCGAGCTGGGACTTCGCGGTCGCGACGGCCTTGTCGGAGTCCGTACGCAGCTTGGTGATCTGCGCCCGCTGCGCCGGCTTGAGCGAGAGATCCTTGAGATCGTTGATCGCGTCCCGCATGTCGTCGTCATCGGCGTCGACATCTGGCGCCATCGGGATGTTGTCATCGTCGTCGTCGTCGTCATCGAAGTCGAAGTCGAGGTGCAGCTTGCCGAGGTTCTTGCCCAGATCCTTGGTGACCTGCTTGGCGATGTCCTTGCCGAGCTTGTCGCCGAGCTTGCCCATCTCGTCGTCGAGCCCCTCCATCGCCTGCTCGAGCTCCTCGCCCATCTTCTCCATCTCGTCACCGAGCTTGTCGAGGTCGGAGAGGTCGAGGTTCGAGAGCCGCTTGTCGAGCGTCGCGCGGACCTTGTCGAGCCGTGCGGTCACCTTGTCGCGGACATCCTTCGGGATGTTCGGGTTGTTCTTCAGCGACGAGCGGACGGTGTCGATCTGGCCGATGACCATGTCCTTGATCCCGTCGATCGAGAACCCGCCGATCTGACCGACCGCGGGCGGCTTCGGTGGCTTCGGCGGCCGGGAGCCTCCGGCAGGAGGTGCGGGTGGGACCGGCGGCGTGGGCTTCGCCGTCGGCGCGGGCGGCGCCGGAGCGGTGGGCGGCTGCCGGGTCGGCGCCGTCGCGTCGCTCGCGGCGGGCCAGAACCCGAACGACGGATCGCCGGAGGCCGCGTGACCGAAGGCGCTACCGAACAGCAGGCCACCGGCGATCATCGAAGGCAGGATCGTGGACAACAGGCGCTTCATGGCGTGACTCCCTGGAGCAGCTTGCGATACGGACGCAGTGGCTTCTCGATCTCCGACCAGTCCGCCGACAGGCGGCTCGAGCGGTCGACATCGGCGAGGTGGATGAGCGCGGCAAGCTCGTCGTCGGGCGTCGGCTCGACGACGGGCTCCGGTGCCGGCTGGGTGGTGTCGGTCGCGACCTCGGTCGGGGCCCGCTCGGGATCCGGCGTCCGCGTGAACACGAACACCGCGAGCGCGCCCGCGGCGACCGCGGCGGCGAGCCCGGCGGTGACCCGGCGGCGACGACGCGCCACGATCCGGTGCTGCGCACCGACGGTCATCCGCGCGGCGAACCCGAGGCCGGGATCGATCTCGTGGCGGGTCGCACCGAGCTTGCCCGGCAAGTCGACGACGCGCCGGCAGCGCTCGCAGCTCTCGGCATGCGCCGCGAGCTCGCCAAGGGCTTCTCCGAGCGCGACGCGCTCCGCGACAGCATCACAGGGGATCTTCATCGGTGCTCCTCCATCAGATCGCGCAGGCGCGCGAGACCGCGAACGAGGTGGGTCTTCACGGTCGCGAGCTCGACGCCGAGCAGCTCGGCGACCTCGGCGACCGGCAGGTCATGGCCATACCGCAGGACGAGCGCGGTGCGCTGCTGCGGCGACAGGACGTCGAGCTTGCTCATCATCGACGACAGGGCCTGCTGCCCCTCGAGCGCCGTGCGGGGCTCGATCGTCGCCATCGCATGCATGCGCTCGGCGATGTCGCCCGTGCCGGTGTCCGCGCTGGTCGGCGCGGCGTCGAGCTCGTCGTCCGAGCCGGGCCACCAGCCGAACAGCCGCTTCTTGAGCCTGCGGCGGCGCAGGGTGCGCAGGCACAGCGTGGTGACGATCCGCAGGAACCACGCCGGGGCGGCCGCGGGGTCGCGCAGATCTGCGATCGATTCGCAGGCGCGCGCGAGCGCCTCCTGGACCGCCTCCTCCGCCTCGGCGCGGTTGCGGAGCAGGTCGTACGCGATCGCGTAGCCCTTGCGCGCGGGGGTCGCCGCGAGCTCGGCGAGGAGCCGGCTCCGTGCGTCGGCGCGCATCGCCACGTCTAGACGAGCTCCAGTGCTGAGGGACATGTGACTCCGAACCTGCACGCTGTCCAGTAAGAGCCGCGGCCCATCACGACGGTGGACAACGTTCTACCAGGTTCCAGATTTCACCGACTTGCGACGTCCGGGGACGGAGGCGTGATATCTGGGGGGCATGGGCAAGGATCTCGACCGGCCGGTGTGGCGCGGCCAGCGCCCGTGGTTCGAGATCTGGTTCGCGGTCGTGCTCGACGAGTCCCGCCGGCGCGCACTGTGGATCCGCCAGACGATGTTCGTCCCGCGCACGGGGCATGCGCGGGCGACGGTGTGGGGCGCGTGGTTCGATGCCGATGCGACGCCGTCGAGGCTCGCCGCGAAGCGGTTCGCCCCGCTCGACGCGGGCACGATCGACGAAGGGGAGACGCTGATCAAGACGTTCGACAGCCGGCTGTCGCGCACCGCCGCGGTCGGCGCCGTCGACGGGATCGCCTGGGACGTGGCGTGGAGTGGAGGCCGCGAGGCGCAGTCGGAGCTCCCGGCATGGCTGCCCGCCCCCACGCACGCGCGCCCGATCGTCCACGACGCCGAGGCGAAGGGCCGCGTGACGATCGGCGGCAAGGCGATCGACCTCCGCGGCCGCGCGCTCGCGATGCACCTGTGGGGCAAGCGCCGCGTGCCGACGCTGCACTGGATCTGGGCTCCATGGATCGGCGACGGCTCGCTCGAGGTCAGCGCGGTCTCGCTGCGCGATACGTTCTCGCTCGGGCTCGCGACGCTGCGCCTCGATGGCCCGGCACCGCTCCGTGGTCGCCCGGCGACGTCGGCGCATCCGACCACCCTGATCAGCGCGACCGTCGCGGGTCCCCGCCGCCTCGTCCACGCGCGCGCGTGGGCCGAGCCCGAGCAGACCGTCGGCTACGCGTATCGCGACACCGATGATCGAGACCTGATGGTCGCGCAGAGCGATATCGGCTCGGCACACTTCGAGGTCTTCACGCGCAAGGCGCCCGGCGCGCCGTGGCACCCGACCGACGAGCGTCGCGTCACCGGCGGCGTCGCGGTCGAGATCCACCAGCGCACTGCGCTGCCCGGCGTCGACTACATCCCATGGGACGCGACCGCCTGGCCGACGGCGGTGAAGGCGCCGACGCCGCGCGCTGCCGATCGCATCGCGTGGCCCGAGGTCACCGCGATCGTCGCGCTCGGCCTCACCTACGGCGATCACGTGCGCGAGACCGGCCAGAAGCTCGATCCCGCTGCGCCGCCGACGTCGTTCACCAAGCACGTGCGCGCGTTCGCCCCGGGCGGCGGCGGTGTGCGGGTCCCCGATGCGGCCGACGTCCTCGCCGCGCTCGACGCCGTCGAGGCCGGCCTCGCGGCGCAGATCAAGGACCGGATCCCGTTCGTCCCCGCCGTGATGGACTACGAGGGCGAGCTCGCGCTCGTCGTGCTCGGCCCGATCGACGAGGACCAGCTCGCCGCCGGCGTCGCGCAGCCCCTCGGCCTCGCCGCCGCGAACGATCTCACCTCGCGCCTCGTGCAGGCACTCGGCGAGACCATGGACCACCCGCTCGCGTACTGGACCGCGGCCAAGTCGTTCGCGCGGTTCCTGCCGATCGCCGAGCACGTCTGGGCCCCCGCCGGCGGGCTCGCGGCGATCCCCGAGCTCACGCTCGAGACCCGCGTCAACGGCGAGATCCGCCAGCGCGCGACGACGAAGCTCCTGATCTACGATCTCACCGCGATCGTGCGCGCCGCGCGCGTCCACTTCGGCCGGCCGCTCACCCGCGGCGACGTGATCCTCACCGGCACGCCCACCGGTGTCGGACTCCGCCTGTCGCCGCTCAAGCGCAAGGTCGCCGCGCTGGTCAAGGATCGGTTCCGCAAGGCCGAGCTGCTCGTCTCGACGTACGCCGCGTCGACCGCGCTGCTCCGCCCCGGCGACGTGATCGAGATCGACGCCGGCCCCGCGGGCCGCGTCCGCACGCGCCTCACCGTCTGAGCGAGCGCGCGTAGCGCACGATCGGCGCGATCAGCTCGCGCGCGGTCGCCCGCAGCAGCTCGGACTCGCCGATCACGCCGGCGGCCGCCGGGCCGAACGTGTAGTACGCCTCGACCGCGAGCTCGCCGAGCACGGTCTTGCGCAGGATCGAGTCGCGGACCCCGCGCAGCAGCTGGACGTCGGCGGCGAGCGGCGAGCCGTACGCCGCGGTCGCGATGAAGCACGCGTCGACCTCGCCGAACGAGCGCTCTGGCGTGGTGAAGTTCAGCACCGTGAGCGCGCTCGTGTTGCGGCAGTCATCGAACGCGCGGATCCCGACGGAGTACGCGGTGTCGGGCAACAGGCCCGGCAGCGTGAACGTCTGGACCTCGCCGGAATTCCCGATCGAGAGCGAGACCTTGGGATCGATCGAGCCCGGCTCGTCGAAGTTCGCCTCGGTGATCGGTTCGAGGGCGCGGTAGCGGATCTCGTAGCCCGTGACCTTGCCCAGCGTCCCGTCGTCGCCCGAGGCGAGGAACGTGATCGTCGCGGTGGTGTTCGCCATCTCGGCGACGGCGACGTCCGCCGGCGTGCTCGGGACGTCGTAGTCCATCTCGGGGCGGGCCGTGACGCGCACGCGGTACATCCCGTCCGGATCGGGGACGAGTGCGAACCGCAGCGCACCGGAGCCCTGCTCCGTCGTCGAGATCGTACCGTCGGGCGCGCGGACGTTGCCGTCGAGGCCATCGGGATCGCCGTAGCCCGCGTAGTCCGCCGTCGACGCGACCGTCGCTGCGGCGCCGACCGTGAACGGGACCTTGTAGAGGACCGAGGGCTGCCCGCGATACGCGAGCCCGAAATCGGACCACGGGATCATCGCCGGCGACGGATACACCGAGGTGCTGTACGTCGCGTTGTGGTCGAACTCCTTCGCGACCTCGACCCACAGCACGTAGTCACCGACGACGAGCGTCTCGGGGATCGGCCAGCTGACGTCGGCGATCGTGCCGGGCGTCGGGGTCGCCTGCGACACCGCATCGAACGGGTTGAGGGCGGCGAACAGGTCGACATCGGGCGCGTCGACGTTGGGGACGCGCGTCAGATCCTGCCGCGGCGGGTACTTGCTCCGGAGGACGGGATCGAGCAGGCCCTTGTCCGTCCCGACGAACCCGGGCGACGCACAGCTCAGCGCGTCCCACGCCGGCTCCACCGGCTGCATCGGCCGGCAATAGTGGAGGTCCCCCGAGCTCTCGCCGGCCGGGTGCGAGAGGTTGTTGTCGTCGCCGTTCTGGAACACGAGCTCGGGGAACTCGAGCCCGTGCTTGTGCGCCCACACCGGGAACGTCGTGATCCGGCGCCCGTACGGCCACAGCGGACCACTGTTGAGGTCGAAGCGACCGGGCCGGTTGCCGAGGCCATACGTCCCGGTCTGCTTGGTGATGAACACCGTGTCGACGTAGACACCGCTGCGATCCTCGATCCACACGACGATCTGCGGTGCCGGGTTCACGCCGGGCGCGAGATCCGTGCGCTGCATCGGCTGGAACGCGACCTCGACGACGCGACACTCCCCGCGCGGCGGCGCCGCGGCCGCAGGGACCGCGAGCAGCGCGAGCGAGACCACGGTGGCGCGGCACGACATGCCCGAACATCATTGCCGGCACGGACCCGCGGGACAACCAGGAAAGTGGGTAAGCTCGCGCCCGCCGTGACCAACCGACGGATCGCCCTCGCGACCCTCGCGATCGTCGTCGCGGTGCACCTCGCGATCGTGATCTCGATCGCGCGCCAGCCGCTCCGCGTGAGCTCGGCGCCCCCCACCGAGCGCTCGGTGATCTGGCCGCTCCACCACGACACCGTCCACCGCGCGGGCCCCGGCGGAGACTTCTTCGCGATCTACCACGCGGGCATCAAGTCCTCGCGCGGCGAGAGCATGTACGACAACAAGGAGAACCCGCGCGTCACGCCCGAGTTCTTCCCGTTCCGCTACCTCCCGATCGTGGCGCAGACCGTCGGGCGGGCGGTGATCACGGTCCCTCCGCAGACGGCGCATCGCGCGTGGATCGTCGTACTCGAGCTGCTCCTGATCGCCTGCGCGTGGCTGCTGTGGCGCGAGCTGGGCACCGACGAGTGGCGCGTCGGCGTGATCGCACCGCTCTTGCTGTCCAGTCCGTACTTCCTCGAGCTCCACATGGGGCAGTTCACGTTCGCGACCTCGGCGCTGCTCGCGATCGGCCTGCTCTGCCTCGATCGAGCGACGAAGAAGTCGCTCGCCGGCGGGACCGCCGCGTTCGCCGCCGCCGTGTTGCTCAAGGTGTTCCCGCTCGCCGCCGGCGCGGCGCTGCTCCGCTACCGGCGCGGCTTCCTCGCGGGCGCGATCGCCGCCGGCCTCGTCGTCGCCGTCAGCCTGCCCTACTTCCTCGGTCACGAGGCGGACTGGCGGTCGTTCGCGAAGACGAACTTCGGCGACACCAAGACCGAGGGCTTCCACGGCGGAAACTACGGCTTCCTCTACGTCCTGTTCCTCTACGCCAAGGACACCGGCGGGCACCCCGCGGTCCTCCACTTCCTCAAGTTCGCGGCGGTCTGGCAGATCGCCGTGCTCGGCGTCACCGCGGCGCTCGTGCTGTGGCGCAAGCCGACGATGCTGACCGGCGGGCTCGTCCTCGCGTTCGCGCACATGAACTCGTACAAGCACGTGTGGGAGCACCACGCGAGCGGCGCGCTCGTGCTCGCGGCGTTCCTCCTGATCCGCATGAACCAGGACCGCTTGTGGTGGGGCCGCTGGGTCGTGCTCGCGTGCCTCGTGATCATCGCGCTGCCGACGCCGTTCTTGTTCGTCGATGCGATCGATCCGCGCGTCTACGATCCCACCAACAGCTGGTCCAAGCTCGGGCGCTACCTGCTCCCGATGTCCAAGGCGATCCCGATGCTCGTGCTGTGGGTGATCGGCTGCGTGCAGTGCTTCCGCGAGCGCGGGGTGACACCACCGCCACCGTGGGCGGGCTGAACGCGGTGCGCTTCGTCGTCGTGGTGCTGATCGCCGCGTGTAGCGCGACGCGCTCCGCGCCCGTGCGGCCGACGCTGCCGACCGACGAGCTCGTCGACGCCCTCGCGCTGCCCGACGGAGGCGTCCTCGCGCGCACGGCGCGTGGTTCGGTCGTGCGGTTCGACGCTGCGCTCCACCGGACCGCCGAGGTTCGACCGCTGGCGAAGGTCGTCGCGATCGCCACCGATGAAGATCGCGGCTTCGTCGGGCTCGCCGACGGCAGCATCGGGGAGGTCGATCTCGTCACGCTCGCACTGCGTCCGATCGCCAGCGTCGCCGGCGAGCTGCGGTGGATCTCGGTGCGCGGCCAGGAGCTCGTGGTGTTCCTCGATCCGCCGGGCGATGGCGACCTCGCGATCGAGGTCCGCCGGCTCGACACCCTGGGCACGCGCGCCATCGCGATCCCGCACGGTGGAAGCCGGGCGATGCTCACCCGGTCGGCGTGGTCGTGGTCGCGCGATGGCGACACCGTGTGGTTCGGCGTCGACGCCGGCGAGTGGGGTGGTGCGGTCGGCAAGGTCGACCTCGCGACCGGCACCGTCACGATGTTCGCGCATCGCGATCCCGTGCTCGGCTTCGTAACCGTCGGCGGTCGAACCTGGATCCATGGCGGGACCGTCCACGACGGCAGCACCCGCGGCTACGTCGCCGAGCTCGTCGCGGGTGAGTCGAAGGACGCCTGGAGCGCGAGCTCGCGCCGCCGACGCAAGGTGACGCAGGGGCCGCCTCCGCGCCCGGTGGTGAAGCTGATCCCCGATGGGCCCGGCTCCTTCCTCGCGCTGGTCTGGGAGCGGCTGTATCGCGTCGACGCGACATTCACCGCATGGACGCCGATCGCCTCGATCCATGCGCGCGAGCACGCCGGCCGCCCCGACGCGATGGGCAACTACCCCGCGACGACGGCCATGATCCGGATCGGCGAGCGGATCGTGTTCGCCACGTCGCGCGACGGGTTGTTCGAGCTCCACGGCTCCACGATCGAACCCGTGCGCTGAACGACCGCGCTCGGAGCTGGGCTACGGGAGCTCGACCGCGCCGATGTCGCAGTGTGCTCCGCGCGGTCGCGCCAGGCCACGCTGGTCGATCGCTGGGCAGGCCGCGTCGTTGCCGCCATCGATCGCGGGCGACGTCGGCTGGACCAGGATCGTCGGCGTCGCCCCGCCGTGGTCCGCGGCGCCCGCCGGATCGAGCAACGGATCCGTGGCGAGCCGATCACCCGTCGCCGTGAAGTACGCGGCGCAGTTCCCGGCCGAGTCGCTTACCAAGTTGCCTCCGCCCGACGTGATCGTGGTGCCGAGGTCGCGGCGGTTGCAGTCGAGCTCCGCGCCGTTGACGTCGAGGTTGAACGCGACCAGCGTGTTGGTCACGGTGTACGAGCACGGGACGCTGTACAGGTAGATGCCGGCCGAGTTGGGGGTCGGGTTGGTGTTGGTGTTGTTCACGATCGTCGCGTTGACCAGCGTGTAGATGCCGCCCGGCGTCGCGAGCGTGCCGGCGGTGGTCGACGTGTTGCCGTACAAGGTCGAGCTCTCGAGCCGCAGCGTCGTGCCGGTGGTGATGTGCGCGAACGAGCCCCACGCGGTGGTGTTCTGGGTCGCCGCCGACTGGAGCACCACGATCGTCGTGCCGGGGCCCTCTCCGTCGACGACGCCGCCCCAGCCGCCGCCGCTACCGCCGAGCGACTTGTTGCCGTGGAACATCGAGCGCACGAGCGTCGCGCGTGCGCCGCTGGTGACAAACAGCACGCCACCGGAACCCGGGGACCAGTTGCTGGAGAACTCGCAGCGGTCGACCTCGAGCGTGCCGGCGGTCACCGACAGCGCGCCGCCGTTTGATCCGCCGAAGTCGCGGATCTCGAGATCGCGCAGCGCCAGCGTGGAGCTGGTCGCGAGCGAGAACGCGCGATAGAGGCCATGCAGCGTCGCGGCCCGGATCGACGTGACCTTCGCGCCCTGACCGACGATCACGACGTCGCGCACGATCGGATCGAGAGCCGTATCCAGCGGGTAGGTCGTGGCCCCGAGCAGCACGAGCTGCTTGGCTGCGCGCGTGTTGACGGTCTGGATCGCGGCCCGCAGCGAGCACATCCCGGTCGCCGTCGCGCACGTGGCGTCGGCGCCGCCGTTCGCGTCGGGATCATCACTGGTGGTGTCGACCACGAAGCCAGGCAGCACCGTGAGCTCGAGGGCGAACGACGCGGTGGCGACCGTGGTCGTCGCGACGATCGTGTACGTGATCTGATCGGCGACCGTCGAGGGGACGCCGGCGATCTCGCCGGTGTCGCTCGCGAGCACGAGCCCGGTCGGCAAGGCCGGCTCGACGGAGAACCGGGCGGATGGATCGCTGATCGTCGGGGTCAGCGCGATCGCCGTCACCCCGAGCACCGCCGCCAGCTCCGCGCGCGGATACGACAGCGTCAGGCCTCCGGTGCCGTCGGCGCCGGAGTCGCCGGGCTGCTGGGCGTCGAACCCGAGTCGGCCACACGCGCCGAGGAGCAAGCACAGCGTGATCGCGCGACCCACGCGTCAGTGTGCGCCGCGGGTGTCGTGCGCGTCAACGATCAGAACGCCGACGGGACGACCGGACGTCCGTCGTACTCGCACACGTAATCATTGGCCGCCAGGCAGTCGCGATCGCCCATCGAGCCGGCGATCAAGATCTGCACGCAGTCGCCGTTTGCGTTGGGCTCCCCCACGTCCCACACGAGGTACGGCGTCACGCCGGTGACGGAGAGGAATGTGTCCTCGGTGACGCGATCGCTGAGCCCGATCCATGCGTCCGATGCCGTCCCGAACATGGCGACCGCTGCCGCGATCTCCGCGTCATCGTCGGCCACCATCAGATGAGAGCCGTCCGCGTCGGCCTCGCACGCCGCCTCCGCGTCGATCCAGGCCAGCTCGACCGGCGGGTTGATCGCGAACCGGTAACAGCTACCGTCGATGCGCGTGTAGAGGTTTGGACAGATCAGTGCATCGTCGAGTGTGGTGTCCGCGCCACCGCCGTCGGTGATCGACTCGAACCCCAGCCGGCCGCACCCCGCGATCGAGAGCATCACCCACCAGCTCGTCGCGACGCCTCGCACGCAGCTCATGCGCTCCGTCAGGTCGACCCGAAGATGATCAGGTAGTCGATCCGGTAGCTCATGTTGTCGGACCGGACCCCGACCTGTCCGGGCACCAGGACCGGCGTGTCACGGTTCCCGGTCGCCGCCGTGCCCCGCGAGTCCGAGGTGGTACAGGCGGCATGATCCAGCGCGGCGTCCGCGGTCAGCACGAGCTCGAACGCGCCCGCGAGCGGCGTCGCTAGGTTGTGGTGGACCGCGTAGAGCAGGTTCCAGTCGGTGCCGTCGTAGTAGCCGAGCACGCCGTCGTGGAGATCGGCGGCGGGCTGGTCGTAGCCGCAGTCGTGGTACTTCCCGGCCGCCTGGCCGAAGAAGATCGTCACCCACGGGTTCGTCCCGCCGCTCG
>Ga0102851_10001312_pt1 | contig 14038 bp, 36 predicted proteins | sample Mud3Dept3metaG_FD_79558 | JGI IMG/M metagenome (GOLD analysis project Ga0102851, IMG submission 79558) | Freshwater wetland microbial communities from Ohio, USA, analyzing the effect of biotic and abiotic controls - Mud 3 Core 4 Depth 3... | ecosystem: Environmental > Aquatic > Freshwater >... | reverse complement strand
AGCCAATCCATAGACCCGTGCATACTTGATCTCCTCCTCCCAGCAGTTTATACAGTAGTACCCGTAGGAGTCCTCTGTAGAAGCCCTGATGAACTTCCGGAGCCCTCCCAGGGTGTCTACCCTAAGGCCCCGGTTCCTAGTCAGGGGTCGGACCTCCAGAAGCACCTCCCCGCACTTTTTACAAGTGATTGATACAATAGGCCAATTTGCCCAGTCCATAGGTTCCTCCGATGGGATCATACCCCTCTATAGCTATATATAGGATCCGTGGGGAAAAGAGGACCAGATATTCCGTATTTGCATACTTTCCCATAAGGGATTCCTTTAGAATCCATAGGGTAATTCAGGGGAGGTAACATCTTATGGTGGTGGTGGGGTGGAGGGGGTGGGGTCGGTCACACGGTCTTTTGGGCGACTCGACCATCAAACCCTATTGTCCATTGGGCATTATCGTCCTAACCTTGACAAAGTGCATCAAGTTAAGCATATTTCTGGCAGTTCGGCAAAACCCCAGAAGAGATTCAGGTTAGTGTTGAGGGATACTTTGTTGGTAGTTAGCTTCCCTGCATTGATATAAACCATCCCCTATTCAGAGCTTATCATCCTTCCGTTGCTCTGCTACTACACTCTTACTTGCCTAACAAGGCGGAAAGGATGGATGAATATGGCAATATCAGCGATTCATCAATGGGTTCTGGATACGATTAACGTGATTCGGCAGTATCGTTGGGATGCAGAACTTGGGGACTACATGAAGTTAGAGACCCCGTTTGACGGTATCCATGCCGTCTACTCTGGCTTCAATACCAAGCTTCGGGAGAAGTTTGGGGTTGACCCAAGGGAAGTGACCGACGAGATGGTTGCGTTGGGATTGCTTCGGAAATGGATGGTCAAAGGGGGCGTTATGTTGTTCCCCGTTACGGAGCAGAAGCCAACCGTGACCAACAAGAAAGCTCCAGTTCGTCTCCGTAAGCTGGATGCTCTCTTGAACGGCTGATAAGTGAGAATAGGGGATGGTTTATATGAGTGCAAGGTAGCAAATAGATACATAGGGAGAAGACTATGGAATACACTACTTGGAAGATTGACGGTGAATACGTCGAGCTTGCAGAAGAACTTGACGACGAAGAGTGACACAGAGAGACGGTAGACGGCTGTCTCGACATGAGATAGCACAGGGATAGTCAGTCTACCTCTCTTCACCATACTCTGTAGTATCGGGTGGCAAACGTATGGCTATGGCATGACTAACCATAGGTGAACCCCATACGGACTGTCCCCAGTCAGGATGGTCGCCACCCATCTATCACAAGCCATAAGCGGTCTATTGAGTAGGGTCGCACCCTATACTTAAGCCGACTGTATTAGGTGGTTCGCTACCGCCAAAGTTGCAGTCGGCAACCGCTTACCATACTCCATAAGGGGGTTACTCTATGCGAACAGTAGCAGTATCTAACTGGGATAGAGTCGAACGATGCCTTCTCTGTGGGCGAAACCAAGTGAAGGTTAAGAGAATCATCAGCAAAGGTTCGCTTAAGTGCATCGTTCGGAAGAGAAATGGGAACATAAAGCTCATCAAACAGCGGTGAATCCAGACACAGGCGAAGATAGCTTGAGTATGTGTCGTGGATAGCCGATACGCTACTCTCTCAAGGGTGAATCCAGCCGAAAGGCGTGGATAGCCCTTGCTGAAGAGTCATGCAGACATAGCCAGAGCAACGTTGGTCGTTGACTCCCCTGATGAAGGGAAATCTGCAGTCAAAAGAGTGCGTGCCCGTTGGGGCATGGCGAATGGCATTATGTAGCCATTATGGCACTTGAGATGTCCGAAAGGATGCCAATGCAGAGCGACTCTGGCGGATTCACAGCAGGGTAAGCCAAGCTACAGAGCTTACTCATGGTGAATATGAATGGGATGTTGGCTTCGTGGGATGAAGATGCCTCTCGCGGGAGAAGTTGATTCAGAACCCCGCACAAGGCATAAGAGACACCCACAGCGTCGCCAACGGTAAGTTGCTTCTATTAGGCAACTGATGCCCGTCGGTTAGGGACGCCGATAGAACAAAGCCCAGAGACACGTCACGAAGGCGGTCTCGAACGGCATATATTTCCGTCAGGATGCCCGTTAGATAGTCTATGGTTGGTTTGAGTAGGCAACGACCTTACGAAACAGCACTCAAACAGTAGCTATCTGGCATACGTTCTCAGTCGAAGCACGAATGGCGTGTAAGAACCCATATCGTGACTCTTCCCCATATAAGCGGGGCTTTGGTTGGATTAGTTGTCCATAAGAGTAAAGCGTATGTTGAAGCAGGCAAACCCTGTATGAATATAGCTTCGTCTACAAAGCGGACTGGCACATCCAATGTAGACACCGTGTAGTTCATAGTTGCCATAGTATTGTGAAATGTGCAAGCCCTATACGGGTTATGCTACCGTATGGGGCTTTTTTTATGCCCATTTGCTGAAACAGTGTTTGCAGTCTATGTTACGTCATCTCAGCCTATGGGACAAAGCCACAAGCTATGGAGTTACATCTATGATGAGTCGTAATCATGGCTCTCATGTTAAGACCTACACGGTAGCTTATACAATCCTTACATGTGAGCCTTAAAAGAATATGGGCGAGATTGCAATCTACCTCGTTAAACGATTGCTTGGTCTATGCTACCTTGCCAGTAGCGACCTACATAACCCTTAAATGGGACTGATGCACCGTAAAGCCTATTCGGTAAATGCTCTCTGAGCAGACGCCGTGAGCAAGCGCCACGCGATGTATGCATCGAAAGAGAGTCTGGGTTTAAGAAGCTGTGGTTTGCGGAAGATAAATGCAAACCTTGCTGTCTGCTGACCGACAGTATCGAGTCCGTGGTGGGTGGCACGTCGATTCCACCCTTAATCGAAGGGGGTGATTAAACCATATTGTGATAAATCCTTTAGACAAGGGAGGTGACACATGCATGACCATTCTGGTAGCGGTTGGATTGATTTACACGATGCTCGTTTGTCTCTATTCTGCACGTATCTCTTAACCTGTAAGCTCATGGAGCTTATAGAACTAATCTTTTGGGACTTGGGGGTGCTACCATGATAGATTCGACCAACGACCAGTTTCAATGGCTTATGCAGACCATCGAAAAGACTGAAGTTGTAAAGAAACCCACCACCAAGTTTGAGCCAGTCATTGAGGCAACGAAAGTAGTAGAGAATCAACCAGTTATCCGACCTGCTACTTGCCACACAGAGATTGAGACCAATGACTATCTGCTCAAACTCAATGCCTCTTTGGGCGACGAAATTGACGAAGATGTGGATTGTGCCTTCCTGACGAAAGAGCTTAACGCCATTATCATCAAACAGGTTATGGAGTCCTAATATGCCACGCAAGATACGACTTTGCGACAGGTGGATGACTTGCATGTATGCAAGAGACTTTCAGGATTGTGAACATGCTGTTCCACATTCTACAGACCAGTATTGCTCCAGACCGTGTGAGGATGGAAAAAGCAATAAGTGCATGGTGGTTAAACAGGACAAGGGGGAGGTGATATCTGATGGCATCAGGCGGAAAAAGCAAGAGAAAGCATCCTGAGAAATACAAGAAGCAGTATCATCGGACTACCCGTAACAAAGAGAGAGCTTGGGCAAAGCACTTGGAAGCCCACCCGAAAGACCTGCAGAACAACGTGGCTATTCCGAAAGCCAAAGAGACGCTCAAACGGAGCAAGTAGTATCCAGCGGGGTATTTATGCCCCGCTCTAACCGAAGGGGGTGATAAAATGACGAAAGATATGGAAGCCTTTTTGGATGCTATTCGTGACATGGCTGAGGAAGGTATCATCACATCACCTTATGACGTTGTGGCATTGGTGGAAGCATGAAAACACTGATTCGTTGGCTTGTGTTCTGGGCGTTTGTAGTAGGGCTTAGTTGCTGTGTCCATGGTCTCTATGGCATGCAAAAGGTAGAGGATGAAGACGTTCGCTTCTTTGAGGAACAAGAGAGGATCCAAAACGCCATTGACACACTGAGGGAGCTGAAACAGAGATAATCACAAAGGAGGTGATATCTATGATGCCACACGCTACTTTAGGGCTCAGGATTCGTAGCAAGCAGTCGATTCACTGGAGAGACATGAGAGGGCAGAAGGCATTGTTGAAGGCTCACCAAGAGGCGTTGGAAGAGAACGCCAGAAGGGACGAGGACAAGAATGAAAGCCACGCTGATAAAGAGGTTTGATGGGTCAGCACGATTGCTGATTCACAGTTGGGGAAGCGTTCCCGCTCGTGCAGTAGAGTTCAACACGCCAGAGGATGCCGAAGCCTATTGCGAGACTATGCACATTCGTATTCCTATCACATATGTGTATGGCAAAGGAATTGGATTGCTCGGCAACAATATCGGCGTCGATTTCAACACAAGGGACGACACAGAGAAGAAAGAGAGGTCGTCATGAATCCACGCGAAATGGATAGAGAATACACAGAAATGGAAGAGCTTATCGATGTCTTCCATAGAACACAGTGGGAAACCATGTCCGATATCGATTGGAATGACCCACGAACAGTAGCGAGGGCATGATGGAAGAGAAAAAAGTCGAGCCAAAAAAGCCAAAGAAGACGCGATTTGTGCTTTATGGCAAGGTTTATGCCAGTCTTGACAAGTGGTGGGAAGCCATAGAGAAGAGCAAAGCAGATGCCAAACCCGACGTGGGAACAAATGAAGGCTGACCCAAGTGGCACTATCTACAAGGATTTCATGGTTCTTGGCGTTCGTTGCCTCATTATGAGAGGACCAGGGGCTCTGTGTGCATATTTGGGCATCCCCTTAAACCACACATTGGCATACAAAGACTACGACGATGTAGACTTGGATGTTCATGGTGGATTGACATTTGCAGGAAGTGGCGAGGATGGGTATAGACCCAAGGGATACTGGTGGTTTGGCTGGGACTATGCTCACAGTAACGATGCTACATTCCATGACTATCATGGAGCAATCTTTAGGGGCGGACATCAGTGGCTTGTTGGTGAAGTAGAACAACACGTTATCCATGCAGCTATTGAGTTGCACAAGTATTGAGGTGACCTATGTGGTCAAATCTATTGGCTTTGGCTGTAGTTATTTGGCTATGGCTACAATACTGAACGAAACAGGGCTAACAAGCCCTGTCACGGCGTTAGCCGTCTGATGAGTTCAGAGTGGGTTGAGAAGGATTGAATTCATGTGCCAAAAGGAGGCAAATCTATGAAGCACGTTCTATCCGTTGTTCTTGCCATTATGCTGATGGCGACTGTTGCGATGGCTGGACCAAATAGCCGAACCGTTGATATGGAAGCATACGAAACCATCAACATGTCTGTTGATGTTCCCTCTGTTGTGACTGACCCTGCTACGTTTGATGAAGCTCTATGCACCATCATTACCAAGGCGGATTGGTATTGTGCAGAGTATGAGCAGATACCTGACTATGAAACCCTGGTGGTTGACATTAGAGATACGCAGCGTGGTGAAAGCCATGTGTTTGAAGCCCCAGATGGGACATTCAGCGTGTATGGTGAGTATCGCGACTGCTACCACAATTCATGGTTTAGCAACGACTATCGGACAAATCCCAAATATTGCTACAACAGTCCGTGGTTTAACTACTGGCGGTATGGTTCTGAATATCTTACCAATAATGGTGACTCCAATAACTGGAAGTTTGATGGTGGCAACCATGATGAATACCTTAAGGTTGAGGCTACCTACCAGAATGTTGCTGGTTACCATGATGGTGAGTGCATTGAGGATGCCTATGTTTATACGCCTCAAGTTGTTTGCCCGCCCGATGCAGTTATCACTCACACCGTCACAGTTAACTACTCATTCGACAAAGTAGTGACTGAGGTTATGAGTGGTGATACCATCACAGTTCGTGGTCACATTTGGACGCGCACTATGAAGCCTGTTAGCTATCGCTACATTGCTCAAACAGCTAACATTCCTGCCAATGCAGTTACCATCGCCAAGAGCGACAAAGTGCTGGTTCCTGATGTGAATGGCGTGTATGCTACCGATTCATGGAGCTTTGAAGCTCCCGTTGTCAAGAAGGATACCATCGTTCGTATCTTCCTACGAATCTGGAAGATTGATGGAACGATGGGTGAGATTAGGACAAAGGTTGTTGTTCACCCACGTCCAATCAAAGAATGTCCTACTGGAATGATTGATTGTAACTAAACCTTTTCCCTTCTCAACCCACTAAACTCAAATCCAACAAAGCAATTAGCGTAAAGGGGGTGATTGAATGGCACGAAAGAAGAAGCTACTGATTTGTGGACAGCCAGGGATTGGCAAGAGTGATTTGGTTAGGAGCATTGCCAAAGAGAGAGGTTGGGCGTATAGAGTTCACCATCTTAGAGACTGGGACTACACTATTCCTATTGAGTTGCAGTGTGCAGCAATGAAGTGGATTCTTGCTAAAGCCCGTCAAAATGCGTATGCTCCAATTACAACAGCATGAGGTGACCAAATGATAGACGATTTCTTAGTTATCAAGGCAATGGAGTGGGCATTCTTCTGCAAGTATTGGCATATTCTTCTACCTTTGACAGCCATCCCTATTATCATTGTGTTACTGGGATGGAAATACGGAGAGAGATGATGGACACACAGACAGTAATAATTATCGTTGGAGCTTACTTGCTTATATTTGGTAAACACCCACTGATTGGTATCTTTCTAATCCTCTTGGGAATAGGAGGATTTAAATGAGGGTAAGATGTTGCAAGTGGTTTGTGTGCAAGACATTGGGGTGGGCTTTACCAGACACCTTTCATTGTCAAGTGCACGACAAAGAGGCATCGTGTGATATCGCTGGGTGTCGTAATGGACACACAGCCGAAGCCGTGTGTTTGGAGGTGAAGGATGACAGAGACGAATCTTGAGAGTTTCGTTGGCAATCATGTGCTTACTGGTGTCGATATGTTTGACACCAAGTTCAAGGATGACAGTCACTATCTTCATGCAGACACAGCCAACTGCATCCGCTTTAGATTGGATGGTATTACTTACATCGCAATGGAAGACCCAGAGGATGGGTATCGGTCATGCCTTGGCTCTCTATTTGTGTCAGCCGATAAGGTGAAGAATACCTTTCCGCCATGTGAGGTAATCTGTGTCTACAGGAATAAAGAGGATGAGACGAGAACCTATTCGGTTGAGTGTGATATCATCCGATTCATAGACAAGACTACTGGATTAGTGGTGCTTGAGATTGGCACGACAAACACAGACGATTACTATCCGTCATTTGTAGGTATCTTCAATCCACAAAATATGGCTGTCAACCAAGGGAGGTGATGCAATGGACTACGAGTATGAGAAAAAGTTGCTGATGTTGAAGATTCTAAAGTTGATGGCTAAGCATGAGATTACCTTGCATGAGTTAGCCAAACTCAACGGTGGTGATTTTCTACCACGATTGGAGGCACGAGATGCTTAAACGATTGAAGAAAGATTGGGTTGGTATGGCGTTTGGAGGATGGGTTGGTGTAACCTGTGGCATACTTGGATTTCATTGGTATACGTGGCAGTATTGGGTTATAGCCATTCCTGCTATATTCTTCTTCATCAAACTTGAAAGGAAACTCTAATGATTAAGAAGCCTATGCTTGCTGGAAAGTGTAGTGATACCAGCAAGTTAGTCTATCCTGTGCTTTGCACTCCAAAGTTGGATGGGGTGAGAGCCTTGACGATTAACCATGTGTTGGTATCACGGAACTGGAAGCCTATACCCAATGACCACGTTCGTAATCTATTCTCCGACCTACCAGAAGGGTGTGATGGTGAACTGATTACAAACAATGGGACATTGGCGGGTAAGGGATTCAATGACACACAAGGGGATGTAATGCGTAAGGATGGGGCACCAGATGTTATCTACCACATCTTCGACTATGTGCCCAATATGACACTGTGCAAGAAGTATAAGGATCGAATTGTTGACCTACAGATTCCAAAGATTGCCAATCATGCCAGTGTCAAGTTGGTTCTTCCAAAGTTAATCAAGAATGAGGAAGAGCTGTTGGCTTACGAGCAATGGTGTCTTGAGAATGGGTATGAAGGTGTCATGATTCGTAGTGTTGATGGTCCTTACAAAGAGGGACGGTCAACAGAACGAGAGGGCTATCTCTTAAAGCTGAAACGCTTTGAGGATAGTGAAGCCGAAGTGGTAGGCTTTGAAGAGAGGATGCACAATGCCAACGAAGCGAAGAAAGATGCGTTTGGCAGGACGGAAAGAAGCTCAGCCAAAGCTGGTCTCGTCCCTGATGGAACCCTTGGGAAGCTATTTGTTAGGGACATACAGACGGGCATTGAGTTTGAAGTCGGAACTGGATTCGATGATGCCCAAAGAGCAGACATCTGGAAGCACAAGAAAGCGTGGCTCGGCAAGATAATCAAGTATAAGTATCAAGCATGTGGTATGAAAGACAAGCCACGATTCCCAGTCTACGTTGGGGTAAGACATGAAGCGGATATGTAACCGTAGTGTATTGTGCAGAATGCTTGGCGTAGAGGAAATTGACTGTCTTCACCTTATGAAGCACAACATTACAGGGGATTGTGGTCATAGTAAATGTTGGACATTAGGCACAATGCACAAAGCCTATACGAAGACTGTAGTTAAGTGTGTTGAGGTAACAGATGGCGAGGGGCAAACAGTATAGATGTCTTGGCTCATTCTTTCCTACACCAAAAGGGTATGAAAGCTTTTGCATTGCCTGTCAACACAAGAAAGCGCATAGGTCTGTTCATAAAATTGCGGACAAGCCTACTATGTTCATGTGTAATCACACTCACTATGCTGCTGGAGTATATTACCGATGTTTGTGTTATCCTATTAAAGAGGCAGCACGTATTGCTTTCCTGATTAAGATGGGAGCAGCAGAGTTCAAGAAGACATGGTGTGACTATGATTGAAATGCTTCAATGTCCTTACTGTGGACGCTATTACCCTGATTGGGAAGTGTGTCCCTGTAGGCTACGTCTACCAGTGGTTGTAGAGGATAGCAAATGAAGATGAGACTATGTTCTATGTGGCTAAACTGTAATCCTTCGTATAGGTGTAACCATCGGAGTCCACATCCTAAGCATCACCATTGTGATGACGTATTCGTGTGGTGCTTAAGAGACGGGAAGATTGTGGGCAAAGACCGTCCGTGCATTGAAGTAGAGGTGGAAGAGGAGGAATCATGATACACTATCGAAGACCAGCACGAGGGGCTAACTGCAAGTATTGTGGGCAGTTAATACCAAAGGGCAAGATAGCGATGGCTTTCTGGATTCACGGTGGAAGGTTTGCAGGGTATGGATACATGCACATCCACTGTGTAATGCAGAGTTCCAAGTATAACTCTTGCCAAACGCAGAAGAATGTGACGCCTAAAGAGGCAGTCAAAGCTACACGAGAAGCAGTAGCTGAACTGATGGTGTTAAGAATGACCAAAGGAGGTGACGATGATGAGCGAGACTAACTTTCCTGTGGTGTGTGAGAAGTGCAAGAAGGAACCATGTCCTTATGCTGGCAATGAGTTTGCCTTCAAAGCCATCGAGCGTAAGGGATACTGCCCCCACAATCCAAAGATTGAAGAGAAGAAAGAGGCAGAGAGGAAGAGCATGGGATGGAAGAGAAGCCGAAACCAGTAAACAAGCTATGTCAACACTGGCTATTGTGTGACAATCGTAATCATTGTGCACATGGCAAACCTCATAAGGATGTTCTGGCTTGTCATACAGCGTGCAGGACTAGAGAGTTTGCCGTCGAAGAATGCTTGACTATTGAGGTGCAACATGATGACACCGAATTGGATGGGTAAGTTCTGTTGTCAGGTGTGTGGGCTACCACAACCAGTTCCAATCAAAACGATGTTTGGATGCATCTGTCCAGCGTGTCTAAAGAAATTGCAGGAAGCGTGGGAGAATGCTAAGACTGACGCTGAGAACAAGGCGAAGGCAGGGTGCAAATGAATCGTATGATTTGTCCTCATTGGATTATCTGTCGCAATGAAATATGTTTTCATAGGAAGATTCATGTATTCATGCCGTGCATCTGTAACAACAAACGTGATGAAGAGTGTTGGGCTGACCTACATATTACGCCTGACCATCAGACAGGTGGGAATATCTACAGCTTTCGTAGCCGCAGTAAAAAACCAAGATGTATGGAGGTGAACGGTGGACATCGACAACGACGAGTTAGAAGTAATAGGCGAAGAGATAACGCCAGAACAGTGGGAGAGGATGAGGAAGGAAAGACTCAAGACTGATGAATTGCCAAAGTTGAAGGGCACAGGTAGCCTATACGATGTGCTTCGACTCATGCGTGAGGCATACATCACCCTGCGATATATCTCTATCAATGAGAAGCACACACGATTCCTACCCACATTAGACATCTTCGACCACATCATTCAAGACTTTGTGATGGAAGTAAATGATGTAGAAGATGAGTATGCTCGGAGGGGTCTCAATGAGACGAAAGCGAAAGACACCATTGAAGGCTGATGTCCCTGCATTTGAAGAGGGAACGTATTGGTGCCGTAATTGTGGAGCAGAGAACTCTGGTCACGCCCGCTATTCCGAGACAGCATATGGGTCTGTAAGCCTCTCTTCTGTAGATGAGGATGAGACACCACAGCTTGGAGATGACTATGACATTCATGACTATGATAACTTTGATATCTATGCCTATGAGTGTGGTCAATGCGGGCATGAATGTTCAGAGCTAAGTGAAGTGTTCACAACTAAGTATACTGAACCATTGGTAGCGAGACAGACATTGGTTCGTATGCTTAGAGATAGTGAAGGATATCTTGATGCAATGAATAAGCTGGAGCCTATCACTGCTAAAGATGAGGAAGGAAAGGAGGTGTTGTGTAATGAGAAAGGTGACTGATTCGGAGCTACTATCCTTGCTTCCATTGGTAGGTGGCGAGAAACTTGTGGATGCTATGGTTAAGAGTGGAGCATCCAACGATGACTTGTCCATGGTTCCTGCTCTTGTAGCAGCAGACTTCCTACGCAACAAGGTTACTCACAAGATAACAGACGTTGTCCCTTACGACCCACGGAAGATGGATGCTGCTGACTACATCAATGCTTACTCTAAAGTTCTTGAAGCTGGACTATTCAAGTGGAAGGTAGGCATCAAGAAGGTGGAGGGCGAGAATGAAAAAGAGGATGACACGTGGCGAGAGGAATGAGCACAGAGCATGTGGTCGTGTGTCTGGAATTCCCGAATGCTGTGTTCGCTTTTGGCTATCTAATTATTGGCAATACATGAATGATGCCGATAAGTTAGTCTACCACACACTTATACCAGACAAGGTGCAGTATATCCCATGCCCTACGTGTTTAGCAAAGAGAGAGTTTGTGGAAATCTTGAAGGTAGAGGACTGTGACCATGTGATTCCTACCCTATGTCCTCACCTACGAACGTGTAAGTTGTGGAGAGCACATGGCAAGAATAAGAATCTGTCCTAACTGGCTATACTGCAGGGCGAGTGGGTCTAGGTGCAACCACTGTAAACCACATCTTGAAGAACCTAACTGTGTAAAGACCATATGCTTGAACACTCACAAAGTTATATCATGTGTTTCATTTCGTATTCGTAAGGAGGAAGAGGATGAGCATCGACAAGAGAGTGTTTAGGAATTGGTGGTTCTCGGCATGGACGTTCAATGATGGTGACTCTATTCATCTGTTCTCATTGGACTTCCAAATTACGCACAACACAGACAACGCTGGTGTGTATCTGGGCGTCATCATCTTTGGTCGACAGGTGACGATTCAACTCTATCGACATGAGGAGTATATGTGATGGAATGTGTCATCTTTGTGTTCAAGTTCGTATCCTTTTGGCTATTCGTTCTTCTTGCTCTGTGGTTAGTAAAGAACTACAGACGTAGGATGTAGTGGAGGATATCATGGACGGGTTAGATTTCTTGGTCATGATGCTGATTCTAAACGCTGGTGGTATGCATTTTCCAACAGCTCTATGGTGGGGATTCTCTATCCTCGCGGCAATCAATTTTGTGGTTAAAGTATTTCCAATCAAAAAGTAACCTAACTGGCAGGTAGAAGCCAGAGTCTCATAAGGAGGGCTTTATGAAGCCAAGTCAAGTGTCACAGGTGTTGTTGGTTCTATTCCGAGCAGGTAAACCTGTTCTCTTAACAGGACAACCTGGCATTGGAAAGACCGACCTCGTAACCCAAGCCTCTGAAGCTGGACAGTTTGACCTAATCGTCTCACATCCAGTAGTCAGTGACCCGACAGAGTATAAGGGTATGCCTTGGGTTCTCCAGAAGAACGGTTCCGCTCAGGCATCGTTCCTTCCCTTCGACGACTTGGAGTTGCTCATCAACGCAGATAGACCGACAATCTATTTCCTTGATGACTTAGGGCAGGCTCCTGCTGCTGTGCAGGCTGCGGCTATGCAACTCTTACTCGCTCGTCGAATCAACCGCCACAAAGTGAGTGACTCTGTGGTGTTCGCCGCTGCTACCAACAGACGGCAGGATAAGGCAGCTGTTCAAGGTATCCTTGAGCCTGTCAAATCCAGATTCGTTACCATCATTGAAGTGGAGTCCGACCCTGAAGATTGGAGCAAGTGGGCTATAGCACACGGGCTTCCGTTTGAGTTGACATCCTTCATCCACTTCAGACCTGAACTGTTAAACGCTTTCAAACCCACGGCTGACATGGTTAATACACCGTGTCCCAGAACTGTAGCCCACGTTGGATTCCTGCTTGGGTTGCAGTTGCCTGAAGCTACAGAGTTTGAGACATACTCTGGTGCTGCTGGTCAGGCGTTTGCAACAGAGTTGGTCAGCTACCTTCGTATCTACAGAAAGTTGCCCGACATCGACGCCATCATTGCCAACCCAGCAAAGGGTGAGGTTCCTTCTCTGTCTACAAAAGAGGGACCTGCCACATTGTATGCGGTGTGTGGTGCATTGGCAAGCAAGGCAAACAAGAAGACGTTCCCCAAGATTATCACTTACGCAGGTCGGCTACCGACAGAGTTCTCGGTCATGCTGATTAAGGACTGCATCTTCAAAGACAAGGACTTGGCTACTGTCCCTGCCTTTGGTGAATGGTCAGTCAAACATGCAGGTATCCTGCTATAAGGAGGCACTATGGCTACAGTAAAACCCACAGCAAAACCAAATGTGTCTGGGGGAAAGAGTGCCGCTGATAGATTGACATTGGCGAGGGCATCGCTCGTATTGGATGCCCCGTTCTTTGCCAGTCTACTCTTACGACTCAGCGTTAGTCCTGCTGATGAGAAGGTCTGTCCTACTATGGGAACAGATGGGACTTGTCTGGTCTACAATCCAAAGTTTGTAGACACACTGACGAACGATGAGTTAAAGGGCGTGCTATGCCACGAGGCTATGCATGTTGCCATGCTCCATCATCTAAGGCGAGGCAGTCGTGAACCACTTAGATGGAACTTGGCAGCGGACATCTCTATTAACTACATCATCCGTGACTCACGCTACTCTTTGCCAAAGGGTGCGTTGTTTGAGGAGAAGTGGCATGGCAAATCGTCAGAGGAAATCTACCCACTCATTAAGGTAAAGGAACAGCTTAGCAAGAGTGGATGTGGACAAGGAAGTGGAGATGGTAGTAACCCAGACCCGACTGGTTGTGGTGCTGTATTTGACCAGAAGAATGGTGATGGCTCTGACATGAGCGATGCCCAAAGGAGACAGGCTGAGCAAGAAGCAAAGATGGCAGTAGCTCAGGCTGCTAATGCAGCAAGGATGCAGGGTAGGATGCCAGCAGGATTGGATAGGCTCATCGGTGAGTTGCTTGAGCCACGTATCCCTTGGCGTGAAGTGCTGGCTCGGTTCATCTCGGAACACGTCAAGTCTAACTACAGTTGGAAGATGCCAAACAAGAAGTATATTGCAGGTGACATCTACCTTCCCCAGTTAGATGAATGTGAGATTGGATTGATTTGCTTGTTCATTGATACCTCTGGGTCT
>Ga0102851_10001311_pt1 | contig 14039 bp, 12 predicted proteins | sample Mud3Dept3metaG_FD_79558 | JGI IMG/M metagenome (GOLD analysis project Ga0102851, IMG submission 79558) | Freshwater wetland microbial communities from Ohio, USA, analyzing the effect of biotic and abiotic controls - Mud 3 Core 4 Depth 3... | ecosystem: Environmental > Aquatic > Freshwater >... | reverse complement strand
CTTGCTCTATTTTTGAATGCAGCTTGGTATTAGGTTAATCCAAAACTGATGGGGTAGTGGGTGCCGGTGCCCAAAAAAAGAGAGGGGGAGGGGGTATGGACGCACGGCACCCACGAGATGAACTACTCGTATCGTTTTCGTAATTCCCGCTTGAGGATTTTTCCCGCTGCGCTCTTGGGCAGATCGCTCTCTATGACAAATTCCTTGGGCACCTTGTAGGGTGACAGGCGCGCCTTCAGGAATGCTTTCAATTCCGCCGCGCTCACCGATTGGCCCGGTCTGGGCACGATGAAGGCTGTTACCCGCTCGCCCCATTCCTTGTCGGGCACCCCGATTACCGCGCATTCCTCCACTTCAGGAACCTTGTAGATAACTTCTTCCACCTCGCGAGGGTACACATTTTCGCCGCCGGTAATGATCATGTCCTTGAGCCGATCGACGATGTATACATAGCCGTCGTCATTGATCAGGCCGATATCACCGGAGCGGAACCAGTGCTCACCCCAGAAGGCTTCTCTTGTTGCTTCGGGGTTATTCAGGTAGCCTTTCATGATGTTGTGGCCGCGGATGCAAATCTCGCCTTCCTGGTTGGGGCCCAGTCTCTTGCCTTCCAAATCCCTGATCTGTACCTCGACTCCCGAAACCACCGTGCCGATCGATCCGACCACGTGGCGGTAGTAGTGGTTGTATGTGACTGCGGACGCTGACTCGGTGAGGCCGTAGCCCTCACCGATCGTGAGGCCGGTCCGCTCCTTCCACTGACGCACGATCTCCTCTGCCATGCTCGCCGCGGCCGAGAAGCAATACCGTACCCGCCCCATCTTCTCTTTCAGGTTGTCAAGGGAAAGGAGGCGCGCATAGACCGTCGGAACACAGAAGAGTTTCGTCACCCGGCCCGCCTTGAGGAGTTCCAGCACGCGGTCCAGGTCGAAGCCGGGCAACACCTCCAGGCAGCCTCCGCTCAGTATTGTGGCATTCGTTATGTGCATCTGTCCGAACACGTGGTTGAACGGCAGAAAGCAGAGGGCACGATCGTTCTCATTGGAGCGCTCGCTGTATGCCACATTGTGCGCGGACACATTTATATTCTCGTGGGTCAGCATCACGCCTTTCGGCACGCCGGTCGTGCCGCCCGTATAGAGAATTGCTGCCGTGTCGGTGCGGTCTCTGTCGAGTGCCTTGAATGAGCCCGTTCCTCGGGACATGAGCTGGGCAAGGTCCAGGTCTCCCCCGGCGCAGATCACCTTTTCCAGGCCTTGCGTCCCCCTCAGGCCTGCCAGGTCAGAGAGTCTTTCCGGGGAGGTAAAAAGGAACCTGGGCTTTGCGTGGTTAATCAGGAGTTCCAGTTCGTCCCGTTTCAACAGGGCCGAGAGTGTGACAGCCACGGCGCCCGCCTTGAGCACGCCGAAATAGAAGGTAAGCCAGTCTCCTGAGTTGGGGGCGCAGAGGCCAACGAAGTCCCCCGGCTTGATACCCAGAGCGATGATGCCTGTGGCAACCTGGCCTGCCTTATCATTGAGCTGGGCATAGGTAGTCTCGACCCCGTTTTCGCTGATAGCGGGATGGTCAGGAAAATAGAAGGCGGACGCTTCGAGATTTGTGGCGACGTTCATAATGTCTCTCCACTCAGGAAATTCTCAACCGACCGACCCAACCGAAGCAGGAATCGGTCTGGAAGTCAGATGCAGGGCCTAATGGTATAATATTTATAATATATAAAACGTTATTGCAATAAATATTTTGAAAAACTTCTTGAAAAAACCCGGACTGTCCCGTATGATAGCGCAGGGAGGATAGAGAAGGTAGAAGTGCCCAGCTTCAAGCCGATCAGACAGTTCCGGATATCAGGAGAAGTGGCGGAACAACTGAAGCAGTCTATCCTTGTCGGTCACTTCAAGGCAGGCGACCGGCTTCCGTCGGAACGTGACCTGGCGGAACAGTTTCAGGTGAGTCGCGTTGCCATCCGGGAAGCCCTGAGGGCCCTTGAGAACTCCGGGTTTATCACCACCCGCCAGGGGGTGACAGGAGGAGCCTTCGTTACCGACCTCACATTCGAACACCTTGTGAATGCGTTCCTGGATTTGTTCATGGCTGACAAGATCTCCATTCCTGAGCTTTACCAGGTGAGACTCCTTGTGGAGCCGGAGGTTGCCCGTCTCGCTGCCCAGCATGTTACTGCCGAATATGCGGAGCGGCTCAAGGCCCGTCTCAAGGAAGAGGAGGAGCCGACGACCTCACTCGCTGAGGACCTGGACAAGAAGACGGCAGTTCACTTCATTCTCGCCGAGATGTGCGGCAACCGTTTTCTTGAGGGCCTGGTGAGGTCCGTGATGGGGCTGACCCGAAGAACCATAGAGGCAGCGCACCCGGATCAGCCGCCATACCTGCATCCGGCAGGCATGCACCGGCCCGTCATCGAAGCGGTGCTGGCGAAAGACCCTGACGGCGCAGCGGAGGCCATGAGAAAACATGCCCTTGATTTTGGCAGGAGGCTCGTCAAGATGGAGCGCTCGTATCGAAAGAAGAAGGCAGCGCCGTTCCGTTGAGAAGTTGTAATTGTGCCGCTTGAGTCGGCGCAATAGAAAAAAGGAGGTTCCATCATGAAGAAAATTTTTCTGGTCATCGCTCTGGTAGTGGCTCTATCGTTGCTGATAGGCACATCGAGCACGCTCCTTGCCCAGGCAAAGCAGCCTTACAAGATCGGGTTCATTGTCCCGCTCACAGGCTATCTCTCGTGGCTCGGTGAGTACATGAAGAGGGGTGCGGAGGTTCAGGTGGAGATGATAAACAAGGCCGGGGGCGTCAATGGGCGACCCCTGGAACTGGTCACGTATGATGACCAGTCGTCTCCTGAAACAGCGACGCGCCATGCGCAGCGGCTCATATCGGGAGACAAAGTGGTTGCCATCATGGGGACCGGAACAGCCGTCGTGTCGGGCGCTGTTTCGTCGGTGGCAAACAAGTCGAAGGTGCCCGCTGTGATCCAGTCAGGCTATGCGCTCTCCGAGAAAGAGACGTTCACGTTCAACAACGCCCATCCCACGGATTTTGCCATCTCCCGTCCCATGATGTACTTCCAGAAGAGAGGAATCAACCAGATCGCGCTCCTTATGCCCATCGGCCCGCTCGGTGAGCTGGGATCCGGCATCGCCCGGAAGCATGCGCCGAGCTTCAAGATCACCATCCTTGGAGAAGAAAAGTTCGACGTGAAAGCCCCGGACGTGACTACCCAGCTTGCGAAACTGCGGACGCTCAATCCACAGGCGATCATGGCCTTTACAACCGGCGAGCCCGCAGCGCTGCTGGCACGGAACATGGCGCAGATGGGCATGAACATTCCGCTTGTTGTGAGCCATGGTAACGCCACGCCTGGTTTCCTGAAGCTCGTTGCGCAGACCCCGACCATGGTCATCGTCCCATCCGGAAAGATCATGGCTGTCGAGACCCTCGCGGACAAGGACCCGGTCAAGAAGGTGGTTGTCGAATTCAACAAGGCCTACCAGGCAAAGTATGGCGAGCCTGGCAATTACTACTCCGGTCAGCAGGCGGACGCTGTCTCGTTGATCGCCGAAGGCCTGAAGGTGACGAAATCGGATGACCCGGTGAAGCTGCGCGATGCCATCGAGAATACCAAGGGCTTTGCAGGCAACAACGGGGTATACAACATGTCCCCGACAGATCACCAGGGCACGCGCATGGAGGACATGATCCTGCTTACCGTCAAAGATGGCAAGTGGGCTGTCCTTGAGTAGCAGCAGGCGCAGTTAGGTCCGTGGGCGATTTTTCACATCTGGTCCAGTTCTTATTCAGCGGACTGACCTCAGGGTCCGTCTATGCGCTGATGGCGGTGAGTCTTGTGATTGTCTACAAGGTGTCGCTGCTCATCTGTTTTGCGCAGGGCGAGTTCTTTGTGGTAGGCGCGCTGACCATGGTGACGCTCGTCTCCAAGGGGCTGCCCATGCCGGTCGCTTTCGCACTCTCCGTGCTTGTCGCGATGGTGTTGGGCGCCCTGGTGGAGCGCGTGCTGATTCGCCCCATCCAGCACACGGGTGTCGGTAACCTCATCGTCATGACGATAGCCATCTCCCTTGCCTTGAGGGGCTCGGCGCTTCTCATCTGGGGAAAAGAATCGCACATACTCGCGCCCTTCAGTGCAGGCAAGCCTATCGCAGTGCTGGGCGCGACGCTTCAACCGCAGGTGCTCTGGATCATGGGCATCACGATCCTGGTGCTGCTCGTCATATGGCTCTTCTTCGAGAAAACGACGTTGGGTGTTGCCATGCGTGCGTGTGCCGAGAACCAGTTGGGCGCGAGCCTCATGGGTATCAGTACGCAGAAGGCCGCTATCCTCTCGTGGGCCTGGGGCGCAGGCATCGGGGCCCTTGCAGGTATGACAGTGGCGCCGCTTCTTTTCATGCAGTACGGCAGCGGCGTGATGCCCATGGTGAAAGGGTTTGTCGCCATGTCCATAGGCGGGCTGGCGAGCATCGCGGGCGCTGTCATAGCGGGATTTCTGCTTGGCATCGTCGAGGCGTACACGATCGGTCTCATCTCCTCCCAGTTCTCCGATACGATTGTCTTCGCCATTCTCATCATTGTGCTCTTTATCAGGCCGAGCGGCCTCTTTGCCACGACGGGGAGGCGCGAGGTATGAAGCTGCTTGCGAAGTACTGGTGGATCATCCTGCTTCTCTTCATAGCACTCTATCCACCCACGCTCGGCGGCATGTCTCCGTATCGCGCCGGCGTGCTCATCTTCGTGGGTATCTATGTCATCCTGGCGGTGAGTCTCGATCTCCTGATGGGGTATACCGGACAGATATCAGTGGGCCACGCGGCCTTTTTTGCGATCGGCGCCTATGTCTCCGGCATCCTCACGGTAAAATGCGGTGTATCGCCTCTCCTCGCGATGCTCGCAGGCATGGGCCTGAGCGCTGCAGTTGCCTGGGCCATGGGCAGGCCTGTGCTGGCGCTCAAGGAATATTACCTCGCCATGGCGACCCTTGCGCTCAACGAGATCATCGTCACGCTCATCATCGGGCTTCAGTGGCTCACCGGCGGGGCATCGGGCCTGCGTGATGTTCCATCCTTCAGCATCATTGGTTTCAGTTTCGACAACCAGATTCACTACTATTACCTTGTGTGGGCCATCGTGGCGCTTGTCGTGGCGAGCAGTATTGTCGTGGCGCGTTCTTCATTCGGCAGGACGCTCATCGCCATCCATAGTGACGAAACTGCCGCCAAGACCTTCGGCATCGATTGCGCAGCGTACAAGGTGCGCGTCTACGTCCTTTCCGCCATCTTTGCATCTATTGCCGGCTCACTCTTTGCGCACCACATGGGGTTTCTGGCGCCGGATGATTTCAGCGTTTTCACCTCCATTAACATTCTTGTCATGCTCTACCTGGGCGGGATCGGTACCATCTATGGACCAGCACTGGGCGCGGTCTTCCTGAAGCTGCTCCCTGAAGTCACGTTGCAGTTCCAGGACTACGAGATGCTTATGAACGGTGTCATCCTGATCATCATCCTGGTCTTTGTGCCGAAAGGGCTCTTTGGAATTGTGACAGGAATAAAGAACAGGTTTGTTACACGGGGCGCAGGATGATGTCTCAGGCACACGGAACGAAGAACGAAGGGCGAGGCACGAGAGCGCAGCCGGACGGCACCATGCTCAAGGTCGCGGAAGTCAGCAAGTCATTCGAGGGAGTGCAGGCCCTTCTGGACGTCAGCTTTGAAGTGAGGGCAGGCCACATCAAGGCGCTCATCGGTCCCAACGGCGCAGGCAAGACCACGCTTCTCAATGTCATCAATGGGTTGCTCACGCCAGACAGCGGGCAGGTTTATTTGCGCGGGCAGGAACTGGTGGGCAGGAAGACGGAGCAGATTGCCCTGCTCGGCGTCTCGCGCACGTTTCAGCTGATCCGGCTTTTCACGGTCAATAATGCGACGGTGCTCGACAATGTGCTCCTGGGTGCGCACAAGCATGTGCGGCCGACGATCGGAGGTGCACTCTTCCTGCGCGGCAGGATGGCCCGCGCGGAGAAAGCGGTGCGCGAGAAGGCCATGGAAGCGCTTTCCTTTGTGGGCATGGAATGGGCTGCGGATATGGTGCCGGGTGCGCTCTCATTCGGGAACCAGCGACTCGTCGAGCTTGCCCGTTCGTTGATGTCAGAGCCGGAACTCCTCCTTCTCGATGAGCCTGCATCAGGTCTTAACGACGCTGAAGTGGAACGCTTCATGGAGCTCATGGTCGCCATCAGGGAGCGGGGCATCACCATCCTGCTTGTGGAGCACAACATGAGTCTGGTGATGCGTGTGTCGGACCACATTGTCGTGCTCGATTTCGGCAAGTGGCTCGCAGAAGGAGATCCTTCCGCCATCTGCGCCAACCCGGCTGTGATCGAGGCATACCTGGGTGCCGAGTGTAAACTGGATGGAGGTCCCGCCTGATGCTTGCCGTGAACGATATCCATGCCGGATACGGACGGGTGGAAGTGCTGAAAGGCATCAGCGTTGAGGTGAGACAGGGCGAGGTGGTCTGCCTGCTCGGCGCCAACGGGGCCGGCAAGTCGACCCTGCTCAAAGTGATTTCCGGCCTGATCGTGCCTGCAAAAGGGGGCATCTCTTTCCTGGGACATGAGATAACGAAAAGAAAGCCGGACGACATCGTCAGGGCGGGCATCAGCCATGTGCCTGAGGGACGGCAGATATTCGCAACACTCACGGTGCAGCAGAACCTGCTCCTCGGGGCGTATGCCCATGGCACCGGCAAGGCTGAGCTGGGGAAAAGGTATGAGTCGATGTTTCAGCTCTTTCCCATTCTGAAACAGAGGTTCCTCGGGAAGGCCGGGTCTTTGAGCGGTGGCGAACAACAGATGCTCGCAATCGCCAGGGGCCTGATGTCCCAGCCGAAACTCCTGCTCCTCGACGAGCCGTCTTTGGGTCTTGCACCCATCGTCGTCAACAATATTTTCAACGTCATAAGAGATTTGCGCGCCCACAACATCCCTATCCTGCTGGTGGAACAGAACGTGGCTGCCGCCTTGAGGATAGCAGACCGGGCCTACATCATAGAGACAGGCAAGATTACGACGCAGGGAAGCGCGGAAGCGCTCCTCAATGACGATGAGGTGCGGAAGCGGTACCTCGGCATGTAAGAGTTCGCGGCTGGCTATGAAGCCGGCTTCACGGAGGGTGACACATGTATTATGATCCTGACAAGAATGATCACGGATTGGCCCACAGCCCATTCAAGTCATGCGTGGTGCCCCGGCCCATCGGCTGGATATCCACCGTGAGTGCGGACGGGGTGCATAACCTGGCGCCGTACAGCCAGTTTCAGAACCTCAATTACGACCCGGCCCTTGTCATGTTCTCCGCCGGGCAGAAGACCAGCGGCGGTCGGAAGGATACCGTTGCCAACATCGAGGCGACCGGCGAATTCGTTTACAACATGGCGACGTATGATCTGCGCGAGGCGGTCAACCGCTCAGCGGCAGAGGTCCCACCAGAGGTGGATGAGTTCGATCTTGCCGGTCTCACGAAGGCGCCTTCGGTGCGCGTGAAACCCTGCCGCGTGGCCGAATCACCGGTCCAGTTCGAATGCCGCCTCTTTCAGACGGTACGGATTCCAGGTAACGGGCTGACCGGCACGATTGATATCATCATCGCGAGAGTGGTGCTGATCCACATCAAGGATGAGGTGATCGGTCCGGATGGACGACTCGACATCCCGCGGATCAGGCCGCTCGCCCGGCTCGGTTACTACGATTACACGAGTGTGGACTCGGTATTCGAGATGGTGATCCCGGGCGACAACGAACTGCTCCTCGCAGGCCTCGAGGGCACACGCACAAAAAAATAAGACAGGGTCAGGATGATGTCCGGGCATACAGGGCGCACCCGGCGGCAGGGACGCTTCTGTATGAAACCGATGATCGGGGTGCATTGAAAGGATGATTTCCGCTCAAACGGGCCACGTAGCCAAAGGCCTTTATGTTGCAGGGCTCAGTTGGTCCCCGGTCTTTCTCGTGAATAGCTCGCCACCAATTCTCTTCGAGGCTGGTTTTTCCTGCGCTGCACGTCTATACGAGCGAGACATTCGTCGAGTCCTTGATACGCGGTCTCCGGAAGTGCTTTTCATTACGCACGTGCACTGGGACCACTGCGGTACGACAGGACATCTGCGGCGCTCCTTCCCTGGTCTGAAGGTTGCGGCATCAAAAGAGGCGGCGTCGATAGTCTCTCGCTCAAGCGCACAGAAGCGCATGACCGAGCTGGGACGGACCGTCATTCCAACTGTGCGCACGTTTGAAGGCGTCGATCAATCTCTTGTTGGGGACGAACCGTTCGAGGCGTTCTCCGTGGATATGCCGCTTGAAGATGGGCAGGTCATCGAAGTCGGGCCGGATCTGCACGTTCACGTTCTAGCGACGCCGGGTCACACCCGTGATCACCTGAGTTTCTACATACCAGAGCGGAAGATCATCATAGGCGGCGAATCTGCAGGTTGTTTGGAACCTGCCGGCACGATAGACGTGGAATTTCTTCTCGACTACGACGCATATCTTGCGTCACTCAAGAGGCTCCGCGCGCTCCCCGCAGAGGTCTTCACCCAGGGGCATCACTACGTGTTTGTGGGACAAGAGGCGATCGAGGCCTTTCTCGATCGCTCCATCGAGGCAACGGAAAGGTTTGCTTCACACGTGTATGAGCTACTTCTTTCCGAAGCGGGTGACGTTGAGCGGGTGATGCGGAAGATCAAGGCCGAAGAGTATGATCCAAAGCCAGGCCTCAAGCAGCCGGACGACGCTTATCTCCTTAACCTGAGGGCCCAGGTGACGCACCTGGCAGAACGCATGAACCGCTAGCAGGAGTTGCTGAACCGTGAAACAAAGGAGGGCCGACGGCACGTCGGCCCTCCTTTGTGCGTCTCTCTTTCTAGATCACTGTTTCCACACACCCACTTCCTTGAAGTACTTTTCTGCTCCCGGGTGAAATGGAACGGCGACTCCCTTGTTGTAATCCTTCACATTGAGCACCTTCGCGTCGCCGTGGACCGCAAAGTAGTCTTCTTTGTGATCAAAGAGGTTCTTGATCCACCGGTAAATGAGATCAGGGCTCACACCGGCATGGGTCCAGATGGTACCCGTCCATCCCATGATGCGGGTATCCTGCTCCAGCCCTTTATACGCCTTTGCCTTGACAATAGATGTATAGTAGCCCGGGTGCTCCGCTATGATCTTGTTGGCAATCTTTTCGTCAACGGGGATGATGCGCACGTTGTTTCTTGTGGAGAGCTCCAGGTAGGAGGGCATTGGATAACCGCCTGCGAAAAATGCGCCGTCAAGCGAGCCATCCTGAAGTCCTTCTATGCTTTCCTTGTAAACGAAGTAGTACGGCTTGAAATCGGCCTTCGTGACGCCGTACTCCTGAAGCGTCAGGAGCGCTGTATTGGCAACTGAGCTACCCGGGCCCCCCATGCCGATGCGCTTACCCTTGATATCCGCATACGATTTGATAGGAGAATTGGCAGGCACGGCGAAGTACAGGTCTACCTGCTGGTTGTAAACGATTGACCTCAGTTCAGTAAAGGCTTTGCCTGAATACTCGAACCTGCCCTTCCAGGCATTATATCCGTCGGTCGAACCAAAAGAACCGAGAGCGTCCTTCTTCTGGGCGCTTGCTGCCATCAGGCGTCTCACGATTTCGAGCGTGCCGGTGGTCGCTTCCTGAACAAACTTCACGTTGCCTCCCATCTGCCTGTTGGAGACGGTGACCATGCCGGCTACAAGTGTGTACGCCCCTCCTCCAGCCGGCGGACTATAGAACGCAACGAGCTTCTCCTGGGCGCGAGCGTCGGAAGAAACCCACAGTGAGGCGAAAAGCGCGCACGTCACTGCGATACCGATGAAAACCCTTTTTCCTTTCATGCCCTACCTCCTTGAATGTTCCTGTGCATTGCACGGCGTTTCCCATCATTATAGCATGGTGACGCGTGCCCCTTGCAACAAAATCGCCAACAACCGGCCCAAACAGAATGTTTGCCAGGCAGGTGTCTTGCGGAGCAGGAAAGGCATACCGGAAAGCGATGCAACGCTCAAATTCGTATCGTAAGGCCGTCCCATTTTCAATATGAAAGCCGGGAAGAGACCGGGGATAGGGGGTAGAAACGAGCAAAAAACTGTTGACAAAATCGACGTATGCACCAAGAATAGAGAGACGATAAGAGGATCGGAGGTCGGAATGGCAAATGACAAACAGAAAAACAAGATTGCCTTACAACTAAAGCCTGACAAGACCGCCCTGGTCGTAGTTGATGTCCAGAACGACTTCTGTGATGCCAAAGGCGCCTTCGGAAAACGGGGTTTTGGTCTTGCCCACGTGGAACAATCAGTTGAGAACCTGCTGCCGTTTATTGAGGAGTGCAGGAAATCGAATATGCGTGTCGTATTCGTGCGCACACTGCACAACAACTGGACCGACTCGGACACGTGGGTCGCACGAATGGCTGGAGCGGGCAGAGAGATGCTCATATGCAGGCCGGACACGTGGGGTGCGGAGTTTTACAGGGTTTCACCCCAGGCGAACGACTTTATCACAACCAAGCATCGCTTCAGCGGGTTCGTGGGCACGGACTTGAACCTTGTTCTCAAGGCACGAGGGATAGAGACCCTGCTCATGACCGGGGTTGCCTCGAATGTCTGCGTAGAGACGACAGCACGAGACGCATACAATCTCGACTACCAGATTATCCTTGTTGAAGACTGCTGCGGGGCTTTTTCCGCTGAGGAGCACGCGTCAACCATAACGAACATCTCGAAGTATTTCGGCACGGTAAGCGATTCAAAGACGCTTGCGCAGATACTGAGCAGCGCCCGGTGAATTAACAGCAAGAGATTTGCTGCGGGTTCCGAGTCACCAGTTGCGCGTTAGAAAAGCGTTGGCCGGGGGTTGGAGACACCGTATCAGCTTAAGAAGGGAGGGTTAGACCATGGCCTTTGAAGAATACAAGGGAGCGATGTTCAGCACGAAATGGAAGTGTTCGGAGAGAAAGTATGGTGTGAAGGCTGACCGGGACGTGAAGGTCCCCATGAGCGACGGCACGAAGCTGAGCTGTGACATGTGGCGGCCCGAAGCGAAAGGGAAATTCCCGGCTGTCCTGAGCTTTCACAACTACCATTCGGGAGGCCAGACCGGTCCCATCAAACCGGCTGCACTGTCGACGGCACAGTGGCGCCATCCGGGGCAGGAAAGAACGAATGCCTCGTTGGAAGCGGGAGACCCCATCTTTTTTGCCCGCAGGGGCTATGCGCACGTGGTATGCAATGCGCGCGGGACAGGCAAGTCGGAAGGTAAGTGGGACTTCACCGGGCCCCAGGAGGTGAAGGACTGTTACGACGTGATCGAGTGGATGGCTGCTCAACCGTGGTGCGACGGTAACGTCGTCATGTTCGGCGTCTCCTATTTTGCATGGATCCAGTTGTTCGTGGCACAACTCAATCCGCCGCACCTGAAGACGATATTCTGCCCGTGGGGATCGACCGACTTCTATCGCGATATCGCGTATCGCGGCGGCATATTCGCCTGGAAATGGCCGTTCGGCTGGAGCCAGACGTCACTTACGTACGGCAATGTGAGGCCCGAGTGCGCCGCCCTCAAGGAGCTGGGCGAGGAAGGCTTCAAGAAGGCGATCGCCGATCTGCTGCAGGATGAGGACATACGTTCTATCCCTGAGCTTGTCGCGGTTCTTAAGAACCCCCTCGAAGGGATCAACCCTTTTATCGTAGACCTGGCCCTTCACCGGACATATGACACATACTGGAAGGACCGCACGGTCGACTATAGCAAGATCAAGATACCGGCCTACATCGGCGCAGACTGGGACTGTTTCGGCATCCACCTGCCTGCGGCGTTTCGGAGTTGGGAACACCTGAATGTCCCCAAGAAGATGATCATAGGTCCCCCTGTCTACCTGGACCGGCCGCTCTACCAGCTGCAGCACGAAGCAGTGAGATGGTTCGATCACTGGGTGAAGGGTATCAACACGGGTATCATGGACGAACCGCCCATCCGTTGCTTCATCATGAACACGGATGAGTGGAAGGCGAGTGATGATTGGCCGCTTCCAGAGACCAAGTTCACACCCTTTTATCTCCACGAGTATGGTCTCCTGAACGAGCACGAACACTGGTCGTATGAGGGCAGCGACTCTTTTGAAGAATCGCCCTGGATGCGCGGATACGTGAAGTACGCGACACCGCCGCTCGTCGAGGCGACAGAGGTGCTGGGGCCGATCATGCTCAAGCTCTACGCCGCGACCACCGATATTGACGTCCATTGGATCATCTTGCTCCTGGAGATTGATTCTGAGGGCAAGGAACGGCTGGTCACCAAGGGCTGGCTCAAGGGGTCGCACAGGGAACTCGACATGCAGAAGTCAAAACCTTGGGAGCCGATCTACACGCATGCAAAAGCAGAGCCCCTGACGCCGGGTACCATCTACGAATTCGACATCAAGCTCGTTCCGACTGGCAACCTGTTCAAGGCGGGGTCGAGGATTGCCGTTAAGATAAGCTGCATTGACGATGAGCCAACGAACCCGTTGGAACTTATTGCCACAGGCAGCCTCAAGAGGACCGCGGTCGCGAGGGTCACCGTTTTTCACAACGAGGATTACCCGTCATACCTCTTGCTGCCTATTACCAAAGGTAACATTCTTAACACGTTCTTCTCGGGCGGCAAGTGGCCGGGCTGAGATGAGAGAAGAAGATTTGATTTAAGGAGGTTGAGTCATATGTTTAGTAACACCTGGGAAACATCGGAACGGAAGCACGGCGTGATCGTGGAGAAGCACGTCAAAATAAAGATGGCTGACGGCACGCTGCTCGATGCGGATGTTTTTCGTCCCGCAAGCGAGGGGAAGTTCCCTGCCATACTGGGGTACCATCCTTACCCCCAGACACCTCAGACCGCGGAGATCCCGCCTTCCGGGTTTTCCATCACCTTCTTCAAGAACCCGGGGCAGGAGAAAGGAAATGCGTATCTGGAAGCAGGCGAGCCCACCTTCTTTGTGCGCCGCGGTTACGCCTTTGTGGTCGTGAATGTGCGCGGGACAGGTTTCTCGGAAGGCACATACCCGTTCCTGGATCGCCAGGAGATCGAGGATGGTGTTGCGGTGGTTGAGTGGATGGCTGCGCAGCCCTGGTGCGACGGCAATATCGGCATGTACGGCGTCTCTTATTTTGCCTGGATCCAGTTCTACGTGGCGTCGCTCAAGCCCCCGCATCTCAAGTGCATCTTTGCTCCGTGGGGCGCGACCGACGTCTACAGGGATTCTATCTACCACGGGGGCATCCTGGGGCACGGTTTCTGGAGGATGTGGGCCATGGGCTCGGTCCACAACATGCGAGTGGAGAGTCAGTCCCGAAAGGAACTGGGTGAGCAGAAATTCAAAGAGGAGATCGGCAAGCTCCTGCAGGATGAAGACATCGCAGGGGTACCGGAGCTGGTGCAGATCCTCAGGGCCCCTGACCAGTGGGTGCACCCGATCCTCGTTGATATCATGCTCCATCCGTTTGATGGGCCATACTGGGACGTGCGCAAGGCGCGCTACGATGCCATCGATGTGCCGGCTTATATCGGGGCGTGCTGGGGCATGTACGGCCTTCACCTGCCCGCGGCATTCCGGAGCTGGGAGCACCTTGCGAAGCAGAAGAAGATGCTCATCGGCCCGCCCGCCTACCTCGACCGTCCGCTCTATCAGCTCCAGTATGAATCGCTCCGCTGGTTTGATCACTGGCTCAAGGGCATTGACACGGGCATGATGGAGGAACGCCCTATCAAGATTTTTGTGATGAACACAGGCGAGTGGAAGGAGGCTGATACGTGGCCGCTTCCGGAAACGCGGTGGACGCCGTTTTATCTCCACGAGAACGGTCTTCTTTTTGAGAAGGAGCCCTATGCTGACGGGTGCGCTGCGGCGTTCGAGGATTCACCGTGGGGCAGGGGATACCTTGAATATCACTCTCCCGTGCT
>Ga0102851_10001310_pt1 | contig 14040 bp, 19 predicted proteins | sample Mud3Dept3metaG_FD_79558 | JGI IMG/M metagenome (GOLD analysis project Ga0102851, IMG submission 79558) | Freshwater wetland microbial communities from Ohio, USA, analyzing the effect of biotic and abiotic controls - Mud 3 Core 4 Depth 3... | ecosystem: Environmental > Aquatic > Freshwater >... | reverse complement strand
TTTCCTCTTTTATTTCGCAAGTCTGCCAAAGGAATTTGCGTATGTGCACGGGAGCGAAGGGTGAGAAGTGTTTAAAAACAGGGAGATAGGGTTGGCATGGCATGTGCACATATAAGGGCAAGAACACGAAAAGGAGGATACGACCATGAAAGACACAACCTACACAAAGAGCATGACATACATCGGAGCAGGAGCAGGGGTGGTTTTGTTTGCGGTATTCGGACTTCTGCCGGGATCATTCCTTGGCGGCGTGATGGGGCTGAACCTGGCAGGCAGCCTTCTGGGCACGCCGGTGGCATCGGGGATCATTGCAAGGCTGATCGTAGCGTCATCGATGGTGCTTGGGGTGATGGTGGCCGGGATCATGTTCATCACCGCGGCATCGACCCTTGGGTGGCTGATCGGCACGGTAGTGGATGCGCTGAGGGCAAAGGCGCACGAGGCCGCAGAGGCAAAGCATCGGGTATAAGGCAAGAGGCAAAGGGCTAAGAGCAGAGAGTAAAGAAGCAAACGATACATACAAAAATTCAGAAGGAGGATTACGGCAATGAAAGAAGCAAGGAAGAACACCATGAAGGTAGGGACGAAGATCGGAGCAGGCATAGGGATCGCGGCATTTCTGGCATTGGGGATCATGCCGGGGTTTTATTTCGGCAGCTACGGGACCCTGGTACTTTTGCATCATCTGATGGGCGGGCCGGTGGAGCCCACGACGATCGTCAGGATGATCACCGTGGTAGGGATCGTGCTGGGGATATTCTGCACCGGTGCGGTGAGCATAGTGTTGGGCTCGGTGTTCGGCACGGCGATGGGATATGTGGTTGACGTGGTCGGCGGACTGTCCAAGGGCAAGATCGAGGAGACCGCAGAGGTAAAGGCACACAACTAAGAACAAGAGGATCGGGGTTTTTAGCTGAGGCGTAAGATATAACGCTACCTCCCCTGGGCACCTGTTGGATGAAAGTCCGCAGGTGCCTTTTTTTGTTCAAAAAGAATTCATAATCTATTCATGGTCAGTTCACAATTAATATATAACCTATAGCTACAATTACTATACTGGAAGGAGGTGAATGAGTATGAAAAAGCTTCTCATAGGAATTATTGGTCTGAGTTTTCTATTCGCTGCTGTGTCAGCATTTGCACGTCCGGGAGGAATGGGAATGGGCGCGTGCCGGAATGTCAGCCTCTCAGTTGAGCAGCAGCAGTTCTTTGATGCGACAAAAGAGCTGAGGAAAGAGATGCATGCGAAGAAGTTCGAGCTCATGGAGTTCCACCGTACCAGTGCGGAGCAGGCTAAGATCGACGCCCTTCAGTCCGAAATCGACGCTATCTGCGTCAGGATCCAGGACAAGGCAAAGGATCTGAATATCACGTTGGGTCCAGGTTCATGTGCAGCTCAGGGCGCTGATTGTTTCACCGGCCAGGGCAGAGGCTGCAACGGCAGCGGACCGTGCGGCAAACAGATGGCCGGCTGCGGTACCAGGATGGGCAGATGCGCCCAGTAACCTCATCATCTTTAGCTGATTGGGCGGGGCCCGGCTCCGCCCAATCAGCTCAATGAGGAAACATCAAGGCCCCCTTAAGTTTCTTGTTCTTCTCGGAATACTCATATTTTCGCGTGCGACTGCAGCTTTCGTCGCAGGATTCATTGCCTTAGAGGATTGTTGTCCGGCTCTCGCACTTTTTCCCCTTTGGAACGTATAATATCCCCATGATACAAAGGCCGGTCATACTGACTATTCTGCTGTTTTCGCTTTTTTCCCTTGTTGCGTCTGCCTGTTTCGCTCAGGATTGCGGAAATCCCTGGGGCGGCAAGAGCAGGGAAAAGCCTGCCGGAAGTCCAGTGACAAAGCCGGAGGATGTGCATCTCTGTCTGCCCGCGGGATTTGTCCCTGAGGAGAAAGAGGGAGGTTTTGCCTTTTTCGACGCAAAGGACAGCAAGGGGGAGCAGGGAAGGCTGGGCATTGCGGTAACTCTCGACAGCCAATACCGGCATTCGGACAGCACAGATGATTACGTGCGGATCAAGGCGTGGCTCTGCAACCTTGCCAATACCTCGGTCGGCACGGTCTGTTCTGTGACTGAAATTCGGGGTTCTTTATTCGTTCTCCTAAAGGGGCTTGAGATCAATTCCCATACAGAGTCATATATTCATATGGGCGACGGGTATCTTCTTGCCCTGACCGCAGAGGCCCCAACCAGCGAAGCCATGGAACAGCTCCGGGAAGTCATTCATGGTGCGCGGCTTCCATAACGCGGTGCTGTCTTGCGGCCATGCTTTCTGACCGCGGGATATCTTCATGAAAAAGATCCTCTCAACTATTGCTATTTCATTGCTCGCAGTCGTGTGCCTGTTCTACGGCTGGTTGTCAGCTTCTGCGCCAGGAACGAAAAAGACCTATACGAGCTCGATATTTGTCGAAAAAGTCGTAGACGGGGACAGTATAGAAGCTGTCATACAGGGCAAGAGGGAACATACCCGGCTTATCGGCATTGATGCGCCGGAACTGGCCCAGCGTCCCTGGGGGAAAAAGGCGAAGAAATATCTGGAGGAGATGGTAGCTGCTTCAAAATGGGAGGTGGGCATCACGTACGATGTGGAGAGACGGGACAAGCACGACCGGGTCCTTGCCTATCTCTGGTCTCGTGACGGAAAAATGCTGAACGAAGAACTGCTCAGGGCAGGGCTCGCCGTGATCTCTACCTTTCCTCCGAATGTGAAATATGTCGAGCGGTTCAGGACAGCGCAGATCATCGCCCGTGAGAACAAGGCCGGTATCTGGGGCAAGGGCGGCTTGCGGCAGCTTCCGTCGGACTACCGCAGAGATCATCCGAGGAACTGACGCTTTTCTCAAGGATTCATTAATTTGCCACGTTCAAAAAGCGATATATATTGATGAAAGGAAAAATCAGGGAGGACAGTGATGAAGACAATTATCGGTGCTGCAGTCGGGATGATTCTTTTTGTTGTCTTCGGCCTGCTGCCCACATTCCGGTTCGGCAGTCACCTGGTATTGTTTTTCATCCATAAGACAACCGGAAAACCTGTTGAGCCGGACGCAGGGGCCAGGGTCTGTATTCTGGCAGGCGCCTTATTCTGCATAGTCAGCGGGGCTGTTGCGTCTCTTGTGCTCGGCGCTCTGCTCGGAAGCCTCGTACTGCTTTAATTCCGCTGTCGCAGCATTATGGTGTCTGATATTTCGATAACACACGGCATTGCAACGTATCATCAATCAAGAGGGGAACGGTAAAGCCGTTCCCCTCTTGATATTCTCCAAAAAGGATTATTCCTGCGTGTCCGGAATGCCGTCGTTGTCATCGTCAGGATCGACGGAGTCAGAAATGCCGTCATCGTCCTGGTCATCGATCTCATCGTCGTCATCGTGGTCATCGGTTTCGTCATCGTCATCATCAGAATCGACCACATCCGGGGATCCATCGTCATCAGTGTCAAGATCTTCATCAAGGTCAAGTTCTCCGTCTCCGTCGGCGTCATCATCCTCGTCATCGCTGATGCTGTCATCATCATCATCAGTGTCGTCGAAGTCAGAAGTGCCGTCGCTGTCGGTATCCACCATCTGAAGCGGATTGAACGCAGGCTTGACGAGCTTTGAGAAAAGCAAGGCCATGCCGAGCTTTATGTCGGCCGCGCCGGTTGTCACGGTAAACTGCCTGGTCTTACCCTTCTCTCCGGCGTTTGCCCGGTAACGCAGCACATTCTTCGGTTTCAGGGAGCCGTCCGCCCTGACTTTTTGAAAGAGCATCATGACTTTACTGCCCGTTGCGACATCCATCGCGTATGAGCCGGTGTACACTTTCTGACCGGTCGCAAGCTCATCAACCCGTATGATATTGACCGGGACCGTAACCGCTGAACCGTCAGGAGATAATGCGGTGGCCACCATGTCCGGAAAATACGACTGGATCTTGCCTTTAATTATCCGGGCATGGCCATCGTCTGCAAGGAAAAAAATGCCGATTGCCAAGAACAAAACTGTGCATACAAGCCTTCCCCTCTTCATGAGTTGCCTCCTTTTGCTGTTTTTATAGACTATACCGCCCGTCAGGCAACAGTCAAGAAGCTTTCGAACCATTTTAAGAAACCCCGGCTGAATACCGGATCAGAATCGGCAGGAATGGGGGAAAAGCGATTTCGGCAGCACGGGACAGCGCTATGCCAGGATGATCATCCCGATAACCGGGATGGTCAGAATTGCCGTGCTGATAATCCAGCATATTGCATCGGCTTTGCTGCCGCCCCTTTTCTTTAGGCCAATGACCCAGGTCCCCAGGCCTGAAAGGCCGCTCGATATCGATACTCCCAGGGCGAGCAGACCCGGAGTGCGGCATCCCGACACTTCAACCGGAGTAAAGGCCATAGCGAAAAAAACCGTTGCGATTATACACGGAGTGAATACGTGCCAGAAGATGCGCCTCATGTCTGCTCTTTGCATATATAGAGGTATGCCTGTTATGAAATAGTGCATTGTGCGGCTCCCGATCCCCGGGACGCTGAGCAACAGAGCGTAATCGTTGCTGAAAAGATCCGATGAAAAACTACAGACAGACTTCTTCCCTCTTGATCGCATCAACGACCTTTGCGACTTTAGCCATCTCCTTCACATCGTGCACGCGGACGATGTTCGCACCCTTCATGATCGCAACGGCTATTGCAGCAGCCGTGCCCTCACGTCTTTCTGAAGCAGGGGCATCGTTAAGGATCTTTCCGAGGAATGCCTTACGGGACGGCCCGACAAGGAGAGGCTTTTCCAGAAGGGTGAACTGTTCGAGGTTGTTGAGAATCTCAAGGTTGTGGTCAAAGGTCTTTCCAAACCCTATGCCCGGATCTATGATCATCATGCTGTCAGGGATCCCGAACTTCCTGGCGAGCCTGATGCTGATCCGGAAATAATCCATGACCTCAGGGATCAGGGCCTGATAGACCGGGTTCTGTTGCATATCGCGGGGCCGTCCCTTGATATGCATCATCACGACCGGGACCTTATACTGCGCTATGACCTTCGGCATCCGGGTATCGAACCTGAGGCCGCTGATATCATTCACTAGAGATGCGCCCGCATCGAGCGCACGCCGGGCAACCTCCGCCTTGTACGTATCGATCGAGATCGGCACAGAAACCTTCTGTGATAGTGCTTTGATCACCGGGATGGTGCGTCTCAGCTCTTCTTCCAGCTGCACAGGATCGGAGCCCGGACGCGTGGACTCTCCGCCGATATCGATGATGTCTGCGCCGTCATCGACCATCTGCAGCCCGCTGTCGATGGCCGTCTGCGCATCAAAATGCATGCCGCCGTCAGAAAAGGAATCCGGTGTGATGTTCAGGATACCCATGACATGGGTCCTCTCTGCGAGATCGAGATCGAAGCGCGAACAGGTAAGTCTCATGGCGGAGTACTCACAAAATACAAACGGCGGGAGGATGTCCCGCCGTTTGTATTGTAATTATCATGCAGGGAATTAGGCTATGCCGGCGCAGCCCGTATCGTCGCACTCCGCAGCAGGGACAGGCGTGCGCGCATGAACTTCGGTGATCAGTGCGTCGATCTCCGGGCCGTCCATGGTCTCTTTTTCGAGCAGGTTCTTCGCGAACGCTTCAAGGAGATCGACGTTCTTCTCCAAAAGTGCCTTTGCGACATCGTATGCCTCTGACACAAAGCGCGTTACTTCCTGATCGATGTCCACAGCTGTCTTTTCGCTGTAGTCCTTGCTTTGGCCGATCTCCCTGCCGAGGAAGATGTGTTCTTCCTTCTTGCCGAAGGTGACCGGACCGAGCTTCTCGCTCATGCCCCATGAGGTTACCATCTTGCGCGCAAGCTCAGTAGCGCGTTCAATGTCATTGCCTGCGCCGGTGGTCATCTGGTGGAGGACGATCTCCTCTGCGGCTCTTCCGCCGAGAAGCACATACAGCCGCTTCATGAGATAGTCCTTGGAATAGGTGTATTTGTCGTCAATCGGCAGCTGCTGCGTGACGCCGAGCGCCCGGCCCCGTGGGATGATGCTCACCTTGTGCACAGGATCGGTACCCGGTGTGAGCTTTGCAACAAGAGTATGACCTGCCTCGTGATACGCGGTGTTTCGTTTTTCCTCTTCGCTGATGATCATGCTCTTCCGCTCAACACCCATCAGGACCTTGTCTTTTGCCGATTCAAAGTCATTGTTCTCCACAACGGCCTTGGACACGCGAGCTGCAAGGAGCGCGGCCTCGTTCACCAGATTTGCAAGATCAGCTCCCGAGAACCCCGGGGTGCCGCGGGCGATCTTTTCGAGATCAACGTTCTCAGACAGGGGGATCTTTCTGGTATGTACCTTGAGGATCTCGAGTCTTCCTTTAACATCTGGCTGGGGTACCACGACCTGCCGGTCGAACCTGCCCGGCCTCAGGAGGGCCGGATCAAGGACATCAGGCCGGTTGGTGGCAGCGACGATGATAATGCCTTCATTGCCCTCGAACCCGTCCATCTCGACAAGGAGCTGGTTGAGTGTCTGTTCGCGTTCGTCATGACCTCCGCCGAGACCTGCGCCCCTGTGCCTTCCTACAGCATCGATCTCATCGATGAATATGATGCAGGGTGCACTCTTCTTTGCCTGTTCGAAGAGGTCGCGCACGCGGGAGGCTCCCACGCCCACGAACATCTCGACAAAGTCGGAGCCGCTGATGCTGAAAAACGGCACCCCTGCCTCGCCTGCTATGGCCCGCGCGAGGAGGGTCTTTCCTGTCCCGGGCGAGCCCACCAGCAATACGCCTTTGGGGATCTTTCCGCCGAGCTTCGTGAACTTATGGGGGTCCTTGAGAAAATCGATAATCTCCTGCACCTCGACCTTTGCCTCGTCGATACCGGCCACATCCGCAAAGGTGATCTTTACGGACTTTTCAGAGATAAGGCGCGCCTTTGACTTGCCGAAGGAAAGGGCCTTGTTGCCGCCGCTCTGCATCTGGCGCATGAAGAATATCCAGATAACGGCAATGAAGATGATAGGGCCCCAGGTGAAAAAGAAGTTCACATACCAGGGGTTCTGGTCAGACTGCTTAACGGTAGTTTTGATCTTCGCGTCCCGAAGCCGCTTGTAGGTTTCCGGATCGTTTGGCACGAAGAACGTCTTGAATTTGACGCCATCCTTAAGCCTGCCGGAAATCAGGCCCTCACTTTCCTTGATCGTGACTTCCTCTACCTGCCCTGCTTCCAGCTTTGTCAGAAAATCGGAGAATATGACCTCCTCCTGCGTCTTCTTTGGAGTGTTGAGGAGGTTGAAGAGCAGGATGACCATAATGCCGATCAAGAGCCAAATGAATAGACTTCTGTAAACGTTCAAGCGCACCTCCGTAAAATTTCCCTATTTTACCATAGGGAAACAGTTATTTACAGCCAAGGGAAAACATGAAATCCGGGAGCTGGTGAAGGCGGTCCGTAGGTCAGATACTGCCTGTAGCTGATCCGGATTGGATGAGGTCTTTCTGAAGCGCGATGAGGCTGCTGATGCCGCCTTTGGCAAGGTCGAGCAGCTGGTTCATGGTATCCAGGGAAAACGGGGCGCCTTCCGCGGTCCCCTGGACCTCCACAAGGTTGCCGGTGCCAGTCATAACGATATTCATGTCAACTTCCGCTGCAGAATCCTCTTCATAGCAGAGGTCGAGCACGGGTCTCCCCCTAACTACACCCACACTGATCGCTGCGAGGAAGTCGGTCACAGGATGTCTTTGTATGAGTTTGTTCCTGACCGCATGGGTAAAGGCGTCATGCAGGCAGATAAAGGCACCGGTTATTGCAGCTGTCCTGGTCCCGCCGTCTGCCCTGATCACGTCGCAGTCTATCCAGAAGGTCCTCTGGCCGACTGTCTCGAGATTGACTACAGAACGGAGCGCCCTGCCGATCAGTCTCTGGATCTCATGGGTCCGTCCGCCCACGCGGCCGATGCTCGATTCACGGGTCGTCCGTACGGACGTTGCCCTCGGGAGCATGGCGTATTCGGCGGTCACCCATCCGCTCCCCTTGTCCTTGAGGAACTGGGGGACTTTCTCCTCTATGGATGCGGTGCAGATGACCCTGGTCCTGCCGAGTTCGATAAGCACCGAACCTTCTGCAGTGTCGATGAAATTCCTGGTGATCTTCAGGCTCCTCAGCTGGTCGTCTCTTCTATTGTCAGACCTCATGCCTATACCTCCATCTCAAGTTCAATCTTTTCGATGTGTTCGATCTTCCTTCCGAGGAAGCGTTCACCCACGGACAGGAATTTTTGGGGCGAGTCGGTCACATAGAACTCATGTTTGACTGTACCGGAAGCATTGTTCAGCAGGGAAAGCGCTTCCAGCCTGTCACGGATCTCCCGAGCAGTCTCAATTGCTGAATCGATCAGCCTGACACCCTTTCCCATGACCTTCGAGAGAACAGGTTTCAGGAGCGGGTAATGTGTACATCCGAGCACCAGGCTGTCGACCCCCTTTTCCCGGATAGGCGCAAGATATTTTTCCGCAACCATTTCCGTAATCCTGTCTTCGGTCCATCCTTCTTCCACGATCGGTACAAGCAGGGGGCAGGGGATGCTGAAGACTTCTATGGAATTGTCAAGAGCGTGTATTGCCCGGGTGTAGGAATTGCTTCTTATTGTTGCCTCCGTGCCGATTACACCCACCTTCCTGTTCCGCGTCGCGGCCGCGGCAGCCTTTGCCCCTGGCTCGATAACGCCCACGACCGGTACCGGGAAATTCGCGCGCACAGCGTCCAGGCTGACCGACGAGGCAGTGTTGCAGGCAATGACTAGGATCTTGATCTGCTTTGCCGAGAGGAACCGGGAATTCTCGAAGGAATATCGCGTGACGGTTTCCGGAGAGCGGATACCGTAGGGAACACGGGCAGTGTCGCCCAGGTAGATGGTATTCTCATCCGGGAGTTTCCTGAATATTTCCTTCATCACCGTAAGGCCGCCGATGCCTGAATCAAAGATGCCGATCGGGCTCCTGTTATTCATACGCAGTCATACTCTCCGGTTTCGGTTCAGCAGTGACAAGCGACTTCAGCGGGTATTTGAGCAGCAGGTGGCCGCCCAGCGTCTCGATCTCTTTCCCTTCCACCAGCACCTTCAGGTCCTGGAAGTCCTGGACGTTCGAGACAAGGCTCTCATACAAGCCCTTGAGGAGAAGGTATTCATCGAGCGCGTCCCCCTGGAAGTTCCGCCTCAGCTCATCAGAGAAGTCGATATACAGGATCTGGTGTATGTCCCGGTATATGCCGAGGAGCTTCACCTGCTGAGGTATAGCATGCGTGTTTCCTGCTTCCTTGAAGAACTCCTCGACCACTGCCTCGGCAAACGCGGTGCTTTTCATCCTCTTTGTGAGTTTCCTCTCTGCCATCTCGAGTTTCTGGTTCTTTGGCAGCAGGAGCCTGACCGTGATGAGGTCCTGGCTTTCCGTTGAGTGCAGTTCCTGCTCTTCAGATGCCTGCTGGGTTCCGGCAGGGGCGAGATATTTCATGAGGAAATAGCTTCCCGCCGCTCCTGCAATAAAAAAAATGATAATCAGAAAGATCCAGATAATCTTTGTCTTCACGGGACCAGCCCTTTCACGATCGCGCTAATGAGCTTCTCGCGGTCTTTCTGGGTAAATACGGTCATCGGATACTCGATGAGCATGGCAGGCGCATCCAGGGATGATAACACAGGCAGCGGAAGCTCCCTGATGACCACTCCAGGCTTGAATTCCGGTTTGACCGCTTCGGCGATCGACCGGGCAATGGTCCTGCTCCTGTCGACATGTCTGCTCTGGCGAAGGGAAAGTTTATAGAGCTTGAGTACAGCGTCAGCTGCCGGATCGTCCATCGCGGCCGTGGTGATGGTGAAAGCATTGGTCGCAGTTGCGTGGATGCTCAGGAAAAGATCAGGTGTCTTGCTGTTTGCAAGGCTGATGCGGTCTGCAAGGGGAAGAGACTGGTCCACCTTTCGCGTGAGTACCACCTTGACGCCTTTTTTCGCCAGCAGCGCCGACAGGTCTTTCGCAAAGTTCAGCGTGAAGTCCTTTTCCTTGAAGTCCTGGTTGACTATGCCGAAGTCATATCCGCCATGGCCCGGATCGATCACGACGGTCCGGTACGCGACCGCGGGCACGGCCGGAGGCGGAGCAACGGCTTGCGGGGCCGCGGCCGGCGGTGGTGCAGTCGGCGGTGGTGCACTCGGCGGTGGTGCAGGCTGCAGTTTCGCCGGAGGGACTGCGATCTGCTGCAGAGGTTTCGGCGGAGGCACGGTTGCCTGGCCGGACTGCTGCTGCTTGACATCAGCCGTCTTTATTTTCATCTCTGCGACTATGCGTGAAGGGTTGGCGAGCTTGTATGCCTTGATATCATCCGCATCCTTCAGCACGATGTTCAGGGTCCGGTCTTTCCTGAAGATCTCAAAAGGGAAATCCTGCGGTTTCTTCAGCTCGAACAGAGACGGGAAATCAATGCGGAGCACTGTGGGCGACGCGATGGTCATGGAACCGGCTATGACACTCTCTTCTCCCTCGAGCACGATCCGCACGAGCGTGTCCTGCCTGCTGTACCGCAAGGAAATCTGGGCGGTCTTTTCAGCAGAGAGAAAAGAAGTAAGGCAGATGAGGAAGATGCACGCACCAATTACAACACGTTTCATGACTCCTTACATTTTCCACATATACCCGCGCTTTTGCAATATTCCGTGCGGTCATGATATCTGCCGGTGCCCGGGGCGGAAGGCGGGCTACCACTCTTGCACGGTGGGATCTTGTCGTGCTTGATGAGTTGGGGTATCTGTGGCCGCAGGTCTTTGCCGACAGCAAGATGACTACTGCCCTTCTAAACAGGATTACGTATCATGGTGATATCATTGAGGCCGGTAACGATAGCTGGAAAATCAAGACAAGAAACGCAAGGAAAAACTGACCGCCGGGGTGGGTCAAAATTGGACGCCGATGGTGGGTCACTTTTCAATGCCGATTAACAGCAAAGCGAGAGGGAAAGAACAGGGTGGCCTTCGATTAGTGCATATGAGTTATCCCCCTGAGCACTGATTTTTTCCCGACAAACTCCGGACATTGCAAGCCGGAAGAGCTTGCAGCGATGAGCCTCTGCCTCACAGCACGTTCGACAATGAACGTAGCACAGGATTTGAGTCCCCTTGAAAGCTTATCCGGTTGCACATCAGTTCATGATCTGCTATAAGAAAATCATAAGCTCAAACATCTCTGCGAAGGAGGTTTGTCATGAAACGCCTATTTATTTCGGGAATGCGAGTGCTGGCCGGCGCTGTTCTTGTCTTGATGATCACTGCCTCTCCGCTCATTGCCGAGACCTACAAGAAGAAGGTTGACCATAAGGGCAGGGACGTAACGCCTAAGGATGCGTACAAGCTGGTTCAGCAGGACCCGAAGCATACCTTTATCATCGATACGCGGACCCAATATGAATATCAGGACGTGGGACATCCTGAGGGGGCCTACAACATCCCCTATGAGTTCTACACGGATGAACTCAGAAAGATCGGCGACAAGCTCTACGAATACAAGCGGAAGCAGAATGCGAATTATTGCGCTGACCTTAGGGAGATATTCAATCCTGATACCGACATCCTCGTGATCATCTGCAGAAGCGGCGGCAGGAGCATTAAGGCTGTCAACAGCGCTGTTGAGTGCGGGTTCAGCCCGGAGAAGACCTACAATATGCTCGGCGGTTTCGAGGGCGACGTGGTCGAGGACCAGACCAGCCCTTTCTTCGGAAAGCGGATGGTCGGCGGCTGGCGTCTCGAGAACCTGCCCTGGGCCTATGAGATGAACCAAAAGCTCATCTACCAGCGGGACCTGAAGAGTATCGCCAATAAATAAGGCGGCATTTTAATTAGCCGGCGATTATTTTTTTCGAAGCCTTGAGTGCTGCGTTGAATAGGTCCATTGTCAAATCATGCGGGCTGTGGCCCGGCACAGCCTGTTTTATTTTTTCATCCCCCTGAGCACTGATTTCTTGCCGCCATACCCAGGGCACTGTTCAACAGAGAAACCCGCAGCGCTGAGTCCCCGTCTCACAGCACCAGCAACTGTAAAGGTGGCGCAGGTTCCCCCAGTCTTTGTTTTTTCTCCAATCGCCAGAAGAAGCTCAGGACGCCAGATGCAAGGGTTCTTCTTTGGGCCATGACCGTCCAGAAACCATGCGTCACACGGCATGGCGAGTGCATGGACCATTTCGAGGGCCTCGCCGATCCAGAGATTTAAGGTCAGGATACCAAAAGGGCGGGTGAACTGTATCTGGTGCCACCCTGGCTCGGCAATGTCAAGGCGGCTGTAGGCCCGGACGAGCAGATTAATCAGCGGACCGACCGTTGGTCTGAAACCTCCGAGGATGGACGCCATCCGCTCAGAAGTGATTGGATGCAGTTCAACAGAATTGTAGGTAATATTTATATGTGTGATAGTGCAGTTGTCCAGGTAATCCAGGAGGGCGATCAGGACGCGGCCTGCGCCGAAGCCTGTTTCGCCTATGCTGAATTCTTTCCTCCCTGGACCCATGGCTGAAAAGATATCCGTGAGACCGCTGGCCTGAAAAAAGACCTGTTTCGCTTCTTCAATAGCATTGACCACATCGAAATAGCGGTCGTCATAATGCTCGTTCACAAGATAGTGAGGGATCTGCATGGTCAGACAGTACCAGGGACAGCTGCTTTGCGGGCAGCTTTTTCCCTTGCCTTTTCAAGCTGTTCGATAAATATGCCCGGCTCGAAGTGGCCGATCTTTCTGGAAATTTCATTTCCGGCAGAATCAAGCACAATGATCGCTGGCTTTGCCGTTATATCAAACCGCATGAACTGCTCAGAAGCTATACCTGATTCATATTTGACAGGGACAAAATATCTATTTATATATTCCGGGACGGTCTCGGTGATCAGCGTGCATTTGTTCATTTTAATGCATGGCTCGCAGTCCCGGCTGAAAAAAGCGGCAAGTACCAGCTTATGTTCTTTTCTTGACTGCTCTAATGCTCTTCCAAGACGTTTGCCCCAGATAATCTCCTCTAACATAAATAAATCGGCCTCTACGCAACGAAATTTTAAAATGAGACTCTTGTGCTTGCTGACCGCTCAGGTTTTATTATTTGATGAAGGTGCCGTTATGGTATTCCTCGAAGGCAACCCGCAGTTCTTCCTGCGTGTTCATCACAATAGGCCCGTACCAGGCCACCGGCTCTCCGATGGGCTTACCTGATATCAGCAGGAACCTGACAGAGTCTTTCTCGGTAGATGCCATGACCTCATCGCCACGCTCAAAGAGGACAAGGTCCCCGTTTCCGACAAAGGGATCGCGCTGCATGTCGACGTAGGTCTCTCCTGCAACTTCGTACGTGAACGGGTTCTTCTCTTTGCAGAAGTATCCCTTGCCCCCGATGACATAGGCGAGGGTCGTATGTTCCCGCGGCGTCCGACGAACGAATTCGGTCTCAGGAGCCAGGGATATATCGAGGTATTCCGGATCTATTACGATGTCCCTGACCGGTCCTTCAACATCACCGACCTTGCCGCAGATGACCCTGATTCGTGCCCCGCCCCTGAGCGTCACTTCAGGTATTTGCGAACTTTTCACATCCCGGTACCGGGGCGCCATCATCTTGCGGGCAGCAGGCAGGTTTGCCCAGAGCTGAAATCCGCCCATTGAGCCGCTCTGGTCTCCCTTAGGCATCTCCTGATGAATGATGCCGCCTCCGGCCGTCATCCACTGCAGGTCCCCGGCAGCTATCAGGCCCTTGTTGCCCATACTGTCCCCGTGCTCCACCGTGCCGTTGATAACGTAGGTTATGGTCTCGATCCCGCGGTGGGGATGCCAGGGAAAGCCCCGGAGGTAGTGAGAGGGGTTGTCCGAACGGAAATCATCGAGCATGAGAAACGGATCGAACATAGGCACTTCGCTGAATCCGAACGCCCTCCTCAGGTGCACGCCTGCACCTTCGATCATGTGTTTGCTCTTCAGGACCTTCTTTATCTTCCTGGTATCTGCCATAGCGCAGCTATACGCGCCCCCTTCTCATCTCATTC
>Ga0102851_10001309_pt1 | contig 14045 bp, 10 predicted proteins | sample Mud3Dept3metaG_FD_79558 | JGI IMG/M metagenome (GOLD analysis project Ga0102851, IMG submission 79558) | Freshwater wetland microbial communities from Ohio, USA, analyzing the effect of biotic and abiotic controls - Mud 3 Core 4 Depth 3... | ecosystem: Environmental > Aquatic > Freshwater >... | reverse complement strand
TCCGCGAGAAGGTGTCGACCTCGGTCGACATCCCCTTCAGCGCCGAAACCAAGCGTGCCCTGCAGTTCGCCGCCGAAGAGGCGGACCGGCTCCTGCACACCTACATCGGCACCGAGCACCTCCTGCTCGGCATCCTTCGCGAGGACCGCTCGCTGGCCGCCTCCATCTTGATGGAAAAGGGGCTCCGGCTGAACGCCGTCCGCGACGACGTGGTCGCACTGCTCAACGAGAAGACCGGGGCGGCGCCCAGGCCGAAAGAAGCCCCGCTGCTCTCGGAATTCAGCCGCGATCTGACCGAAGCCGCCTCGCGCAAAGCGCTCGACCCGCTGATCGGCCGCGAGGACGAAGTGGAACGCGTCCAGCAGGTGCTGTGCCGCCGGACGAAGAACAACGCCGTCCTCATCGGCGAACCCGGCGTCGGCAAGACGGCGATTGTCGAAGGGCTGGCCCAGCGGATCGTCGACGGGGGCGTGCCGCGCTACCTCGCCGACAAGCGCATCGTCGCCCTCGACATCTCGCTCGTGGTGGCAGGCACGAAATACCGGGGGCAGTTCGAAGAGCGCCTCAAAGCGATCATGAAGGAGCTTGTCGAGCACCAGGAGATCATCGTCTTCATCGACGAGCTGCACACGCTGGTGGGCGCCGGCTCGGCGGAAGGATCGCTCGACGCCGCGAACATCCTGAAGCCGGCGCTGTCGCGGGGCGAAATCCGCTGCATCGGCGCGACCACGCCCGCGGAGTACCGGAAGTACATCGAGAAGGACCGATCGCTTGAGCGGCGGTTCCAGGCCATCAAGGTGGAGGCGCCCGACGAGGCCCGCACCATCGACATCCTGACGGGCATCAAGGACCGCTACGAGGCATTCCACGACGTCGAGTACACCCCGGAGGCCATCGAAGCGGCGGTCTACCAGAGCAGCCGGTACATCACCGATCGGTTCCTCCCGGACAAGGCCATCGACCTCGTCGACGAGGCCGGCGCCCGGGCGAAGCTGAGGCACGCGGCTGTCGGGCTCGTTCGTGAGGACGAGCCGGATGCCGGCGCGGCCGGGCGCGACTTCGAGGGCCCGGAGCCCCACCGGCTTCGGGTCCCCGCAGACCCGGACGCCGCCGACGGCCCCTCTGACCGTGGGAGCTCCCGGCTCGTCGTCGGCAAGACCGAAATCGACGAGGTGGTCGCGAAGTGGACGGGCATCCCGCTCGCCTCGGTCACGCAGGACGAAAGCGAGAAACTGCTCCGCATGGAGGCGGCGCTCCACGAGCGAGTCGTCAGCCAGGACCAGGCCGTCTCCGCGCTCTCGCGGGCCATACGCCGGTCGCGGGCGGGACTCAAGAGCCCGAACCGCCCGGTCGGGAGTTTCGTGTTCCTCGGGCCCACTGGCGTGGGCAAGACGGAGCTGGCCCGGGCCCTGGCCGCGTTCCTGTTCGGCAGCGATTCGGCGCTCGTGCGCTTCGACATGTCGGAGTACATGGAGAAACATGCGGTCTCGAAGCTCATCGGCTCGCCGCCGGGCTACGTCGGGCACGAGGAGGGCGGCCAGCTCACCGAGCGCATCAAGCGGAACCCGTACTCCGTCGTGCTGCTGGACGAAATCGAGAAGGCGCATCCGGACCTGTTCAACATCCTGCTCCAGGTGTTCGAAGACGGGCACCTGACCGACGGGCTCGGCAACCGGGTGAGCTTCAAGCACGCGATCATCATCATGACGTCGAACATCGGGGCGCGTTTCATCCAGAAGCGCGGGTCGATGGGCTTCCAGTCGCCTGACGCGCACGAGGCCGCGCGGAGCGTGACGGACACGGTGATGGGGGAAGTCCGGCGCACCTTCAACCCCGAGCTGCTCAACCGGATCGACGAGATCATCGTTTTCGACGCGCTGTCAGACAGCGACTTGCGGGCCATCCTGCAGCTGCTGGTGGAGCAGCTCAACGCCAACATGAAAGACCGGCGGATTCGCGTGACGCTGCTGCCGGACGCCCTCGACTGGCTGGTCACCGTGACCTGCCGGGACCGGTCCTACGGGGCGAGGCCCCTCCGGCGGGCGATCCAGCGGTACATCGAGGACCCGCTCTCCGAGGAACTAATCCGCGGGCGGCTTCGGAGCGGGGACATCGAGGTGTACCTCGACGGGGCCACGCTGTGTTACCGGGCGGCCGGAACGGCTGAATCCGGCCACGCGCTGGCCTGAGGCGTCCAAAACCTTGTAGACTAGATGGATCGGGGCCTGCCCGCGGGCACGCCATGGCCGGGCGCGCCGGTCGGGCCGAGGGCGGTTGGCGCCGGAAAACGGACACGATGCGGATTCGGACGAGCATTGCGCTGGGGATACTGGGAGCGTGGCTGTGCGCCGCGCCGGCGGCGGGGTTCCCGTCTTCGCCCCAGGGCCCTGGACTGCCGGTGACCGATTCGGCGGTGGTCAAGGCGCTGCGAGCGCCCTTGGCCGCGGCTGCGGCGAGCCAGCCGCCTTCGCAGGCTGCGCCTGCGTCGGCGAGCCAAGGGGGGCAGCAGGCCGCGCCGGCCCCCATCCTGCCCCCAGCGGGGTCGCCCGCCCTGCTCCGGTCGATCCGCCTCGAGTTTCCGACGCAGGGCAACGTGTCGGTGATCGAGCCCCAGACCTACCTCTTCTATATCCAGACCCGCCCGAGCCGGCCGAGCGACGGCGTCTGGGTGCCGTACACCGACGCGGTCGAGCAAGCGGTGCTCGAGGACTTCAAGCGGCTGTGGGCCACGAACTTCCTCGACAACCTCTGGATCGAGGTGCGCGACGTCCCGTACGACAACGGCGTGATCGGCAAGGAAGTGCGCTTCAACATGGAGGAGCGCCAGCGCGTCAAGATCGTCGACTACGTGGGGTCCAAGAAGATCGAGCAGTCGAAGATCGAAGAGAAGCTCCGGGAAGAGAACGTGACCATCCGCCTCGACTCGTTCATCGACCCGGCCTTGATCCGCCGCGTCGAGGGCATCGTCCGCGGCATGTTCTCCGAGAAGGGCTACGAGTTCGCCCGCGTGACCCACACCATCACCGAGGTGGCCGGCGGCCCGAAGCTGGTGAACCTGACCTTCAATCTCGACGAGGGACCGCGGGTCAAGGTGAAGCGCATCGATTTCGTCGGCAACAAGGCCGTGTCGGACGGGAAGCTCGAAGGCCAGATGAAGAGCAACAAGTCCGAGTGGATCTGGTCGTTCATCACCGGGCGTGGCACGTATCAGGCCGCAAAGTTCGAGGAAGACGCCGATTTGATCATCGAGCACTACCGCAACGAGGGGTACGTCATGGCCCGGGTGGGCCAGCCCGAACTGCGCTACGTCGACGACGCGACCGACCGCCGGACCCGGTTTGTCGAACTTCGCGTGCCGATCACCGAAGGCGAGCGGTACCGCGTCGGCGACTTCACCTTCGACGGCAACACGGTGATCAAGAGCGAAGGCCTGCAAGGGGTCTTCCGGGTGAAGCCGGGCACCTACTACAGCGAGAAGAAGATCCGGAAGTCGCTCGAGAAGGCCCGCGAGGTGTACGGGTCGCTCGGGTACTACGAGTTCACCGCTTACCCCGACATCAAGCCGCGCGAGCCGGCGTCGGCGGAGGAGCAGGCCCTGGCGCCGAAGCCGCCCGGCCCTCCGACCATCGACGTGACGATGCGGGTGCAGGAGGGGAAGCAGTACTTCGTCAACCGCATCACGTTCGTGGGGAACTCGACCACGCGCGACAACGTCATCCGGCGCGAGATCCGCCTTTTCGAGGGCGGCGTGTTCAACACGGAGGCGCTGAAGTTCAGCATCAAGCGCCTGAACCAGCTCGGCTACTTCAAGCAGCTGGAGGGCGGCGGCAAGGAACTGACGATCGACAAGACCCCCGGCTCCGACAACCAGGTGGACGTCAAGCTCAAGCTCGAGGAACAGAACCGCAACCAGCTCACGTTCGGCGCGGGCGTCTCCCAGTACGAGGGGTTCTTCGGTCAGCTCACCTTCCAGACGTCGAATTTCCTGGGCCGCGGCGAGACCTTCACCGTGGCGCTCCAGCAGGGGTCGCGGGCGCGGAACTACCAGGTGGGCTTCAGCGAGCCGTTCCTGTTCGATCGGCCCATCACCCTCGGCACCGACATCCACCGCCAGCAGATCCGGTACCCGTACACCTACACGCAGAACAACACGGGCGGGTCGCTGACCGTCGGCTTCGCGGTCCGGGCGTTCTCGCGGGCCTTCGCGACGTACAGCTACGACCAGATCACCATCGAGGACCTGAACCAGGCCTTCCTCGGGCCGCCGACGCTCACGCCCGAGAACCCGGACTACGCCGTGCCGCCGCTGGGCTACGCGCCGACCGATCCCGCGACGCCCGGGACGGGTAACCCGTTCTACGACGACATGCTGCTGCTTGGGAGCGGCGGCAAACGCACGGTCAGCAAGATCACGCCGAGCTTCGTCCACAACACGGTGGACAACCCGATCTTCCCGTCCGCGGGGCGGCGGTTCACGGCCTCCCTCGACCTGGCCGGGCCAGGCGGAAACACGCGGTTCATCAAGCCCACGCTCGAGGGCGTGTACTACCGGCCCCTGTCGCGGCGGATGACCGCGGGCGCCCGCGCCCAGTTCATCTACATCACGGCCGTCGGCGACGGGACGATCCTGCCGATCTTCGAGCGGCTGTTCCTCGGCGGCGAGTACAGCGTGCGCGGCTTCGACATCCGCACCATCGGCCCGCGGGACCCGTTCACGGGCTACGTGATCGGCGGCAACACGAGCATCCTGTTCAACGCCGAGTACCTGATCCAGATTGCGGGGCCGGTCCGTCTCGTGTTCTTCTATGACGCGGGGCAGGTGCTGCTGAAGCAGCAGAACCCCTCGTTCGACAAGTTCAAGACGTCGACGGGCGCCGAGATCCGGTTCTTCATGCCGGTGCTCAACGTGCCGTTCCGCCTGATCGCGGCGTGGAACCCGCAGCGCGACGGCGTTTACAATAACCAGTTGCAGCCCCAGAAGGCGTTCACCTTCAGATTCGCCGTGGGCTCGACGTTCTAGCGGGACGGGAATTCCGGGGCCCCAGCGGCATCCGGTGGTCGCAGTCGTCATTCAGAGGAAAGGGACAGATCGAATGAAAGCCTTCATGGTTGCCGTTCTCGCCGGGTGTGTGCTCGTGGCTGGCGTCGCGTACGCGCAGCAGCCGCCGGTGCAGCAGCAGACGCCTCCCCCGGTCCAGCAGACGCCTCCTGCGGCCCAGCAGACGCCCCCGGCCGCCCCGGCCGCGGCTCCGCAGGCTGCTCCCGCCCTCCCGGCGAAGTTCCCCGACGGCGCGAAGTACGCCTTCATCAACATCCAGCGCATCGCCTCCGAGTCGGCCGAGGGCAAGGCGTCCAGCTCCCGCATCGAGGCACTCCGGTCGAGGAAGGCCGCCGAGCTCGCCGAGAAGAACAAGGCCGTCGAGGCGCTGCAGGCGAAGCAGCGCAGCGCCGTCCTCGGCGAGGCGGCCGCGGCCCAGGTCCAGAAGGACATCGACAAGACCCAGGTCGAGATCCAGCGCATGACGCAGGACGCGCAGGCCGAGCTCCAGGAGCTGCAGAACGAGCTGCAGCTCGACTTCCAGCGCAAAGTCGGCCCGGTGATCGAGGCGGTGGCGCGCGAGAAGGGGCTCCAGCTGCTCTTCAGCCAGGCCGACTCCGGACTGGTGTGGGCCGACGCCGGCCTCGACCTGACGGCGGAGGTGATCCGGCGTCTCGACGCGGCCTCCGCGGCTGCCCAGAAGCCCGCGGCGCCGAAGAAGTAACCGTGTCAGCCGCCACCGGCCGGGCGATGGACGTCGCCGCGGTCCTCGACCGCCTCTGCCACCGGTATCCCGTCGGGCTCATCGACGCGGTGTCGGCGTTCGAGCCGGGGCGGAGGATCTCCGCGGTCAAGAACGTCACGATCAACGAGGAGTTCTTCCAGGGGCACTTTCCCGAGGCGCCTCTGATGCCGGGCGTCCTCCTGATCGAGTCGCTGACCCAGGCGGCGACCCTGCTGCTGCTGTGCGACGGGGAGCAGGTGCGCAACGCGCGCACCGTGCTCCGCCGCGTCACCGGCACGAAATTCCGGCGCCAGGTCACGCCAGGCGACCAGGTGAGGCTTGACATCGAGCTGCGGCGGCGCAGGGGCCCGATCGCGCGCCTCTCGGCGGTGGCGAGCGTGGCCGGCCAGATCGCGGCCGAGGCCGAGCTGCACGTCGCGGTGATCGAACGCGCCGCCACCATCCACCCGACCGCGATCGTGCACCCGGCGGCGGTCCTCGGCGCGGGCACCGTCATCGGCCCGAACGCCTCCATCGGTCCCCACGTCCGCCTTGGCCGCAACAACCGGGTAGGCGCGTCCTGCGTGATCGACGGCCACGCGGAGTTCGGCGACGGCAACGTGCTGTACCCCTTCGGGTCCTTCGGGATGGCGCCGCAGGACCTGAAGTACAGGGGCGAGCCGACACGCCTCGTCGTCGGCGACGGGAACACGTTCCGCGAGTTCGTCACGATTCACCGCGGCACGGTCGGCGGCCGCGGGGCGACGAAGATCGGGAACCGCAATTTCCTGATGGCCTACTGCCACGTGGCGCACGACTGCATCGTCGGCGACGATGCGATCCTGTCTCATGGCTCGACGCTCGGCGGGCACGTGGACGTGGACGATTTCTCCATCCTCGGCGGGTACGCCGCCGTTCATCAGTTCTGCCGCATCGGGAAGTACGCGTTCATCGGCGGCTTGTCGGCGTGCACCAAGGACGTCCTGCCGTACTCGAAGACGGTCGGCAACCGCGCCCTCAATTACGGCCTGAACACGATCGGGCTCGTCCGGCGCGGATTCCAGCCCGAGACCGTGCGGATGCTGAAGGCGGCGTACCGCTACCTGCTCGTGTCGAAACTGAACGCCACCCAGGCCCTGGCGCGCATCGAGCAGGACCGCTCGCTCGACTGCCCGGAGGTGCGCTACCTCGTGTCCTTCATCCGCGAGGCCAAGCGCGGCGTGGTGCTGAAACGCCCGACCCGCCGGACCGGGGAGAGCGCGTCGGACGAGTGAGGGACGGCGCATGCGTCTCGGCCTGATTGCCGGCAACGGCGCCTTTCCCTTCCTGGTGCTCGACGCGGCCCGCCGCCTCGGGCACGCCGTCACGATCATTGCCGTCCAGCACGAAGCGTCACCCGAACTGGCCACGGCGGCGGCGGCAGAGCCTCGAGCCGAGTGTCACTGGGTTCCGCTCGTCCATCTAGGGCGCGCCATCGAGCTGATGCGCGACGCCGGCGTGACGCACGCCGTCATGGCCGGCCAGGTCAAGCACACCAGCATCTTTTCCGGCGCGGTGCCGGACCGTCTCCTGATGTCGGTGCTGCTCAGGCTCCGCTCCAAGAACACGGATGCCCTCATCTCGGCTGTCGCCGACGTGCTTCGCGACCACGGCATCGAACTCATCGACTCGACGTCCTACCTGACACCGCTCCTGGCGCGGCCGGGCGTGTTGACCTCACGGAGGCCGACCGCCGAAGAGGTCGAGGATTTCGCCTTTGGCTACCGCATGGCCGACCAGATTGCGGGCCTCGACATCGGCCAGACCATCGCGGTGAAGAGCGCCGCCGTCGTGGCCGTCGAAGCCATGGAAGGCACCGACGAGGTGATTGCGAGGGCGGGGCGCCTCGCGGGACCCGGCGTCCGAATCGTCAAGGTGGCCAAGCCGAACCAGGACATGCGGTTCGACGTGCCCGTGGTCGGCGTCGCCACCATCGAGGCCATGCGTCTGGCTGGCGTGACGGCCTTGTCGGTCGATGCTGGACGCGCACTCCTGCTGGATGGCGATGACGCGATCCGCGCGGCGGACGCGGCCGGGATCTGTATCGTGGGGCGGGCCGCTGAGGCCCAGGCGGGAGGACGGCGTGAGTGACACGGTCTTGAGAGCGGCAGTGGTCGGCGTCGGCCACCTCGGCCGCCACCACGCCCGGATTCTGGCGTCGATTGACGGGGCCAGGCTCGAGGCGGTGGTCGACGTCAGCGAACCGCGCGCGCGGGAGATTGCCTCCGCGCACGGCGCCCGGGCCCTGACGAGCGCGCGCGACCTCCTGGGACAGGTCGATCTGGTGTCGATCGCCACGCCCACCGAAACCCATGCCGAGATCGCAGGCCTGTTCCTCGAGCGGGGCATTCCGGTGCTCGTCGAGAAGCCGCTCGCCCGGACGGTTGCCGAGGCGGACGCCATCATCGGCGCGGCGGCCCGCTCGGGCGCCACGCTTGCGGTGGGGCATACCGAGCGGTTCAACCCCGCCGTCATCGCGGCGCGCCCCGCGGTGGACAAACCGGGATTCATCGAGGTGCATCGGCTCGGGACCTTCCCGGCGCGGAGCCTCGACATCGACGTCGTGTTCGACCTGATGATCCACGACCTCGACCTCGTCCTCTCGATCGTGCAGTCCGAAATCGAGTCGATCGAGGCCGTCGGCGTACCGGTGCTCACCGACAGGTTCGACATCGCCAACGCCCGGCTCCGCTTCGCGTCGGGCTGCGTGGCCAACATCACCGCGAGCCGGATCAGCCGCGACCGCACGCGGAAGATCCGCTTCTTCCAGCGCGACGCGTACATCTCAATCGACACCGGCTCCAAGGAGGCGGAAGTGTACCGCCTCGTCAGGGCTGCCGACCGCCGGCCGGCCATCGAGGGCGGCAAGATCCCGGTGCCCGCGGGGGAGCCCCTTCGCAACGAACTCCAGGACTTCGTGGACGCGGTGAGGTTCGGGCGCGCGCCGCTCGTCGGGGGCGAAGACGGCCGGCGCGCCGTCGCGCTCGCGGCCGAGATCACGGAACGGATGGCGGCATGCACACGGACCTGAAGGCGTTCATCGACGACCTCGACCGGCGCGGCTGGCTCAAGCGGGTGGCCGAACCGGTGAGCCCCGACCTCGAAATGGCGGCCGTCATCGACCTGGCGAGCAAGTCACCGGGAGGCGGGCCGGCGCTGCTCTTCGAGCGGCCGTCGGGCTTCAGCATGCCGGTGGCGGCGAACCTGTTCGGGTCGCTGGACCGCATGTGCCTGGCGCTCGGCGTGACGTCGCTCGACGATCTCGCCAGTGAGATCGATACGCTGATGACGCCGCCGAAACCGGCCGGCATCCTCGACGCGATGAAGCTGCTGCCGATGGTCGGCCGCCTCAGCGACCTGCTGCCCAAGACCGTCAAGGACGCGCCGTGCCAGGAGGTCGTCAGGGCGGACGCGTCGCTCGACGAGATCCCGGTGCTCCGCACCTGGCCCGAGGACGGCGGCCGCTACATCACGTTCCCGCTCGTCATTACCAAGGACCCCGAGACCGGCACGCGCAACGTCGGGATGTACCGCATGCAGGTCTTCGACGGCCGCACGACCGGCATGCACTGGCAGCGCCACAAAGGCGGGGCGCAGCACTACCGGATCGCCGAGCGCATGGGGAAGCGCCTCGAGGTGGCCGTGGCCATCGGCGCGGAGCCCGCGTTGTGCTACGCGGCCACGGCTCCGATGCCGGAAGGCCTCGACGAGCTGCTGCTCGCCGGGTTCCTGGCGCGGCGCCGGATCGAGCTGGTGAAGGCGCGAACCGTCGATCTCGAGGTCCCGGCGCAGGCCAACATCGTGCTGGAAGGTTACGCCGAGCCGGGCGAGCGACGGCGAGAGGGCCCCTTCGGCGACCACACGGGCTTCTATTCATTGGCCGACGACTTTCCCGTGTTCCATCTCACGGCGATCACGATGCGGAAGAAGCCCGTCTATCACACGACGATCGTGGGCATTCCGCCCATGGAGGACGTGTACCTCGGCAAGGCGAGCGAGCGGATCTTCCTGCCGCTCATTAGGAAGACGCTGCCGGAGATCGTGGACATGCACTTCCCGCCGGAAGGCGTGTTCCACAACATGGTCCTCATCGCGATCGACAAGCGCTACCCGGGCCACGCGCGCAAGATCATGAACGCGTGCTGGGGGCTCGGCCAGCTCATGTTCTCGAAGTGCATTGTCGTGGTCGACAAGGACGTGAATGTGCAGGACGCCGGCGAGGTGGCGTGGGTGGCGGGCACGCACGTCGACCCCGAGCGCGACATCCAGTTCACGCGCGGGCCCATGGATGACCTCGAGAACGCGTCGGACCTGCCCGCGTTCGGCAGCAAGATGGGCATCGACGCGACCCGCAAGTGGCCGTCGGAAGGTTTCGCGCGGGAATGGCCGACGCGCGTGGTGACCAGCGAGGCCGCCGGTCGCCGCGCCGTCGAGATCTGGGCCCGCGTCACCGGCGGCCCGGCAGGACGCGAGGGGAAGGGCTCACGGTCATGACCGACCGAACGGAAGGCCTGCTGGCGAAGGCGGCGGCGGGAGCGGCGCTCAGCGAGGGCGATGCCGCGGCGCTGGCGGCCACGACGGACATCCTGACGCTCGGCATGCTCGCCGACGAGGCGCGCCGCCGCAAGCACGGCGCCGACACGACCTACGTCAGGGTCGCCGACGTGACGCTGCCCCTCGCCGCCGGTTCGCTGGACATCCCGCCCGCGGCGCGCGAGGTCCGAGTGACTGCCGACGCCGGCTCCATCGCGACGTCGCTGAAGGCGCTGCGCGACGTGGTGATGGCTGCGGGGAACGTCCCGGTGTCCGCGTTCTCTCTGGCGGATCTGCAGGCGCACGCGCGCGCATCGGGGACGCCCCTCGCGGACCTGCTCCGCGCGATGCGGCATGCGGGCGTGGCCTCGGTCGCCGAGGCGCCCATCGACGCCCTCGACGAGGCGGAGTCTGCCCTCGAGGCAGTGCGGGAGGCCGGCCTCGGCCTGGCTCGCCTGACCGTCCAGCGCCAGGCTGATGCCCCGTCGCGGGTTGCCCTGATCACGCGGGCCGCGGAACTCCAGCATGCCCTCGGCTGGCTGGCGAGTTTCGCCCCGTTGCCGCGGTCGTGGTCGGCGGTCTCGCCGACCACCGGCTACGAGGACGTGCGGCAGGTCGCCCTCGCGCGCCTGCTCGCCGACAACATCCCGTCGATTCAGGTGGACTGGGCGCGCTACGGCCCGAAGCTCGCGCAGGTGGCGCTCACCGTCGGCGCCGACGACCTGGACGGGGTGCCGGCCGTGGACGACGAGTCGGAAGGACGGCGGCGGGCGACCCTCGAGGAGGTTCGACGGAACATCCAGGCCGCCGCGCTGGTGCCGGTGGAGCGGGATGGCGCCTACGGGCGGATTGGCGGATGAGCCGGCTGCGCCTCGGCGCCGTTGAGTACCTCAACGCGCGCCCGCTCGTGTACGGGCTGCAACGCCACGCCGGCCGGTTCGACGTCCGCTTCGACGTTCCCGCACGATGCGCCGAACTGCTCCACGCCGGCGAGGTGGACCTCGGCCTGGTCCCGTCCATCGAGTACCTCAGGGCCGACTCGTACGTCGCGGTGCCCGGCGTGGCCATCGGCTCGGACGGCCCGGTGGCGTCGGTGGCAGTCTTCAGCCACCAGCCGATCGACCGCGTCCGCACGGTCGCCCTCGATGCAAGCTCGCGCACGTCGGTTGCGCTGTTCACGGTGCTGTGCGCGCGCCACTTCGGCATCGCACCGGACGTCCGGGTGATGCCTCCCGAGCCGGCGCGCATGCTCGAGGCCTGCGACGCCGCCGTGCTCATCGGCGACGTCGCGCTGCTGTTCGATCACGAGGGGGCCGGCGTTCAGAAGACCGATCTCGGCCTCGCGTGGAAAGCGTATTGCGGCCTGCCGTTCGTGTATGCATTCTGGTTCGGCCGGCCCGGTCTGCTCACGGCCGGGGACGTCGCCGCCCTCGGCGACGCGTGCAGACTCGGCGTCGAGCACGCCGACGAGGTGGCCCGGCAGCACTTCCCGGGTGACCCGGTTCGCGCGGCCATCGGAGCCCGGTACCTTCGTGATAATGTGGATTTCGGGTTCGCCGAACGAGAACTGGCGGGGTTGACGCGCTTCTACCGCGACGCCGAAGATCTGGGCCTCGTGCCCGGCTTCCGCGAGCCTCGCTTTGCGTAGGCACGTCTCCAGGACCTGCGTCAGGCCCGCTGAACGCGCAGGCGGACGGGCGCTGGAAACGGTCTTCCACGATGTCGATGGCAATTGAGGCACTCGCGCAGAAGGTCCGTGCCGGCGGGCGGCTGTCCGCCGACGAGGCTCTCGAGATGTACCTTGGCGCGCCGACGCACGCGCTCGGCAGGCTGGCCGACGAGGTCCGCCGGCGCCGCCACCCCGGCCGCACCGTCACGTACATCATCGACCGCAACGTCAACTACACGAACGTGTGCGTGGCTCGGTGCTCGTTCTGCGCGTTCTACCGGCCTGTTGGCGCGAAAGGCGGCTATGTCCTCGGCTTCGAGGAGATCTTCCGGAAGATCGAGGAGACCGTCGAACTCGGCGGCGGGCAGCTGCTGCTGCAGGGCGGCCACAACCCCGACCTGCCGATCGAGTGGTACGAGGACCTCTTCCGCGCGGTGAAGCAGCGCTACCCGGGGTTCAAGCTGCACGCGCTCTCCTCGCCCGAAGTGCTGCACATTTCGCGGCTCTCACAGCTGCCGGTGCCGGAGGTCATCCGCCGGCTGGTCGACGCGGGCCTCGACAGCATCCCGGGTGGCGGAGCCGAGATTCTCGTCGACCGCGTGCGCAAACTGCTGCACTGCTACAGCAAGGCCACCTCCGATGAGTGGCTCGACGTGATGCGCCACGCCCATCGCGCCGGCCTCCGCACGACAGCCACGATGATGTACGGGTCGGTGGAAACCCCGGCCGAACGCATCGAACATCTGCTGCGGCTGCGCGAACTCCAGGACGAGACAGGAGGCTTCACCGCGTTTATCGCCTGGAGCTACCAGCCCGAACACACTGAGCTCCAGGGCGTCGAGGCCACCGGCGTCGAGTATCTGCGCACGCTGGCCACGGCGCGGCTGGTGCTCGACAACTTCGAGAATCTCCAGGCGTCCTGGGTGACGCAAGGTGGGAAGGTGGGGCAGCTCAGCCTGTCGTACGGCGCCAACGACATGGGCAGCGTCATGATCGAGGAGAACGTCGTCCGCGCGGCCGGCGCGGCGTACTGCATGGACGAAGTCGAGATCGTGCGCAACATCGAGGACGCCGGCTACGTGCCGAAGCGGCGCAATATGCACTACGACATCCTCGGCGAACCCGTGTTCCGCGAACGGAACATCCCGCGGCTGCTCGAGCTGGCCGCCGCCCGCACTGGCGGCGACACCGCGGTGCCCGCCGAGTTGGTCAATTACCGGGCGCGCAGCCTGGCCGAGCGCGAGCGGCGGGCGCAATAGGATTGGGTTCATGACCTGCGTGAAGCGGCGCCGGAGGGCGCCGCGAGAACGGGTCACGAAGCCGCCTTCGGAGGACCATCCCCGCGATGCAGACCGTCAACCTCGCCGAGAAGCTCGCGCTCATCAGGGACTACTGGGCCCCGAAGGCGGTCGGCGCCGTCAACGGCGTTCACGTCAAGCTCGTGAAGCTGAAGGGCGAGTTCATCTGGCATGCGCATGCCGAGGAGGACGAGCTGTTCCTCGTGCTCGAGGGCACGCTGCGCATGCAGTTCCGCGGCCACGAGATTCCCGTTCGCAAAGGGGAGTTCCTCGTCGTCCCGCACGGCGTCGAGCATCGCCCGGTCGCCGACGGCGAGGTGCAGGTCCTGCTGGTTGAACCGGCGGCGACGGTGAACACCGGAACGGCCGGAGGCGAGCGGACCCGAGGGGTCGAGTGGATCTGATGTCGGCCTCGGACGCCGCATCCGCCGTCGTTCTTCGGCCGTGGCAGCAAGCGGATCGGTCGTCGCTCGCCGCGCTCGCCAATGACCGGCGCGTCTCCATCAACTTGCGCGACGGTTTCCCGTATCCCTACGGCGTGGAGGATGCCGATCGGTTCATTGCCCTGGCACAGGGTATGGCAGTGCAGACGTACTTCGCGATCGAGGTGTCGGGCCAGCTCGCCGGCGGCATCGGCTACACGCTTCACACGGACGTGGAGCGTATCGCCGCCGAAGTCGGTTACTGGATCGGCGTGCCGTTCTGGGGCCGCGGAATCGCGACAGAGGCAGTGCGGCTCGTTAC
>Ga0102851_10001308_pt1 | contig 14045 bp, 16 predicted proteins | sample Mud3Dept3metaG_FD_79558 | JGI IMG/M metagenome (GOLD analysis project Ga0102851, IMG submission 79558) | Freshwater wetland microbial communities from Ohio, USA, analyzing the effect of biotic and abiotic controls - Mud 3 Core 4 Depth 3... | ecosystem: Environmental > Aquatic > Freshwater >... | reverse complement strand
CTTGCGGCAAAGGCACTCGAAGCAAACGTAGATGACCTCGTGGCGAAAGACCGTAAGATCATGGTGAAAGGTGAGCCCGAACGGGCAGTCAGTATCACCAAGGCTGTACGCATGGGGCTTTCACGCGGCCAGTCGATCAGCGGACAGGGCGCGTACTGGCCAAAAGTAGACCCTCGGCGGGAATGGGTGGAGAATCCGGCGGGGCAGCTCTGCGAGGCATTCACGTTTGGCACAACCATCGTCGAGGTGAAGGTCGATCCAGAGACCGGGCAGGTCGACGTCCTTGAGACCTGGGTCTCGCAGGATGTGGGGTATGCTTTGAACCCGAAGATCATTGAGAGCCAGTTCGAAGGCAGCCTTGCCATGGGCGGCCACGGGGGCATGCTCACGGAATACCACGTCTTCGACAAAGGGCGCGTGCTCAATCCGACGCAGCTCGAGTACAAACTCCCGCTTGCCTGCGACATGCCCAAGATTAACAGCATCATCGTGGAATCGAACGATCCGGCAGGACCGTATGGTGCAAAAGAGGCGGCCATGTCAGTAGCCATGTCAGCGGCTCAAGGTTACGCATCCGCCATCTGCAACGCGATCGGCACCTACATCCACGATTTCCCTATCACACCGGATAAGATACTCAGGGCCCTGGAAGAAAGGCAGGCTCGAGGAGCGAGGATAAGAGAAAAAGGGGGAACCTGACGACATGGGCTATAGACGTTCGAATACCCTCAAGGACTCTCCTCTTCCTCGGACCTCGGACCTCGGACCTCGCTCCTTCCATCCGGAGGCTTGGTGAAGATAGAAAAGATAGATCATATTTGTTTCGCCGTGAGCGATCTCGACGCGACCAAGAAGATCTACAAGGAAAATTTCGGGCTCGATCCCGTGGTTGAGTACATTGCCGAATCAGAGCACATCAAGGTGGCGCGCTACTACATCGCAGACGTGGCTGTCGAGTTCATGGAGTCCACGTCGCCGCAAGGAGAAGTAGCCAAGTTCATCGAGAAGCGGGGCGAGGGGGTCTTTCTCATCTCGTATAAGGTGGACGATCTCGATAAGGCGTTGACGGAACTGAAAGCCAAAGGCGCCAACCTGATCGACCAGGAACCTCGTGCTCTTTTCGGCAACCGCTACGCGTTCGTTCAAAGACCGAATGAGCTTTGTGGTATACTCACCGAACTTCTCGACGGCGAGTTTGATATTACCCAGGTGACGAATACGCAAGAGAAGAGGTGAAGGTAGGGGAGAGGGGTGCTCGGGCTGTTAAGCCCATAATCAAACACAAGGGGGGAATCATGTTATTGAAAAAGATGGCTGTCATGCTCTTGGGTATCAGTTTAATTGTGTGGCTCGCGATGGTCGCGCCGGGAACGGCTGACGCCCAGCAGAAGATCACGCTCAAGTATGCCAACTTTCCACCGGCCACCACATTCCCATGCGTTCAGATGGAGAGATGGGCCAAAGAGGTAGAGAAAAGGACCGGCGAGAAGGTCAAGGTCCAGACCTTCCCTGGCGGCACGCTGCTCGCTGCCCGCAACATCTTCGACGGCGTTGTGGCCGGCACGGCCGACATCGGCAACTTCGCCATGAGCTACCAGCCGGGCCGTTTCCCGGTGTCAGAGGCTATCGACCTTCCCATCGGCTTCTCGAGCGCCGCTGCGGCGAGCATGGCCCTGTACGACCTCATCGAGAAGTACAATCCGAAAGAATTTGAAACGACCAAGATCCTTACGCTCTTCACCTGCCCGCCTGCCGACTTCATGACGAAGACGCCTGTCCGCGCCCTCAAGGACCTGAAGGGAATGGAACTGCGGACATCTGGTACGGGCACCGAGGTGTTGAAACGCCTGGGAGCAATACCCGTGGGCATGCCGCAGTCAGAGGCACCCGAGGCCATTCAGAAGGGCGTGGTCAAGGGAAACGTCTCATCCATGGAAATCCTGAAGGACTTCAACTTTGCAGCCTACCTGCCGTACGCCACCGAGGCGAACCTTTTTGTCGTATCGTTCGCCGTAGTCATGAACAAGGACAAATGGAATGCGATGCCGGCAGACGTGAAGAAAGTCTTTGACGATCTGCGGCGCGAGCAGTCGGAATGGACTGGCAAGTATGTTGACAACCATGTGAAGGAAGCGCTCACCTGGTCAAAAGAAAAATATAAGCATGAACTATTAAAGTTCTCCGCCGCGGACCAGGCAGAGATCGCCAAGGCCGTAAAACCTATGATCGACGAATACGTGAAGAAGGTGAGCGGCCAAGGCCTTCCCGGAGAGCAGATCGTTGCCGAACTCTCCAAACTCAAGGAAAAGTACGAGAAGCAGTACAAGTAACACATACCAGTCTTGACGCGGTGCAGGAATCAAGAGCGGTGACTCCTGCACCGCACCAGTATGCCAGGCCAGATACCAGAGAAACGAGGGCGTAGCGGAGGCAAGCATGAAGTTTCTGGAGTGGCTTAACGCGTTTCTCAACAAAGTTCTCCTTGTGCTGGGCGGCATCGCTGTTCTTGCCTTAATGACCCTTGCAACAGCCAACGTAGTCCTCAGAATATTCTATGCACCCATCCGCGGTACCTACGAAATTGTCTCCTTTCTCGGCGCCCTCGTAATTGCCTTCGCGCTGGGTTACACGCAGAAGCGCAAGGACAACATCATCGTCGATATCCTTACCGAACGTTTTCCCGTAAGGCTTGCGCGCCTCGTCGACACTTTTGCGTACCTCGTTATGACGATCTTCTTCTCCATCGTCACGTGGCAGGTATTTGTCTGGGGCGCGAAAATATGGAGGACGGGTGAACTCTCAGAGACGCTCAAGGTCATCTATCATCCATTCATACTCGCCGTCGGATTCGGCTTCGGGGTGTTAGCCCTTACCACACTGACTGATTTCCTCAACAAGATCCTCAACCGGAAGGAGGGCTAACGGGTGGAAGGCCCCATCGTCGGCGTCTACGGCATTGGCATCATGTTCCTAGTGCTTTTCCTCTTCCGGATTCCTGCCGCCTTCACCATGGCTATCATCGGGTTCCTCGGCGTCACCTATGTGGTCTCCTTCAACGCGGCGCTCAACATGATCGGCGCTGACATGTGGAATATCTTCAGTAACTATGGCTTGACCGTTATCCCCATGTTCATACTGGTGGGAGAGTTCGTCCATTACGCTGGGTACAACGATGGACTCTATTATGCCACATACCGGTGGTTCGGCCATTACAAGGGAGGGCTTGCCATTACCACCATCATGGCGTGCGCCGCTTTTTCAGCAATCAGCGGCAGCAACACCGCGACGGCGGCGACCATGAGCCAGGTGGCGATACCCGCCATGAAGAAGTATAACTACCACCCGATGCTCAATGCAGGCTCAGTGGCTGCCGGCTCAACCCTCGGGGTGCTCATACCGCCAAGCATCGTGCTCGTTGTATACGGGCTGTACACCGGTCAATCTATAGGCAAACTCTTTTTCGGCAATGTGATACCGAGTGCCATCCTGACGATCTTCATTGCAGCAACGGTGGTCTATATCTGCTGGCGCCATCCTGATTGGGGCCCTGCCGTCGAGCGGAGCAGCTGGCGCGAGCGGATGAAGGCCCTTCCAGACATCATCGACATCCTCATACTCTTTGGCATCATCATGTACGCCCTGTTTACCGGTGTTTTCACGGCCACCGAAGCTGCGGCGGCAGCCTGCGCACTCGGCCTTGTCATCTGCCTCCTGAGGCGCAAGCTCAAGTGGGATAACTTTGTTAAGTCTATCGTGGATACGCTTCGAATCTCCTGTCTCGTGTTCATGATCGTCGCGGGTGCCGTAATATTCGGCAGGTTTCTCACGGTGACGCGCCTTCCTTTTGAGGCGGCGACCTGGATCAGCGGGCTTGCGCTTCCCAACTGGATCCTGCTCTGGGTCGTCCTGTTCTGTTACATCATCGGGGGGTGCGTGATGGACGCCCTCGCCTTCCTGCTCGTGTCGCTGCCCATCTTCTATCCCATCGTCACACAGATGGGGTATGACCCGATCTGGTTCGGCCAGGTCATCACGATTGTGACGACCATGGGGGCTATCATGCCACCCATCGGGATATGTTGCTACGTTGTTGCGGGCATGGCCAAGGACATACCGCTCGCAACTGTTTTCAGGGGCGGATTTTATTACATCCCGTCGTACATCCTGTCGATCATAGCGCTGATGGCGTCGCCGTATTGGACAGTGCTGGTCCTCTCCAACCTGGTCAGGTAAGATACCGGAGTGTCATGAAGTCGGCGCTTCGCGAAATGCGACCCGTTACACGGGATAATCACCGACCACAACGCATGAAGGCATGCGACAAAACACTCACAAAAAACGAACTTCGTTTTGCTGATATTACAGACGTTTCACGACCTCCGCTGAAAGGAAACTCCTTTCTTTTTGGGCCAGTTCGTTCTTCCCTTTTCAACAGGCAAGGCATATCATTTCCCAAAAGGCGAAATTCGTATATCAACTGTTAGCGAAAGAAAGGAGAAGAAGAGGGGCTGGAAATGGACTACTTTAAGAGACTAGTTTGTCTGGCCAATTCTCGAAAGCATCATGGCAGATACATAGCAGGAAAAGAAGTCTTGAAAGCCGGGTATGGCCCTTGGATTCGTCCCGTAGGTGCGCATCCCTCGGCTGAACTCTCTGAGGAAGAGTGCCGCTATGAGACCGGTCAGGATCCTCGGATTCTCGATATTATCGACGTTCCGATTATTGCCGGAGCCCCCCTACTTCACCAAACTGAGAACTACATAATTGATGGCGAATACTATTGGATAAAGAGAGGGGAATTGCCCTGGGGAGAACTGAGGCGACTTGTTGATGAACCGGACACTCTATGGTCCAATGGCGACTCGACTCATTACGGCCTGAATGATCGTGTCAAGTTGGAAACGGCTGGCAAGACGACCGGCTCGCTTCTGCTCATTCAACCAGCGACGTTATCCATCCATGTTCACACAGAAGGAACCGGGTCTGGCAACCCGAGAAGAGCGGTACGGGCGTCTTTCATGCATCGGGGAGTAAACTACCGCCTAATCGTCACCGACCCAGTGGCAGAGCGGACATTTCTGGGTAAATCGGACGGGCAGTATAGCCTGGATGAAGCCTACCTTTGTGTCAGTCTCGAGGAGGCCCAGACAGACGACTATTGCCACAAGCTCGTGGCTACCGTTATCATGAAGGAGCTGGTGTCAGGTTAACTCGGCGGCTGATCCAGGCGTTAGACCGCTGGGAGAAAATTGAGAATGCACATTGCCGCGGTTGGAACGGTTAGCGTAGTGGCCAAAGAGGCTTGCGAGGCTGGGAGGGACAGAGAAGCAGTTGAGGTGGATACCGAGGAGAAGCACCAGGGCAGGGAGCAGTTAATTGTGAGAGGAGGCTTCGTTGATGGGTTTGGAAGGGACACAGACTGAAAAGAATTTGTTACTGGCGTATACCGGCGAGTCGAACAACAGGAACCTGTACACCTTTTTTGCGTACCGGGCAAAAGAGGAAGGCTATGAGCAGATTGCTGCAATCTTCCTGGAGACAGCCACCCATGAACACGAACACGCCAGGCAGGAGCTGAACTTTATTGGGACACGCGACATAGAGCTTCCCACGGTCGTCTATCCTGTGAAGGGAGTCGGCAACACTCTTTCCAACCTGGAAACGGCCGTCTCCGGCGAGCAGTATGAGCAGAGCATCATGTACCCTGAGTTTGCGAAGACAGCCGATGAAGAGGGTTTTCCCGAGATTGCCCAGATGTTTCGACATATCGCCACGGTCGAAGCCTATCATGAGAAACGGTATCGTGCCCTCTTGAATAATGTGAAAGAAGGGAAGGTTTTTAGAAAGGATACGGTCGTGAAATGGAAATGCCGCGTGTGCGGCTACGTGAAAGAAGACAAGGAGGCTCCGGACACCTGTCCCATATGCGGGTATGGCCGGGCCTATTTCGAGTTAGTCGGCGAAAATTTTTAGGAGCACCAGCTCAGGAGGCAACCTTCATGGATAAAGATACATTACGGCTCATACTGGATGCACTGCCCTTCCCCGTTGTTTTTGTTGATGTTGACCACACCATTCGGTTTCTCAACAGAAGGGCCAAGTTTCATTATTATGAGGAACGCGGGTACAGGGACCTTGTCGGTGCTTCAATATTTGCGTGCCACAATGAGCAAAGCAAAGAGAGAATAATGGGCATGATTGAAAAACTGAAGAACCACGGCCGGGAGATGCTTCTCGCGGTAAATGAGAAAAACGAGAGGGTCTACGTGACGCCGGTCCGGGATGACGAAGGAGAATTCATAGGCTATTTTGAACGCTTCGAAGGAAATTTTCAGAAATAGCGCATTACAATAAACATATCTGCTTTGGGCGTGGCCACAGTGGGCACGCGCCAAGGCACCTCAGCCGGCGTATTTCTCCTTCACACACGCCATCGATTCGTCTATCGCCTTCACCGCCGTGTCGAGCTCTTCCTCGGTGTGCCTGTAACAGATATAGGCATGATGGTGTGGAGTCATGAAGATGCGCCTGCGGATGAGCTGCGTGTAGAATTCATCGCGCCTGGCCCGTTGGGTGCCCGCTTCATCTTTTTTAAAGGTGATGAAGAACATAGGCGCAACACCGGTCAGCTCCGCTCCGACATCATACGTGTCGATGATCGCCTGGACCTTCGTGAGAAAACGGTTCCCTTTTTCCCATATGCTAGCGATCACGTTGTCCCGCTCCAGGATTTCAAGAGTTTTCAGGGCGGCGATATAACCGTCGCTGTTCGGGAAGAAGGTTGAAGAAATGAAGAGTTTCTGTGCGGCGGCCATCATCACATCGGTCTTCCCAGTGACGGCACTGATCGCATACCCATTGGCCATGCCTTTTCCCAGGACAGAGAGGTCCGGGGTGACCCCGTAGAGTTGTTGGGCGCCGCCCATGCTCAGCCGGAAATTGGTGCGTATCTCGTCAAAGGCCAGCACTGCGCCGTATTTATTGGCAATCGCCCTCACGCCCTCAAGGAAGCCGGGGGCTGGTTCCTGCATCTTGGCATGGAGCGGGTGGCCGAACGGGGTCATCATGATGGCAGCGGTCTCGTTCCCGTGCTCTGTCATCAACTGCTCGAGGCTGTCGAGATTGTTGTAGTGAAATTCGTACACGTCCTCGTAAAGTTTCTTGGGAACGCCCCCTTTCATCTCGACAGACCAGTCGTGCCAGCCGTGGTAGCCGCAGCGCATGACCTTGATCCGGTTCGTGTACGCCCTCGCAATGCGGACGGCCGCCGTGGTGGCGTCTGAACCGGTCTTCAGGAAAATGGTCAACTCGGCACAAGGAACGAGTTCTCTCAGTTTCTTCGCGAGCTCGTTCTGATACCGCTGCGTGAGCGTGAAACAGAAGCCCTTTTCTCTTATCTGTTTGAAGACGGCATCATCCACCTCCTCTTCCCGGTAGCCCAGGATGATCGGCCCATAGCCGGCGAGAAAGTCGATGAATTCATTCCCGTCCACGTCGGTGATCCGGCCACCCTTACCCGATTCCATGAAGATGGGATACTCTCCCTGGATAAAGTCGCCCGGCTTTCTGGCGCCCAGCACGCCGCCGGGAACCAACTGTTTTGCCTCTTCGAAAAGCTCGAGACTTCTCGTGATGTTCAGTTTTCCAACCTCTTTCATGGAACCCTCCTTTTTGGATGTCGAATCCACGCTAGAGTGCAACCATGGACTTTATCGTTTCCGTCTGGTGAATTCTCGCGCCCCTCTGCAAGAGCGCTGCAAGGAATTTTTCCGGATCAATGCAGCCTTCGGGGGCTACAACTCCCTTTTCTGTGACATCACCCGCGTAGAACATGAGGGCCGCAATCGAAGCTGGAAGTCCTGTTCCCGGGGCCATCCTGCCCACTATGTCGGCGGTGTAGGTCACCTGGTTCTTTCCTCTCTGTCCTTTCACTATCACCTTGAGTCCGGATGCGACCGGCCCCTTATCTCTACCCTCGGGGATCTTGCTCCAGAGCTGCAACGTCAGGTCGTATGGCACTACCTTGCCTCCCCTGACCTCTACCGGATCCGTGCTCAGGAAGCCGGTCTCCTTCTGCTCCTTGATGAGCCGGTCCACCCATGTCGGAATGAGCGCCCCCTTGATGACAACACGCTTTACTCCCTTGATGTATCGCGGTATGGTGAGCGGCTGGGGATGTCCCACGTAACAGACCTGGCACGTCCCAAGCGGGTCCAGGAAGACGTCGGTCTCTTCGCCCGTACCGCCCTCCACGCACTCCAGTTTGCCATCGAGATACTGGGGGACTTTACCTATTACCATGTGGAGACTATGATCCCACGCCGCGCCCTCCGTGAGGTCAGCAATGCTTACCACCCAGTAGAGGGCGATTTCGTCCACACGATCGAGCTTATCTGCGTACCACTTGACCAGCACGTTGTTTGTGCCCGGATCTGATCCCATGCCGGTGAGCACGGTGATACCTGCTTCCCTGGCAGCTGTATCGATATCAGATTCGTAAAGGATTTTGACGGCTTCGTAGTCATCACAGATGTCTATATAGCTGACTCTAGCCTCAACGGCCGCCCTGGCCACGGCAACAGCCGTCTTGTAGAAAGGCCCTGCACAGTTGATCACAATGTCGGCATCCTTTATCGCGCTGACCATGCCGGCGTGATCGTTCACGTCGACTTTGTTGAGCGACACCTTCTCACTTGCACGCAGCTTTTCACGTAATCTGCCTGGGTCTGTAACTATATCGCCCAGCAGGACCTTTGTAACCTTCTCCTGTTTGATCAGGTCCAGCGCAACTGCCTGGCCCATGGTCCCTGTTCCGCCTAGTATGAGTGGTCGCATGCTTCCCCCCTCTTCAGGTTTCTGACGTTTATGACGGTAAACCGCGCTATAGCAAATTACATATTAGGAAGAATCGAGTTACATGTCAAGGTATACTGTATACCGTGCATGCCGGGGAAAAAGCGGACCCGACGCATCGGACGGCGCCGGTGCCTGAGGCCCGCCCGCGCTGACCGGCCTGTACGTTTGACAAACAGCCCTCCCCGGTTCATACTGTCGTAACCCGCTTTCTTCTCAGGCCGGGCCACATGCTTTTCACACCCCGCGCGAAGGAGAGGTCGAGATGGCAGGAAAAAGGCGTATCGGCATACTTACCGGTGGTGGAGACGTGCCCGGACTCAATGTGGCTATCAAGGCCGTTGTGACACAGGCCCCGGCGTATGACATAGAGATTATAGGCATCAGGCGTGGCTGGGCAGGCCTTTTCAATATCAATCCAGACGACCCGTCCTCTGTGACCGCGAATACCCTGCCCCTCACCCGGGAGCATGTCCGGACCATCGACCGAACCGGCGGAACATTCCTTCACACGTCGCGTACAAACCCGAGCAACACGAAACCGGGTGAGGTTCCGGAGCACGTTCACGCAGACGATCGCACGCCATCGGAAAAGGGCACTACCGACTGCACACGCCACGTGCTGAGAGTCATCGAATTCCTGAAGCTGGATGCGATCATCCCCATCGGTGGCGATGACACGCTTAGTTTTGCGTGCCGTCTCCACAAAGAGGGCGTCCAGATCGTCGCCATTCCAAAAACAATGGACAATGACGTGTTCGGCACGGATTTCTGCATCGGCTTCTCAACGGCGGTCACTCGTTCTGTCGACACGATCCATGCGCTACGCACCACCATGGGATCGCACGAAAGGATCGGCGTGCTTGAGCTCTTCGGCCGTAACTCAGGCGAAACGTCACTTTTCGCTGCGTATCTCGCAGATGTGGATCGTGCGGTAATCTCTGAGGTGCCCTTCGATCTGGACAGGCTCTGCACGTTCCTCGTTGAAGACCGCGCAAAGAACCCTTCCAACTACGCGATACTGACCATATCAGAAGGCGCCCACCCGATCGGGGGCACGATCATGGAGACCGGGAAAGAGGATGCATACGGTCACAAGAAATTGGGCGGGATAGGTGCTGTCGTCGCCGAAGAGATCAGGAAGAGAACGGGCATCAACATTATTTATCAGCAGCTCGCGTACATCATGCGCTCCGGCGCGCCCGATTCGCTCGACCGCATGGTGGCCGTGTCATACGGCAATCTTGCGCTGGACCAGGTCGCGCTCGGCCACACAGGGCGCATGGTGGCGCTCCAGCAGGGTATCTACACGACCGTGCCATTGGAGCTTGTCATGGCGGCAAAGAAGCACGTGGACGTGAGCGCGCTCTACGATGCCCAGAACTACCGCCCCAAGGTGCGCAACATGCTGGGCAAACCCATGTTTCTGTATTAGGCCCGTGGAAAAAAGTGTTATGCGTCGAGTGTTGAGTGTTCTATGATAAGGGTCAAGAGAACGCCGGTTGCAGGTTACAAATTACAGGTTGCAAGTTGAGATGCAGCGCAAAGCGGACGGCGTTCAATGATAACTTTTTCTTTGTCATAGTCCCCTCCCGGAGTATCTTTGCTGACATGGAACCCAAATGACCTCCCGTGACACACTCGAAATATGTTTCAGAATGAGTTAGCTGCAAGACTCTGTCATGCCGATAGAGGCATCTCATCCAGAATTTGCTCTTTAAGAAGAGACCTCGCGACAGCCGTTGTGTCAATCCTGTATATACCACTCTGTAGCCGCCGCCTGGTCTCTTCCACCTTTTCTCGCCTCACCAGGGGGATGACAATGATGCGTCTCTTCAGTTCCTCCGGGGTAATATCCGTTTTCATTAGCTCTCCCATCTAATTTTTTCAACCTCTACACTTTGTATGTTCGCGGACGCAACTAGTCCTGTCTCCCGTCCGCTCCTCCAGCAGGGCGAGATTTGTGCGAGCCCGCCTTGGTGGGCGAGCGGAGATGAGGCACTTGGAATTTGGACTTTGGACTTTGGAATTTGGAATTTACGCAGTCAGTGCGGTACTATGCTGTGCGCGTGCGGCCGACCTTCTTGGTCGAGTCGTCTTTCTTCTCCGTTGCCGTACCGCTCTTCTGCTTGCCTTCGGCCGTGTTCACCCTGGCTGTCCTTGGCTCCCGGTGGACTCTTGGTTTCTCCTGGAGCAACGCGGCACCATGGCGGGCCATGATCTCATAGAGTGCCACGCTTCCGGCTATGTTGCTTACCTTCATAACTCCTTCTTCACCACCCCTCAAGCGTGTTATCGGCAGATTTCGCGTATCCATAAGCATTTATTCCGGAAAATAAAAGGCCCCGACAAGTCGGGGCCTTCTTTGTGGTCGGTTGTTCGTTTAGAGCGTCACGACGTTAATCGCCCGGAGCCCTTTCGGACCCTTGTCAACATCAAAGCTGACTGACTGACCTTCAGACAACGTCTTGAACCCATTGCCCTGGATCGCGGTGTGATGAACAAACACATCTTCACCGTCTTCTCTGGCGATAAAACCAAAACCCTTGGATTCGTTAAACCACTTGACTGTTCCTTTAGCCATACCAAGTACCTCCTTTCTTCTCGACGTTAGAAGTTACGAGGTCCTTGGCAACAAAAAAACCGCAAAGTCGAAGTCTTTGCGGCACGTGTACGACAAAAACTTTCGTCAACTTCTTAAACTTTATTATCGCACATTATCTCCTTTAAGTCAAGTGCTTTACTATCATTCGTCAGTTATGCGCTCTTCAAGGGGACGTCAGTCCAGCGAGAGACAGACTGCCACAGCCGTTGCCGTGTAAATGGTGAAGACGGCCATCAGCAGGACGATCCTTAGCCAGGAGGGAATAGACGAAGAGGCGTTTCTCTGCGTGCACCCGGTCTCTGCACACCACGGTACACAGACCACTGGGACTTCCTCCCTTTCCATGAAAGGCTCTTCTTCTGCAAAATCAGCCGGCCCTGAGTCCTGGCTGGGCTCTCCACATTCCGGTATTTCCCTGGGGTGCGTTTGTCTGAATGGGATGACCACGCTATCGCCTTCCGGCCCGTCAGCCCTCAGCGTTGTTCGTTCAGGAATGGAAATTCTCGATTTCTTGTCCTGCCCTTCTATTGTCATTGTCCTGTTTCTCTATATGGCGCGGGATGCAATCGAGGGGAGCTGAATAAAGGGTAATCAGTCAGATAGGCCTAATCATTTCAATTTCATCTCAACGGCCGTTGGCTGCAGCATCGAGAACTCAAACAGGAACCGGAAAGGTATCTGCTCATGCCACTTGAGCGTCTCGAAGAGTCCCGGCACCACGGTCTCACCGATGATGGCGCCACCCTCTGCCAGGCTGTCGCGAACCAGGGTGAGCACGTTTTCAAACGGAACGTGCACGAGGCCGGACATCAGAACGATCACCTTCGCCTTAACGGGATTCTCCTTCTTCGTGGCAACGATGCCGCAGTCCTCCTGATATTCGAGCCGCCAGAGCCTCTTCATGTCCGCATCCGTGGCAAAGTAAAGGTTCAGTCCCAGGTCCCTGAGGACGTAACTGAAAAATGTCGCCATTGAGTAACACGCACCCTCGCACCCTGCCCAGACCAGGACATCACCCTCTTTAGCGCCGGTTCGTTCCACGAGCGATCTGAACATCGGGAACATCTCCGTGTGATCTTTCCCCGCAGCCAGAACGCTCCTTTCCCGATTCATACCTGTCTCCCCTTGATTGTGCGTCCTTGACTACTCGCCGCCGGATATCGCGTCGAACTTGCAGACCTGCGCGCATAGTCCGCAACCAGGGCACTGGAGCTTGTTAATGACGACTCTTCCCTTTCTCTTCTTCCCGTCCCTGGTAACGCCTTCTTCTTCCTGCCAGCTGATGGCAGGACACCCTATGTCAAGGCACTGCTTGCACCCGCGGCAGAACTCTTCTTCAACCACAAAATACGGGTGTTTGAAGCTGTTCTTTTCCCTGCGGTGGAGCAGGCATGGCGCATTTTCCGTGATTACAACAGAGGCATCATCCCTGTTTGATTCCTCGCGTATGGCCTCCATTGTTCTCAGGAGATCGTACGGGTTCACCTTGCGTACGTGCTTCACACCGAGAGATCTGACTATCTGCTCGTAATCGACCGTGTTTGTGGGCTCGCCCTTTGCCGTGTATCCAGTGCCCGGGTGCTCCTGGAGTCCTGTCATCGCGGTAATCCTGTTGTCGAGGATAATCGTCGTCGAATAGCCCTTGTTGTACACAGCGTCCATGAGTGGCGCAATCCCCCCGTGAAGAAACGTGGAATCGCCGAGCACGGCGCAGATCTTGCCGAGTCCATCCCGGCCGAGTACCTTGCCGGCCCCGTACGCGCCACCGACGCCTGCGCCCATGCATGTAGACGCATGCATGCTCGCCAGCGGGGGCGACGTGGCAAGGGCATAGCAGCCGATATCCCCGAACACAAAGAGCCCGAGTTTCTTCAGGGCGTAAAAAAGCGCCCTGTGGCCGCATCCCGGGCAAAGACTGGGCGGTCTTTTCGGCAGGGCATCTTCCTTAAATCTGACCTTTGGAGCCACGTAGACGCGGCGCGCGACATCCTTGGCCAGAGCCCTCTCAATCGCCTGGGGAGAGAGTTCGCCAATCGCCGGTACCAGGTCCTTCCCATGCCACACCTTGTACCCCATCGCCCTGATCTCAGTTTCAAAGAAGGGGTCCAACTCTTCCACGACCACCACTTTCCTGACTTTGGAGACAAACTCGCCAATCAGCTTTTTGGGAAGTGGCCACACCATGCCCAGCTTAAGGAATGAAAAGTCGGGGAAGACCTCTTTAGTGTATAGATAAGAAACACCACTGGTGATGAAGCCGATCGATGGATCGCGCAGCTCCATGACGTTGTGGCGAAACTTCTTGTCGGCATACTCCGAAAGCTTTTCTAGCCGGTCCTCAAGCTCGACCCGTCTTTTCCTCGCATACATGGGCACCATCACGTGCTTGGAAGCCTCCTCCCTGCTGAGACCACTCGGAATTGTTGATTCTTTCCTCTCCCCCAGTTGCACAGGGGAATCGGCGTGAGAAACTCGGGTTTCACTCCTCACGAACACGGGTAGATCGAACTGTTCACTGATATCAAAGGCGATGCGCGTGAATTCCTTGCACTCCTCCGCATCCGCTGGCTCAAGCATCGGCGCCTTT
>Ga0102851_10001307_pt1 | contig 14049 bp, 14 predicted proteins | sample Mud3Dept3metaG_FD_79558 | JGI IMG/M metagenome (GOLD analysis project Ga0102851, IMG submission 79558) | Freshwater wetland microbial communities from Ohio, USA, analyzing the effect of biotic and abiotic controls - Mud 3 Core 4 Depth 3... | ecosystem: Environmental > Aquatic > Freshwater >... | reverse complement strand
TTCTTGATGACGAGGGTCTTGTTGAGACCCTGCGCGACGGTGGTGCGCGCGAGGAACACCTCGGCCATACCGCCGGTACCGATCTTGCGGATCAGTGAGTATTTGCCGAACTGCTCCATCCCCAGGCTCGAGCGTCTCGAGCTGCTGATTTTAGCCTACAGCGGCGTGATCACGAGGTTGTCGAACCAGGTATCCGTCTCCCAGTTGTTGAGCGCGAAATACTCGTGGCCCGGACCGTCGAGCGGCGTCGGATCGACGAGCTCGAGGAACGGGAGCACGGGCTGCCCGTCCGGCGCGGCCGTCGGATCGATCCACCAGGTGAGCTTGTTGCCCTGGCGCTCGATCTTCCAGTGGTAGTGCTTGCCGGGGACCACCTTGACATCGGTGCGGGCGGCGAGGTCCTTGCCGTGCTCGTCGAGCCTCGCGATGATCGACTTCGAGTTGCCCCAGCCGCCGAAGATCAGCTCGTAGCCGGTCGCCAGGTACGCGCCGCCGTCTGCGTCGAAGGACCTGCCGTCGCCGAACACCTCGACCTTGATGTCGCCGCGCGGCTCGGTCGACCACGCGTCGAGCTCGATCCGCACGTTGCGCGGGAGCTTCCTGCGTAGCCACAGCGGGTGGTTGTGCGCGCCCCGCGCCGACAGCTGGCCGGCGGTGATCCGGTACCCGTCGCCGGTGGCCTCGTAGCTCGCGCCGATGGCCGCGCGTTCGAAGCCGTCGTACCAGCTCGACGTGATCGGGGGGGGTTCCCTGACCTTGCAGCCGGCAACGAGGACCCCGAGGACCACAAGGACGGCGGCGCGCACGCCGCGACTGTAGCGGAGGACCGTGGGGCGATCCCTCGGAACGCTAAGGTATTCGATCGCTTGGCGATCTGCGCCGCCCGGGTGTCAGAGGCCTCGTCTAGGGTCGTAGACGTGGAAGGCACGTTGTCCCTGTTCGAGTGGAGCCCGGCGCCGGGCTCCGCGCGCCCGCCGGAGGCAGCGAGCTCGTCCGACCCGGGGACCGAGCGTGCCGCACAGCCACCGCGCAAGCCGCGCCGGACGAAGGCCGCGTCCAAGGCCGCGCGCGCGACGACGCCCTCCGCGGGCGCGACGCCTGCTGCCAGCGTGACGCCCGCCGCGCTCGCCACGCCCGCCCCGGCCCGGGCCGCCTCCCCGAGCTCGCAGGTCGCCGCGGCGATCGCGTCGCCGGGCGGTACCCTCGCCGCGACGCCCGTGGTCCTCGTCTTCGACTGCGAGACCACCGGGACCGATCGCGTGCGCGACCAGGTAATCGAGCTGTGCGTGCAGCGCGGCCTCGACGAGGACGCGCCGAGCCAGGTCTGGCGGATCAAGCCGTCGGTCGCGATCCACCCCGGCGCGCAGGCCGTGCACGGCATCACGATGGAAGAGCTCGCGGACTGCCCGTCGTTCGCCGCCGTCGCCGCCGAGATCACCGCCGTGTTCGCGACCGCCGACGTGATCATCGGCTACAACCTCGCGTTCGACATCGACATGCTGCAGGCCGAGTACGCGCGGATCGGCCAGCCCCTGCTCGACTTCTCGACGACGAAGATCGTCGACGCCTTCCGGCTGTGGCAGCAGTGCGAGCCGCGCAGCCTCCAGCACGCCCACCAGCGCTTCGTCGGTGGGGCGTTCGCCGCGGCGCACACCGCGAGCGCCGATGTCGCGGCGACCGGGCGCGTGCTCGCCGGGATGCTCCGCCACTTCGAGCTCGACGGTCAGGACTGGGATCAGATCGCGAGCAAGGCCGATCCGCTGGGCGCGCAGCGCGCGAGCTGGGTCGGTCCATCGCGCCACCTGCGCTGGGAGGGCGAGGTGATCGTCCTCGGGTTCGGCAAGCATGGCGGCGCGCCGGTGCACGAGCTCGCGGCGGGCCCGGATCGCGGCTTCCTCAAGTGGGTCATCGAGAAGGACTTCCCGATCCACGTCGCGGAGGTCTGTCGCGCCGCGCTCGATCTCACCGGCGACGCGTTCCTGTCGTGGGCGCGCGACCGCTATGGCGTCCCGGCCCCGACCGCACAGCCTCCGTTCGCAAAGTAGGCGACGCTGCCCTTGCCCCGATGGGGTCAACGTTCCAGCATCACGGGATGCGCAACGTCTGGCTCGCGGTGATGGTCCTCGCGGCGTGCGGCGGGACGAAGCAGGACAAGTTCGACGAGGCGCTCGTCGCGATGGACGCGCTCGCGGTCAAGATGTGCGCGTGCACCGACCCGCCGTGCACGACCGCGGTCCAGACCGAGCTGCGCGAGCTCCGCAAGGGCTTCAAGGACACGCTCGGCAAGGACAAGCCGAGCGCCGCTCAGGACAAGCGCGGGCGGGAGATCGAGGAGAAGCTGCGTGCGTGCCGGACCCAGGGCTCGGGCGAGGCGAAGAGCTTCGACGACGTGTTGACCAAGCTCGCCACCTTCAAGACCGAGATGTGCGCGTGCGTGGACAAGGCGTGTGCGGATCGGATCCACGATGCGTGGAAGGCGTATCGCGCGACGATGAAGGATCAGCTGGGCAGCGCCGCCACGCCGAGCGACGAGCAGGACGCGCGCGGCAAGGTGCTCGACACCGAGATGAAGGCGTGTCGCGGCAAGTTCGAGAAGCCCGCCGAAGCACCGCCGCGGTGAGCCGACCGATCAGCCGCGACCGAGCAGACGATCGAGCGAGCCACCGCCGGCCCCGCGGATGGCGAACCACAGGAACAAGAAGCAGTAGACGAGCGCGAGCTCGCCGCCGTTGACGATCGGGAGCAGGCCGGCACCGAGCTGGCCCTTCCAGTGGAACTGGATGTACGCGACCGCCATCGTGCCCGAGGCGAGGAACGCCGCCGGACGGGTGACCAGGCCGAGCGCGATCAAGACGCCGCACACCAGCTCGATCACGCCGCCGAACCACTTCTGCGACCACATCTCGGGGGGCACCTTCGTCGTGAACGCGCCGAACAGCTTCTGCACGCCGTGCAGCGAGAACGCGATGCCCGCGATGATCCGCAGCGCGGCATGCGACCAGACCTCGAGCCTCGCGCGATCGAACATCCCCGATCGATAGCCCGGACCGGGGGGCACCGCACGTCCGCGCGCCGCAACTCACTGTTCGACGTCACCCCGGGACGGGGTGCGTCACTCGATGCCGTACTTCTCGAGCTTGTAGTAGAGGGCGCTGGTCTTGATTCCGAGCAGGCGCGCGGTCTCGGTCTTGACGCGGCCGGCCTTGGTGTACGCCTTGAGGATCAGCTGGCGCTCGAGATCATCGAGGATCTCGGGCAGCGACAGCTCGCGCGGCACGCTGAGCGCGTCCTCCTCGGCCCCGCCCTGGAGGAACTGCGGCAGCGCGCTCGGCGTGATCTCGTCGCCCTCGGCGAACACGAGCGACTGCTCGATCGCGTTCTCCAGCTCGCGGACGTTGCCGGGCCAGTGGTACGCCATGATCCGGCCGAGCGCGGCATCGCCGACGGCGCGCACGCGTGGATTCGTCTTGGGCCCGAGCTTGGCGACGAAGTGCGTGCACAGGTGCGGGATGTCCTCCCGGCGCTCGCGCAGCGGCGGCAGCTTCACGGGCAACACGTGGAGCCGGTAGTACAGATCCTCGCGGAACCGCCCCGACGCGACCTCGGCATCGAGATCCTTGTTCGTCGCGCTGAGCACGCGAACGTTGACCTTGATCGGGTGCTCACCGCCGACGCGCTCGAACTCCTGCTCCTGGAGTGCGCGCAGCAGCTTGACCTGCATCGCGGGCGGCACGTCACCGACCTCGTCGAGGAACAACGTGCCGGTGTCGGCGAGCTCGAACCGGCCGAGCTTCTGCTTGATCGCGCCGGTGAACGCGCCCTTCTCGTGGCCGAACAGCTCGCTCTCGAGCAGGGTCTCCGTCAGCGCGCCGCAGTTGACCTTGATGAATGGTCCCTTCGCGCGCCTGCTCAGGCGATGGATCGCGCGCGCGACCAGCTCCTTGCCGGTGCCACTCTCGCCCGCGATGAACACCGTCGTGTCGCTCGCGGCGATCTTCTCGACGGTGCGCCGCACGATCGCCATCTTCTCGCCGCTGCCGACCAGCTCGGGGAACCGCGCCTCGGCATCGGCGTGGAACACCTCGGTGATCGCGTCGGCCTTGCGGCGGCCGCGGCGCACCGCGCACAGCTCGAGGGCGCGCTCGATCTTGAGGCGCACGACCTCGGGCTGGATCGGCTTGGTGATGAAGTCGAACGCTCCGAGCTTCATCGCCTCGACCGCGGTCTCGACCGTGCCGAACCCGGTGATGATCATGATCGGGACGTCGGGATCGAGTGCGGTGATGCCCTTCAAGACATCGACACCGGTGCCGCCCTCCATCTTGAGATCGGTGATCACGAAGTCGGCGCGCTTGGCCTTAAAGGCCGCGATGCCGGCACCGCCGTTGACCGCGATCACGGCCTCGTGGCCGAGCTTCTTGACGACATGGGCGAGCCCTTCGCGGACCGTCTCGTTGTCGTCGATGATGAGGATCACCGCCATCGCCGACCTTGGTAGCACGAGCTAGAACGCGGTGGGGTCCGACGGGACCAGGTCGCACTCGCACAGGTAGGCATACAGGTTCGTGCAGGTACGGTTCTGCAGGAGGGCGGTGCCTCCGCCCGTGCCATCGAAGTAGTAGCCGCAGTCGCCGGGCGTGATGCTGTCGGGGACGATCGGGCCGACGGCTCCGGTCACCCAGCGCCAGGTCGCGGGGACCTTGACGTCGGTGATCCCGATCCAGGTCCGGCTCGCCGTCGAGATCGTGTCCACCAGCGCGATCTCGCCGACATCGGCGGCGACCGCGAGGTGCGTACCGAAGCCGTCGTCCGCGCAGTCGGCCTGGGCCGCCGCCCACGCGGTAAGCGTGGTGACGAGCCGATAGCTCGATGCTCCCATCGCGACGTAGTCGGTCGGGCACATCGGCGCGTCGAGCGGTGCGTCGATCGGGGCATCGACGCCCGCATCGACCTCGGAGGTCACGCACTGGCCCGCGATCGGTCCGGACAGCTCGCCGTAGCGGCGTCCATCGGGGCAGCCGGTGTCGTCGAAGCTGCAGTACCCGACGGCCTCGCAGGTCCCGGATCCGCAGTCGGTGTCGGCCTCGCAGCGGAACGTCGTCTGGCGCAGGCACCCCGCGCTCGCGGCGAGCGCCGCACACGCGATCCCGATCGCCAGTGCGGCGCGCATCAGAACCGCCCGCCCCAGGTCACGAGCGCGCCGCCGGTGGCCGGCGTGATCGCGACGGACCGCTCGTCGGAGCCGCGATCTCGCACGACCATGTGGATCACGCCGGCACCGACGAGGACGAGCGCGCCCCCGCCCGCGATCGCGGCGAACGTGCGCTTGCGATGGCTGTCATCCACGAGCTGCTCGCTGTCCTGGTAGGTCGTCGCCGACTCCGCCTGATCGAGGTCGCTGCGCGCGCCGCGATAGAGCACGATCCCGACGACCCCGGCGACCACCCCGGCGCCGACGAGGGCGGCGCCGATCGGATCCTTGTACAGCGGGGTCACTCCGGTCGCGGTCGGGCCGGGGGGCGGCGTCGGCGTGGGGGGCGTCGGGTCGGGGGGCGGCGTGGGCGGCGTCGGCTCCGGGGTCACCTCGGGCGGAGGTGGCGTGGACTTGCAGACGTCGATCGCCTGCCGCGCCGCCGCCGCGGGGCCGGCCGCGGGCTCGGTGGCGAGGAACTGCTCGTAGTAGGTGATCGCCTCCGGACACTTCCCGAGCTTCACGTGGATCTGCGCGATCGCGTACAGCAAGTTCGGCTGTGGATCGAGCCGGTACGCGAGCCGCAGCTCGTCGAGGGCCTCGGTGTACTTGCCCTCCTTGTGGAGCTCGGTCGCGCGCTCGATGTGGGGCTTCGCGTCGTCCGCGTGGGCTCGCGGTGCGAGAGCGACGACGGCGACGAGGGTGACGGTGATCAGGCGAGAGGAGAAGCTCATGACGTTGGTTCGAGGCTCACTTCGGGAACAGGGAGTTGGGATCCCACTTCTCATCGGTCTTCGGCTTCGCGGTCGCGGGCTTCGTGGTCGCGGGCTTGGTCGCCTTGGACGCGACCGGGTCCGTCTTGGGCTTGCTGGCGGCGGCCTTGACCGAGGCGGCCTTGGCGAGTCGTGCGGCCTCGGCCTTCTCGGCCCTGGCGAGTCGCGCGGCCTCGGCCTTCTCGGCCCTCGCGGCGGCCGCGGCCTTGGCGGCGGCCTCGGCCTTCTCGGCCTTCTCGGCCCTCGCGAGCCGCGCGGCCTCGACCTTCGCTGCCTTCGCGTCCTCCGCGGCCTTGGCGGCGGTCTCGGCCTTGGCGGCGGCGTCGGCCTTGGCGAGCCGTGCGGCCTCCGCCTTGGCGGCGTTCGCGTCGTCCGCGGCCTTGGCGGCGGTCTCGGCCTTGGCGGCAGCCTCGGCAGCCGCGGTCTGGGCCTTCGTTGCGGGCGCCGTCTCGGCGTGGGAGGTGTCGGGCGCCGCCGCAGCCTTGGTGTCGTCGGCCTTGGTGTCGTCGGCCTTGGTGTCGTCGGCCTTGGTGTCGTCGGCCTTGGTGTCGTCGGCCTTGGTGTCGTCGGCCTTGGTGGAGCTGCTCGACGCCGCCGTGGCAGGGCGGGTCGCCTCGTCTGACCCGTGCTCGTCGCTCGTCGTCGAGCGGACCAGGATCAGGACGCCAGCGAGCACGGCGACGGCCGTCATCCCGAGCACGATCCCGAACCGCCGGCGCGCCGGGGGCGGCTGCTGCTGACTCCAGGCCAGGGGCTGCCCGGAGCCCGTGCCGGTAGGGGGCTTCGCGACCCAGCTGTTCTCGGCGGCCGCACCGGCGGACGCCGCGTCCGCATCGGCGATCGGTCGCGGTGTGGCGACCCGGCGCGACATCGCGATCGGCGAGTTGGAGGCCGCGTGGTCCCCGGTCGGCAGGGCGCTCCGCTGGACCGCCGCCGCGGACGGCTGGACCAGCCCGCTCGCAGATCCGTCGAAGTCGATCGTGGTCGTGTGGGTCGGCTCGGTATCGGTGAGCCACGGCTGCGCGCGTACGCCGAACAGCTTGCGCATGTAGTCGGCGATGCTCTCGTTCGACATCCGCATGCCGATCGCGTGCGTGAACTTCTCGAGCTCGGCGCGCAGCTCCTCGGCCGACTGGTAGCGATCCTTCGGTGACTGGGACAGCGCCTTCATGACGATGTCCTCGAGGATCCGCGGCAGATCGGGGCGGAGCAGCGACGGCAACGGGATGTCGCCCTGGACGATCGAGCTCATCGTCATGAAGTCGTTGTCGCCCTTGAACAGGCGACGCGCGGTCACGACCTCGTAGAGCACGATGCCGAGGGCGTAGACGTCGCTGCGGCGATCCACCGGGCGGCCGGTGACCTGCTCCGGAGACATGTACGAGACCTTGCCCTTGAGCGTGCCCGTTTGCGTCTCGACGGTCCGCAGCGCGGCCTTCGCGATGCCGAAGTCCGCGACCTTCACCTGGCCGTCGTAGCCGACGAGGATGTTCGCCGGCGACACGTCGCGATGGACGATCCCGAGGGCCTGGCCGTTCGGGCCGCGCTGGTTGTGCGCGTGATCGAGCCCGGCCGCCGCCGCCGCGACGATTCCCGTGACGAGGGCGATCGGCAGCTTGTCGCGGCGCCGGTTGACCTCCATGAGCACGCGGCGAAGGTCCTCGCCATGCACGTACTCCATGGCGAAGAAGTACTCGCCCTGGTCGGTCCCGATCTCGTGGACCCGCACGATGTTCGGGTGCTGGAGCGACGCCGCCAGCGTCGCTTCGTCCATGAACATCTTCACGAACTGCGGGTCCTGCGCCTGATCGCGGCGCACCCGCTTGATCACCACGTGGTCGGCGCCGCGCGGCCCTTGCGCGTGGGCGAGCAACACCTCGGCCATACCGCCGGTCGCCAGATGTTTGAGGATCTGGTATCGGCCGAGCCTGGTGACGTCCAGGGGAACCACCTCTCCCACCTTCGAAGCGTGCGGGGTTGGCTCCCCTGGCGTCAAGCTCGGAGCTTGCGCGTTCCGATGTGGGTGCTGGTGCGCTTCGCGATCAGCGCGGGATCACGATCGTGAACGTCGTCTCGCCGTCGGCGCTCGCGACGTCGACCCGGCCGCCGTGATCGAGCGCGATCTCGCGGACGAACGCGAGCCCCAGGCCGGTGCCCTTCTCGCGGGTCGTGAAGAACGGCTCGAACAGCTTGCCCGAGGTCTCGGGCGAGATCTCCTTGCCGCGGTTCCACACGGCGAGCGACAGCTCGTCGCCGTGCACCGTGGCCGACAGCTTCACGGCGCCCGCGCCGGTGTGGCCCGCTGCGGTCGCGGCCTGCACCGCGTTGCGCGCGAGGTTGAGCAGGGCGCGGCGCAGCTGCGCGTGATCGGCGCGCGCCGTGATCGCCGTCGGCTCGACGGCGACCGTCAGGCCCTCGGTGCTCGCGAGCTGCGCGACCTCGGGCAGCAGCTCGTCGAGGACGACCGGGCCGAGCTCGGGGCGTGGCCGACGCGCGAACTCGAGGAACTCGTTGACCACGCGCTCGAGGTAGCCGAGCTCCTTGCGGATCCGATCGACGTGGCCGCGCCGCTCGTCGCCCTCGGGGAGCTCGTCCTGGAGGATCCCCGCGAACAACGTCATGCCGGCAAGCGGGTTTCGCACCTCGTGCGCGATCCCCGCGAGCATCTGCTGCATGCGCGCATCGCGCTCGGCGAGCAGGATCCGCATCCGATCCATCGTCTGGCCGAGGAGCCCGAGCTCGTCGCGTGACCTGACGGCGACCGGCTCGCGCAGATCGCCGGTGCCGATCCGCTCCGCGGCCACGGCGAGGCGGCGGATGTTGCGCGTGATGAGGAGCGTCGCGACGACCGCCGCCGCGATGCTGACTAGCACGAGCCCGGCGCCCCACAGGAACAGCTGGCCGCGGAGATCGGCGAGGCGCGTGAAGTAGGAGGCCGGGGCCTGCGCGCCGAGTGCGAGGACGACCGGCGTCGCGGGATCGAGCTCGGCGTGGACCGGCGCGTACCCGGTCTTGTAGGTGATGCCATCGTTGCCGACGAAGGTGACGGACGAGACCTTCGCGCCGCGCTCGAACACGCGCTCGAGCTCCACGCGATCGAGCTCCGCGCGGAAGTAGTGCGTCCCGATCTCGACGCCGGGAGCGCTGTCGGCGCGGCTGTTGTAGGTCGCGTCGAACACGAACAGGTGCGCTCCGGTCGCGGCTGCGACGGCCTCGAGCCGCTTGACGTACGCCTGGTGCGAGCCCTGGCCGTCCTCGCCCGGCGCGAGGTCGAGCAGGTACTTGCCGCGCAGGTGGGTCGTCGCGGACGCCGCGATCGCCTCGAGGCGCTTGCCGAGCTCGTCGTCGAGATCGCGCCGGCTCACCTCGTACGCGACGAACGCGAACAACGTGAACAGCACGAGCGCCGGCAGCACCAGCGCGACGAGCAGCTTGACGAGGATCGTCGCCCGGAGGCGCACGTTCGGAGCGTAACTCCGATCCGCGCACCCATGGGCGCTGGCGCGCGGTGCCGAAACGAAAACAACCGCCGAGCGACGTGCGCGGCGGTTGAGGCGAGAGCGATCCGAGCTCAGCGCTTGCTGAACTGGAACCGAGCGCGCGCGGCCTTCTGGCCGTACTTCTTGCGCTCCTTCTTGCGCGGGTCGCGGGTGACGTACCCGGCGGCCTTGAGCTTGGGACGGAGCTCGCTGTCGATCTTCATCAGCGCGCGCGTGATGCCGTGGCGGATCGCGCCGGCCTGCGACGAGATGCCGCCACCCTTGACGGTCACGTCGACATTGTACTGGCCGATCAGGTTGACCTCTTCGAGGCCCTGGCGAATCACCATGCGGGCCGTCGGGCGCGAGAAGTAATCCTCGTCGCTGCGGTCGTTGATCGTGATGCGGCCGTCACCGGCGCTCAGCCACACGCGAGCGATCGCGGTCTTGCGGCGGCCCGTTGCATACGTCTTCTGCGTCGCCATGAGGTTCCTTAGTTCTTGATCTCGAGCACGCGGGGCTGCTGCGCCGCGTGATCGTGCTTGTCGGTCTTGTAGATCTTCAGCTTCTTGATGATGCGGCGGCCGAGGGGACCCTTCGGCAGCATGCCCCACACGGCTTCCTGGATCGCGTGCTCGGGATCGTTCGCGAGAACTTCCTTCGCGATGCGGGTGCGGATGCCGCCCGGATACAGGGTGTGGTGGCGGTAGAGCTTCTTGTCCGGCTTGGTGCCGGTGAGCTTCACACCGCCCGCGTTGAGGACGATCACGAAATCCCCCATATCGACGTTAGGGGTGTACGTGGCCTTGTGCTTGCCGCGGAGGACCAGGGCGATCCGAGAAGCGAGACGGCCGAGCGTGTGCCCGGTCGCATCGATCTGGAACCATTCGCGCTGGGCCTCTCCGGCCTCTTTGGTGAGCCAGGAGCTCTTTTGCGTCGTCATCATGGGCGTTACTCGAAGGGGGGATCGTGTACAAGGCCGCGAAAGGTATGTCAAGGAGCAACGCGCGCCTGATCGTCGACGAATACCTCGGAGCCGCACTCGTAACACCTGTATTTGACGGGGTCCAGTAGGACTGCGCCTTCGTTCAGTGTCACCGCCCCGTGATACCAACGTGGGCGTGACAAGCGGTTCCAAGAGAGTGGGTTTCATCCTGAAACCCGACAAGACCGAGGCCGGTGCCCTCCTCGAAGATCTCGTCCCCTGGCTGCGGGCACAGGGCCACGTCCCCGTCGTGACCACCGAGGACCAGCTCGCCCCGACGGGCTGCGAGGTGGTCCCCGAGGGCGAGATCGGCGAGGTGGTCGATCTCGCGGTCGCCCTCGGCGGCGATGGGACGATGCTCCGGGCCGCGCGCCTGGTCTCCGATCAGGGCAAGCCCGTCCTCGGCATCAACCTCGGCCAGCTTGGCTTCCTCGTGGGCTTCGCGCCGAGCGAGGCACAGGAGGCGCTGGCGGCCGCGGTCGCGGGCCAGCTGCCGCTGACCCGGCGGATGCGGCTCGCGGTCGCGTTCAAGCGGCCCAGCGCCGACCCCGTGGTGCGCTACGCGCTCAACGACGCGGTGCTCCACCAGGGCGCGATGGCGAGGCTGGTCGAGATCGACGCGTTCGTCGACGGCGAGTTCGTCGCGTCGTACCGCGCGGACGGGTTGATCGTCGCGACGCCGACGGGATCGACGGCCTACAACATGGCCGCCGGCGGACCGATCGTCGTGCCCGGTCAGGACGCGATGACGCTGACGCCGATCTGCGCGCACGCGCTGACCAACCGGCCGCTCGTGATCGGCGCCAACGCGACGATCCGGCTCCAGCTCGGCGGGGATGCCCGCGGCGTGCTGATCACCGTCGACGCCCAGTGGGGCCACTCGTTCTTGCCCGGCGACGTCGTCGAGATGACGGCCGCCTCCAAGCCACTCGTGATGTTCAAGTCCAAGCAGAGCTTCTTCGACGTGATGCGCGACAAGCTGCACTGGGGCGCGCGCTCGGACAAGAAGGCCAAAGGAGGTTCGTGATGCTGCGCCATCTCCGTGTCACCAACTTCGCGATCCTGTCTGACGTCGAGATCGAGCTCGGACCCGGGATGAACGTCCTCACCGGCGAGACCGGCGCGGGCAAGTCGCTGATCGTCGAGGCCGTGAATCTGCTCCGAGGCGGGCGCGCCTCGGCAGACATCCCGCGCAACGGCGCCGACGAGGCCGTGGTCGAGGCGATCGTCGAGGTGCCCGAGGATCTCGCGGCGCGGGTCGCCGAGGTCATCGAGGGCGCGGGGTTGCCGAAGGGCGACGGCGACGAGGTGTTCATCCGGCGGGTGATCCAGCGCGGCGGCCGCAGCCGGACGTACGTCAACGGCGCGTTGACCACGGCGGCGCGGCTCGCCGAGCTCGGTGGCCTGCTGATCGATCTGTCGGGGCAGCACCAGCACCAGGGCCTGGTCGATGCGGCCCGTCACCTCGACCTGATCGATGCGTTCGCCAACGCAGCATCATCGGCCGCGGCCGGTGGCGTCGAGGCGATGCACGCAGCGTGGGCCGAGCTGCGCCGCTGCGACGACGAGCTCTCCGCCCTCGGCGGGGACGAGCGCGAGCGCGAAGCGCGCGTCGACTACCTGCGGTTCCAGCTCGAGGAGCTCGACGGCGCAGCCCTGGTGCCGGGTGAGGACGCGACGCTCGAGCTCGAGCGCGTGCGGCTGGCATCGGTCGATCACCTCCAGGGTGCCGCGCGCGCGGCCGAAGAGGTCCTCTACGGCGGCGACGACAGCGCACGTGATCGCGTCGCCGCCGCGGCACGCGAGGTCGAGCGTGCGGTCAAGACCGATCCCACGCTCGAGCCGGTGGCGCGCCAGCTCACCGAGATCGAGACGCTGATCGACGATGCCGCGGATCAGCTCCGCAGCTACGCGGACAAGCTCGAGGGCGATCCCGAGCGCCTGTCCCATCTCGACGAGCGGATCGCCCTGATCCGCCGCCTCGTGCGCAAGCACGGCATCGCGCACGGCGGCGCCCCGGGCACCGCCTGTCTCGAAGATCTGATCGCGAAGACCCTGGCGCTGCGCACCGAGCTCGACGCGCTGACCGGCCGCGATGCGCGGCTCGCGGAGATCTCCGCGGCGCGCAGCAAGGCCGAGAGCGCGGCGATCTCCGCGGCGGCCGCGCTGACCGCGACGCGCAAGAAGGCCGCTCGCAAGCTCGAGAAGGAGGTCGGCGCGGCGCTCGCCGAGCTCGGCATGGGCTCGGCCCGCCTGTCCGTCGAGGTCGAGGCGCGCGGCCTCGGTCCGACCGGCGCCGATCGGATCGAGCTGATGCTCGCATCGAACAAGGGCGAGGACACCCGGCCGCTGACCAAGGTCGCCTCGGGCGGCGAGCTGTCGCGCATCATGCTCGCGCTCAAGCTGTCACTGCGACGCGCGGACGAGGTCGCGACCTACGTGTTCGACGAGGTCGATACCGGGATCGGCGGCGCGACCGCGCAGGTCGTCGGCGCGCAGATCCGTGCGGTCGCCGCCGATCGCGGTTCGGGTGATCGCGGGCGCCAGGTCCTGTGCGTCACCCACCTGCCGCAGATCGCGGCGTTCGCGGACCACCACTTCCACGTCGAGAAGACGGAGGTCGGGGGCCGCACCGAGACCCACGTCCGCAAGCTGTCCGCCGCGGCGCGCAAGGACGAGCTCGCGCGCATGCTCGGTGGTCACGCGACGTCGAAGGCCAAGGCCCACGCCGCCGAGCTGCTCGCCGAGGCGGCGAAGCCGCACAAGCGGCCGACCGCGCGCGCCTGAGCGTCGAGAACCGCGGCATCGAGATCCTCGAGGGGCGCTCGGGCTGCCGTTCTTCAAGGAGATCAGTCGGTCGCGCGGTACTCGCGGCCGCCGGCAGCGATCAACATGCCCGTGCTGGGCACGTAGAGGTACCCGTCGAGCTGCGCCGTGATCGTCTCCTGCAAGGCGTTGAAGAACTCGAACGGCTCGTTGTCGAGGTAGAGCACCTGCAGCTCGAGGTTGCCCCGCAACGTGCGAAGCCTCGCACCGAGCTTGCCCGGCCACGACTGACTGTAGGGTGCGCTTTCGTAGCGTGGATCCGCCGAGAACTGATGCAGCGACGCATTGCATGCGATCGGGGCCTGATTCGACCCGGGGCGGTCGCGCAGGTAGAAGAACGAAGAGGAGCCTTTGGCGTGGATCGGGAACCGGCACCCCGGCACCGCACGCGGAACGCGAATGCGCTCCCAGTCGCGGACCTGGGTCCAGGTGGCTTCCTCCCCCTGGTAGAAGTGCAGCGCAAATCGATGGGCCTCGGCGAGCTTCACGGCGACGCTCGTCCACCATTCGGCATCGAGCGGGCGATTCTCGTCGTAGAGGATGGTGTTGCAGATACTCATCGGAGCCGTCTGGATCGATCAAGCCGATCACTGGACGTCGCGGCGGTCGAACATCCAGGCGAGCCACGCGATCCCGACCACCTGGCCGAGCGTCGGCCGCGGGACCGGCGGTGCCTGGCGCAGCCTCGACGTCGGGTACAGCATCAGCGCGTTGCGCATCCGCTGCTCGGGGCCGTCGGCGATGTCGCCGCGGCACGCCAGCTCGGCGCCATGGACGCCGCGGAACACCCGGATC